>Ga0209181_10009151_pt1 | contig 13094 bp, 12 predicted proteins | sample MAT05_FD_187208 | JGI IMG/M metagenome (GOLD analysis project Ga0209181, IMG submission 187208) | Freshwater microbial communities from Lake Fryxell liftoff mats and glacier meltwater in Antarctica - MAT-05 (SPAdes) (version 2) | ecosystem: Environmental > Aquatic > Freshwater > Ice > Liftoff... | reverse complement strand
GAGAAATCCGGATATGAATCCGGCCTAGTCTTCGTCGCCCTGCTGCTGGGCCCGCAGTTCGCCGTGCTCTACCTCGCCACCTTGACGACCTACCGTGTGCTGATGACCTGGATGTTTGCCCACACCGGGCGCCTGCTGCTGGCCGTGCTGTTGCACGCCAGCTACACCGGCTGGTTGCTGGCGCTGTTTCTGGCCACGTCGTTCGAGCAGGGCTTGGCTTGGCTAGCCACGCTGGCTGTAGTGCTGTGGTTGTGGGCGGCCGTGGTCACCGCAGTTTTTGTGCGCCTGGGGCGCACGGGTGCTATCGGAGGGCATTGCCTTGGATAAAAAATCGCCGCAAGCCGTTGAACCTGCAAACCCCGCAAACCCCAGCAACCCCGGCGACATTGCCGATGCGTCGGTCATGGCACCGGACGCGGTGGCGGCAGCCCTGGAGACTGATACCGAAAACGGGCTCGGCGCAGCTGAGGCCGCGCGCCGGCTTGCCCAGAACGGGCCCAATGAACTGCGCGTCGCCCCGCGCGTGCCTGCCTGGCGGCGTGTGCTGGCGCAGTTCCAGGACCCGCTGGTCTACCTGTTGCTGGCGGCCGTGGTGGTCGCGCTGGCCGCTTGGTGGGTCGAGGGTCGGGTTGGCTGGCCGGTGGACGCGATCGTGATCGCAGCCGTCGTGCTGCTCAATGCTGTGATCGGCCAGGTGCAGGAGGCCAAGGCGCAGAACGCAGTCGCGGCGCTGGCCCGGATGACGGCCGCCACCACCACCGTGCTGCGCGACGGCAAGCCGCAGCGCTTGCCCAGTGCCGAGTTGGTGCGGGGTGATGTGATCGTGCTGGCCGAGGGCGACGCCGTCGGCGCCGACGCACGCCTGATTCAAGCCGCGACCCTGCGCATGCAAGAGGCTGCGCTAACCGGTGAGAGCGCGGCCGTGCTCAAGTCCACGGCCACGCTGCCGCAGCCGGCGCCGTTGGCGGACCAGCTCGACATGGTGTTCAAGGGCACGGCCGTTGCGCAGGGCACAGGCCGTGCGGTGGTCACCGCTACCGGGATGGACACCCAGATGGGTGGGATCGCGGCATTGCTGGAGGCCACCGTCGCGCAGCCGACGCCGCTGGAACAAGAGGTGGCACGCGTCGGCCGCACACTGGGCCTGGCGGTCGTGGTGATTGCCGTCGTGGTGGTGGCGACCATCTTGCTCGTCTCCAAGAGTCGCAGCGCCGGCGATGTGGTGCATGTGCTGCTGCTGGGTGTGTCGCTGGCCGTGGCTGCGGTGCCCGAGGGGCTGCCCGCCATCCTGGCGGTGGTGCTGGCACTGGGCGTGCAGCGCATGGCCAAACACCACGCCGTTGTCAAGAACCTGTCATCCGTCGAGACGCTGGGCTCGGCCTCGGTCATCTGCTCGGACAAGACCGGCACCCTGACGCGGTCGGAGATGACGATCGAGCGGGTGATGACGGCCTCGGGCGACATTCATATCAGCGGCGTGGGTTACGCGCCCGAGGGCCAGGTCGAGCACGGCGGGGCTGCGCTGGCCGCCGGGCCGCTGCACGATGAAGCCCGGGCCGTGCTGAGTGGCGGCAGCCTGGCCGGCAACGCCGATCTGCGCCAGGCAGCGGGCGGCGAGTGGCAGATCCAGGGCGACCCCACCGAGGCGGCGTTTCTGGTGGCCGAGCGCAAGCTGGGCCAGGGCGCGGTCACCGCGCGGCGGCTGAGGCGGTTCGAGCGGGTCGGCGAGATCCCGTTCACTTCCGAGCGCAAGCTGATGACGACGATCGAGCGCGATCATGAACAGGGCGACGCGTTGGTGGTGATCACCAAGGGTGCGCCCGACGTGTTGCTCGGCCGTTGCACCCGGGTGCGGGTGGGGCTGGAGGTCGTGGCGCTGGATGACGCCCTGCGGGCGCGGCTGCTGGCCGATGTGGACACCCTCACCAATGCCGCTCTGCGCACGCTGGCGGTGGCCTACCGGCCGCTGGCGTCTGGAGAATCGGGCACATCCGGGCAAGACCCGGCGGCGGCCGAGGCGCTGGAGCGTGAACTGATCTTCGTCGGCACCGTCGGCATGATCGACCCGCCACGCAAAGAGGCGGCGGTGGCCATTCACGAGGCGCGCCGGGCCGGCATCCGGGTGGTGATGATCACCGGCGACCATCCAAAAACGGCCGCGCGCATCGCGGCCGACCTGGGCATTGTCGAGGCGGGATCACCGGCGCTGACAGGCGCCGAGATCGATGCACTGGACGACGCGGCCTTTGCGGCCGCTGTACGCACCACGTCGGTCTATGCCCGGGTTGCGCCCGCGCACAAGCTGCGCATCGTCGACGCCCTGCAGGCCGACGGCAATATCGTGGCGATGACCGGTGACGGCGTCAACGACGCGCCGGCCTTGAAGGCGGCCGACATCGGCATAGCGATGGGCGTGACGGGCACCGAAGTGACCAAGGAAGCGGCCAAGATGATCCTGGCCGACGACAACTTCGCCACCATCGTGGTCGCTGTGCGCGAAGGGCGTGCCATCCTGGACAACATCCGCAAGTTCTTGCGCTACTTGCTGTCGTCCAACCTGGGCGAGGTGCTGACGGTGTTCCTGGGCGTGGTGGGGGCGGGCGTGATCGGCTTGAAGCCCACCGACAGCGGGGCCGGCGGCGCGATTGCGCTGCCGCTGCTCGCCACCCAGCTGCTGTGGATCAACCTGATCACCGACTCGGGCCCCGCGCTCGCGATGGGCTTGGACCCGGCCACCGACGACCTGATGGCCCGCAAACCGCGGCACCTGAATGATCGGTTGATCGACGCCCGCATGTGGTCGAGCGTGATCCAGACGGGCCTGGTGACTGCGGTGGTGGCTTTGCTGACGATGGACTTCTACCTGCCGGGCGGGCTCATTCCTTACAACGGCCCTGGCACCGGCGACCTGACCACGGCCCGCACCGCAGGCTTCACCGTGCTGGTGTTCACCAGCCTGTTCACCTGCTTTACCGCGCGCTCGGACACCGAGAGTGTGTTCGTCGGCCTGTTCGCCAACCGCTGGCTGTGGGGCGCCGTCACACTTTCGTTGCTGTTGCAGGTGGGGGTTGTGCATGTGCCGGTCCTGAACATCGCGTTCGGCACGGCGCCGTTGACATTGGACCAGTGGCTGGTGTGCGCGGCGATGGCCAGCGGGGTATTGATCTACAGCGAACTGCGAAAGCTCTTGGGCCGTGTACTTGGACGCTCAGACACCTGAGACCAGATCACCGGCAGTGCGCGCACGCACCGCCAAGTTGATTTTTGCGCTGTGCTTTGGCCTGCGAGCCGTTGACGTGTTTCTGGGTCGATCGGACGAGTGCTTTTGCGAACAAGTCCTGAGCAAGGTGCTGGGCCTCGCCACCGTGATCGCTTGGGCCATTGGGTCGGGCTTTGGTCTCGATCGGATGGGGTGAGACGGAAATTCCTTCGGGAGATGGGCATGATTCGAATGGGCAATGTGTCGACTACCTGCAGGCCCTGATCGCCAGGGCCGGACGCCAGCGACACCTGGCCACCCAGCTCTCGGCTTGCAGTGTGTCAGGCGATTCCAGGGCCAGTGCAATCCCGCGAGCATCGGCCAGCGGCGTGAGATCGACGATGCGCTGACGGCAGTGCGCCACCAGGTCCGATGTCTGGCCAGCGCCAGCGGCCGACGGTGTCTCCAGACGCGCCAGCGCGAGCAATTGCTGCACCAGATGGGCGGGGCGCTGCACCCCGCGGCTGATGCCCTGCCGCGCCGCTGCCGCCGCGGCTTCGTCGGGCTCAAACGCGAGCGCATGCGCATGCGCACCGATCACGGCCAGCGCGGTGCGCAATTCGTGGGCCGCGTTCTGGACCCATTCGCGTTCATGCAAGACGTGCGCGCGGGCCCTGTCGAGCAGACCGTCGACGGCGCCGACAATCGGCTGCAACTCGGGGTAGCGCAGGTCGAGGCTCAGCGGCGAGGGGTCGACCGGATCGCGACCAGCCACTGTCGAAACGAGTTGACGCAGCGGCGCCAGGCCCGTGCGCACCGCCCACCACAGCGGCAGCGTCAGCAGTGGAATCGCGGCGAGCAGCGCCTGCAGTAGACCGCCGCTCAACCATCGCAACAGCAAGCCACCGTGCACGACCGGCTCCAGCACGACGATGCGCCAGCGCGCCGATTTGTGCAGCCAGGGCCAGTTGGCGCGGCCCTGCAACCGAGGCCCGTTGCCGCGGGCTGTTTCATTGAAAAAAGCTGGCGCTGCGCGGATCGGCACCGATGCGTAGACGATGCGGCCGTCGGCGGCCTGCAGCTGTGAGAGCAGGTCCTCGATGCCCGGCAGGCCACTGGCCCGGCGCGAGCGATTGAACTGGCGTTCGGTCGCCTGGACGATGGGCACGGCGACCGCCTCGTCGACGCCATCCAGCGCCTCTGCGAGCCCCTCGGCTGCGGACTTGAGCGCCATGCGTTCGAACCACACTGCCCTGAAGGCCGCACAGTCCACCGCCAGCAAAGCCACGACGACCAAGCCCAACGCGGCCAGCAGCACCCGCAGCACGCGTCCCCGCAGCGTGGGGCGGATCAACCACCGAAGGTTCGCCAGGCCGGCGGTGCACCGCCCACAGACGCGCCAGCAGTTCGGGGATGTCGAAGGGTTTAACCAGACAGTCGTCGGCACCCTGGTCCAGGCCTTCGAGTCGGTCAGGCAACGACGACCGGGCTGTGATGACGATCTCCGGCGTCGTGGTCCGGCGCGCGCGTCGCTCGCGCAGCAGGTCCAGCCCCTCGTGGCCCGCCAAGGCGCGGTCCAGAAGCACCATATCCACTTCCTGGCCTTTGGCGTCGCGCGCGTCGTCGGCCCGACGCACCCACTGCGCGCTCACGCCCTCGGCCTTCAGGGCCGCCAGCAAGGCGGGCCCCAGGTCCAGATCGTCTTCGACCAACAGAATGTGCATGGCCTGGCACGGTACTGGCCGCGCCTTTGGGAAAGCCAAAGGATTGCGGGCGACACTCGATGCCATCCCCACGTCGCCCGCTCACGCTGCCATGCATCCTCTCATTCGGCTCCAACTCGAGGCCTGTACCATTACGTCATGCCTGCTTCTCATCGACCGAACTGTCTGGCCTGCCAGTGGATTGCCTGCCTTGCGTTGACGGCTGCAGGCTTGCTGTCTGGCTGTGTGCAGGTGCCGCGCCATGAGGCCGCCGCGTCGAGAGCCGGAACCTTGTCGTATGCGCTGGCCGGCCCGCCGACCACGCCCGTGGTCGTGTTGCAGAGTGGTCTCGGCGATGGGATCGACAGCTGGGCACCGGTCTGGGATTTATTGACACCACGCCATCGTGTCTTCGCACCCGACCGCCCCGGCTACGGCCGAAGCCCGGCGACCAGCGAGCCACGCGACGCCTGCCACATGGCTGCCGAGCTGCGTTCCGCGCTGCGCGAGGCCAACGTGCCGCCACCGTACCTGCTCGTGGGGCATTCGCTCGGCGGCCTTTACCAGTACGTGTTCGCGCGCATGTACCCCGACGAGACTGCCGGATTGGTGTTGCTGGACCCGACACATCCAGCGCACTTGGCTACGCTGCAACGTGAGACGCCGGAGGCCGCCGCGGCAGTGCGCTTGCTTCGCTCCACCGTCTTCACCGCCACCATGCGGGCAGAGTTCGATGATCAAGGGGCGTGCCTGGACCGGATCACCCATGAGCCGCTCAAAGGCATCCCCACACGTCTGCTGGTTTCCACGCGTTTCGGGCCGCTCGAGGGCGAAGCCTTCCAGCGCGCCATCGCTCGCTTGCGCTCCGACTGGCAGCGGCTGCTGGGAGCGCCGGCCGTCGAGGCCGTTCCCTCGTCGGGGCACTACATTCACCATGATGCGCCTGCGCGCGTCCAGCAGGCGATCGACGACATCGCATCGGGTGACCCGATGTGGCGCCGATAGCCTTTGGCACGACGCGATGGCGTCGCGGTTTGGCTTGACCTTGCCCCTGAAAAGCGCAGTCCATGGCTGATGTTCAGGAAGCAGCTATGGAGAATGAGTGATGACCAAGAAGGGTGGCGCAACGCACCGGGCGCGTTTAACGCTGGAGTTCAGGCTTGAGGCCGTCCGGCTGGTGAAGGCGGGACAGGACGCGTCGGTGACGGCCCGGGTGTTGGGCATGCTGAGTGTGATCAGCCAATTCGATGGTCCGGCGATCAAGCTTTGTGATGGTCGTTGAACGGCGAGCCGGCGGTAATCGGCGAGACGTTGTTCAACTTTGCTGACGACCCCCACATGCATGAACAAGAACGCCGCCAGGTTTGAGCCTGGCGGCGTTGCACATTGAACCGTGATGGTTTTAGAACACCCGGTCGTCGGCGGCTGCGACGGCAGGGTCGGGCGAACCATGTTGTGCTCTGCCCGGTCCTCGCAGAAGCGGCGGACTTGGGGCGCGAAGTGGCTATCGAACCGGTCGAGCACGTGCTCGATGAAGTTGCGGATTTCGACGACGGCTTCATCGCTGAGCGTTGGCAGCGCGATGGGGTCGGCGTTGGGCGCCTGGCGGTCGGTGTTCATGACGATAGCGTGCCTGCTCAACGCCGGGTCGCCGCGCGGCGGGTGGTTGGAGTGTCGGGTGGCGCGAAGACCTCCAGGTAGAGCGTCTCGTCAAGCTGGGGCAGTTCGCGCTTGGCGGCGACAGTCAGGAGTTCGGTGGCCATGGTGGTGAGGATGCGGTCGTTGCCAGCGGCGTGATCGCACAGGGTGTGACATAGCTGCTGCGTCATCAGGCTGGCGTTGCCTGCGCCGGCCATCAGATGAGCCAGTCCCTCGACGAGTTCTTCGCGGCTGGCGTGCTCGGTGGACGGGCGGGTGCGGATGCGGCTGCCCAGCGTGATCAGCTCCTCGCGCCGCAGCTTGCCGATGAGCCGTGCGTCGCCGGCCAGCACGACGCACAGCAGCGGCTGCGAGTCGAAGCGCGCGCTGGCCTGCAGGCGCAGCTCGCACAGGGCGGCCGGACTCATCTCCTGCGCCTCATCGGTGAGCAGCACGCAGCGTCGGCGGGTGCTGTCCATGTGTGCCAGCTATCGTTCGCGCAAGGCTTTGAAGCCGCCCCATCGGTTGTGCGGGCGCAGCGCGACGGCGAAGATGTCGCCGAGCACGCGGTAGAAGTCGGCCAGGCTGCTTTGCGGATGGCTGAAGGTGCCGTCGGATCGACGTGCCATGAAAGCGAATCAGGTTTTCCGTGCGCCGATTTTGCGGCTGTGCCATGACGGCGAAGCGATGCTGATCAAGCCTGGGGTCAGCGGCCTGCTGGAGGGCGTCGAATCAGTTGCGAGGGGCGCCAAAGTATGGCGACTGGCGGCCTGGATTGCTTTGACCGGCCCACAAGGCAGGTGACCACCTGCCTGTACAAGCGAATCTGTTCACCGTCACAGGTGTGGACGGCTGCAGCCGGTCGATGTCGACGGACGGCTGGTCACTGGGAGCGATTTGCATCGACCGGGCGCAAAGTAGATTGCCGATTGCGGAATCCGTCCGGCAGAGCTCGGCAATTTGCGGGTACTCCGGACCGTCCCGTCTGGTTCGGTTCCAAGCACCGTGACTTGCAGCGAGCGATCAATGCACAGCGCCCGCAGAGAGCGTTGACACCTTGAGGCGGGCACCACTATTGCGACGGCACTATGAAGCATCCAGCCGCACAGTGCATGCGGCGGTCTTGACGCAGGCACGACCAACAACTTATCGAGGCAGTGCTTTGCGGTCGAAGATCAGTTCCTGCACGCGATCACCCTCGGCCGGAAGGTAGCCGATGCTCAGACGCCCGGTCGGCGCGTCGCGCAACTCGTAGGTTGGCGTGCCCTGCGGCGAGCCGGCCAGGGGGCCTTCGACGCTGGTGATCGCGCTGAGGCGGTCCCGCAGTTCCTTGACGGCGACCGGAGGGCTGGGGCGCAGGGTGAGTATCAGCAGCGCCTGGCCTCGTCGGCCGGCGTCCTTGGACAGTCGGAGTTCGAGCGTCTGCACCGGCGACGGCTCGGCGACAGTCGCCACGAACACGTCGAGATACTGGTTGCCCAGGTCACGGGGACGGCCGAGGGCGACGCCCAGCAGGCGTTCTACCGCAGCCTTGTCGAGCAGCGGCGTTTGCTGGATGCGTTCGATCAGCTCGATGGTGCGTAGGTCAATCGACATGGCGGAGCCTTCCTGCGGGCGCGAGCGGTGGGCGTTTGCCGTGCTGTGGGCCATCCCGGCGTCGTACTCGCCCGCACCGGCGTGAAAAGGCAGCAAGAATGCGGCGATCAATAAGATGCATGGCGAGGCTCGAGCGGGCTCACAGGGTTCCACCCTGGGCTTTCCATTGATTGTCTGTGAGCGACTCGGCCCAGCCCCGCGAACCGGTCCCGCAGGCGGGGGCACAACACGGCTTTTCATAATATTGCCTGTAGGTCTGGGCCGGGCAATTGCTCGGGTGTTCGCCTTCGCCGAACTTGTTCGCGATCTCGGTGCGCGCGGTCGAACGGTCGCCCGCATTCGGGTATTTGGCGGCAATCGCCGCATAGTCCGCACTCTTCGCGCCCGACAGCGGAACATCCGGGCCGCCGCCCTTCTTCAGGCAGTCCTTGTAGCCGATCTGCGTCAACGTGGCCTCGCCTTCGTCTTCCAGGTTGGCCTGAACGCTTTGGTTGATGTACTGCTCGCGCGTCAGCCCGGCCGGCGAAACCGTCGGCAGCGTGTACTTTGCATGGCCCATTTCATGGGTCAGCCCCGAGACGACATCCGCATCGGTTGCGCCCAAATTCGGATCGACTGTGATCTTCTTGGTCTGACGGTTGGCGGAGGTGCCTCCGCCGGGCGCGCCCCAGCCGACCGTCCAACCATCCTTTTGCAAGGTTTCGAGATCGCTCTTCATCGCCGGACACTTGGCAATCGTCTCGAGAACGGTGGTCGACAGGGGCGTCGCCGAACGGCAGGGCGTCGTCGTGCTTGCGACCGGTGTGGCGCCTCCGGTACAGCCCGGCGGGGTCGGTTCGCTGCGGCCTGTCACGCGGTGGGTCCCCGGCTGCGGTTCATGCGGCCACTTGTTTGTCGAAATGCGCGATCACGTGATCGAGCCAGGTAAGCGCCTTGCGTTCGAGGCGCTCGGCGCGCGCTTGCGGATTGGCGATGAGCGGGTCGCGCAACGTTGCGGCAATCCAGGGGTAGATCGGGTCGGCGCCGCAGCCGTGGCCGAATGTCAGCATCAGCAAGGTGACCAGGACGGCGCCGCGCGTGTCCGCGAAATTCACTTGACGTGCGCCTTCGATGCCCTTGGCCACCAGCGCGCCGAGGGCTACGTCGCCGGTAAAAGCCGCCTTGCGCGGATGCAGGAGCCGGATCTGCCTGACGATGTCGGCAGCCAGCGTCTGCGGAGTGACCGGCAATGGCCCGCGCGCCAGAGCGGCCAGAGCACGTAAAGCGTCGATTGCATAGACATCCTCCGGGCCGACCACCTCGCGCCGGTAGGCCATGACAGCAGCGTAAAGCTGCTCGGCGCGCAGCATCTCAGGCACCGACTCATCCTCGAGGATGTCGGCCGCCCACGGGTACTGCGGGTCGGTGTCGAAGTGGCCACCGAACAGCAGCATGGATTCCACATAGAGCCGAACCGGCCCTTGCATCGAAAAGCCGTGTGCTGCAGCACGCGCCATGCCGAAGTCGACCACCCGACGCATTTGTACGGCACCAACGGCGCGGAACAAGGGGGGAGAGAAAGCCGCCAGGTGGACGACCAGCGTCGCGGCAAACCGAAGACGTGCCAGCTCGCTGAGCTGGGCCATCTGTGATGGCTTAATCACCAACATGAATAGGGTCTCCGGCCTGCGTCGATGCGTGAGCACCGGATTCGCAAAGCCCATTTATACACTCCAAGCACTCTGCAGATCCATCCCCAAGCAGCTCATGGCCGGGATGTGATGGGTGCGACAGAACCGCAGCGACGCAACTGCCGGGAAGTGCCGCGCCCGTTTCGGTGGTGGACGAATACACGCCGCAGCCAGCTCGTGACTCCTAAACCACTGGTCACGAAAGATTTTTGACTTCCGATCCCGCACGAAATCTTCTCTGCACTGACTGCAAGCCGCGTTGCCGGCGTCGCGCTTCAAGCTTGAAACCGCACTGTCGTATTAATGGGTCGCAGCGGGCGTATCCGACGCCAATGGCGTCATCAGTAGCAACGGTGCACCAGAGGCATTCAGCGCGTCAACGCAGGTTTGCCGACCCGGCCCCATAGAGCCGGACGATATCGTTGTCGGACTCTTCAATTTGCAGCAGCGGCGTGGCGGACTTGCTGTCTGCCGCGCCGGACCCGAAGCTCACCAAGTCGCTCGAAAACCAAGCCAGATCATCGACTTTGGCGCGGTCGCAGCGGGCGTTCATCAGGATGCGGTCGCCCTGCAATACGGCCAGCCCGGCGCGAAACGCGCATGAGCCGCCGGTGCAGGCAGTCAAAAGGAAGCGCAGCTCGCCCTGGTCGAACCAGACCTGGCTGACAGAAGCACCTGGCCGGGCCGGCGACACCGTGCCAAAAAAGCGCCGACCGTTGTCAGCGCTGGCTACAAAAGACTTCTCAATCTGCCTTACTGCCCCGTAACGGTAGCTCAAAGCCTCGGGCGCACCCGGTTTACCGGCGGCACACAGCGAGACGAGCTTGCGTCCGATCGGGCATGAGAACCGAACTGACTCATCGGGTTGGCAAAGCGAGGCGGCGGCGGGTGACGAACCCTTGGCAAAACCAGGGGCTGTGCAAGCAAGCAGAACCATGCACCGCAGGACTGCCCGGCAGTTCAGTGAACGCTCAGGCCTTGAAAGCATCATGGGCGGTCTTGAAGTTGGCGATGCGATTGGCGTAACTGTCGGTATTCAGGTTGATCACCTGGGTGATGCTGTCAACAACTGCATCGGTCTCACCCTTGTCGGCAAAGGACTGCAGGCCATGTTCGATCCAGAAACAGACCGCCGAACGCACGGTGTAGGGAAACTCCTCCATCTTGTCGGGGTTCACCTCGAAATCCACTGCGTCACCGTACAACTTGCCGTACTGGGCCGCCGCCGCCTTGTAATTTGCACGGCCGGTGACCTGGATGAGGCCGCGACCGCGGAACTGCCAGCCGTCGCCACTGGCTGAGTTGCCGTTGCCGTTTCGATTTGCGTAGACCTTGTTGCCGATCTTTTCCTCCTCGGCGTGGCGAGTGATCTTGCGCGTTTTCGCATCTCTCTCGTAGGCGTCATCCTTGGCTTCTGTCGGATGTTCCCGGTAGTACTTGAACGTCGACTTGAGGCCTTCCTCGCCGTAGTTCAGGCTCTCGACCTTGGCGGTCAGCGCTGCGCCGCCTTCTTCTCGCGTCTGCGCAAAGAAGTGGGCACAGCGCAGACGCGAGTCCAGGCCATATTTCGGGAGATCCGTATTGAGTTCATCCGCCAACTGCTTCATGTATTCCTTGCTGGCACCTGGGAAAATCTTGAGCAACTGATCGGCCGTCAGCTTCCAGGTTGGCGAGGCCGCCTGCGGGACTTGCTGGCTTGCCGGCAAGGACAAGGCCGAGCCATCGCTTGCACGTCCGAGCGATCCGATGCCATACCGGTTTCCCCACTTGAACCAGGGAAGCGTTGGGTCGGCGTGGTCCTGGTATCCCAGCGAGGCGGGACTGTCGCCCAGCAGGGTGCACATGTTCGGATCGGCTTGATCTCCAAAGCCCAAAGCACCCGGTGTTTGCGCTGCCACCCAGGGGCCCCATGCGTTCAATATTCCAGGAATTCTCGAAGTCGCCATTTCAAATCCTTGCAAGGCATCGGGATGATAGACCTCGGGTGGCAGCCGCCGGCCTTGACAGGGACCTGTGATTTCGCAGCTTTGGGCAACGCTGAACCCGTCCCCCGGCTCGACACGCGGCGTGCACCGCCGCCGGTGCCACTCGGGAGCTAGAACTTCTGGGCCTGGTGAAGCCCAATGCCTCAACCCCTGCGTTTGTTGGCCCTGCCCCTTGGCGCGACGCACGCTGAGCCCCTGTCGCCAAGCGCACGATGAAGCCCGTGATTTGGCTCTCACTGCCTATGCCTCAGGCGATCAGGCCGCCCTCAATCACCCCCACCCACCCTGCCACGCAACGCCTTGATCTGCCCCCCTGCACCTTGCCCTCAACCCGCTCCAGGCTGAACGCACCGGCAGCAGCAAGTGCGGCCACGTTGTCGGTCAGCAATTCATCCATCAATGCCTCGTTGCAAGCACGGAAGTTATTGAGTGCGTGGTAGTTCACCGAGACGCCGCCGCATATCCAGCGATAGGCATCGTGCTCCTGGCTCAGCCGCGCCACTTCACGCCCGCTGCCCACGCCTTCGAGCGTTGTGTACAGCCACAGTGCGAACAAGATATGCGGATCGATCGCCGCACGGCCGGCAATGCTGCCGCGAGCCTTGGCCGCATCGAACAACTTGCTCAAGTCCTGGCGTACAACGTAGCCCCACACCAGCCGCGCCCGATGGTCTTCAACCAACAGCGACTCCAAGTCCGAGGCGCGCAACTCGACCTGTGACCGGTTGGGCTGCCGCAGCCGAGGCGCGCCTTGGCTGCGCTTGATGGCCCGGGCCAAATCCGCTTGAAGCAAATGCTCAGGACTCGGCAGCGCCAAGTCCTCGAACAGCGATGCTTCGGCCGTTGGCAAGGCGCCATCAACGGGTGTCGTCATCCCTCGAGCGTACCTGCTGATCAGCCCGCCGAGAGAGGCCGGCGAAAAACTCTCAGGCTCTCACCCGCCGCGCCGGGACGGCTGCGCGATGCGCTGCTGGTCCTGGCGGCCAAGCCGTGGCGCCACCCCGACTCGGGCCTGGACGTGCACTTCGGCGTCTCCACGTTGGAGCTGGTATTACGCGGCCAGGCGATGCGACGACCCGCTGGTTGCGCTGCGCGACCGGCTGCGTGGCGAGGAGAGTCGCTTCCCGAGCATGAGTGAGCAGGCCGTCGCCGCCTTGACGGCGCAGTACCGTGAGCACTCGGGCTGGACGGCCCAGTTGCACCTGGACAACCTGCGCGTCACGCTGCAGGCCGCCGGCTTGGCCGTGGCCTCGTATGCGACGGTACGGCGCTTCCTGGTGGGCAAGGGCATGCACAGGCGGGC
>Ga0209181_10009147_pt1 | contig 13102 bp, 12 predicted proteins | sample MAT05_FD_187208 | JGI IMG/M metagenome (GOLD analysis project Ga0209181, IMG submission 187208) | Freshwater microbial communities from Lake Fryxell liftoff mats and glacier meltwater in Antarctica - MAT-05 (SPAdes) (version 2) | ecosystem: Environmental > Aquatic > Freshwater > Ice > Liftoff... | reverse complement strand
CGGGCACGGTGGCAGTCTGCAGCCCGCCGGGTGTTTTGGTGCAGGACCTGCGAGGTTTCAGCTGCGTATCGGGCAATCAGGTGCCCGATCAAGGGTGGCAGTTGCGTAGTCAACTTCGTTGTTCAAACCGCAACCAGAATCGTACGCAGAGACGCAAGGTTGGCAACTTTGATCGAGGGTGCAATCACACCGCCTCACTGTAGGAACCCACGCAAATCCTCGCTGCCATTTGGCAACTTTGTTTCTGAGCGACCTCGGCCGCCCAGAAACTCAGAAGCTCAGCCGCAGCCCCGCAGACAACGCCCTGGCACCGGCCGGGGTCAGGTCGCGCGCGGTGCGCAGTGCGCTGGCGTTGGTGGCCAGTGCATTGCCCAGGTTGCTGAGCTTGAGCGTCCACACCGCATCGGCCCCGCCCAGGCGCTGTTGCCAGCCGGCCCACAGGTCAACCAGCGTGGCACCGTCGGTGGCGATGTCGCTGGACGGCACCCGGTTCTGGCGCGCCACGACCTTGGCTTGGGCGCCCGCGCGCCAGGCGCCTTGGGTGGCCTCCAACCCGACTTGCAGCCGCATCGGCGCGATGCGGGGCAGCGGCTCACCGGTGCGCAGGTTGTCGCCGCGCAGCCAATCCAGGCCGGCGGTGGCGTCCAGCTGCCAGGGGCCGGTCAGCAGGCGTTGGCGGCCTTCGAGCTCCAGGCCGTAGAGCCGGGCCGGCACGCCGGTAAAGCGGTACTCCGGCACAGCCGTGCTGCCGCCAGCGCCGTCCGGCACCTGCACATCGACACCGCTGGCATCCAACGCGATGTAGTTGGCAAAGCGGGTCTGGAACAGCGCGGCGTGCAGGTGGCTGGTGCCCTGCTGCCACTGCAGGCCCAACTCGACGTGGCGGCTGCGCTCGACCTGCTGGTTGACATCGCCGCGCTCGTAGGTGCCGGTGGCCACGTGCACGCCGTCGGCAAACAGCTCGTAGTAAGCGGGGCTGCGCTCGGTGCTGCCCAGGGTGGCGCTGGCGCGCCAGCCGGCGGCCAGCGGCAGCACGGCGCCCAGCGACAGGCTGTGCGGGCTGAAACGGCGTGACGTGGCGGCACCGAAGTGCGGGTCCGCCCCGGCCGCGTCGCCCGCCGATCGAACCTCGGCCTGCTCCAGCCGGGCGCCGGCCGACACGGTCGCGCCCGGCAGCGCCAGCTCCTGCAGCACAAAGACACCGTTGGAGCGGGTGTGCGAGGTCGGCACAAAGGCCTCCGCGCCCAGTGCCGAGAAGTCCAGCCGCTCCAGCTGCAGCCCCAGCACACCACCCAGCTTGCCGCCCCACAGTGCCAGCGGCGTCTGGCGGGCCTGCAGCCGCAACTCGCTGCCTTCGCTCTTGAAGGTGGTGCCGATGGCGCCGCTGCCCTCGACCTCTTCGTGCTGGTAGCGGGTCTGGCTGGCCTGGAAGCTAAAGCCCTGCACCGGCCCACCCAACTGGCGCCGCTCACCGGCCAGTTGCAGGCGTTGGCGCTGCATGCGGATCGTGACATCGGGCTCCACCGTGACGCCGTAGTCGTTGCGGTAGCTGTCCAGCGCGGCACCGACAAAGCCTTGCGCGTCGGCCCACGAGCCGCCCAGCGCCGCGGCCCGGCTCTTGCCCGCGCTGTTGGCAACGCGGGTGGCCTCGGGCAGTGCCTGGCCGTCGCGCTGCGGCACAAAGCGCGGCGTGCGCAGGTCGCTGCTGTCGCGCTGGGCGGCGTCCAGATGCCAGCTCAGGCCGCTGCTGCGTCCTGTGGCGGCTGTGCCGTCCGCGGCACCCTGGCCGCCTTCCAGCACGACGGCGGCGGCACGCTCTTGTGCTGCACCGCCCAGCCGCAGCTCGGCCCGGCCGCCCAGGCCGCCCAGCAAGTCGCGCGGGATGCGGTTGTCCTGGGTGTTCACCACACCGCCGGTGGCGTTGCCGCCGTACAGCAGGGCGGCCGGGCCGCGCAGCACCTCGATGCGCTCGACCACCAGCGGGTCGATCGCCACCGCGTGGTCGAAGCTGAGGTTGGAGGCGTCGGCCGACGCGCCGCCGTTGTCCAGCAGCCGGATGCGGTCGCCGTCCAGACCGCGGATCACCGGCCGGCTGGCCTGCGGGCCGAAGCCGGTGGCCGATACACCGGCCAGGCCACTCAGCGTGTCGCCCAGCGTGCCGGCGCGGCGCTGCGCCAGCGCCTCGCCGGTCAGCACCGCGCTGGGCTGGGCCAGGGTGTCGCTGCCCAGCGGATTGCCGGTGATGACGACGCGGGTGGCGGGCGCGTCGGCGGCTGCCGCCGCGGGCCGGGTCGACGGGGTCGGCGCAAGCGGGGTGGCGGGTGAGGATGTGGCGGGCGGCGCGGCAGGTGTGGCCTGCGCCGCCGGGTTGGTGGTCTGGGCACCAGTGTGGGATGCGCCGGCTGCCAGCAGGGCGGCGGCAAGCGGGCTAAGGCACCAGCGCGCACGGCGGCGCGTCGGGGTGGATATTGAAGTCATGGGCAAACTCTTGTCGTGTTGTACCGGGCCGTGATCGGTGCGGGCCGCGCCAGCGCCATGCCGCCGGGCCGCCCCGATGGGCGGTGCGACGGTGCGGCGGTGCTGGCGGGCGGCGGCACCCGGGCCACGTCCCCTTTGCAGGCCGCCACCGGGGGTGGGCGGCGGGCCTGCGCGCTCAGGTCAGGGCCAACTGGCGCGGCGGCGCACGCGCCAGGTAAGGCGCGCCGGGGCGCGCTTGCAGTGCCGGCGGTGCCGGCCGGTTGCCGTGCAGGCCGCCCGGGCGAGCGGTCAACCACTGCAACCCCGCCGGCAGCGCCGCTGCACCCAAGGCCGCCAGCAGCAGGCAGACCTGGCACAGGCCGTCGGCGGGCAGCTCGGCGACGGTGGGGTCGGTGGCGGCTTTGACCGCCGCGCTGTCGGTTGCCACCACGGCCACACCGGCCGGCTGCAAGCGCACGTGCGACAGGCTGTGCAGCACCCCGAACTGCTGGGCAAACAGCAGCATCAGGGCCAGCGCAAAGGCTCGGGTGCGGGTGAACATCTGGTTGCGGAGCATAGCTGCTGTGCGTGAATCCCCGCGCATGGGCGTGGCCGCCAGCGTCCCTGGGCCGGCTGCTATCGAGCGGCGGCCCCCTCGGCCAGACCGGGACGACGCCTCTACCCTGCCCGTGCTGGACGCCGCCTTGCGCGGCCTGCTGGAGGCGCTGCTGCTGCTGTTGCTGTTGCTGGCGGCGGCGGCGGTGCCGGGGCTCGACCGGCCTGCTGGGTGCGCTGCTGAACGATCCGCCCGGCTTCGACCGCAGCCAGTTGCCGGCGCTGGACAGCAAACCGCCAGCGTCTTCAGCCGGCAGTTGCTGCGGCAAGGGGCTGGTGGCCAGGCCCCCATTGGGGGGGGGCGGCGCCGGGGGCCCCCTTTGCACCACCCGTCGGGTGATGGTGTCGGTGCCGGGGTGCACAGAAGATCGGTCTCAGTGCGATGTGCCTGCCGTTTCACCGCCGCCAGAGTGCCCCCCCCAACGCCGATTGACTGGAGCCCGACATGACCCCTCAGACCCCCTCTGCGTACAGCATCACCCCGGTGCGCTACGGCGCTGCAAGCAGTCTGGCGCTGGCGCAGGCTGCCGACCGCGCTGCCCACCAGGCGGCCACGCCGCCCGCTGGCATGGCAGGGGGGCCCGTGTCTGCGGACAGTGCCGGCGCCACAGCGGCCTGCGGTTGGTTCGAGTCGAGCTGGGACCTGCAGCAGGGCCTGGCCGTCAGCGAGTTGCCCGACCGTGACGGCGCGGCGGCGGCGCTGTGGTTCAGCGCGCTGGATGGCGCCTGCCCGGTGTCAGCGTGTCTGCAGTGACGGCAGCCTGAGCACTGGTTGGTGCCGCCGGTGCTCTTGATGCATTTGCCAGCGCTGGTAGGGCTGGCTTCGGCCGGACTGCGCCAGTGCCAGCTGCGTCACCCAGTCGTGGGTGCGCGACGGCGGTGCGGCGGCCACCCCCAGCGTGCCCCAGGCCAGCACCAGCGCGGGCACCCAGCGCGGGATACGCACGGCCGGGACCTGCGCTGACAGCAGGGCCAGTCCGCTGGCGCTGGCGCCCAGTGCAAAGCCTGCACCGACCTCGCTCCAGGAATGGACCCCCACCATCACCCGAGACACCGCCACCGCGGCCGCCAGGCTGTAACCCAGCACCAGGCTGGCGGTCTGCCAGCGCAAGGTCAGTGTGCCGGCCGACAGGCGCAGCAGCGGTGGCAGCACCGCGGCGGCAAACATCGCATGGCCCGAGATGCCGGTGAAGTCCAGCGCCGGCAGGCCGATGCCGTAGCCGATGAACGCCACCTTGCTGAGCGTGGTGACCGTGGCCGCCAGCGCGGTGCTGGCCAGCCAGCCCAGCGCCAGCCGGGTCGGGCCCTGGCGCCAGGTCAGCCAGGCGGTGGCCAGCACCATCGCGGGCAGCAGGATCTGCGCTTCGCCCAGGCGGGTCAGCAGCGACCAGAACAGCAGCGGGGGGGTGTCGGGGTTGACCATGGGTGCGCGATGGTAGCCGGCCGGTGTGGCGGCAGGCGGCAGCGGGCGGCGCGTGCGTCAGCGTGCTGCGGCTTTGTAACGCTCGACCAGCATCGCGTCGATGCGGTAGCCGGTGCTGCCCATCGCCGAGTTGCCGCGCACCGTCGTGATCGTGCCGCTGACCCAGACCGTGTCCATGCTGCGGAAGCCAGCTGCAGGTTTGGCCGGCACCACCAGCACGATCTGGTTGGCGGGCGGCGGCGGGGTGTGGATGCAGGCGCCGAAGTACGGCACCAGCAGGAACTCGGTGTGGCCGGCGGCGTTTTCTTCCAGCGGCACCAGATAGCCTGGCAATTTGACACGGGTGCCGTTGAGGCTGGGCTCGGTGGGCGCGTTGTCCCAGGCCTGCCGCATCTCGCTCATCAGGGCCTCGGTCTTGGGGTCGCCGTCGATCAGCACGCCGGGGTTGCTGACACCCTTGTCGCGCAAGCCCTTCATCGGGTCCCAGCCCTTGGGCACCAGGTCGTCCCAGCGCAACTCGGTGTAGCCGCCCGGCCCGGGCTTGGGCAGCGGCTGGGCGTGGGCGGCAACCGGGCCCAGCAGCACGGCGGGCAGCGCCAGGCCGGCGGCCAGCAGGCGGCGGCGGTGGGTGATCGGTTGGGCATCCCGACGCGGGTCGGGTTGAAGCGGATGGTGTGGCATGGGGAGGGCAGGCAGTTGCTGAGGGCGAAAGCGAAGGTCGGGTGCGGAGGTCGGGTGCCGAGGGTGCGTGCGCAGACCGGGTGTGGCGCTCAGATCCGGGGTGACAGGCCATCGACCAGCGACAGGCGGTAAGCGCGCCAGCCCGGCACCAGGCTGGCCAGCAGGCCGCCGGCCAGCAGCGCGGCGATCCAGCGCCATTCTGCGCTGCCCGGCATTTGCAAGTGCAGCGCAATGCCGACCTTTGACTGCACCCAGGGTGCCAGCAGCGCCACCGCGCCCCAGCAGGCGGCTGCGCCGACCAGCACGCCCAGGCCGGTGACCAGCGCACCCTCCAGCGCCAGCAGCAGCAGCATCTGGCGCGGCCCGGCGCCCACGGCGCGCAGGATGGCCAGCTCGCGGCGGCGCTCGTTCAGGCCGGCGGCGATCACCGCCACCAGCGCGGTCAGGCTGACCACCGCCACCAGCGCGCTCATCGCCTGCAGGCCACGCTCGCCCAGCGCCACCACCTCCCACAGCTGGTCCAGCGCCACGCCGGGCAGGATGGCGAGCAGCGGCTCGTCGCGGAAGGCCGCCACATCGCGCTGCACTGCAAACACCGCGGCGCGGGATTTCAGGCCCACCAGCGCGGCGGTGACGGTGTGCGGCGTCAGGTCGGCGGCGGCGGCCTGGGCCGCACTCACCGTCTGGCCGGGCAGCGGCACGCCGGCGGCCCAGTCCAGGTGGATCGCCTGCATGCCCTGCAGGCTGATGTGCACGCTGCGGTCCACCGGCGTGCCGGTGGGCGCCAGGATGCCGACCACGGTGAACGGCTTGTCGGCATGGTCGTTGGCTTGCATCGCGCCGTCGCCATGCGCCAGCACGATGGCCTGGCCCAGCCGGTAGCCCAACGCAGCCGCCACTTCGGCGCCGATCACCGCGTCGAACACGCCGTCGAAGCGCTGGCCTTGCGCCAGCACCAGTGGCTGGCGGTCGCCGTAGCGGAAGTGCTCGAAGTACCCGGTGCTGGTGCCCACCACCGTGAAGCCGCGGTGGCTGTCGCCCAGTGACAGCGGCACCACCCAGGCCACTGCGCGGTGCCTGGCCAGCATCTCGACACTGCTGTAGCGGATGCTGTTGCTGGCGTTGCCGATGCGGAACACCGCGTACAGCAGCAACTCGACCGGCCCGGTGCGGGGGCCGACGATCAGGTCGGTGCCTGAGACCGCCTGCTGGAAGTTTTGCCGCACATCCTGGCGCAGCCGCTCGATGCCCAGCAGCAGCAGTGTGGACAGCGCGATCGACAGCACCACCAGGCCCAGCACAAAGCGCCGGTTCCAGGCGCTGCGGGCGGCCAGCACGAGCAAGGCCTTCATTGGGGCGCCCCGGCGGTGGGCTGCAGCGCCCGGTTGATGTCGGGCAGGCTGATCACCCGGTCGAAGCGGCTGGCCAGCCGCAGGTCGTGGCTGACAAACAGCAGTGCGCTGCCGGCCGCAGTACAGCTTTGCAGCAGCAGCGCCATGAAGGCCTCGCGCAGGTCCTCGTCCAGCGCCGAGGTAGGCTCGTCGGCGATCACCACCTCGGGCGCGCCAATCAATGCACGTGCCGCCGCCACCCGCTGTTGCTGGCCGACCGACAGCGCGCTGGCCGGCTGGCGCCACAGGCTGGATTGCAGGCCGGTGCGCGCCAGCAATTGTTCAGCGGCGTCGCTGCCCACGGCTGCGGCGCGGGCGGCGCGGCGGCGCGAAAAGCGCAGCGGCAAGCGCACGTTGTCGATCACCGACAGGTAGGGCAGCAGGTTGAACTGCTGGAAGATGTAGCCCAGGTGGTCGGCGCGCAAGCGGTCGCGTGCGCCCGCGCCCAGCGCCGCCCAGTCCTGCCCCAGCAGCCGCACCGTGCCGGCGCCGGGCAGCAGCACGCCGGCGGCCAGCGACAGCAGCGTGCTCTTGCCGCAGCCGCTGGGGCCGCGCAGGAACACCGTCTCGCCCAGCGCCAGTGTCAGCGTGTCGATCTGCAGGATGTCGGCATCCGCGCCCGGCCAGCGGTAGCGCAGCTGGTGCAGGGCCAGCGCAGTCGCGGCGGGGGCTGTCATGGGGTGGGCGGGGAGGCGGTTGCAAACCGGGGCGGCGGGATGGCGGGATGGCGGTGCAGCGCAGCTTAGCAGCGCGTCGTGACGGGTGTGGGTGGGCTCTTGCGGGCGAGCGGCGCACCGGGCTTTGCAGTTCATCTGCCGCCGCTGCGCTTCATGCGCGTGTTGGCGGGCCTGGTCGCAAGCGGCTGGAAAGCCCGGGGCGCGCTGCCTAGAGTGCAGCCATCAACACCCTGTTCAACCGCCCCGTTCAACCGTACCCCAGGAGCCGACCATGACCGCCCACCTGCTGCAAGCCGCCCCCCGCCAACAAGCCCTGGCGCTGGGCTTGTCTGCCCTCGTCACCGCCGGTGTGTTGGCCGGCTTGCTCGGCCTGGCCGGTAGCGACAGCGCAGCCCAGCTGGCGCAGCAGCGCCAACAGCGGCAGCAAGCTGCAGCGCCGGCCACCGTCAGCCCGGCCCAACTTGCGCCGAGCACTTGATCGTGGGCCGGGGTGCGGGGGTGGACATGGGCCCGCGCCCGCGCCTGAATCCACTTTATCCAGGTCAGCGCCGACCCGGCGCCTGACATCACGCGTGGCCGGTAAGCCGCCCGACCGCTACCATTGCCCGCTGCAGGCGGCCGCCAGCCTGGTGTGCCGCAGCCCTGCCACCGATCTTGAGGAGACCCCGGCATGAAAGCGACCTGGAACGGCGTGGTGATCGCCGAAAGCGACGACACCGTGGTGGTGGAGGGCAACCACTACTTTCCCGCAGCGGCGGTCAAGCCCCAGTACCTGGTGCACAGCAACCACCGCACCTCGTGCATCTGGAAGGGCCAGGCCCGCTACCACAGCCTGCTGGTCAACGGCGACTTGAACCCCGACGCGGTCTGGTACTACCCCGAGCCCAGCGAGGCGGCGGCCAATATCAAGGACCGCATGGCGTTCTGGAAGGGCGTTCAGGTGACCTGAGCGCGGCCTGCGGCGTCAACCGCCGCTCCACCCGCCGCGTCACCCGCCGCGCCACCCGACAGGCCGTCATGCCAGCCGGCCGGCCTGGAAGTCCTGCACCGCCTGAATCAACTGCTCGCGGGTGTTCATCACAAACGGGCCATGCTGGGCAATAGGCTCGCCCAGCGGAGCGCCTGCGATCAACAGGACGCGGGCGGGCGCGCTGCCTGCCTGCAACACCACGCCGTCGCTGCCCGGGGTATTGGCCAGTATGGCCATGCGTTGCAGCGGTACTGCCGTTGTGTGTGCCGGCACGTCACCCACGGTCACGGCGCCGCGGTAGACGTAGAGCCCGGCGTTGTGTCGCGGCGGCAGCGGTTGCTCGAACCGGGCGCCTGCCGCCAGGTGGATGTCCAGCAGCAGCGGCTCGGTCACCGGCCGCTGTACCGCACCGGCAACGCCGCCGCTGTGGCCGGCGATCACGCGCACGGTGACGCCGGGTTGCTGCCACTCGGGGACCTGGGCGCTCGGGATGTCGCGGTAGCCGGGTGGCTGCATCTTGTCTGCGCTGTGCAGGTTGAGCCAGAGCTGGAAGCCTTCCATCCGGCCGTCTTCCTGCTCCGGCATTTCGCTGTGGGTCACACCGCGGCCTGCGGTCATCCATTGCACACCGCCGTCGTCCAGCAAGCCTTCGTTGCCGGCCGAATCGCGGTGCCGGAGCCGCCCTGCGATCATGTAGGTGATGGTCTCGAAGCCGCGGTGCGGGTGGCTCGGAAAGCCGGCGATGTAGTCGCCCGGCGAGTCCGAGCCGAAGGCGTCGAGCATCAGGAAGGGGTCGAGCCTGCGCTGCAGGTCCTGTGTCAACACGCGCGTCAGTTTGACGCCCGCGCCGTCGCTGGTGGCCTGGCCGGCGACCAGGCGCTCGACCTTGCGTGGCGCGACGATTGGGTGTGTGACCGTGGTGTTCATGCCGCGATGGTGGCACGCTCTCCGCTGGGCACCATGCCGGCTATTTGAACCCGGCATTCAACACGGGGCCTCTTGTCGCGACTGCTTCTCGCTTTGGAGGGGGGTCGTTCCCGGGGCGGCTTGCGGCTCCGTGCGGTCGTTCGATTGATCGGAATGCCGCCGTTCGACGGGTGCGCCGAATGGCGACCAAGGCCGTCGGGCAACCGGCTCCCTCCATGTCCCCCGATGCCGGCCAGCTGGCCGACAGCTCCTCCTTTACTTACGGGATCCGGTCACCCAACGCCCTTGGCCGCCGCCACCGTTGCCGCGTGCGTTGGCTTGAAAACCCAGCCCGGCGCGGTGCGGTCGCACCACACCCACGAACGGCTGGTCTATGGCGCGCCAACGAAAGACAGCTCAGAGCCGAACGCAGCCGCTCTGGCCAAACCCAGAAAACGTTTGCAACTCAAGGCTCGCCGTGCCAGTAGTCCACCGCGTCCTGACCCCGGAACACGCCGCGCCCGGTCACGCTGAGCTTGCCGGAGTCCGGGTACTCACACACGTCGGGTCGTTCCTGGGTGCTGATCGACAGGTAGCGCAGCGGCGCGTCGCTGGTGTTGATGATCTGGTGCGGGTACTCGGGGCCGGGCGGGATGAACACCACGTCGCCGGCCCGCAGCGGCAGCAACTCGTCCGCCACCCGCAAAGACCCAAAGCCCTCCAGGATCACGAACATCTCCTCCTGGGTGTGGTGGAAGTGGTAGGGGCACACCCGCTGTCCGGGCGCCAGGATGTCGTAGCCGGCACCCAGTTTGCGCGCCGCCGTGCCGGTGGACAGCCGCCCGCACACCGAGTCGTACAGCGGCGGCCGGTGCTCGTGTTGCAAGTCCACCTCGTCCAGGTTGCGCACCAGCTGGCGGCGCAACGCCAGGGCCACCGCATCGGCCGGTGCCTGGGCCGGCATGTCGCTGCGCGCACCAGCAGGGCCGTCCGTGGGCGTTTCGGGCCGAGGGTCCGCCAGCAAGGCGCCGGGCAAAGGCGCTGGCACGCCGGGGGCTGTGGCATCGGTCATGGTGGCGGTCGTGTCCGTTGAGCAGCTGGATGAGCCGACACGATAGCGGCCCTCTCCCTCGCCCCGGCGGTGCACCCTCGTTACCATCCCGGGTACATGCCCACGTCACGTACTGCCACCTCCACCTCGACCGACCCGGTCGACATCCTGCAACAGGTGTTCGGCTACGCCGCGTTCCGCGGCCAGCAGGCGGCGATCGTCGACAGGATAGTGCAGGGCGGTGACGCCTTGGTGCTGATGCCCACCGGCGGCGGCAAGAGCCTGTGCTACCAGGTGCCGGCCATCGCCCGGCACCGCGCCGGCCAGGGCGTGACGCTGGTGGTCAGCCCGCTGATCGCCCTGATGCACGACCAGGTGGGCGCGCTGGACGAGGCCGGCGTGGCGGCGGCGTTTCTCAACAGCACGCTCGAAGGCGACGAGGCCCGCCGCACCGAGCGTGACCTGCTGGCCGGCCGGCTGGTGCTGCTGTATGCCGCGCCCGAGCGCATCCTGACACCCCGTTTTTTGGCGATGCTGGACTCGCTGCACGAGCGTGGCCTGCTCAGCCTGATCGCCATCGACGAGGCCCACTGCGTCAGCCAGTGGGGCCACGACTTCCGCGAGGAGTACCTGGGCCTGTCGCAGCTGCATGAGCGGTATCCGGATGTGCCGCGGCTGGCGCTGACCGCCACCGCCGACGACCACACCCGCGCCGACATCGTGCTGCGGCTGGCGCTGGAGGAGGCAACGCTGTTTGTCGCCAGCTTCGACCGGCCCAACATCCGCTACCAGATCGTCGAGAAGGACAACCCGCGGGCCCAGCTGCTGCGTTTCCTGCGCGACGAGCACGAGGACGACGCCGGCATCATCTACTGCCAGAGCCGCAAGAAGGTCGAGGAGACCGCCACCTGGCTGTCGGGTGAAGGCATCGCCGCGCTGCCCTACCACGCGGGGCTGGACGCCGACGTACGGCGCCGCCACCAGGACCGTTTTTTGCGCGAGGACGGCATCGTGATGGTGGCCACCATCGCGTTCGGCATGGGCATCGACAAGCCCGACGTGCGTTTTGTCGCCCACCTCGACCTGCCCAAGAACATCGAGGGCTACTACCAGGAGACCGGCCGCGCCGGCCGCGACGGCGCCCCCGCCGCCGCCTGGATGGCCTACGGCCTGGCCGACGTGGTCAACCAGCGCCGCATGATCGACGAGGGCGAGGCGGCCGAGGACTTCAAGCGCCTGCAGCGCGCCAAGTTGGACGCCCTGCTGGCGCTGGCCGAGGCGCATGACTGCCGGCGGGTGCGGCTGCTGGCGTATTTCGGCGAAGAAAGTGCCCGTTGCGGCAATTGCGACAACTGCCTGCACCCGCCACCGCTGTGGGACGCCACCGACGCGGCGCGCAAGGCGCTGAGCTGCATCTACCGCTTCCACCAGCAGAGCGGCTTCGGCTTTGGCGCCGGGCATCTGATCGACGTGCTGCGCGGCAAGGTGACGGACAAGGTGACGCAGCGTGGCCACGAGCGGCTGTCCACCTTTGGCATCGGCGCCGACGTCACCGAGCAGGCCTGGCGCAGTGTGCTGCGTCAGCTGGTGGCACTGGGCCATGTGAAGAGCGTGGGTGAGTTCAACACGCTGGATCTGAGTGATTCAGCCCGCGCGGTGCTCAAGGGCGAGGTGCCGGTGATGCTGCGGGTGGCGGCTGACGCGCCGGCCCGCGGCCGCGGCGGCAAGGCGTCGCGCGGCAGCACCGGCAGCAGCCGCAGCGCCGCCGGCAAACCGCCGCCGCTGCCGCTGGACGAGGCCGGCCTGCAGCGCTTTGCCGCACTCAAGGCCTGGCGCGCCGAGATCGCGCGCGAGCACAAGCTGCCGCCGTATGTCGTCTTCCACGACGCCGCGCTGGCCGAGATGGCGCGCGAGGCGCCCGACTCGCTGGACGCACTGGCCGGCATCAGCGGCGTCGGCGCCAAGAAGCTCGAAGCCTACGGCCCCGAAATCCTGCGGGTGCTGCAGGGCTGATGGAGTCACCCCGCCATGGCAAACTTTTTGTTGGGTTGGGAGTTGGGCGGTGGCCTGGGCCATGCCGGGCGGCTCAAGCCGCTGGCCGCTGGCCTGCAAGCGCGTGGCCACAACCTGACGATGTGGCTGCGTGATCTGGTGCAAACCGAGCGGCTGCTGGCCGACCTGCCGGTACCCAGGCTGCAGGCGCCGGTGTGGCTGCACCGCACCGTAGGCACGCCCGAGCCTCAGGTCTCGCTGGCCGAAATTCTGCTGGGCTGCGGCTACCTGCAAGCCCACACGCTGCAGCCGCTGGTGCAGGGCTGGCTGGCGGCGCTGCGCCTGAGCCGGGCCGACGCCATGCTGGTGGACTACGCGCCCAGCGCGCTGGTGGCCGCGCGCATTGCCGGCGTGCCCGCCGCCAGCATCGGCATGGGCTTCTGGCTGCCGCCGGCCTCGGTGCCGATCCCGGCGTTCCGCGACTGGCAGCCCATCGCCCCGGGTCGCGTGGCGCAGGCCGAGCAGCAGGTGCTGGCCAGCATCAACGGCGTGCTGCGCCACTACGGCGCGGCGCCGCTGCCGGCGCTGTGGCAACTGTTTGGCGGTGACCTGCCGCTGCTGTGCAGTTGGCCCGAGATCGACCACTACGCCCGGGCGCCGGGCGAGGTGGTCGAATGGCTGGGCCCCAACTACCTGCCCGAGGGTGGCCAGCCGCCGCAGTGGCCGGCGGGGGGCAACTCGGCAGGTGATGGGCCGGCAGCTGATGCGCCGGTAGCTGATGCGCCGGTAGATTTTGGCCGCGCAGGTGTTAGCCGCGCAGATGATGGCCGGGCAGCGGCAGGGCCACGCGTGTTTGCCTACCTCAAGGCCGGCCACCCCGACCATGCCGCCTGCCTGCAGGCGCTGGTGGCCGCCGGCTGCCGCGTGCTGTGTTACCTG
>Ga0209181_10009145_pt1 | contig 13102 bp, 7 predicted proteins | sample MAT05_FD_187208 | JGI IMG/M metagenome (GOLD analysis project Ga0209181, IMG submission 187208) | Freshwater microbial communities from Lake Fryxell liftoff mats and glacier meltwater in Antarctica - MAT-05 (SPAdes) (version 2) | ecosystem: Environmental > Aquatic > Freshwater > Ice > Liftoff... | reverse complement strand
CTCTGCGCGGCGGCCAGATCGCGTTCTGCGGCATTCACCGCCTCCATCGCCTTCTGTCGCTGCCCTTCACGCGCAAGCTGCCGCTGGCGGAACTCCTCGCTCTGGCGCTGGGTTTCGGCACGCTTGGCCTCGGCTGCGCCCTGATTGCTGCTCGCCGCCGCCGGCCGGTCAACCGTGACCTTGGGCGAGACGTCGACTTTCTCGACGGACACCGCGCCGGCGACCGGCTCCTGCGAGTAGATCACCCGCCCCATCGAGTCGACCGACTTGAAGATGGCCTGGGCATGGACGCCGGGGACACTGCCCAGCAGGACGATCGCCGCGGCTGCGCGGCAGACTTGGTGGCCGAGGTTCCGGGCAGTCAGTGGTGCGGTTCGAGTGCTCATGGGGAAGTTTCCTGCGTCAGTCAGTGCGTTGACCTGTCAGTAGGTGCAACGCGCGAGATGACCCGCGAGTGCACAGCCGCCGACGAACCATCATGTTATCGGCAAAGTCTGGGCGGGTTGGAGCGAATATTCAACCGGATTTCCACCGGATTTCCACCGGATTTCAGCCGGATTTCAGCCGGATTCCGGCAGATTGCCCAATCTCTTTACAGTTTTGTGACAATCGGTGCCTCATTTGCGCAATACTCTGACCTGAAAGGCTTTTTCAGGCTTGCTGTGCAGACATTGCTGAACCTCCTGGCTTCGGTTGCCCTGCTGGTGTGGGGGACCCATATCGTCCGTACCGGCGTGATGCGGGTGTTCGGCGCCGACCTGCGGCGCCTGCTCGGCGGCAGCGTCAGCAATCGCTTCAAGGCGTTTGCTGCCGGCCTCGGGGTGACTGCCGTGGTGCAAAGCAGTACCGCCACTGCGATGCTGACCAGTTCTTTCGTCGGTCAGGGCCTGATCGCGACTGCACCGGCGCTGGCCGTGATGCTCGGGGCGGATGTCGGGACCGCACTGGTCGCCCAGTTCTTCTCGCTCGATCTTGGCTGGTTGTCGCCGCTGCTGATCCTGGTCGGTGTGATCCTTTTCCTGTCGCAGCAGAACCGTACCGCGGGACGTCTGGGTCGCGTGGCCATAGGCCTGGGCCTGATCATGCTTGCGCTGCGCCTGATCACCGAGACTGCGGCGCCGCTGACCGAAGCTGCTGAAGTGCGGGTGCTGTTCGCAACGCTGACCGGCGATCACGCGCTGGACATGCTGCTGGGCGCGTTGCTCACGCTGGCGGCCTACTCCAGCCTGGCCGTCGTGTTGCTGGTTTCCACCTTCGCGGCGAGCAATCTGATCGCACCCGAGGTCGCTGTCGGCCTGGTGCTGGGCGCGAATCTGGGCGGCGGCCTGCTTGCAGTGCTGGCGAGTCTGCGTGCCGGGGTCGAGGCGCGCCGGGTGGCGCTGGGCAATCTCGGCTTCAAGGTGTTCGGCTGTGTCGTCGCGTTGCTCGCCCTGGACCCGGTGCTGGCCCTGCTCGCCGCGATAGACGGCGATGCATCGCGCATGGCGCTCAATTTCCACCTGGGGTTCAATCTGCTGCTAGCAGCACTGTTCATCGCCTGGATCGGTCCGATCGGTCGCCTGCTCGAGCGCCTGCTGCCGGCCGCTGCAGTCACGGCCAACGACGCGAGCGCACCGCGCTATCTTGATCCGGTTGCGCTGGAGACGCCGACCCTTGCGATCGCCTGCGCGGCGCGCGAGGCGCTGCGCCTGGGCGACCTGGTCGAGTCGATGCTGAAGAGTCTGCTGCTGGCACTGCGGGACAACGACGCACAGGCTGTGCAGTCGCTACGCCGCGCCGACGACGACGTCGACCGGCTCTATACGTCGATCAAGCTGTTCCTGACGCAGATCAGCCGCGAAGGGCTGCAGGAGAAGGAAGCACGGCGCTGGACCGAAATCATGTCGTTGACGATCAACCTGGAGCATGTCGGCGATATCGTCGACAAGAACCTGCTGGAGATGGCCGAGAAGAAGATCCGCAAGCGCCTGTCGTTCTCGGAGGCCGGTATGCTCGAGATCTGCACCCTGCATGCCCGGGTGGTGGCCAATCTGCAACTCGGGTTGAACGTGTTCATCAACGGCGATCTTGCCTCGGCGCGGCGGCTGCTGGCCGAGAAAGAGCAGATCCGGGAACTCGAGCGCGCCTATGCCGACACGCACCTGCAGCGGCTTGCCGACAACACGCTGCAGAGCATTGAGACCAGTGCGTTACACCTCGACATCATCCGCGATCTGAAGCGGATCAATTCGCACATCACTTCGATCGCCTACCCCATCCTGGAGCAGGCGGGCGCACTGGCGCCCTCCCGCTTGCGTCCGGTGGCGAAAGGTGCGCGCGCCCGCGCCGGGAATTCAGCAGACCCGCGCGGTGGCCGGGGCACGTAAAATGCGCGTCCGCCTCGTTCCACTGCCCGCCGATGCCGCAACCCGCCTTCGTCCACCTTCGCATGCACAGCGAGTATTCGGTCAGCGACGGTCTGCTGCAGCCGGACGCGGCGCTCGAGCGCGCGCAATCGATGGGCATGCCCGCGCTGGCGCTGACCGATGCCGGCAACCTGTTCGGCCTGGTCAAGTTCTATCGCGCAGCGCTGGCGCGTGGGGTGAAGCCGATCGCAGGTGCCGATCTGGCGCTCACCCAGGAGGCAGACCGGGACCGTACTGCCCGCATGCTGCTGTTGTGCCAGTCGCCAGCGGGCTTTCGGCGGCTGAGCGAACTGATCACCCGTGCCTACCGGGAGAATCAGCATCGCGGCGTGCCGCAGATCCGCCGGGACTGGCTCGACGGCGAGGGCGGTGAAGGACTGATCGCGCTTTGCGGGGCGCGACAGGGCGAGATCGGCGTTGCCCTGGCGGCAGGCAACGATGCGCAGGCCGAGGCGCTTGCCACCGAGTGGGCGCAACGTATGCCGCGCCGGTTCTATCTCGAAGTCCAGCGCGCCGGGCATGCTGCAGACGAGGCACATGTGCATGGCGCAGCGACCCTGGCCGCGCGCCTCGGGCTGCCGCTGGTGGCGACCCATCCTGTGCAATTCCTGGACAGCGATGACTTCAAGGCGCACGAGGCCCGGGTCTGCATCGCCGAGGGCTACTCGCTGGGCGACCAGCGCCGACCCCGTAATCACACGCCGGAACAGTATCTGCTGTCGGCCGAACAGATGACCGAGCGCTTCGCCGACCTGCCCTCGGCGCTGGCGAACTCGGTCCAGATCGCCAGGCGCTGCAATCTCGAACTCAGCCTGGGGACCACCCACCTGCCGCGCTTTCCCACGCCGGAAGGCGTGACTCTCGACGCCTACCTGCGCCAGCAGGCCGCCGACGGCCTCGAGCAGCGTCTGGTGGCGCTCTACCCGGACCCGGACGATCGGGCCCGCGAGCGAGCGCGCTATCTCGACCGGCTCGCCTTCGAGATCGCGACCATCATCAAGATGGGCTTCCCAGGCTACTTCCTGATCGTCGCCGACTTCATCAACTGGGCGAAAACGAACGACATACCGGTCGGACCGGGCCGGGGTTCCGGCGCCGGTTCGCTGGTCGCCTATTCGCTTGGCATCACGGACCTCGACCCGCTTCGCTACAACCTGCTGTTCGAACGCTTCCTGAACCCGGAACGGGTTTCGATGCCGGACTTCGATATCGACTTCTGCCAGGAGGGTCGCGATCGGGTGATCTCTTACGTGCGCGAGAAGTATGGCACCGAGAGCGTGTCGCAGATCGTGACCTTCGGCACCATGGCCGCACGCGCGGTGGTGCGCGACGCCGGTCGCGTGCTCGACCTGCCGTTTCTGTTCTGCGACCAGATCGCCAAGCTGATCCCGTTCCAGCCCGGCAAGGTGGTCACCCTGCGCCGGCGCGAGGGTGACCCGGAACCCGGCGTCATCTATGCGCGCGAGGTCGAGCCGCAGATCGAGGCGCGTGAAGCAGCCGAGGAGGAGGTGGCCGAACTGCTTGCCCTGGGCGAGCGGCTGGAAGGCGTGGTGCGCAACGTCGGCATGCACGCCGGGGGCGTGCTGATCGCGCCCGGCAAGCTCACCGACTTCTGTCCGCTCTACATGGCCGCCGGTACCGAGGCGGCGGTGAGCCAGTTCGACAAGGACGATGTCGAGGCGGTCGGTCTGGTCAAGTTCGACTTCCTCGGCCTGACCACGCTCACCATCCTGGACTGGACGCTCAGGTTCATCGCCCGCCTCGACCCGCAGGCACGGGTCGACATCAATCAACTGCCGCTGGACGATGCCGAGACCTACCGCCTGTTCGCGCGGGCCAACACTACCGCGGTGTTCCAGTTCGAATCGCGCGGCATGCGCGACCTGTTGAAGCTCGCTCGTCCGGACCGCTTCGAGGACATCATCGCGCTGGTGGCCTTGTACCGGCCCGGCCCGATGGATCTGATTCCCGAGTTCTGCGACCGCAAGCATGGACGCCACGCGGTCGACTATCCCGACCCGCGCGTCGAGCAGGTGCTGGCCGAGACCTACGGCATCATGGTCTACCAGGAGCAGGTGATGCAGATGGCCCAGCTGGTGGGCGGTTACTCGCTCGGCGGCGCCGACCTGCTGCGTCGTGCAATGGGCAAGAAGAAGGCCGAGGAGATGGCCGAGCACCGCCAGATCTTCGCCGACGGCGCGGCGAAGTCCGGCATCGAGGGGCCGAAGGCGAACGAGATGTTCGACCTGATGGAGAAGTTCGCCGGCTATGGATTCAACAAGTCCCACGCCGCGGCCTACGCGCTGGTGGCCTACCAGACCGCGTGGTTCAAGGTGCATCATGCGGCCGCCTTCCTCGCCGCCAACCTGTCAGCGGTGATGGACGATGCGGACAAGGTGCGTGCGCTGTGCGAGGACGCGAAGAGCAACGGCTTGACCGTACTCGCCCCGGACGTCAACACCGGCGAGTATCGGTTCGTGCCGATCGATGTCTCGACCATCCGCTTCGGACTCGGCGCAATCAAGGGCACCGGCGAATCGGCGATCGATGCGATCGTGGCTGCCCGCACCCGCGATGGCGCGTTCTGCGATCTGTTCGATCTGTGCGCCCGGGTCGACAAGCGGATGGTGAACCGGCGGGTGATCGAGGCGCTGGTGCGCGCCGGGGCGTTCGATGCGCTCGACGGCAGCCGTTCGCGGCAGTTGTCCTGGGTCGGGCTGGCGATCACGGCTGCCGAACAGCGCGAACGCAACGCGCAGCAGGTGTCGCTGTTCGGCGGCAGCGACACCGAAGCCCGTCCGCAGGTGACCCTGCCCGAACCCGCGCCCTGGGACCGCCGGGTGCTGCTGCGCGAAGAAAAGGCGGCGCTCGGGTTCTACTTCTCCGGCCATCCCTACTCCGCATGGCGCGGCGAGATCGGCCGCTTCGTGCGCACTTCGCTGGCCACTCTGGCGCCGGTGCAGGGCGGGCACGAATTCGCGCCGGCGACCCAGTTGATCGCCGGCGTGGTCGAGTCGGTACGCCAGTTGAAGACACAAAATTCTTCCCGGCTGATCGTGGTCACGTTGTCCGATGGCACGGCGGCGGTCGAGGTGACCCTTTACGGCGAGCTCTATGACCAGCATCGAAAGCAGATCGTCGAGGACGCGTTGCTGGTGCTGGAAGCGAAGGTGCGCGACATCCGGCGCGGTGGCAGCACCGATGGCGAGAGCGGCGGCGAGACCTTCCGGCGGATCTCCGCCGAGAAGGTGTATGACCTCACTGCTGCGCGCAACCGTTTCGCGCGCGGCCTTCGCCTGCACTGCAATGGCCAGATGTCCGGGGCGACGCCGCAGGTGAACGTGCGCCGTCTGCACGACCTGCTGGCGCCGTATCGTGCTGGTCCCTGCCCGGTGCAGATCATGTACGACAACGGGGTTGCCACCGCGCCGCTCACGCTTGGCGAAGGCTGGAACGTGAGCCTGAATGACGAACTGGTGACCAGCCTGGCCGAGTGGCTCAAGCCCGAGGCAGTGGAGATCGTCTACTGATGGGTACGCGCTGGATCGATCAATCGATGTTCGACGCGCTGACCGAAGAAGCGTGCGCAGTGCCGCGCCAGCGCCGTAATCTCAACTTCCATCCGGCAGACACCTGCCCGAGCAACCGGCTGCTCAACGCGATCGAGCCCGAATCGTATGTGCCGCCGCATCGGCACCTCGACCCGACCAAGGACGAAACGCTGTTCGTGCTGCGGGGCGCGATCGGCGTGCTGCTGTTCGACGAACAGGGTCGGGTGACCGAGCGGCGTGTGCTGCGCGCTGGCGGCGACACGGTTGGCATCGACATCATGCACGGCACGATCCATTCAATGGTCGCGCTGGAACCCGGCACCATTGCCTTCGAAGCCAAGGCTGGGCCGTTCGCCGATCGCACACCGGCAGAGTTGCCCGGGTTCGCGCCGGCCGAGGGCTCGGCTGAGGCGCCGGCTTATCTCGCCTGGATGCGCGGCCGCTTTTAGCCGGAGGCGCCGGGCCGGGGGGCTGCCTCCTCAGCTTCGTCGGCGGCATATCGTTCGCCGCGTTCTGGCCCGCATGGGTATGGCCAGGGCGATGCCAGACCCGCGGGAGGATGACGGTTGTATGTCATCGCGTAGTCCGATCGGACTACTTCCCGCCAGCCGCGAAAGGGGCTTCGCGTAACCGGGCATCAGTATTGTTGGCGACGTGACCTGTCGTTGTGTGCTGCAACCACCTCTGCACGCAACTCCAGTCCCGATCCCCAAGCCGTCAACGCCATGCCAGGAGACCCCGCCGTGCCCAGTCGTCTTTCCGCCAGCCGCAGAACATTCCTCAAGTCCTCGTCGTCGCTCGCCGCCGCGCCGTTCGTCGGCACTCTGGGCGCGCTGCAGACCCGAATCGCCCACGCGGCGGGATTCTCCGCGTTGGTCGCCAGCCCCTATGGTCCGATCTCGCCGGTGAACGACCTGACCACCGGGCTGCCTTTGCTGAAACTTCCGTCCGGCTTCAGCTACAAGTCCTACGGCTGGACCGGCGACATGATGACCGACGGTCTTGCGACCCCAGGCCTGCATGACGGCATGGGCGTGATCCGCAGTCGCCGGGTCGGTCGCAGCTCCGAAATGGTCCTGGTGCGCAATCATGAACGCGGTAACTCGTCCTCGCCGATCCTCAATGTCCCGACCTACGACAACGTGTTCAATGTACCGACGTCCGGGTCGCCGACCCGACCCGGTGGCGGCACCAGCAATCTGGTGTTCCGCGACGGTAACTGGGTATCCTCCTTCGCGAGCCTCGCGGGTACGCTCACCAACTGCGCGGGTGGCGTGACGCCTTGGGGTACCTGGCTGACCTGCGAGGAGACGATCAGCAACCGCATGACCGGCTTGAATGGGCCGGTCGGCTTGAAGCACGGCTATGTATTCGAAGTGCCGGTGGACGCGGCGATGACCAACCCGCAGCCGATCGTCGGCATGGGTCGCTTCCAGCATGAGGCAGTGGCGATCGATCCGGCGAACGGGTTCGTCTATGAAACCCATGATTCGACCCGTCTCGCCGGTCTGTTCCGTTACGAGCCGACCAATACCACCGGCGCGCTCGGGTCACTTGCCCAGGGTGGCACACTGAAGATGGCGAAGATCGCGCGCGTCGCCAGTGGAAACCCCGTGTACCCCACGGCGCCGCTGCTCGCCCCGCAGCTGGGCGACGCGTTCGAACTCGAGTGGGTGACGATCGACAATCCCGACGCGGATCCGGTCGCCAACGTGCCGGGCGGTACGTTCCCGTTCGTTCCCGGCGTCACGACGGTTGCCGGTTGCTTCAAGGAGGGCTTCGACAAGGGCGGCGCGCAGATGAGCCGCGGCGAGGGTATCTGGTACTGGAACCGCAGCATGTATATCGTCGACACTGCGGGCGGCGTGAGCAGCGGTGGCACCGTTGGCGGCGGTGATGGCTGTGTGTGGGAACTGGACCTCGACACTCAGGTGATCACCTGCATCTTCGTGGTGCCGCAGGGGACGCCCAGTGTGGGCAACAACGCCGACAACATCACGGTGAGTCCGAAGGGCGGCATCCTGGTGTTCGAGGATGGCGGCACGCATACCTTCAACGGCACCGTGTTCGGCACCCGGATGATGGGCATTCTCCCGGATGGCAACACGTTTGCGTTGGGCGAGAACAACCTTACCGCGGCGGTGATCGCCTCTGCGGTGGCCCAGGGAAAGGCGGCCGGCACCGGCAGTCAGCTCGGCAACGAGTTTGCCGGCGGCACGTTCTCGCCTGACGGGCGTGTGCTGTTCGTGAACATCCAGTCCCCTGGCATCACTTTCGCCATCTCCGGGCCCTGGGGCGCCGGACCCCTGTAACAAAGGCCAGCCATCCTCGGGCAGGGACGACGGGTTCATCGCGAACCTGCCCGACCTTTTCTACCACTCAGGAGCGAACAATGAAACACGGCCTTTTCCTCGGCGCGCTTGGCGCCAGTCTGTTGGTTGCCGCGCATGCGGTGCAGGCGGTCACCCTCACCTCGGTGACCCTGAACGGCAATGACAACAACGGCGTGTTGATCGAGCCGACCCTGCTCGGCATCGATGCCGGCCTCAGGAACTTCAGTCCGATCACCTTCAACTTTACCCGCACTCCGAACAGTGCAGCCATGTACGACTTCAATTCGGTGCTCGAGAACCTGAGCGGTTTCAACTGGGGTGCGGTCAGCTACCAGTTGACCGGGGGCGCGTACTTCTCGCCGGTGCCGGGCTCGACCACCGGGTACGGCAGTGTGACGCCGAGCTTCGGGACGATCAGCAGCGTCTTGCTGCAGCCCCCGGTCGATCCAACCAGCGTGCGTGTGGGCTTTGCCGGGCTGGTGGGCGAGCCTAACCAGTTCGTTCTTGGCAACCCATTCGGCCTCGTCGGTCCGCTCGACTGGCAACTGAGCCTCGCGCGGGTGGCGGTGGGCGACTCGTTCTCGGTGGTGATCAACGCAACGCCGATCCCGGTGCCGGGTGGTCTGGTGCTGATGCTGAGCGGACTGGTAGCCGCCGGTACGCTGCTGCGCCGCAAGCGCGCAGTCTGAGCCAGCCCGAGATCTGCCCCGCCTTCAGCATTCACGAATCCAGGAGAGTCATCCATGGCAAGTCCAATCATCACCAGCCGCCGCAGCTTCCTGAAAAGCACAACGACGGTTGCTGCGGCACCCTTCCTCGGTTCGCTTGCCGGCCTCTATGCGAAGAAGGCGATGGCCTCCGGGCCGTCGACGCTGGTCGCCAGCCCCTACGGCGCGATCGCACCGGTAGACGACATCACGACCGGACTGCCGTTGCTCAAGCTGCCGCCTGGCTTCTCGTACAAGAGCTACGGCTGGACCGGAGACGCGATGACCAGCGGTGGCACGACACCGAGCCACCATGACGGCATGGCTGTGGTGCGGTCCCGTCGCGTCGGCCGCTCGAACGAGATGACGCTGGTGCGCAATCACGAGCGCGGGGCAGGCTCGTTGATCGCCGCCTCCGCACAGTACGCGGGCGGAACCATCACGATCCCGCCCGGGTTGGCCACTACGGCTTTCCCGATCGCTACTGACTACCCGAACGGGCGCGCTGCTGGCTTCGCATCCGGATTCACTGGCACGGTAGGCGGCGGCACGACCAACCTGGTGTTCCGGGATGGCAATTGGGTGGGCTCGTTCCCCAGCCTTGGCGGTACTGCAGGCAACTGCGCTGGTGGACCGACGCCCTGGGGCACCTGGATCTCCTGCGAGGAGACCGTGGTCAACTTTTCGGCCTGGGGTGGGCGCAAGCATGGCTTTGCATTCGAAGTGACGGTTGACGGGGCAGGCATGTCCGGGCAGCCGATCGTCGGCATGGGGCGATTGGTGCACGAGGCCTGTGCGATCGATCCGCGAACCGGGTTCGTCTATGAGACCGAAGACAATCGCAATGCCTCGGGCTTCTATCGTTACGTTCCCAACGTGGTGCTTGGGGCGCCGGGCACGCTCGAGCAGGGCGGGCGTCTTTTCGGAGCCAAGGTGGTCGGGGTCAACAATGCCGACCTGAACGTTGCCAATGTCGGTGACACCTACCAGCTCGAATGGGTCGAGATCAGCAACCCGGATGCTGATCCACAGATTCGAACCAACTTTCCCGGTTTCGGCTCGACAGCGAACGCAACTGGCACCGCGGCAATGAGCGGTCCGTTCGCGCTCGGCTGGGATGCCGGATGCCTCAGGATGAGCCGGGGCGAGGGCATCTGGTACTGGAACCGCAAGATGTACATCGTGGATACGGCCACCGGACTGGAAAACCGCGCGAGCCCACCGCCGCGCTTCGGCCGTGGCGATGGCGCGGTCTGGGAACTCGACCTCGATACCCAGATGCTGACCTGTATCTTCGCTGTGCCGCAGAACGCGTCCAGCGTGGGTAACAATCCGGACAACGTCACCGTCAGCCCGAAGGGCGGCATCCTGCTGTGCGAGGATGGCGGAACGTTCAGTGCTGCCGGACAGACGTTTGGTGCCCGGATGATGGGGCTGAATCTCGACGGGGATGCCTGGGCGTTTGCGGAGAACAATCTCACGCCTGCGGTAGTCGCGGCTTCGGTCGCTCAGGGCAAGACGGCCAACGGTGGCAGCATCGGCATCGAGTTTGCCGGTGCCTGCTTCTCGCCTGATGGCCGGGTGCTGTTCGTCAACATCCAGACCCCGGGTATCACGCTCGCGATCTCGGGGCCTTGGGGCGCGGGTCCGCTCTGACCCGATTCGTCTGGGGCAGTTCTGGAAACGGCGACCTTCGGGTCGCCGTTTTACTTCTGCGAACCGGTGGCGGAGATGTCGGCTCGTACCGGGTCGGCTCGGCCCAGCGGTGGTGACTGGGTTGCTTCGCACGGCGCGCAGGCACGGTGTTGCCGATCTCGATTGAAGGGGGAGCCGCGGGACACTATTTCACTTCTGGTATCGATCGTGCATGCTGCGGGCTGCATCAGACACCGGAGATCACGATGCGCAAGGTAGAAACGAAAACGCAGCGCCTGTCGCTGATCGGATTGGCAGCGCTCGCGTGGCTGCCCGGGCTCTCGATAACCGTCCATGCGCAATCGGCGGCGGGTCCTGCCCGCGTCCTGCGCATCGTCGTGCCCTCACCGCCGGGTGGCCCGTCGGACTTCGCCGCACGGGTGGTGGCGCAGCGCCTGCCCGAGGCGCTCGGTCAGACGGTGATTGTCGACAACCGTCCGGGCGGGGCGAGTGTGCCGGGGATCGAATACGCGATCCGGCAGCCGGCCGATGGCAACACCCTGTTCATCGGCAATGTCGGCACGCTGGCGATACTGCCGCATCTGCAGAAACTTCCGTTCGACACGCTGAAGGACGTGACCGCGGTGGCCAATCTGATCGGTGGGCCGTCCTTTTTACTGGTGCATCCGTCGGTGCCGGTGAAGTCGGTGAAGGATCTGATCGCGCTGGCGAGAAAGCGTCCGGGCGAGCTCACCTTCGCTTCGGCCAGCATCGGTCAGATCTCGCACATGAACGGCGAACTGATGAAGGTGCTGGCCGGAATCGACCTGCTGCATGTGCCGTACAAGGGCACCGCCCTGGTGATCCCGGCCCTGATCAGCGGTGAAGTGTCGATGACCTTCTCGACCTCGATCGACGCCCTGCAGTTCGTCAAGGCAGGCAGGATGCGGCTGCTGGCGGTCACCGGCCGGCAACGGCTGCCGATGATCCCCGAGGTGCCGACGATGGCCGAGTCCGGCCTGCCCGGCTTCGACTCGCTCAACTGGAACGGCATACTGGGCCCGGCCGGGCTGCCGAAGGACGTTCTTGCGCGGCTCAATCGCGAGATCGTGCGTGCGGTCAGTTCGCCCGAAGTCCAGGAGAAGGTCGCCGCGCAGGGCAACTTCATCATCGGCGATTCGCCCGAGGCCTTCGCTGCCTTCATCCGCACCGAGCACTCGAAATGGGGCGAGGTGGTGAAGCGGGCGAGCATCAAGCTGGAGTAAGCCGAGGTCGGTCAGCCCAGCTCGATAGTCGCTTCAACTCCCGGTGGGCGCTGCCGTATTAACGCCATCGAGCGCGTGGGCCACGGTTGGGTACAAGTTCTGCTGCCCGAGCCGCTCAGTGAAGCCGGAGCGCTCGAACAGCGACCGGGGCTGCGCGTTCGCGCCGGCGATCAGCAGACGCTTGCCATGCTTCTCGAGCTTGCGATGCAGGATCTCGAGCATGTCCAGGCCGGTGGTGTCGATGTTGATCAGCTTGTGCAGATCGAGCACGATCACCCGGGCCGGGTGGCTTGCTTCGGCAAGTGCGAACAGTGGCTCGATCTTGTTGGCTGCACCGAAGAACAGCGTGCCGAACACTTCGAACACCCGTACTGGCCGCCGGTCACGTGGCAAAGGTGCAGCCGGGTTGGCCAGGTCTGCCGGGTCTGCCGGGAGTGCCGGGTGTGCCCGGTGTGCCGGCTGTGCCGGGTGTGCAATTGGCACTTCGATCTCGCGCAGCTCGGTGAGCCCGGACATCCGGGTGATGAAGAACAGCGCGGCCAGCACCAGCCCGACCTCGACCGCGACCGTCAGATCGAACACCACGGTCAGTACGAAGGTCGCCAGCAGCACCGCCTGGTAGTTGAAGCGAAAGCGGCGAAGCTCGCGAAACTGGCTCCATTCAGCCATGTGCCAGGCGACCACCAGCAGGATCGCCGAAAGCACCGGCAGCGGGATGTAGCTTGCGACCGGTGCAGCAACCAGCACGATCAGCAGCAGCGTGAGCGCATGCACGATGCCGGAAACCGGGGTGCGTCCACCCATGCGCACGTTGGTGCCGGTACGCGCGATCGCGCCGGTGGCGCAGAAGCCGCCGAACAGTGGCGCCACGAAGTTCGCCACGCCCTGGGCGATCAGTTCCTGGTTGGGGTCGTGCCGGTCATCGATCATGTTGTCGGCCACGGTGGCCGAGAGCAGCGACTCGATCGCCCCGAGTATCGCGATGGTGAACGCCGGCGAGATCAGCGGACCGAGGGCGGCGAACGACACCTGCGGCCAGGCGAGCGACGGCAGCGCCGAGGGAATGCCGCCGAAACGCGAGCCGATGGTTTCCACATCCAGGTGCAGGAGTGCTGCGGCCACGGTTCCCACGACCAGTGCCACCACTGGACTGGGGATCAGCCGCCATCGTCTTGGCCAGACGACTATCAGCAGTACGCAGGCCGA
>Ga0209181_10009144_pt1 | contig 13108 bp, 7 predicted proteins | sample MAT05_FD_187208 | JGI IMG/M metagenome (GOLD analysis project Ga0209181, IMG submission 187208) | Freshwater microbial communities from Lake Fryxell liftoff mats and glacier meltwater in Antarctica - MAT-05 (SPAdes) (version 2) | ecosystem: Environmental > Aquatic > Freshwater > Ice > Liftoff... | reverse complement strand
CACGCATGGCAGCATGGCGCGCACATGGGCGCTGCACCTGTCGCGCACACAGATCCCCATGGCCTTGCTGTGGGGGTCTGTTTGTTGATGATGGCGTCCAGCGCGGTCGTTCACTTTGTGTTTCTAAAGCCGGCGCGCGAGGATTGGCTTGTGCTCAGCCAGAAGCCGCGAGTCGTCAGCGCGTTGCCAGGCCCCGCTCTTTGGGCGAACGCGGGCCTCATGCCAACCACGCGGCGCAACCGATGACCGTTGGCAATGCACAGGCCCCGGCCGAGCGAGCGCTTCAGCCGTTGTTTGCGGTCAGGCCGATGCTACGATCGAGGGCTTTTTTCGGTCAGCTTGCACAGTTCCAGGCCGGTGTTTTTCGGGTGCTTGATGCCCTGGCTTGATCGTCGCGCAGCCGGCCCCACCTGTGCTCTTGTGCTCTTTGCGCCGTTCAAGTGCCGTCGCCGGCCCAGTCCCACCGGGCCGCTGGCGCTGAAGACGTCTCAACCACCTCCAGCAACGACCCGCCGCATGCTCCCCAAGATCCTGACCCAACTGTTTGGCAGCCGCAACGAACGTTTGCTGAAGACCTACCGGCGCACGATCGACAAAATCAACGCGCTCGAGCCGACCTACGAAGCCCTTGACGACGCAGCGCTGCGCGCCTGCACCGACGGTTTCCGTGCCCGCCTGGCCACCGGCACGGCTCTGGACGACTTGCTGCCTGAAGCGTTCGCTGTGGTGCGTGAAGCCGGCAAACGTGTGCTGAAGATGCGCCATTTCGACGTGCAGCTGGCCGGGGGAATGGCCTTGCATGAAGGCAAGATTGCCGAAATGCGCACTGGTGAGGGCAAGACCTTGATGGCCACGCTGCCCATTTACCTGAATGCACTCACCGGCAAAGGTGTGCACCTGGTCACAGTCAACGACTACCTGGTCCGCCGTGACGCAGAGTGGATGGGGCGCGTCTACAACTTTCTGGGCCTGAGCGTGGGTGTGAACGTGGCTGGCACGGACCGCAGCGAGAAGCAGAGTGCGTTTGCCGCTGACATCACCTACGGCACCAACAACGAATTCGGTTTTGACTATCTGCGCGACAACATGGTCACGGCGACGACCGACCGGGTTGCGCGTGGCCTGAACTTCGCCATCGTTGACGAAGTCGACTCGATCCTCATCGACGAAGCGCGCACGCCGCTGATCATCTCCGGCCAGGCCGAAGACCACACCGAGATGTACGTCCGCATCAACGCCGTGGTGCCGCAGCTGAAAAAGCAGATCGGTGAAGAAAACTTGCGCACCGGAGAAGGCGTGATCGACGCCGGCGATTTCACGGTCGACGAAAAGACGCACCAGGTCTACCTGACAGAAGCCGGGCACGAAAACGCCGAGCGGCTGTTGGGCGAAGCCGGGTTGTTGGCTGAAGGCGCCAGCCTCTACGACCCCGCCAACATCGTGCTGATGCACCACGTGTACGCGGCCTTGCGCGCGCACCGTCTTTACAACCGCGACCAGCATTACGTGGTGCAGGCTGGCGAAGTGATCATCGTTGATGAGTTCACGGGCCGCCTGATGACGGGCCGGCGCTGGAGCGACGGTTTGCACCAGGCCGTCGAGGCCAAGGAGGGTGTGGCCATCCAGAGCGAAAACCAGACGCTGGCGTCGGTCACGTTCCAGAACTACTTCCGCATGTACGCCAAGCTCGGTGGCATGACGGGCACGGCCGACACCGAAGCCTTTGAGTTTCAGGAAATCTACAGTCTGGAAACAGTGGTCATCCCGCCGAACCGGCCAACGATTCGCAAGGACGACAACGACCTCATCTACAAAACGGCGCCTGAAAAGTACAACGCCGTGGTGGTTGACATCCGCGACTGCCATGAGCGGGGTCAACCGGTGTTGGTGGGTACGACATCGATCGAGAACTCCGAACTCATCTCCGAGCTTCTGAAGAAGGCGGATTTGCCGCACCAGGTGCTCAACGCCAAGCAGCACGCCAAGGAAGCGGAGATCGTCGCCCAAGCGGGCCGCCCCGGCGTCATCACCATTGCCACCAACATGGCCGGTCGTGGCACTGACATCGTGCTGGGCGGCAGCGTCGAGAGACAGGTGCAGTTCCTGGAGGCTGATGCGGCCTTGTCAGAAGCCGAACGTCATGAGCGCGCACAGAAGCTCAAGGACGAGTGGCAGGCGCTGCACAATCAAGTCAAGGCCGCCGGTGGCCTGCGCATCGTTGCGACCGAACGCCACGAGAGCCGGCGTATCGACAACCAGCTGCGCGGTCGCTCGGGCCGCCAGGGTGACCCCGGTGCCAGCCGCTTCTACCTGAGCCTGGACGATTCGCTGATGCGCATCTTTGCCGGCGACCGGGTGCGCGCCATCATGGACCGCTTGAAGATGCCTGAGGGTGAGGCGATTGAGGCCGGCATCGTCAACCGCAGCATCGAAGGGGCGCAGCGCAAGGTCGAAGCGCGCAACTTCGACGTGCGCAAGCAGCTGCTCGAATATGACGATGTGGCCAACGACCAGCGCAAGGTGATCTACCAACAGCGCAATGAGATTCTGGAATCAGCCAGCCTCGACGAACAGATCACCAACCTGCGCAAGAGCGCCATGACCGAGGTCGTGCGCACCTATGTGCCCGTGGAAAGTCTGGAGGAGCAGTGGGATCTGGACGCGCTGCAGCGCACGCTCAAGGATGAATGGCAGCTCGAGATCGATCTCAAGTCGGCCGTTGAAGGCAGCGACAGCATCACCGACGACGACATCGTCGCCAAGGTCGCGAGCGCGGCTGATACCCAGTTCAACGCCAAAGTGGCGCAAGTGGGCGGTGAGCAGTTCACGCCTTTCATGCGCATGGTGCTGTTGCAGTCCATCGACAGCCATTGGCGCGAACACCTGGCTGCACTGGATTACTTGCGCCAAGGCATTCACCTGCGAGGCTTCGCCCAGAAGAACCCCAAGCAAGAGTACAAGCGCGAGGCTTTCGAGCTGTTCTCGCAGCTGCTGAACGTGGTCAAGCTGGAGGTCACGCGCTTGTTGATGACGGTGCGCATCCAAGGCCAGGACCAGGTCGCGGAAGCGGCGCAGGCGCTGGAGGCTCAGGCCGGGGCGCTGTCGAACATTTCATACACCCATCCCAACGAAGATGGCAGCGTTTCCACCAGCACTGCCGCGCCGCTGTTCGGTGGCGGTGGTGCAAGCATTGCTGCGGGCAGCAGCGCTGATGCTGTGCCCAAGGTTGGCCGCAACGACCCCTGCCCCTGCGGCAGCGGCAAGAAGTACAAGGCCTGCCACGGCGCGCTGGCCTGACTGCGCAGCCAATCAGCATCAAGGCGTGCCGATGCGGCGCGCGGTCGATCGCAAACCCCGCCTTGGCGGGGTTTTTTTACGCCTGCTCCGCGCTGTCGCCTGCTGGTCACATCCATTCCGGGGGGGGTGGCGATGCTTTGGCCCCCAATGTGGTGTATTCCCAATTGCCACTGTGTCTTGACTTCGGCAACATGCGCAAGACGTGTTCAAAGTCACAGTTGCAACTCCATTGCGGCTGCGGCTTGGCCTCTTCGAGGCTCCGGTTCTCCATCCAATTTCCAGAAAAAAGGTCACCATGTCTGTTAATGCGCTCAAGTGTTTCAGTCTGTCTGCCATGACAACCCAGTTGCAGGCGCAGGCACCCCGACGGGGTGTGTTCTTGTCAGCCATGGCAGCGGCCTGTGTGCTCGCGCTGGCGAACGGGCCAGCCTCGGCCCAGTCCTGGTTGCCGCAGCCCACAGCCGAGCCAGCCCAACTGGCGCAGGACACGCTGGACCCGAACGCCGTGGTTCGTGTGATCGTCCAGTTCAACGAGCCGGCGGTCAGCGCGCAACAAACCAACTTCGACATGCGCTCGGCCAACCGTGCTCAGATCAACGCCGATCGGTCCGCGTTGCTCGCAGCCAAGGCGCCGCGTCTGGCCGCCATGCAGCGCATGGGCGCACGCGTTCAGAACACCCTCGAATTTGCTTTGAACGGTGCCGTGATGGACGTGCCGGCCGGGCAGATCGCCGCTATTCGTGCGCTGGCAGGCGTGAAGTCGGTGCGCGTGGCGCGCATCTACCAGATGAACCAGGCCGCCGCCCCGTCAGTGCAGCAGTTGATCGGCACTCTGGCTGCCAACAACTCAGGCTTCACCGGCCGGAACGTGGCCATTGCCATCATTGACAGCGGCGTTGACTACACCCACGCCTCGTTCGGCGGCCCTGGCACGACGGCCTACTACGCCAATGCAGTGGCTGGCACCAACCCCACGACCCTGGGCGCGCACATCGCGGGTGTTTTCCCCAACGGCCCGCGGGTCAAGGGCGGGTACGACTGGCTGGGTGATACCTGGGCGAACTCGGCGACCCTTCCAGGGGGGTTTCTGGTCACACCCGACCCCAACCCCATCGACAACAAGCAAATCCCTTCCGACTTTGCCGGCCACGGAACAAACAGCGCCAGCGCGGCGGCAGGGCTGGCCGTTGCTGCCGGCAACATCCGCCCGGGTTCGGCGCCCGAGGCCATGCTGCTGGCCTACCGCGGTTGCAGCCGTATCACGACATCCTGCGAAGGCAGCGCGTTGCTGAATTCGGTCGAGTCTGTCATTGCCTATGCCGGGGGCCAACCCAATTTCAACCAACCCGGAGCCAACAACCCGGTACTGCCTGCCGGCACGCGGTTTGTCATCAACATGTCCTTGGGTGCGTCAAGCGGCAGTCCCGCCACCGACGACCTCTCTGAAGCCTCACGCAACGCGGTGCGAGCCGGCATCACGGTGGTGGCCTCGGCCGGTAACGCCAATGACATCCCCATGATCACCGGCACACCGTCGGCGGCCGACACCGTCATCAGCGTGGCGGCCAGTCAGCCCGCCTTGTTGACGGGCCCTGCGCTCACCTCCAACGGTGCTACTTACCCGCTGATAGCCGCCTCGTTCGGCGTGCCGGCAACCGCGCCGTTTTTGCTGCCCATGGGCTTTGCTGGCCCGAACAACACGCTGGCCAGCAACATCAATCTGGCTTGCGCGGCCACTGGGACCGGCACCCCCACCCCAGGCCCGGCGGCCAGCATGCCGGACTTGACAGGTCGCATTGGCATCGCCGACCGTGGCACCTGCGGCTTCAACGAAAAGGGCTTGAGCGTCTCGCGCACCGACATGGGGGGCGGAAGAGCCTCGGTGGTGTTGATCGTCAACAACGCCGTGGGTGCAGGCCCGGTGGGTATGGGTGCTGCCACCCCGCCGTTGCCTGTGGCCGTTCCGGTCTACAGCATCGGCACTGCCGAAGGTGCCGCGCTCAAGGCGGCGTTGATCGGCAACCCGTTGTTGACCGCCAGCTTCGCGTTGATCGGCGATGTGCCCAACGCCACTGCCGGCATCAATTTGGTCGATGCCATCTCGGACTTCTCGTCCCGCGGCGCTGCCCAGGACACCCTGGCACTCAAGCCCGACGTGACCGCGCCTGGCTCGAACATCTGGATGGCCAACGTCGGTACCGGCACCGGTGGCGCGCCCAACAGTGGAACGAGTTTCTCGTCGCCGCTCACGGCTGGCGCTGCAGCCCTGGTCTTGTCAGCAAGGCCGAACTTCACGCCTTGGCAGGTGAAGGCGGCGCTGATGAACACCGCCAACCCGAATGTGTTCACCGCGAGTGGCAAAACCTCCAGCACGGCCGGCCCGCTGGTCGGCATGACGCGAATGGGTGCCGGCCGCATCCAGACCGACCGCGCCGTGGCCACCAACACCCTGGTGTACGACAGCCAGGACATTGAGTCCGGTGCTGGCGTCTACTACAACGCTGGCATCTCCTTTGGCATGGTGCCGTTCTCTGCGCCTGGCGCTTCGAGCGTGCAGCGCTCGGTGACGGTGCAAAACCTGAGTTCTTCGGCCAAGACCTACAACCTGTCCGTGCAACCGCGCTTCACCGCCAGCACAGCGATTGCCACCAACCCGAACGACACCACCAAGGGCATCAGCTTCAGCACGTCGGTGCCATCGTTGACGGTGGCAGCCAATTCCAGCGCCACCTTCAATCTGGTGGCCAGCGTGCCGCTCGGCACAGCCCTGCCCAGGGAGACCAACACCCTGCCGCGCAAACTCGCCATCAACGACATGTGCGCCGTGTCAGCCTCCAACCCGTCCACCCCCAATCCCACTTGCACCAACAAGTTCAATGACATTGAACAAGACGGCCTGGTGGTGATTGACGGCGGCGCCGACACGGACCGTGTCACCGTACCGTACCTGATGTACCCACGCCAGGCATCGGTCGTCACGGTATCGCGTTTGGGTACGAACTACATCCTGCGCAACACCGGGGCAGCCAACTCGGCGGTCGACGTCTTCAACCTGCTGGGTACAGAACAGGCGGCAACCTTGCCACCCGTGGTACCCGGCGGAGAAAGCCTGCCGATTGATATTCGCGCTGTCGGTGTGCGGTTCACCCCCAGCGCGATTGCCACGCCGCCCGCTGGCGTGACCAGCGGCGACGTGCTCGAGTTCGCGGTGTCGCTGCGGACCCCGGTTGTGACGGCGCGCCTGGCCACGATCAACGTGGAGATCGATACCAACAACGACGGTACGCCTGACTTCACGGTGAGCAACCTCAACACCACCACCAATGTCAGCTCGGCGTTCATCCGAACCGGCACCACGGGTACTCCCGGCAATGGGTTCTTCCAGGTCGCCACGGCGTTGAATTCGTCGCAGATGCAACTCTCCGTGTTCCCGTCCATCATGGGCATCAACGCGAGCAGCCGTATCGGCATTCGAGTGAAGTCCAGCAACGGCAACCTCGACTTTTTCCCCGTGCTCGTCACCTATCCCAGCAGCGGGGCTTTCCAGTACGTGACGCTCAACCGCATGGTCAACAGGGTGCCGGCCAATGCCTTCATCGTCCCGACGGGTGCCAACTCGCGGCTGTCGTTCTCAACCAACAGCAGCAACAGTGCCGCATCCCCCGCGGACAAAGGCTTGTTGATGATCTTCCGGGACAACACCATCGCCACCGAGTCGGCGATTTTGCAGTTGGTCAATTGATGGTCAATTGATGGTCAATTGATCGCCTCGCATCCCTTCACAGTTCTATCGATTTGGAAATTCATCATGATGCTCAACAAGACATTCAAGGCGTGCACTGGCGCGCTGGCATTGGCCGCAGTCATGGCCTTGCCCGCGCAAGCCAGTGTGATTTCGCTCTTTAACTTTGACGCCCAGACACCGCTTTCGGCCCCGACCAACGGCCCTTCGCTTGGTTTTGCGTTGGTTGAAGGCACGGTGGCCAGCGGCAACAACTTCACGGGTGTGAACCCCTGGGTTTTCGGCAGCCAGCTGTGGCTTGACACGGCCGGCTCGGTGGCTGCCGGCGGCCGCATCCTCAGCGGTTTTTCGTTCAACTTCAATGCGGCTTTGGGTGGAATCTATGGCTTTTCGTACAACTTTCTGACAAACAACTTTGGTGCAGGTGCAACGTCGCTCGACAGTTTCTCGGTTGACCTGTTCAGCGGCAGTTCGCTTGTCAGCAACCTCGCGGCGGTCAACAGCCTGTCCAGCCTGAGCAAGGGCGCTTCACCCTATGGTGTTGAAACCGGTATTCGCCGCGTCCAGTTCCAGCCTGTGACGCCGGGCAACTACACCGTGCAGTTCGCACTGTCCACCACCAACCCAGCTTGTGTGGACAGCCTGCCCTCCTGCCTGCCCACCGCTGCGGTGGTGAATGGTGTGCCCGAGCCGACCTCGTTGGCTCTGGTTGCTTTGGCGATTGGTGCGGCCGGCTGGATCTCCCGCCGCCGCAGCAGCTCGGCAACGCGCCACGCTTTGGCCGCTTGAGGTTTGTCCGAGCAACCGCAGCGCTTGATCGCTGCTGGCCAAACAATGTTGACTTGGACCTGCGGCGCTGTTGGTTGATCAATGACTGCTGAGCAGTGACTGCTGATCAAAAAGCGCTGGTCGCTGATCGCTGATCGCTGATCGCTCATTACGGATCGAGCATCGATTTTTTGGGCAGGGGTCCTGGCAAATGCCTGGACCCCTTCTTGTTTGCGTGCCGTGGCGGCTCTTAACATCGCATTCTCTTCACGTTCGCACAACGCCGCCCGCCATGCCCGTTAATTTGATCGCCACCGATGCGGCTGCGCTTGCACCCGTGCCTGGCTTGCGCTTAGGCGTGGTGGCCGCCGGTATCCGCAAAGCCCAGCGCCTGGACCTTGTCTTGATGCAACTGTGCGAAGGCGCGCAGGTAGCCGGTGTCTTCACGCAGAACCGCTTTTGCGCAGCGCCGGTACAGCTCTGCCGTCAACACCTGGCACAGGGCGCGGCCATCCGTGCGCTGCTGGTCAACACCGGCAATGCCAACGCGGGCACTGGCGCTGATGGCCTGGCGCGGGCGCGGCAAAGCTGTACCGCCTTGGCTGCCGAACTCGGCATTGATGCCAGCCAGGTACTGCCGTTTTCAACTGGCGTCATCATGGAAGTGCTGCCGGTTGGGCGCATCGAAGCGGCATTGCCAGCGGCCGTTGCCGACCTGTCGCCAGCGCAGTGGGGCAAAGCAGCCCAGGGCATCATGACCACCGACACCGTGCCAAAAGCGGCCTCGCGCCAGGTGCAGATCGGTGGCTGCACGGTCACCGTCACGGGCATCGCCAAGGGTGCGGGCATGATCCGCCCGAACATGGCCACCATGCTGGGCTTCGTGGCCACCGACGCCGTGGTCGAAGCGGGCTTGTTGAACGCTTTGGTGGTTGAAGCAGCCGACGCCAGCTTCAACCGCATCACCATCGACGGTGACACGTCAACCAACGATTCCTTCGTGCTGATCGCCACGCAACAGGCGGGACACGCGCCCATCACCACGCTGGACAGCGACGATGGCCGCGCCCTGCGGGATGCCGTCGTCGCCGTCTCGCAGCAACTGGCCCAGGCCATCGTGCGCGACGGTGAAGGTGCCACCAAGTTCATCACCGTGCGCATTGAAGGCGGACGCGTTGAAGCCGAGTGCAAGCTGGCGGCCTACGCCATTGCCCATTCACCCTTGGTGAAGACGGCGTTCTTCGCCAGCGACCCCAACCTTGGGCGCATCCTGGCGGCAGTGGGCTATGCCGGCATCGACGACCTGGACCAAAGCTTGATTGACCTGTTCCTGGACGATGTCCACGTCGTTCAGCACGGCGGCCGCCACCCGGCCTATCGCGAAGAAGACGGCCAGCGGGTGATGAAACAAAGCGAGATCACCGTGCGTGTGCACCTGCACCGTGGCAACGCAAGCACTGAAGTCTGGACCTGCGACCTGTCGCTGGATTACGTGCGCATCAACGCTGACTACCGGTCGTGAATCGAGCCACTTTTCGCGTTTGAATCTGCTCGAATTCTTCAGCCGCATCCGTCAAGGACTGACCCCGCCCGAGGGCGACCTCTGGCGCGACCCAGCCTACTTTCGGTTGTGGACGTCGATCCTGACCAGCTCGTTCGGCAACCAGGTGATGTTGCTGGCCCTGCCGTTGACGGCAGCGGTGCTGTTGCAGGCGCGGCCCACACAAATGGGCTTGCTGGTTGCCATCGAGCTGCTGCCCTTTTTGTTGTTGTCGCTGCCGGCGGGGGTGTGGCTGGACCGGGTGCGCAAACTGCCGGTCTACGTCGTCGGTGAGTCCCTGCTGGCGCTGGCCGCACTCAGCGTACCGCTGGCCTGGTGGTTGGGCTGGCTGAGCATGGGTTGGTTGTACGTGGTGGGTTTCATCATCGGCGCGGTGCACACGGTGGCCGGCACAGCCGCGCAGATCGTCTTGACCCAGGTCGTTGCGCGCGACCGTCTGGTCGAAGCGCACGCAAAAAACGCGCTGGCCAGTTCAGGCGCTGAAGTCGCCGGCCCAGGCTTTGCCGGCTTGTTGATTCGCCTGGCCGGCGCGCCGTTGGCCTTGGTGCTGAACGCGTTGCTGTTGTTGGGTTCAGCGCTGATCCTGCGCGGCGTGCGCGTGCATGAGCGGCGCGATCCCAGGCCCGACGCGCACTTCTGGCGTGACTTGCTGGCGGGCTTGCGCTTCGTTTGGGGCAACCCCCTGCTGATGACGCTGGCGGCCTTGATGGCCGTGTGGCAGATGTGCCATTACTCGGCCATGGTCGTGCAGATCCTGTTCGCCACCCGCACCCTGGGCCTGTCCGAACAAGCGGTGGGCTTGTGCTACACCGGTGTCGGCCTGGGCACCATCGTCGGCAGCGTGATGGGTCGGCGCGTCAGCCAGCGCATCGGGCCGGGGCCGTGTCTGGTGGTCGGTTACGCCATCTGCGGCGCGGGCTGGTTGTTGTTGGCGGCGGCTCCTGCCAATGCCTGGGGCGTCGCAGCTTTCGCCTTGATGATGATGATGTTCTCGACGGGTGCGGTCTTCATCTTCATCAACTTCCTGGCGCTGCGCCAAGCCGTCACGCCCGAGCCGATGCTGGGCCGCATGACCAGCACCATGCGCTGGTTGACGCTGTTGGCCGCCGGCCCCGGCGCGCTGCTGGGCGGCTGGCTGGGTGAACATCTGGGCCTGCGCTGGGCGCTGGGTTTTGCCGGCGGCGTTTCGGTGCTGCTGGTGCTGGTGGCCTGGCGCTTGCCGCTGGTGCGTGAACTGAAAGTCTTGCCGCAGCCCGAGCGTGAATCTGAGTGGTTGGGCCACGAGGCCGAGGTGCGCCCGCTGTGAGTCTGGCGATTGCCAACCCACAGCGTCAGAGCGTCAAACGAGCCGGCGCAAACAGGTCCACCGCGTCCGTGATCAGTCCGTCCACGCCCAGTGCCAGCAGGCGCTGGGCATCAACTGGCTGATTGACCGTGTAGCACAGCGCACGCCAGCCCTGGCTGCGCAACTCATCGCGCAGGGCCGCGTCCATCAAGCGGTGCTGGGTCACCACCGCCACGCAGCCCAACGACAGCGCCACGTTGTGCCAACCTGGCCACAGCGTGTCGAGCAGCAGCGCGCGCGGCAAGTGTGGCGCCGTGGTCTGCGCGCCAGCCAAGGCCTCGGGGCGGAACGAGCTGAGCAACGGCAACAGTGCTTGCTGGTGCCACAGCGCAGCACAGGCTGCAGCCACGATCTCGCCCGTGTGGCGTTCAACACCGGGCGTGGGTTTGATCTCCACGTTCAGGGCATGACCATTGTGTTGAACGTAGCGCGCAACCGCCTCCAGCGTGGGAATGGGTTCGCCAGCGTACCGGCGCGAATGCCAAGCGCCTGCGTCCAGGCGCGACAGTTCCGTCCAAGGCAGGTCACCGGCGATACCCTGGGCGGGTGTGGTGCGGTCCAGCGTGTCGTCGTGCAGCAGAAATGGCACGCCGTCGGCGCTGAGCTTCACGTCGCATTCAAACGCCCGATAGCCGTGTTCCGCGCCAAGGCGGAAGGCGGCCAATGTGTTTTCCGGCGCCAACTTGCCCGCGCCCCGGTGTGCCACCCACAGCGGGTACGGCCAGTCGCGTTCACTCATTCGCGGCCACGTTCAAAACACCCGGGCACCGCTGCCGCTATCGAACCAGTGCAGGTGTTCAGGCCGCACATGCAGGCTGACGGTGTCGCCAGGTTTGGGGGGTGTCAGGGTGGCGTCCAGCCGCGTGGTGAAGGGCGCACCCCCCTCACCACCCATTCGGCCGTAAACCAGGCGCTCGGCACCCAACATCTCCAGCATCTCCACGCGCAGCAGCCATTGCCCCGGCTCGCCGTTCATGGCGATCTGCGCATGCTCGGGCCGCAAACCCAAGGTCAAAGCGCCAGCGCGCGGTGCAGCCGTCGGCAAGGCCAGGGTCTGATCGTTCAGACTGAAGCGCGAGCCATCGGCTTGCCCCGGCAGCAGGTTCATCGGCGGGCTGCCAATGAAGCTGGCCACGAAAGTGCTGGCCGGCTGGCCATAGACCTGTTCTGGCGTACCGATCTGTTCGATTCGCCCGGCGTTCATCACGATCAAGCGTTCGCCCAGCGTCATCGCCTCGACCTGGTCGTGGGTGACGAACAGCGAGGTCACGCCGAGTTCGACGTGCAGCTTGCGAATCTCCAGCCGGGTGGCCGCGCGCAGCTTGGCGTCCAGGTTCGACAGCGGCTCGTCGAACAGAAAGACCTTGGGTGAACGCACGATCGCCCGGCCCATCGCCACCCGTTGGCGCTGGCCGCCGGAGAGCTGGCGCGGCTTGCGTTCGAGCAGGTGCGACAGTTCCAGCGTCGCCGCTGCCTTCTCGACCCGCGCCTTGATCTCGGCCGCCGGCAACTTGCGGATGCGCAGCCCGTAGGCCATGTTGTCGAAGACGTTGAAGTGCGGGTAGAGCGCGTAGTTCTGGAAGACCATCGCAATGTCGCGCTCGGACGGGTCGACGTTGTTGACCACCTGCGCATCGATGGCGATCTCGCCGTCGCTCACCGCTTCCAGCCCGGCCACCATGCGCAGCAACGTGCTCTTGCCGCAGCCCGAGGGCCCGACGATGACGATGAACTCGCCGTCGTGGATCTCGGCGCTGACGCCATGCAGCACCTGCAGCGCGCTGCTGCCGCTGCCATACCGTTTGACGATGTTGCGCAATGAAATCGAGGCCATGTCTGTGTCTACTTTTCCGAGTCCACCAGGCCCTTGACGAACCAGCGCCGCATCAACACCACCACGGCCACCGGCGGCAGCACGGCCAGCAGCGTGGTGGCCATGACCAGGTTCCAGTCAGTGGCCGAATCGCCCGAGCCGATCATCTTGGTGATGCCAACGACGATGGTGTCGAGCCGGTTGTCGGTGGTGATCAGCAACGGCCAAAGATACTGGTTCCAGCCGTAGATGAACAGGATCACGGCCAGGGCGGCAATGTTGGTGGCGCTCAGCGGCAGCACCACGTCCTTGAAGAAGCGCAGCGGGCCAGCGCCGTCGATGCGCGCGGCCTCGACCAGTTCGTCGGGGATGGTCAGGAAAAACTGGCGAAACAGCAGCGTGCCGGTGGCCGACGCGATCAGCGGCACCGTCAGCCCGGCCATGCTGTTGATCATGCCGAGGTCGCTGACCACCTCGTAAGTTGGCAGGATGCGCACCTCCACCGGCAGCATCAGCGTCAGAAAGATCATCCAGAACAGCAGCGTGCGGCCCGGGAAGCGGAAGAACACCACCGCGTAGGCC
>Ga0209181_10009143_pt1 | contig 13111 bp, 7 predicted proteins | sample MAT05_FD_187208 | JGI IMG/M metagenome (GOLD analysis project Ga0209181, IMG submission 187208) | Freshwater microbial communities from Lake Fryxell liftoff mats and glacier meltwater in Antarctica - MAT-05 (SPAdes) (version 2) | ecosystem: Environmental > Aquatic > Freshwater > Ice > Liftoff... | reverse complement strand
CCAATCACCAATCCACCAATCACCAATCCACCAATCACCAATCCACCAAACTACAACACCCCATTGTGCGTTTCAAATATCACCGCGGTCATGGTTTGGCCTACGGCTTTCAGCACATTTTTGTCAATAATGTTGATGTTATCAGCATGGGTATGGTGATGGCTGCCAAAGACGTGCTCGCCATCATTGGGCATACTAATGATGTCAATCATCGGGATTTGTGCACCACGGACGACGAAAAGGTGGTCGTCGGTAATGCCCGGACGATCTTCATTCACGAAATATTCGCCATAGCCGAGCGAATGCGCCATATTCCACACTTTCTCCACCGTTTTGGGGGCCACTTCCCTCGAAATACCTTCCTTGTAAAAACGTGCCCCTTTTGCCCCCACCAAGTCTAGCAGAATGGCGTAGTAAGGCGAATAGCCCGGACGGTGCAGGTTTTTGGACCAATATTGCGAGCCAAGACACCAGGTTTCAATGGCCCCTTGATCGTCGCCATTGTCCTCCAAATCGAAGCAAATCAGATCCACTCCAATATCTACGGGGTTGTTTTTAAGGGTGCGTGCAATTTCGAGCAAGATGCCTACACCGCTGGCACCGTCATCGGCCCCGTCAATGGCCTTATTGATGTCCTTGGTATCTTTATCTGCCTCGTTCCGGCTATCCCAATGCGCGGCGATGCAGATTCGCTTTTGAGCCTCAGGTTTGTATTGAGCGATAATATTCACCCCATTGAACGTCCCGCCTTTGTAATAAGGTGCTTGCATTTTTTGCTCGATCACGGTAAATCCGTAACGTTTGAACTCATTGACGAGCCATGCCGCACATTTTTGATGGGCTGGCGTATTGGGCACACGCGGACCAAAATCTACTTGCTTTTTTACAAAAAGAAATGCTGAATCCGCGTTGAAATCCGGCACAGCGATTTGCGGGATGTTCGGCTTGGGTGTTTCCGTCTTTGGAGGTGTAGGAACGTTCGGTTTTTGGTTCAAATAAGGTTGAATGACATAAAAACCTGCCCAAAGCAGCAGTAGAGCGATAAGAATGTAGGCCAGTTTCGGGCGCTTTGTCTTTTTTTGCATGGAGAACATTGAATTTGTGGCGCAAAGAACGCAGATTTTGTTGGGGTATTGGATAGCTTAGGCTGGAACCTGCATTGGTTTAGTTGGCTAGTCCCGCTCCCAGGGCCAAAAAGGCTTGATTTTCACCACTTCAATACCTTCTGCTACCTGCTCGAACCAGCGCAGGGGAGCCTGTATCTTATCGCCCGTCTGTGTGTCGCATTTGAAAAACAGATAATAAAGTTGGAGACAGTGTCCCACACGCGATAGCAACGAATCCAGTTGACTGTGGGGCGAAGGGCGGCGGCGCTGCGAAAGCCATTTGTAATAGGCGTCGTCGTGGGTTTCTATGACATCCAAAATGATTGGATCACTCGTATATCCTTCCATGAAACGGCGGGCAAGCAAGCCGTGGCGTTTAGTCCAGTCGCGTGGACGGGAGCGGCTTTCGGCGTGCTTGAACGTATCATGGGCCAAGGCTATGAGCCGCAAGCGAGAGCGGTCTTCTGAGCAGAGATTGGGGAGGACGGCAATATTGTCGAGCACTTCGCGCACATGGAGCGCTACTTTACCTTCGGGATGACCGAAACGTGGTTCGCCCCACCAAAGTCCATGGCGAAACTCGGGTAATGCCAGCAAGTGCCGCTCCAAATCTGTTTCTGGGCGGAGCAGGCGTTCGATCGAATCTGGTCCATACAAATAACGGTAAGTCACGGGCGTTTGTCTATGTAAGATAGCGGTTTGTCGGAGCTCCAAAACATTGGATGGTCGGGGATCGTTTCACAATTTTACAAACAATTTTTAAGAAGTTGTTGCAACTGGTTAACGTCCCGTTAAAACAAAACATTCTGACAGCAAAGTCGCTGTGTTATCGTTCTAGGAACGCTGCACCAATAACTTAGTCATTTTAGTTCAACCATTTTTTCATCAGACAACACTATTTTTCTGCGAATATTGGGACTATTTAAAGAAAAATAGCGGCCGTATGATGGAACAAAGGGTGGCATCAAATGACTAAGTTATTGGTGCGGCGTTCCTTACCTCAGCTTTCATCAAAAAATTAAACTCAGAGCAATGAATAAATTGTGGTCAACTCTACTCGCAGGCGCTACGGGAGGACTTGTCACTTTGGGCGCGGCAAAAATGCTTGAAATCCCTCAAACGCCCCAAGTCCCGGAGCAGCAAACTTACTCCAAACAAGTGAACTACGGCGGTTCTGCTGTACCCTTTGACTTTACTAAAGCCGCTGAACGCGCCATGCCTTCGGTAGTGCATATCAAAGCTTCCGAAAGCAAGGAATCAGCCATTCAGCGTCAACGTGAAAACCGCTATTCTAATCCTTTTCAATACTTTTTTGGCGATAGCTACAGCTACGAGCAACAACCCCGCTCCGGCACGGGCTCTGGGGTAATTTATACCGAAGATGGCTATATTTTGACCAACAACCACGTCGTAGAGTTTGCCGATGAATATGAAGTGACCCTTCACGACAACCGCGAATTTCGCGCCCGTCTGGTGGGCCGAGACCCAAATACGGATATGGCAGTCATTAAAATTGAAGCCAAAAACTTGCCAGCATTCGAGCTCGGCAACTCCGACGATGTCCGGGTTGGCGAATGGGCGCTCGCTGTGGGCAATCCTTTTGACTTGACTTCTACGGTTACTGCGGGCATCATCAGCGCAAAGGGCCGTGATATTGACATCATCAAAGGCGGCAAAGCCATTGAGTCTTTCATTCAAACCGACGCAGCAGTGAACCCTGGCAACTCTGGGGGGGCGCTCGTAGATGTAAACGGTAAACTCATCGGCATCAATTCAGCTATTGCAACGCCTACCGGTGTTTTTGCTGGCTACTCCTTTGCTATCCCGGTCAACCTGGTCAAGCGCATTGCGGATGATTTGGTGAAATATGGCGAATTTCGTCGCGCCTATCTTGGTGTGAATGTAGCCACCATGGATACCCGTATTGCGAAAGAAAATGGAATAATGTTCACACAGGGTGTTTTGATTGACAGCCTCGACCCAGAAGGTTCTGCAGCTTTAGCGGGGATACAAGAAAAGGACGTGGTGACCAAAGTAAATGGCAAAAATGTGACAACCACTTCTGAACTAATGGAACTGATTGGGCGTTCCAAAGCAGGTGAAACAATGACAATCAACGTGATACGAGATGGAGACTCCCGCGAAATACCCGTACGCCTCAAGACACGGGGCAACAATTGACCGAAATAGGCGTTACATAGCCTTCCAAGATAAAAAGTTGGTTTTTCGTTTTGTTTTGATGTGCCGGCTCTTGCGCAATGCAGGGGTCGGCTTTTTTGTTGAAAAAAAATCCGCACCTTCTGCGTCATTCCGCCAAATCCTCGTTGCAACTTTGCGCCACGCTTGCCATACCAATGTGCCCCTACTGTGTTCTTTTTTTGCACATTGTCAAGCCCGAACACTCGGGATCAAAATCAAAAATTTATGAACAGAACCCTGCTCTTAGTAGCACTATTCCTTGTATTGGGCGGAACTGCCTGGTATGCCCTTTCAAAAAAGAAAAATCAGACAGGTACCCATGTTTCTTGGGACATGGATTTTGCGGTAAAGAACCCCGAAAAAATTGGCAAAATCTTCCTCGCCGATCGGGAAGGCCACACGGTCACGCTGGAGCAAAAAGGTAAGCGCTGGATTTACAACGGCAATTACCCTGCCCGCCCCAGTGCTGTAGAAATGTTGCTTGAAACCATTTCGCGGGTAAATGTGCTCAACATTCCCCCGCATGGCGCTGTGCCTGGGATGGTCAAAGAATTGGCTGCGATTGGCATCAAGGTTGAAATTTATGACCGTGAAGGCAAAAGCATAAAAACCTATTACGTTGGTGGAATTACGAACGACGAACGCGGCACGGTGCTGTTGATGGATGGTGCAGAACAGCCCTATGTGACCCATCTTCCGGGATTTATCGGCCAAATCCGAATGCACTTTCTTATGGGCGATGATGATTGGCGCGATAAGGCCATTTTTCGGGAAAAGCCCGAAGAAATCCAGTCGGTGTCCGTGGAATACCCGCAACGCAAAAGCGAGTCGTTCAAATTGGAAAAAACGGGCGAAGCGGCTTATGAAGTAAAGCCGTTTTTCGGCACCACCACGGAAATGAACACCCCCCGGCGCAAAGGGGTTGCAGAAGCTTATCTCGTTCAGTTTGAGAGCCTTGTAGCCGAGTCTTTTGAAACAGAGAACCTACTCCGCGATTCAGTAAAAGCCTTGGTGCCATTTGTCATCCTCACGATGAAAAAGACCGATGGTGCAGAGAAAAAAATTCGCTTTTGGCCCGTGGAGGTGAAAATGTCGCGCACTGGCGCTTCGTTCGTGGAACGTTATTTCACTGATGTCAACAACGAGGATTTTATGCTGACACAAGACCGGGTGTTCGGATGCCTTTTTCGCGGATACGGGTTTTTCTTTGAAGGGATTCCAGAGAAGAAGCGGCTGAGGAATTAGACCCAGGTCACTTCTCTCGCTTAGGATTGTCCTTCAAGAACCCTTTCCAGCCGGCATAGGATTTTTTCCCAGCCAAGCCGGGACTGTTGGATTGATACCAATGGCAGAGGGCCGTGGCTAGAGCGTCCGTAGCGTCAAAGTATTTTTCAGAAAACTTGGTATGCAGGATGTTCTCCAACATACCCGCCACCTGCTCTTTGGAAGCATTGCCGTTGCCGGTCACTGCGCTCTTGATTTTTTTGGGCATATACTCCGTGATAACCAAGTGGTTGACCATGCCCGCAGCGATGGCAACGCCTTGCGCCCTGCCCAATTTGAGCATGGATTGCACGTTTTTGCCAAAAAAAGGCGCTTCAATCGCCATTTCTGTGGGCAAGTGCTGGCGAATGATGTCCTGCACTTGTTCGAAGATGTAACGGAGTTTCATCGTATGGTCGTCGCTGCTGATATGCGCGAATGTCACGACCCCAATTTCGATGACCTTGACGACTTTTTTGTCGGCATCAATAATGGCAAACCCCAGCACATTGGTGCCGGGGTCTATGCCGAGTATACGTTTGGGAGATTCCATGGATTAGTGGTAAGTGTTTAGTGATAAGTGTTTGACGATGTGATAGTTATCATTCATCACTTACCACTAAAAATCTACATGATTCTGGCGCCTTCGGGTATCATAGCCCCTTTCTTTATCACGACCACGCCATCGCGAATGACATATTCGTCGGCATCCGTGTCGGGCAGGTGGTCGCCGCCTTTGATAACGACATTGTTGCCGATGCGGCAGTCTTTGTCGAGAATAGCGTGCTCAATGTGGCAGTAATGGCCTACGCCCAGCGGGATGTCCTCTTGTTGGGTGGCGATTTCCTGCAAAGTTTGATACACATCGTTGCCCATTACGATGGAGTCCTTGATGACCGTGTTCTCTCCAATACGAGACCGTAGGCCGATGATGGAACCTTCAATAACACGAGCATGTATGATGGAACCTTCGGCAATGAGGGCACGGTTGAGTTGTGTGCCGCCGTAAAATTTGGCGGGAGGCAACATACGGCCACGGGTGTAGATCACTTTTTGAGAATCAAAAAGGTTGAAGGGCGGAATGTGGTCGGTAAGTTCGATGTTGGCCTCGAAGAAGGAGCGTATGGTACCAATGTCGGTCCAATAACCTTCGTATTGATAGGCCGCCACTTTACGGCCTTCAGCGATGGCGGTAGGGATGATCTCCTTGCCAAAATCGGTGGCCTCGGGATAATTGTCAAACAGGTCAGCCATGGCCTTCCGGTTGAAAATGTATATACCCATGGAAGCGAGGTAGTTGCGTCCACGCTTTTTGTTGAGTGGGCTTACCTCGCTGGCCCAATCGGGCAACACGTCGGCATTGGGTTTCTCAATGAAGCGGGGGATGTAGCCCTCACTGTTCACTTTCATGATGCCAAATCCGGTAGCATCCCTGGCGTCTACGGGTATGCAAGCGATGGTGACATCGGCCTTTTTTTCAATGTGGTGATTCACCATGGCCTCAAAATCCATCTGATAAAGTTGGTCGCCAGAGAGAATGAGGATGTAGTCGAATTCGTGGCGCTCGTAGTGCTTGCGGCTCTGGCGCACGGCATCTGAGGTGCCCTGGAACCAGCCGGAATTGCCGGGCGTCTGTTCGGCAGCAAGGATGTCTACAAAGCCCTGGGTAAAATGGTCGAAGTTGTAGGCGTTCTTGATGTGGGCGTTGAGTGATGCAGAGTTGTATTGCGTGAGCACGAACATCCGCTTCACCCCCGAGTTGATGCAGTTGGAAATGGGGATGTCAATCAAGCGGTATTTGCCACCGATGGGCACCGCAGGCTTGGAACGTTTTTCTGTGAGGGGGTACAGGCGGCTTCCGGCGCCCCCGCCGAGAATGAGACAGATCATTTTTATCATGGCAGGTGTTGTTTTTTCTGATTCCGCCGAAAACTATGGCTAATAGCCCTTATGCTGTCAGGATTTCGATGGATTATTTTTTGCTTCGGGACATTGCCATTAGCGTGGGTAGGTTTGGTAGGAGGATTGCAACAGCAACAAACAACTTTACCCAGGGATTCAACTTTTGAAAAGCCATTGACCCGACGTTAAGTTTTCGGAAATAATCCACTTCCATGCTGTATTTGCAGCAAGGTTATTTACTTTTGCAGGACTTTTTTAATCCATAGTTACCCTTGTAATCTCATGACTATTTTGGCATTATGCCGCTGACTTTTCTTCTGCTTGGCCTTTGTTTCGCTCCCCGCTTGATCCGGCCTAATTTTTGCCTTCGGAGAAGTAAGCTCGTTTTCCAATAAAGTCATTTCCCAATTGCTGGTCTGTCTGAAACTGCTCCAGGGCAGGATTTTGGCATTTTATGCAACGAAACCAATAAGGTTTTCAAAATTTTATTGGTTTTCAAGTTCGGTTTTTATTCTAATAATCATATACTCATGAAAAAAGGTTTAATCCTTGTATTTGCGCTCTTTGTGTCTTGTGTCGCCTTCGGTCAAGCCCCCCAGACGCTCCCTTTTTCCCAAAACTGGTCAAACGCCGGCCTTATCACCGTGGATGACAACTGGGGCGGTGTGCCCGGCATCCAGGGCCGACGAGGGGATGGAATCACAGGTGGCGTAGGCGTTGACCCTCAAACTTTGCTCGCCGCAGACGATCCAGGAGTGATAGACGTAAATGCCAATCGCAATGACCCGAACACCTTCGGAACAGGCGGTGTGACCGAATTTGACGGAAACTGGAGAAAGGTGGTAGCCCTGGCAGGTTCCGGCACAGCGGATGCCCCGTATCTGCTGATTGCCCTGAACACCACTGGATGGTCCAATATCCTGGCGGAATATACCGTTCAGGATATGGATAGCTCAGCAGACAATGCGGTTCAACAAGTCGCCTTACAATACCGCATCGGTAATTCAGGCGCGTTTACCAACCTGCCTGCGGGATATCTCGCCGATGCAACGATCGGACCTAATCAGACCAAATTCACCAATGTTAGCGTGACGCTGCCCGCGGCCTGTAATAATCAAGCCGAGGTGCAACTTAGGATCATGACGACCAATGCTACTGGCAACGACGAATGGGTCGGTATTGATAATATCTCCATTTCTGGGACAGCGGACTGTTTACTTACCAACGCCGGCCTCACCGACGTACATTGCGAAGACAACAACGAATCCGGCAATGACCCAAACGACGATTATATCTGGTTCCAACTAAACCCAACGGGTACGGGCTTGGCCACTACCTACAGCGTGTCAGTCAATGTGGGTTCCATAACAGAAGATTCCAGCAACCCGCCTACCAATATCCCTTATGGCGTGTCCACTTATTTCCGCTTGCAGGCAGGTTCAGCGGGAGGAGGAAACGTGACCGTGACGATCACAGATGATGGGGACGACAATTGTACCGTGGATGCCCTCGTAGTGGATCCTGGTTCCTGCTCCACTCCATTTTGTGAACTTGTTGATGCAGGTCTTGTGGACGTGCATTGTGAAGACAACAACGAAAGCGGAGGTGACGATACAGACGACTATATTTGGTTTCAACTCAATCCCAGCGGAACTACTTTGGGCGCAAACGGTTACAATGTGACCGTCAGCAGCGGCACTGTTTTATTGAATGGCAATGCGGCGCCCAACAACGTATCGTATGGCAATTCAGAATTTTTTCGACTCCAACAAGGCTCGGCAGGCGGAGGGAATGTAACCGTGACCATTACCGATGCCGACGACGACAATTGCTCTATTGAGGTCGAAATCGTTGACCCAGGCAGTTGCTCAGTAGTCAACTGTGACATTGCCATCACGGATATTGTCGTTACCCATGAAACTTGCGAAGGCGACGACGATGGTACCATCACCATTACTGCCACCTGCACGACTTGTCAGGGAATCGAATATTCCATTGATGGCGTCAATTATCTGCCAAGCAATGTCTTTACCGACCTTGCGCCCAATACCTACTCTATTTTTGTGCGTGACACGGGCGATCCCGATTGTTCCACCAGTGATGAAGCGACCATCAACCCTGGCGATGGCCTTGCGCCCGTTTTTGACCAAAACCTGCTGCCACAAGATGCCACCATCGAATGTTCGGATGTTGTGCCACCAGCGGCGACCTTGACCGCCACAGACGCAGTAGACCCAGATGTTCCGGTTGTTTTTGACGAGCAAAATAACCCAGGCAACTGCCCCCAAGAATATACACTGATACGCACCTGGACCGCCACGGACGATTGCGGCAATAGCGTTCAACACACCCAAACTATCACGGTGGAAGACAATACTCCACCCATTTTGAATGGTCTTCCCAACATCACACTCAATCTGGAATGCGACGAAGCGGTGCCAAACCCTCCCGTTGTGACGGCTACCGACCTTTGCGATACCAATGTTTCCGTAACGTTTACCCCCAATGTTGCGCCCGGAACCTGCCCACAGGAATATACGCTAACACGCACCTGGACGGCCACCGATGATTGCGGCAATGGGGCCACATTTACCCAAACGATTACAGTCACAGACAACACAGCACCCGTATTCACCCAAAGTCCACTGCCAGAAGACATTACTGTTTCCTGCTCAGATATTCCGATGCCAGAGGTATTGGATGGTACAGACAACTGCGATCCGGGTATTCCGGTGCCGGTGATTTTCATCAATGAAATTCATTACGACAACGTAGGCGGTGATGTGGGCGAATTCATCGAAATCGCCGGAACGGCGGGCACCGATCTTTCCCAATATCAAATCGTGTTGTACAATGGCACGGGCGGCGCACCTTATAACACGTTAATTCTCAGCGGGATAATTGACAATGAAGCAGGTGGCTTTGGTGCAGTATCCTTCGCTTATCCCGTAAACGGCATCCAGAACGGCGCGCCAGACGGCATTGCTTTGGCGACCACCGCTGGAATGGTTATCCAGTTTTTGAGTTATGAAGGCACTTTCAACGCGGTGGGCGGTGTAGCCAACGGGATGCTTTCCACGGGTATTGGCGTGTTCGAAGCGGGCACCGAAGCGATTGGAAATTCGCTTCAACTAACCGGTACGGGCCAGCAATACAGCGACTTTAACTGGGTAGGTCCGATTGCAGCCTCTGCAGGCAATTTGAACGCCGGACAAGCGATCAACCCACTGCCAGGCGTAATACCGGCCATGTTCAGCCAAATGATTGAATCCGGCGATTGCAACGGTGAAGCCACCATTACCCGGATGTGGCAACTCAGCGATGCCTGTGGAAATTCCATCACCCATACTCAGATCATTACGGTCACCGATACCGAAGGCCCTTCGTTCTCGCCTCCGCCACTTCCGATGGACATTACCCTGAGTTGCGAACAGCCTGTACCACCTGCTCCAATGCTTACCGCCGCCGACCTTTGCGATGTGCCCGGAATGCAGAGCGAACGCGTGTGGATCAATGAAATCCACTACGATAATGTGGGTGGCGATGTGGGCGAATTCATCGAAATTGCCGGAACGGCAGGCACGGATCTTTCGACCTATAGCCTCGTGCTGTATAACGGCGCGGGAGGCGCACTGTACAATACGCTCGTACTTGCAGGCATCATTCCAAACCAGGCCAATGGCTTTGGAACGATCTGTTTCAATTACGCGGTAAATGGCATTCAAAATGGCGCGCCCGATGGGGTGGCGCTGGTACACAATGTGATGGGCGGTATGGTGGTTCAATTCCTGAGTTACGAGGGCGTCTTTGTGGCCGTAGGCGGCGCAGCCAACGGCATGAACTCCACCAATATCGGTGTAGACGAAGAGCCTGCGCCGGCCATCGGTAATTCACTTTACCTGACGGGCAATGGCGACGAATATTCTGACTTTACCTGGACGGGCCCACTGGCTGCTTCCAATTGCGGCGTAAATGCCGGCCAGACTTTTATTGCCGCGTCCCAAGGCCCGCTTGTAACGTTTGAAGAAACACAAGAACCGGGGGCTTGCCCGCAGGAACGGTTCATCTATAGGACTTGGACAGCCACCGATGATTGCGGAAACCAGACGACCCTCAACCAGACCATCACCATTGAGGACAATATAGCTCCCACGGTGAATTGCCCGGCGAACATCACGCTGAATCTGGATATTTTTGGCAACGCTTCCCTTTCCATCGGCGACGTAAATTTCACTTATTCAGACAATTGTGCGCCCATTGGCTCCCTGATTGTAACTCCTTTCCCAACCCAGTTTTTTGACTGCGACGACGAAGGTACTACGCGACCATTGACCATTTCAGTTCAAGACCCTTGTAGTAATGTCGGCTCTTGTACATTCAACGTGACCATCGCGCCATATTCTCGTTGCACCCCAGTCATCCTGATTTCCGACCCCTGCGTTTGCAAAAACAACGCGACCACCTTGTTCAACGGTCAGTTTGGCGAAACCATCAAAATTGAATCCTTGGCGGGAAAAACATGGACGGTCATTGCCAATACGGGCTTTTATTCAGCCAATAGCCCTGCTCCACCTTCCGCACCGATTTTGATTCCGATTGGAACCGTTTTTGTAGAAAACCCCGTGCCCAGCGGCGATTATTATTTGACGGGAGTCCATGTGGACGCATTGGGTTATTCTATCACCGTGCGCAGTGAAACAGGTCAAATTCTCACCATTGGCAATGCCTGCCAATACCCGAATCCAACGATTACTGCCGACTTGAGCGGCCCGTTCTGTCTGTTCTCCAATCTGGTAAACTTGACCGGAACGCCCGGCGACGCGAACATTGTGAGCCAGGGCTTTACCGTGAATGGTGTGCCAGCTACGGTGTTTGATCCCGGTCAAGGCGTTGGCTCCTACTTGATCGTCTATGCCGTAAATGGCGGTGTGCCCAAGGCTTTTGGCCCGAACGACCCCGGCTGTATCCAAACTATTTCCGTCTTCGTGAACGTGGTGGCTACGCCTACAAACCTCTCTTGCAATGACCTCGTGTACATCTCGCTTGACGACGATCTCTGCGCATTGGATATAACGGCTGACATGATTCTGGAGGGATCGTATGGCTGTTATGACGATTACTTGGTGGAAATTGACAAAACCCTGCCCTACGGCAACGGCCCTTGGCTGCCTGGTTTTGTGGATGCGAACGACATTGGTAAAACCTACCAAGTGCGCGTGACACACCTTGTGAGCGGCAACATGTGCTGGGGAAATATTAAAATTGAAGACAAAATCCCCCCCGTACTGGACTGCTCGAATTTCTCCATTCCCTGCAACACACCCGATCTTAGCGCCAATTACCTGTTTAACACCCTGGGTATCCTGGCGGCATTCCCGGTAGTAACGGACTGCCAGAATTTTACGCTCAGCTATATTGACACCGAAACGCTAAAAGATTGTGCCTCGGGTTTGACCAAGATCATTACCCGCAAATGGACTGCGGTAGACGCCAGCGGAAATACCTCCACTTGCGAGCAAACCATCGGCCTGCTCCGCCCGACTTTGGCCGACCTGACATTTCCACCCAATTATGACGGAATTGCCGCTCCAGGCTTCAACTGCACTGCTGCCTACCCTTCGCCCAATTGGATCGAAAGCCAGGGCTTGCAAGGCTATCCGCACGTTTTTGGCCTTCCAGTGGGTTGCAATATTGAATGGGCTTATCAAGATTTCTTGATTGAAATTTGTGACGGCACCTACAAAATCAACCGCAAATGGACAGTGCTCAACGGGTGTGTGCCGGGTGTCATTCACTACGACCAGCTCATCAAAGTCGAAGACAAACAAGGCCCTTCCATGACCTGTCCACCCAATACGACCGTTTCGGTGGATCCGTTCACTTGCTGTGGCACCATTGACTTGCCTGATCTTATCATCGAAGACCAGTGCTCTCAGGTGAACAACATCAGCGGGATGGTGGTCACCTTTGATCCGCAGACCAACCAGCAAACAGGGATGTACACTTTTGGGGGAACACTCCAGAACTTCCCAGGCAACAACTGGTGGGACAAGGATACCTTGGCCGCATTTGGCTTCACGCCTTGTTTGCCCATTGGCAACCAGACCGTGACCTATATTGCCAAAGACGATTGCGGAAACAGCACCACCTGTACGTTTAGACTAAACGTGCAAGACCTGGTGCCGCCCGTGGTCTCCTGCGACGAGTTTACCACCGTAGCGCTCACCACTGGTGGCGAGGCCATCGTGCACGCTTCGACCTTTGACGATGGCACTTATGACAACTGTTGTTTGCAAAGTATTCAGGCTGCGCGGATGTCGTCAAATGGTTGTGGCGGCACCAGTTTTGCTACCACCGTGCCTTTCTGCTGTAACGATCTGGGCGAAACGGTCACCGTCATATTGAGGGCTACCGACTGCAACGGGAACACGAATGAATGTATGGTGTCCGTGGAAGTGCAGGACAAGACCAAGCCATTTTGTCTACCTCCTCCTCAAATAGCGGTGAACTGTGAAAATTTTGATCCGAGCCTTTGGGCTTACGGGATCGCTCAGGTGGACGACAACTGCTGTCTGGATGATACAAAAGTGTATCAGGGCCAAGAAGGTCTGACGCATACCGTAAACTACAGCTTGTTCGAT
>Ga0209181_10009138_pt1 | contig 13118 bp, 13 predicted proteins | sample MAT05_FD_187208 | JGI IMG/M metagenome (GOLD analysis project Ga0209181, IMG submission 187208) | Freshwater microbial communities from Lake Fryxell liftoff mats and glacier meltwater in Antarctica - MAT-05 (SPAdes) (version 2) | ecosystem: Environmental > Aquatic > Freshwater > Ice > Liftoff... | reverse complement strand
AGGAGCGCGTGAGCGAGAGCGTCAAGGTGCCCACGCAAGAGGCTCTGCAGCGTGTACTGAGCGCCGACGTCAAGCACACGGACGGCACGACGTGGTACCAGTCCGGCGTCGCGCTGACACTGTGGGTCCTCGCGAGCAGCGTCGCGACGGTGTTCAAGGTTCTCGCAAACGGCCAGATGGAGACGCTCAAGCCGCTCTTTGGCCGGCAGCGCGGTGTGCTGGTGAGTGACCGCGCGACGGCGCTCAAGTTCTGGGTAATGGAACGGCGCCAGATTTGCTGGGCGCACTTGCTGCGCAAGTTCATTAAGCACGGCGAGCGCGCTTGGCCCGGCGGCAAGTTCGGGCGCGAGCTCTTCGACTTCACCGGACTCATATTTGCATATTGGCATAGCTATCGCGACGGCAGCATCACGCGCGACACCCTCGTCGCGTAGATGGCGCCGGTGCGTGAGCAGTTCGAGGCGACGCTCGAGCGCGCCGTGATGTCCGGGGCCGAGCATGTCGCTGGGTCGTGCGCGGATATCCTCGAACATCGCGCGGCGCTGTGGACCTTCGTCGACCAGCGCGACGTCGAGCCCACCAACAACCACGCTGAGCGCGAGCTGCGCGCCTTCGTGCTCTGGCGAAAGACCTGCTACGGCTCGCAGAGTGAGCGCGGCAACCGCTTCGCCGAGCGCGTGATGACCGTCGCACACACCGCGCGCAAGCAGAAAGTCAACGTCCTCGAGTTCCTCACCGAGTGCTGCGTGGCTCAGCTCGACGGCAACCAACCGCCTTCCCTCTTCGCCCGAGCCGCCTGACTTAAGCCGCCGACTTCCTCAATGGTAGCGGGAAGTAGCGCGTCGCGTTGCGCTCGCCCACCGTACGGATCCGCCCCGCCTTCTTGAGGCGCTGGGTAGGCCGCTCCAGGTCCTGCGCCGACGCTCCGACCTCCGATGCCAGCACCACCATCGTGGTGCCTGGCTTCGCGCACACCGCCGCAGCGAGGCGCTCGGCAAGCGCATCGATCTCCGCGACGCTGCGGCGCTTCCCCACCGCCCGGCGCGCGGCTTCAACGCGCCGCGGAGCTGTGTGCCGAGCCCCCGAAAACCCCCGCTCCACAGCCTGCATGGCGCGTCGCGTGCACTCCACGAGGTGCTCGCGGATGAGGTGCTCGATCTGCTGTTCCAATCGCTCGATGTCCGTCGTCTTCATGCGACTGGGTTCGCATCTCACCACTCAACCATCAACCCTCCCCCTGAACGGATACGAACAGGATGGCGGTTGGGAGGCTCGGACCTGGCTCGAGACCTACACAGCTGGCCATAAGGTAGAGGTGAGGATCGAGAGCCATGATCGATACGGTCGTACCGTGGCGGAACTCTTCCTCGAAGGCGGCGAGTGGGTCAATCTCGCTCTCGTCCGGGCCGGCATGGCATGGCACTTCACTAAGTACTCGAAAAGCGCAACCCTGGCAGAGGCTGAGCGCGACGCCCGGAGCGCGCGACGCGGGCTCTGGGCCCTCGCCGAGCCCGAGGCGCCATGGGACTTCAGGGGCCGAGGAAAGTCGCGGGGCAAACTCGGAGTGGCCGCTGTGGCGCACATGCCGATTTCATTGGCGAGCGGGCCGGTCATCGGGAACACTCGATCGAAGCGGTACCACCTCCCCGGGTGTCCGGGCTATGATCAAATTCCGGCCCGAAATCAGGTGATGTTTGTGTCGGCCGAACTCGCCCAGGCGGCTGGCTTCAAGCTCGCTGGCAATTGCCGAGATGAAGCATCCGTCCGCACGCAGCTGCCCAGTCAAGGGGACATCCAGTTCGTTGGGTCGCCCACGAACGAGGGACCCAGCCACCCAGGCGGGAGCAATGCCAAGGAAAGGCGACGAAGGGCCGCTTCGGCCCCCCAGCCCATTCCGGGCCTTTGATTCAGCACTCACCCTGATCGCGAGGCGCCAACTCGACACGCAGCGATGTCTGAGGCGCCCAGCGCTAGCGAGCCGAAGGCGTCGAGCGTGGCAGTGGCGCCGTGCTCGAGCCATGCGACGTGGCGGTAGACGCTGACCAGCGACCGCGTTGGCGAAGTCGTAGCACCGGCCGCAGCCTCGGTGGCGAGCGAGCCGTCACAGCGGGTGCGACCGTTGGCGGCGGATCGCGGCACGAGATAGGTGCCAAGCGAGCTGGGGATTCTCGCCTTCGCCAACCCTATCGGAAGGGTTGGCTTGCCCATTGCGTGAGAGGGCCGCGATCAGTGTCGCACCCACGCGGCATCACTGACGAGGCAGACTCCGCCGAACTGAACGAGGAAAGGGCGGATGGCCGCAACGAGGGGGTCGATGACGGCAGGTTCGACGGCCGTGATCAGGACACTATTGGCGAGCAGCCCGTCGAGGTCATCGCCAGCCTGAATGCCTCGATTCCCGCGGCCAGTGGCTCCCTGTATGACCGTGTAGCCATCGACCTGCAGCCGATCGAGCGCCTCACACACGAGACGCATGGCCCGGCCGTTGATTATCACTTCGACGCGCTTCACAGCCTCCATGCGACACCTCACCAAAGCATGTTCACCGCGGCAGCGTAGAGCGGCAAGCCGACCAGCAGGTTGAACGGGAACGTCAGGCCGAGCGCCAGGGTCAGATAGACACCTGGATTGGCCTCTGGGATCGCCAATCGCATCGCCGCTGGCACCGCGATGTACGAGGCACTTGCCGCAAGCGTGACAAATAGAATCGCGTCGCCCGCGGCGAGCCCTCCCAGACGCGCGAGGCCCAGTGCGAGCGCTGCGTTGAGGAGTGGCAAGCCGACCGCAAACCGGAGAGCAAACCCGCCAAGGCGGCGAATCTCAGGGAGACGACGACCCGCGACAATGCCCATGTCGAGGAGGAAGAGGCACAACATGCCCTTGAAGAGATCTTGAGTGAATGGGGCGAGATCGGCCGCTCCTTTCGGACCCGCCGCGATGCCGATGAGCAGGCTGCCGATCAGCAGGACCACCGAACCTCCCGTCAGTGCTTCATGGATGATTGGCCGCAAGCGCCCCGGGGTGCCGCCACGCTCACCCATGCGCTTGATAATCAGCGCCACCATGATGGCGGGCGACTCCATCAGGGCGAGTGCCGCGACCATATGTCCGCCATAGGCGAGCCCGGACGCATCCAGAAAACTCGTTGCAGCAATGAAGGTCACAGCGCTGACAGACCCGTAGGCCGCCGCGGTTGCGGCCGCGTCCGCTGCGCTCAGCCGCCGTCTCGCGAGGGCGTACGCCCAGAGTGGCACCACGAACGCGAGCAGCACCCCGAGTCCAAGCGCGGCAATCACCTCCCCATTGAGCTGGCTCTTGCCGAGCGCGACGCCGCCCTTCAGGCCGATCGCCATCAACAGATAAAGCGAAAGCAGCTTCGGAATCGGCGCCGGCAGCTCCAGGTCCGAACGGAGAGCAACGGCGAGCAGCCCCAGCACAAAGAAGAGCACGGGCGGCGACAGGAGGTTGGTCACAAGCAGATCGGCCGACATGCAATGGCTCAGCGGACCCGGTCGCCAGGCATCAGGAGCGTGAACGCGCCGGTCTGGAACTGATTGGTGGTCACGCTAAACTGGTAACCGCGGCCGCAAGGCCAAGCCCCCGGCCGACCCCGCGCCGACCCCAGCGCCCCCGGCCCCCGACGCGCCGACCCCGAGCTGACGGCAACGACGACGCGCGCGGCGCTCCGAAAGGATGGCGGAGCCTGGACTGAGGCCGTCCACCGCGCGCGTCGCCGCCCAGCGAGCCAACAGCCGGAGCCCGCAAGCGAAGAAGTCGCCGCTGCACGGTGCACCCGAAAGGAAGGCCGTCGTCGACTCCTTGTCGGAGCGGCGGACGCGGCGCCGCTCACGGTGCGCCACGAAGGTCGAGACCTTGCGCGCGACCTCGCTTGGCTGCATCCCATCATCCTCTCCAATGCCTGGTGCCGCCGTTCGAAGGGCTCGGCGCGCTCCTGGCGAGTCCGGGCGTGCCGTCAGGGCGGCGGGCGGGTTGCGCGCCTGCCACCTTGGCGGCACGCGGCGCGCGATCGAGGTCGGTCACCCCGCGCGTCTTCACGTAGAGCGAGAGGCGATTCTCGGCGAGGAAGAAGATGCGGAACGGGAAGAAGCTCTTGACGACGGTGATGTCGGCGGTGAGCGGCTCGAGGCCGAGCTGACGGTAGAACGCCGGCTTCATGACGAGCGGTGGCCCTTCGGTCACGACCAGCTGCACGTGGCCCAGATCGAGGTGCACCATGCGCCCGAACGGGTCGGCCCGGTGCTTCTTGCGGACCACTCCGCGCAGCGAGAGCGGCGGGCTGTCCGCGAGATCGTGGCGGCCGCCGACTGTTATCGTGACGGCGTCGCCGGGCGCGCGGTCCCACAGCTCGGCGACCGCGACGGTGTCGCGCAGCGGCACGAAGCTGCGCAGGTCAGGCGCGGCCAGGAGCGCCGCGAGGAGGTGCGTGTTCTCGCCGCTGCCGCCAGCGCCGACGACATCCGACGCGTCGCAGATGCAGACCGTGCCGAGCTTGCGCAGGAGCCTGGCGCCGCGCACGCGAGCGAGCGCCTCATCGACCTCCAAGAAGCGCGGGGGCGGGACGTCACGCACCGCCCAGGCCGCGTCTGCGAGGCGCTCGGCGGCGCGCTCGGCATGAGGTTGCGTGTCGGCGAACGCGGCGACGCTCCAGCCGAGCTCGGGGTGGTCGTTCCATGGGTGGCACAAGAACAGCGACACGTCGGAGACGCGGCGGTCGCGCTCGAGCTCGCGCATCAAGCGGAAGAGTCCGGCGCTCGGCGGCAGGAAGTCGACGCCGGCGCCGCCGCCCGTGACCATCGGGATCGAGCGCCACGCGCGCGCTGCAGGCCGACCGCGCATGGCGTCGATCAACATGCGGCCCGCGCGCGCGCCGGTCGCGCGGTGATCGCGGTGCGGGTTGGTGTGATAGGCGGCCAGCAGGTCGAGGCTCGCCATCTTGCGCTGGGTGAGGAGGCCGTGCAGGTCGAAGGTGCAGGCGATCGGCACGCGACCCACGACAGATCGCACGGCCTCCAGGAGGCGCGCCTCGATGTCGGGTTCGCCATGCGCGCTCATGGCGCCGTGCAGCGCGAGGAAGACGCCGTCGACGCGACCAGCCTGTGCGAGGCCGTCGACGAGGCGCGCCTCGAGCGTGCTGGCGCACTCGGCGGTGAGTGGGCCGCCAGAGATGGCCCACGCCGATAAGATCGGCACGGGCTCAATCGGGAGGCGCGCGCCGCGAAGCGCGTCGTGGAGCCCAGAGAGCTCGGCGTTCTTAGCGAAGCCTGGGACTTCGGCAGTGCGAGGATTGGACGTGCGCTGGGCGAGCGCGTCACCCGCGACGAGGTGGGTGCGTTCGAAGTCCGCGAGCGTCGTCGGGACCGGCGAGAACGCGTTTGATTCCTGCATGATACGAGCGTAGGCGAGGCGCATCAGCGGCCGCCGCGCAAGAGGCGACGCACCCGCTTCTTGGTGCCCTCGACGACGTCCATCACCTTGCGCAGCTTGTCGCCGTGGCGCTCGATGAGGGCCGAGCGCGGGGCATCACCACCACCACCCGTATAGAGCGGCAGCGCCGCGTCGAGCACGGCGTCCTTCAGGAACACGCCGCCCAGGCGCCCGGCGATCTCGGGCACGCGCGCCATCAGGCCGTAGACCGCCGCCTCGCCCGCGGTGCGCAGCTCCGGGTGGGCGCGCACGTGCGCGACGGCGGCGCGCAGATCGCTGAGGTAGCGCTCGACGACCGGCAGGTTCGACGCGTTGACGGTGAGGTGCACGCTCGGCGGGAGCTGCTGACGGTCGACGCCCCAGCCCTCGGCCTGCAGGATGTCGGCGATGGCGAACACGTCGAGCGTGGGGTCGTCGCTGGTCCAGGTCACGATGGTCGCGTGCGGGCGACCCATGACGCGCAGCCCGGGGATGGCTGCGATGCCTTGGCGCAGCTCGGTGGCGGCCTGCCAGGCGTCGCGCGCCAGGGCGAGGTAGCCGCTCTCACCGAGCGCGCGCATGGCCGCCCAGGCGGACGCGATAGGCCCGCCGGGACGCGTGCCCGGCAGGCCGGGTGAGACGTAGATGCCGCCCGCCCAGCCGGTCGCGACGAAGAACTGGTGGCGCAGCGTGGCCGGGTCGCGGTGCAAGAGGAGGGAGGCGCCTTTGGCGCCAAAGCCGTACTTGTGGATGTCGGCGGAGAGCGTGGTCACGCCTTCGACGCGAAAGTCCCAGGGCGGCACGTCGAGACCGAGGCGCTCGAGGAAAGGCAAAACGAAGCCGCCAAAGCAAGCGTCGACGTGCAGCGGGAGGCGCTTGGCGCGGGCTATCGCGGCGATGGCCTCGATGGGATCGATGGTGCCGTGCGCGTACTGCGGGGCCGAGGCCGCCAGCATGATCGTCTGCGAGTCGCAGAGGCGGCGCATATGCTCGACGTCGACGGCGCCGTCGGGGCCGATTCGCGCGACGCGCTTACGCACGCCGAAGAGGTGAGCGGCTTTGTCGAAGGCGACGTGGATGGTGGCGGGCACGACCATGTTCGGGCGCACAATCCAGGGGCGCTTCTTGCGGGCCTGGTCGCGGTAGGTCTTCACCGCGAGCAGCAACGACTCGGTGCCGCCCGAGGTCATCGTGCCGGTCGCCCCGGCGGGCGCATTGAAAAGCGCCAGGCCCATCTGCACGACCTCGTGCTCGAGGCGCTGGAGGCTCTTGAACGCGAGCGGGTTGAGCGCGTTCTCGGAGATGAAGCGCGCGCTGACGTCGGCGAGCAGGCGCTTGTGCGCTTCGCCCGCCCAGTAGACGAGCGACCAGGTCTTGCCGCCGCGATAGTCGGCGTCGGCGGCCTGGTAGGCGTCGAGCTCGGCGAGGAGCTGGTCGTGCGGGATCCCGTCGTGCGGGATCGCAAACGCGTTTTCGGCGGGTGCTGGGGACGTCATGGTCGGTTCCTATGCGGTGGCGTTGGCGGTGTCGCGCGTGCGCGAGAAGGCGCCTGCGAAGCGGTCGAGGCGCGCTGAGACTACGCCTGGTGCGAGGCGCACGTCGATGAGCTGGAAGCGTCCGCGGGTAGCGTGCGCGGTCGCGAGGGTCGCCGCGAGCTCGTCACCGCGCGTGACGACGTAGCCGTCGCCGCCCATGCTGCGAGCGAGCGCGGCGAAGTCGACGGCGGGTAGCGAGTAGATGGGCGAGGCCTCCGCGAAGGTGCGCAGCATCGTCCACTCGGCGTTGTTGAAGACGATGACGATTGGGTCCCAGCCGGAGCGCGTGGCGCCGATGAGCTCGGAGCCGGTCATGTGAAAGGCCCCGTCGCCGACCAGCGCGAGGGCGCGTTGGCCGGTGCTGGCCTGGATCCCGAGGGCGGCCGGGCTGGCCATGCCCATCGCCGCGTAGTAGCCGGCGGCGATGAGCGGGCCGGGCGCGAGATCGACCGCGGCAAAGAGGCAGTCGCCTACGTCGACAGTGATCGGCAGCGGGTGGTGGCTGCGCAAGGACTCGACGGCCGCGATGATGTCGGACGGGCGGACCGGGGCGACGGGCTCGGCTGGCGGCCCGATGGGCGGGGCGATGGGCCGTGGCGTGGCGCGAGGCGCATTGTGGGTGCGCTTGGTGACGGCGAGCAGGCCCTCGACGACGGCCGCGAGCGGGACGTTCTCGTAGACGCAGTAGCCGATGCTCACGCGCCGCTCGGCCACGTCGATGACGCGCCGCCAGTCGAAGCTCGACGTGGCGATGCCGAGGTTGGTGTCGCTCGGGATGAGGCCCAGGCCCAAGACCACGTCCGCGTCTTCGATGAGCGCGGTCACGGCCGAGTCACCCGCGGCGCCGAGGTAGGTGCCGTGCATGAGGTCGCGGTGGTCGGCCATGAGGCCGGCGCCGAGGAAGGTGGTCGCGCACGGCAGACCCAAACGGTGAGCCAGCTCGGCGACCTGCGCCTCGAGGCCGAAGCGGCGAACCTCGACGTCGACGAGGATGACTGCGCGCTCGGCGCTGTTCAGGCGGGCCATGATGTCCTCGGCGCAAGCGGCCGCGGCGGCCGGGGCCCAGGGCGTTGGCGGCAAGCGCTGCACGGGCGCGCACGGGGTGTTCACGAGGTCGCGCGGCACCTCGAGATAAACCGGGCGTGAGTGCTCGCCAGGCAGCCCGAAGACCTCGTGCGCGCCGTGGTCGCGGAGCGCGTGCGCCAAGGCGCCACCGAGGTTCTGGAGAGGCGAGCGGTCAGCTGGGAGTGTGCTCATGCGCGCGGCAACTGCGAATGACATGCCAATTGTCGGCATGGGCCGTGCACAGATGCAGAGGATGGATCGCCATAAAGGACCTATCTCCAGCACCTTCACCTGCCCGGTCGCAGCCAAGGTCGCGCTGCGCCCGGCATGTGTTGGTTGCAATGGCCGGCCGGACTCGAACCAACATCGGCTCGATCGTGGGGATGTGCTCGTTCGGCAGAGCGATCCTGCACGCCACGTATTCGCGATCGTGTCCGGGTGGTTGCGTGAGGGCGCCTATGATGCGGACGGGCACACGACCTCGGCGCGCCTCATCGGACCCGGGCAGGTGTTGGGCCTTGCGTCGCTGACGGGTGGGGCTGACGCGGCGCCGCCGAGGCACCTGGCGACCATCACGGTGTTGACGCCGACGCGCGTCTGCATCATCGCCGCGAACGACGCGCGGGCGTGGCTGAGTGTGCGCCCCGAAGAGGCCTTTGGGCTGGCGTTGATGGCCGTCGGCGAGCTCGACGCGATGCGCCATGAGATGTCGCTGCGCGCGCTCCCTGCCGAGCTCCGGGTGCTGGCGCTGGTCGAAGATTTCGTCGCTGCGGACGGCGGTGACGCGGGCCGCTGGACGCGCTTGCCGGCGACACGAGAGCAGCTCGGCGAGGTGCTCGGCCTCACGCTGGAGACCGTGTCGCGCATGCTCCAGCGGTTGGCGCGTCGCGGCGTGATCGAGGTGCGCGGGCGCGATGTGCGGCTCGTGCCGACGGATTCGACCAAAGCTTGATCCCGCGCAAGGCCGCCAGCGCCAGACCGTGAAAAGCCTCCCGCTCAGGAGGTCCGGTTGTCGCTGCCACCACGCATACTCGTCTTCGGCTCGGCCGGGTTTATCGGGCTCAACCTCGTCGACGCGCTCGTCGCCGCCGGACACGATCCGCTGTGCGCACATCGCGGGCGCACCAACACGTTGCCGCTGCGTCGCCGTGGCGTGCGCCGCGTCGTCGCCGATTGCGGCTCGCCCGATCTGGTCCATGCGCTCAGGGGGACCGACGTCGTGTTCCATTGCGCCGGCCACTATCCACGCGACGCGCGCACCCCAGAGCTGACGCTGTTGCGCGCCGTGGACGATCTCGATCACGTCCTGACGAGCGCTGCCGAGGCGGGTGTGCGGCGCCTGGTCTACGTCTCGAGCACGGCGACCGTCGCGCCACGCGCCGACGGCTATCCATCGAATGAACGCGACGTCTTCGCGACGCGCCCGCACATCGGCGCCTACCACGACGCGAAGTGGGCGATGGAGGCGCGCGCGGCAGCCGAAGAGCGACTCGAGGTCGTGGTCGCCTGCCCGAGCGCGTGCCTTGGGCCATGGGACCTGCGCGTCGGCACGGCCAGCCTCATCGTGGCGACCGCTCGCGGGGACAACCCGCGACATCCAGACGGCATTGTCAGCCTCGTTGACGTGCGCGACGTCGCGAAGGTCCTGGTCACGCTCGGCACGATGCCCGAGCCGCCGCCGCGCGTGCTCATCAGCGCACTCAACACCACGCTGCAGCGACTCCTTGGTGATGTCGCGCGCTACTTCGGGGTGGCCGCGCCGGGCGCCGCACTCTCGCTCGCCGCCGCCTTGGCGTTCGCCGACAGCGAGGAGGCCCGGGTCGCAGGCACGCCCGAGCGCGCCTTGCTCGCCCGCGAGATCGTCGACCTCGTCGCCCACGGCACCGCCATCGATGCGCGCCTCGCGCAGTCGCTTCTGCCCGGGGGATTCACGCGCTTCAACGCCACACTGGATGAGGTCGCGTGCTTCTATCGCAAGCTCGGCATCATCCCTTCACGCCCCGAATCAACGCTAGGAACTCAGCATGATTGAGCCATCGCCGCACAACGTCATGACCACGCTCACCGCGATCATCCGCAAGGTCAGCCCAGGTGGCCACAAGGCCGCCATCACCGAAGCGACGCGGCTCACCCAGGATCTCGGGCTCGACTCGGTGGCCTCGCTCGAGCTCTTGTCGATGATCGATGAAGAGCTCGGCCTCTTCCTGGAGATGGAGGACGTCGTCGGCATCGAGACCGTCGGCGGGATCTTCGCGCTCACCATGCGCCGCCTCCAGACCCTCGAGCTGTCGGCGTGACCTACGACGCGCTCGCGATCTCCTACCCACGCTCCAACGACCCGCTCGCGTCGTTCCTCACGAGCCTCGATCGCTTCCTCGTCGAGCACGTCGACGCACGCGCGATCGACGCGGCGCACCGCATCCCCGACCAGGTGCTGCGCGGGCTGGCCGACCTCGGCGCGTTCGGCGTCACCATCCCCGAAGCCTATGGCGGCAGCGGCCTGGGCCTGCTCGCTGCGTGCCGCGTCGTCGACGTCAGCGCGCGCCGCGACCGCGCCGTGGCGACCACCGTGGGGCTGCACCTGGGGCTCGGCACACGCCCGCTGGTCGCCTTCGGCACCGCCGCCCAAAAGGCCCGTTGGTTGCCAGAGCTCGCCGCCGGCTCGCGCATCGCCGCCTTCGCCGCCACCGAGCCAGGGGCTGGCAGCGACCTCTCGCGCCTCGCCACGCGCGCCGTTATCGATGGCGAGCGCGTGCGGGTCGACGGGCAGAAGCTCTACGTGACCAACGGCCGGATCGCCGGGCTCTACACGCTGGCGGTCGCGAGCGATCTCGCGGGTGGCGGCGCGCTCATCGTGCTCGAGCGCGAGGACAGCGGCCTGTCGGTGGGCCCGGAAGAGCGCAAGCTCGGGCTGCGCGGCTCATCGACCACGCCGATCACGCTCGCTGGCGTCGAGGTCGAGTCAGCGCGTCTCATCGGCCCAACCGGCGCGGGCGCGGCACAGCTCGGCCACACGCTCGCGTGGGGGCGCACCGCGATGGCGGCAGGCTGTTGTGGCACCGCGCAGGCAGCCCTCGACGCGACGCTCGCCCATGTCCGCCTGCGTCACCAGTTCGGTCGCACGTTGGCGGCCCAGCCCGTTGTGCGCGCCCAGGTCGCGGACATGGTCGCCACGCTGCACACCATGCGCGCGCTCGTCGTGCGCGCCGCGACCGCACCCGATGCGGCCGAGCACGAGCGCCTCTCGCTCGCCGCCAAGATCTTCTGCAGCGATGGCGACTGGGCCATCTGCGACCTCGCGCTGCAGCTCCATGGTGGCAGCGGCTACCTCGAAGACACCGGCCTGCCGCTGCTCTTGCGCGACGCACGCATCACGCGCGTCTTCGAAGGCGCCAACGACGTGCTCGCGTCGCGGCTTGGGCAGATCGAGCTGACCGCACCGCGCCCGCCGACCGCCGATCTGATCGGCGTCCAGCTCAGCGAGCGCCTCGCGGCCGCCAGAAGTCAGGGTCTCGCCGCCCTGCGCGACCCCGTGCTCATGCACCAGATCGGCCACCTCGCCGTCGTGCGCGAGGCCGCCGCGTCCCTTGTGCCGCCTGCAACCGCAGCTGACCGCCACGCGCTCATTCGCCTCAGCGAGAGCGCGCTCGCGATCGGTGCACGCTCATCCGCGGGCGTCGCCGATCTCGCCGCATCTGTGCTCGATTTGGAGTCACGCCAGTGAAGGTCCTCTTCGTCTATCCGCGCTTCAACCGTCACGCCGACAGCCACCCCGAGCTGCGCCAGCACGTACCGATGAACGAATACCTCGGCTCGCCATCGCTCGGGATCGCCACCGTCGCCGCCGTCACTCCGGCGCACTGGCAGATCGAGTTCCGCGACGATCGCGTGGTCGATGGCGCCGCGCCGACCGACGCCGATCTGGTGGCGCTCTCGTTCTTCACGCCGGCCGCCGCGCGCGGGTTGGAACTCGCCGATCATTTTCGCGCGCAAGGCCACACCGTGGTCGCCGGCGGGATCTTCCCGACCGCCATGCCCGAGCTCGTCGCGGCCCACGTCGACGCGGTCGTCATCGGTGAAGGCGAGGCGAGCTGGCCGCGCCTCCTCGCCGACTTCGAGCGCGGCGCGCTGGCACCGATCTATCGCAGCGGCCCCTTGGACACGGCGACCTTGCCGGTGCCGCGGACCGACATCTATTTCGCGGCCGAGCGCGACGGCGCGCGCCCCGACGACTATCCGCTGCAGCTCTCGCGCGGCTGTTCGCTGAGCTGTCACGCCTGCATCCTGCCGCACAGCATGGGCGACAGCCTCCGCGCGATGCCGCTGCAGCACGTCATCGACCACATCCTGCTGATGGAGGCGCACGGCAAGCGCGCCTGCCTCACCGAGGACACGAGCTGGCTGCCCGGCCCCGGGCGACGCGTGCTGGAAGCGCTGCTCGACTACTACATCGCGCGCGCTGCGCCCGCCACCGTGAGCTACATCGGCACCTCGTTCCCGATGATCCGCATGGTCCCCAAGGCCCTCTTGACCAAGGCCAAGGCGGCCGGCGTCGACATGTTCTATCTGGTCACCGGCTTCGATCCGATCAGCATGCGCGCCTTCACCGGCGAGCACCCCAAGTCCCTGGAGCGCGCCTACGAGGCCGTCGCGATAGCATTCGACCACGGAATCGAGCCCTACGCGTCGTTCCTCTACGGAAGCGACCAGGACAACGAGGGCACCGTCGATCGGGTGCTCGAGTTCTGCGACCGCTCCGGGATCCGCAAGGCGGAGTTCGCCGTCGCGACCCCCTACCCCGGCACCCCGCAGTGGCATCGCGTCGTCACCGAAGAGCGCCTCTTGCACCGCGATTGGTGGCGCTACAACGACGCAAACCCGGTCTTTCGCGCGGCGCTACTCACGCCCGAGCAGGTCCTCGATGGCTACCTGCGCTTGTGGCGCGACTTCTATCGCGGTCGCGTCGACGGCGTCGCGGCGATGAGCGTCTACGAGCGCACAATCCAGTTCTAGCCCCTTGGCCAACGCCAAGATCGAGATCTGGGCCCTGCGCTGACAGGCACCGTACGGCTCCGTATGGTCAGCGCGCCTTGA
>Ga0209181_10009136_pt1 | contig 13119 bp, 14 predicted proteins | sample MAT05_FD_187208 | JGI IMG/M metagenome (GOLD analysis project Ga0209181, IMG submission 187208) | Freshwater microbial communities from Lake Fryxell liftoff mats and glacier meltwater in Antarctica - MAT-05 (SPAdes) (version 2) | ecosystem: Environmental > Aquatic > Freshwater > Ice > Liftoff... | reverse complement strand
ACGAGTTAAAATTTGAGCGCGGCATATAATTGATATGTAAGCGATAATTTTTTTCGAGTAACGCCGTATTGTGACGAAAATTGGATTTTTAGAGGCGCCCGTAAGAAAGCCCGACATGCCCGTGCAGTCAGCTAATAACTTAGGCATAAATCGGGGGCTAATAATTTTTATCAATTGCAATCCCTACCTGCATAGGGTTAGAGAATCCTAAACTTACCAAATAATCCATGGCACTTACTGACAGCCTTATCGAATACCCATGCGACTTTCCAATAAAGGTCTTGGGGCTTTCGCATCAGGGCTTCGCTCAAACAGTAGCGGAAGTAGTTATGCGTTATGATCACAACTTTAACGCCGCTACCATGGAAATGCGCCCCAGTAGCGGCGCTCGCTACATCGGTCTGACCTGCACCGTGCGCGCCACTTCACGCGAACAACTCAATGCACTGTATCAAGAATTGTGTGACCACCCACAAGTAGTGATGGTACTTTAGTGAGATGGTACCGCTGATTAAACAGCTAGGTCTGGTCGAATACCAGCAGGCCTGGCAAGCTATGAAACAGTTCACCGCTACGCGTAACGCCGACACGCGAGACGAAATCTGGCTACTACATCATTTGCCAGTCTATACCCAAGGCTTGGCAGGAAAACCGGAACATCTTCTGCATGCCAGCGACATACCGGTGGTCAAAATCGATCGCGGTGGCCAGATTACCTACCACGGCCCCGGCCAGATCGTCGCCTACCTTATGCTGGATTTACGCCACTGGAAACTTAACGTGCGCGGGCTAGTACGGCTTATGGAACAGGCCGTGATAGATTTGCTTGCACCATTCGGCGTAATAGCACAGGGGCGGGAGGAAGCACCGGGCGTGTATGTAGATAACGCAAAAATTGCCGCACTCGGATTAAAAATTCGTAATGGATGCTGCTATCACGGATTGGCGTTCAACGTAGATATGGATCTTGCCCCGTTCGCATACATTAACCCATGTGGCTTTGCCGGATTGCGTGTTATCCAAGCGAAAGACTTAGGTATCCATGTTCCACAGTCCGAACTGGAACTGCAACTTGCACAGAATTTGATCAAATTATTACGGCAACATAAATCAGAGAAATCCGCCCAATAATGTATATTTGCAGAAGCAGGCTCCTGCAAATTATTAAAATTTCACACAAGACACGTTCCTAAAACAAAATGAACAATGGCTTATGCAAGAGCACGCGTTGCATGCAAACCAGCTAAAAGGAAAAACAATTATGACTATCATAGAAAAGCAAACCGGCGCAGCTAAAACAACACGTAATCCAATCAAAATTGTTCAGTTAGAGCAACGCCTCCGTAAACCAGAATGGATACGCGTTAAAGCCGGCAGCGGGCAAGGTTATCACGATGTCAAGCGCCTGCTGCGTGAACACAAATTGCATACTGTGTGCGAAGAAGCATCTTGCCCCAACATTGGCGAATGTTTCAGCAAAGGCACGGCCACTTTTATGATTTTAGGCGACCTCTGCACACGACGCTGCCCCTTCTGCGACGTAGGACACGGCAAACCGCTGCCGCCAGATACTAACGAACCGGCACATCTGGCGCAATCGATCGCGATACTCAAGCTTAAGTATGTGGTGATCACCAGCGTGGACCGCGACGATCTACGGGATGGTGGCGCGCAGCATTTCGTCGATTGTCTGACCGCCATTCGCGCTACTTCACCCCATACCAAACTGGAAATACTGGTTCCGGATTTTCGTGGCCGCCTGGAAACTGCATTGGACATTCTGGCCAATAGCCTGCCTGACGTACTTAACCACAATATGGAAACCGTACCGCGCCTCTACAAACTGGCACGTCCCGGCGCAGACTACATTCATTCGCTCAAATTATTAAAAGATTTCAAAACACGCTTTCCACAGGCAATAACAAAATCTGGCTTGATGTTGGGACTGGGCGAAACTGACGAGGAGGTGCTACAAGTAATGAGAGACATGCGCGCGCACGATGTACAAATGCTTACGCTGGGACAATATTTACAACCCTCCGACAGTCATCTGCCGGTGTTACGTTATGTCCACCCAGACACCTTCAAAATGTTCGAACAGTCCGCGCTGGAAATGGGTTTTTCACATGCAGCCTGCGGGCCAATGGTGCGCAGCAGCTACCATGCTGATGAACAGGCACATCAAGCTGGCGCTATATAATTGTCAATATTCCCACTTGTAATAAATAGATGCTTTCAAGAAATACCCTTGATTTCACTATGCGGAAGCATCAGTGAACATTGGCAATAAAATATCGCTGTAAAATATAAAGAGGACACGCACAAATCATGCTAAAAGTGAAAGCGTGCGGTTACTGCAGATAGATGTCAACTTGGAGTACAGGAATGAGTCGCCAATGTACCAACAAAAGCAGAAACGTCGGTGCCAAAATAATAAAAAATATATGCGATACGTAAACTACAAAGCCAGCATTGCTGCTGGCCTTGTAGTTTAATTTCTACTTAACATCATGGTGCCATATTACCAAGTATTACCTAGCTTGATAAAAATTTCTTCCAGAACTAGTTGGGTATTTATTAAAGCAAGATCCTGATGGATTATTCGTCCCTGCCATGCAGTAATATTCATTGGATTCAACTTTTGGCTTTGCTACATTAAGGGCTGTGTAATACGGGCTAGCATTGCCATACACTGGCCTCACCCCATGCTCACTTTCACCTACACTTGGCAAGTCTTGAGCCATATTATAGGGAAGACGAACTCCTTTGGCATCAACCTGCACATTTTGTGTCTGACCAGTTATCGTTGCTTTCTTGGAATATGCATCCGATGCAGCATGAGCATGCCCATCATCAGTAGCTCCGTGCCCATTCGTGTCATGGGATGAAGCGTGTGCTACTGAAAAGCCAAATGCAAAACAGGAAACGATAGCTAGATTCATAACAGTTTTTTTCATTATAAGCTCCTTAAATATCAAATCTTACGAGGATAGTTGAGTGGGGTGAGATGTGCTTCACTCCTACAAGTTTTATTGCTACTGCATTAAGTGTGCAAATAATCATCATGGAAGCAAACCAATATACAAGCTCACCTTAGTATCAAACTGTATTTATTGAACTAAACTTAGTTCAATATCCACATAACTCATCGATACTAAATTAAGATTAACCTTCTACAGAAAAAAACATACGTATAAAGTATTCTCCTGATAAATCCCTATTCCACTTTTATTAAATGCATAACACATTGTTTTAATTAAACTACTATACCCATTCAATCGAATTACTTAGACCACATGGATATAAGTACATTTAGTAGCTTATAAACGGTACTTACAGTCTCTCCGTCTACAGCAACTTCACATACATCTTTTCACGCCACAACGATCAACTTCATGGAGTTTCCGGCAAGTATCTTTAATTTTTAATTAAGACAACCCATCGTCAACTTTAGTCCCGTTCAGTTTCACGCGCCCCACCTTCAAATATACAACGGTGAGAGCCGCATAATAGGACGATGGCTATAAAAAGTAAATACGCAAATCGTTTAAGTCACACGAATACCACTAGCATATAAAAATGAATGAGTAAATCATGCTCGATAGACTCAAGAGAACATGGATAGCTCGGCAGTAATGAACAACTAAAAACCATATTCCAAGAATATTAATGAAAACCGGAAATAAAACTATCTATTGTGCATTGCAAAATTCTCATCGCCAATATTATTAAATCCAAGCAAAAAAACACACAATTATTGAAGAAGCAGTAAATGCGACGTTTAAATCACGAAACGACCGCCCATCCAAATAACAAGGCCAACATATGCTGGCCTTGTTATTTGGATGGGCGAGCTCAATTTATCGATGGGTGTTGTTGCTCTCAATACTGCTCTTTATCAATTGCGGGGCAGGCGGTCCACTTTCAGCTTCCACCTCGACAGTACCTCCATCAGTGCGCACAGACTCTTCTGCCATCTTGTTCATCACAATAATGTTTATGCGGCGGTTAATTGGATTGAATGGGTCTTTCCCGTCGAACAGCACAGCAGACGATAATCCCACCACTCGTACCATTTTTTCCTCCGCCATCCCGCCCGCAATCAACTCACGGCGCGAAGCATTAGCACGATCTGCCGACAGATCCCAATTACTGTAACCCTTTTCACCAAAAGAATAGGGCCGAGCATCTGTATGCCCCGATAAACTCACCTTGTTTGGTACTTGATTCAGCATCTTGCCAATTTCACGCAGAATTTCTATGGTATAGGATTCGAGTTTTGCACTCCCGCTCTGAAACATGGGACGATTTTCTTCATCCACAATTTGAATGCGCAGGCCTTCAGTGGTAATGTCAAGAAGAATCTGTTTCTTGAATTTTTGTAGTTTAGCATCAGCGTCGATCACTTTTTCCAGGCTAGTTTTCAACATTTTGAGTTTGTCCAGTTCATTGCGTCTTTCGATACGCAAAGCTTCTTCAGTTGCCACCTTCAGATTGACTATCTTCTTTTCAGTCGGAAGCTCCCCCTGCTTTACTTGGCCTTCACTACGTGTCAAATCTTTACCTCCCCCCTTGATCAGGCTGGAGCTATCGCCACTACCAGACCCACCCAACAGTGAAACCTTGAGCGGCGTATTAAAATAATCAGATATACCTTTCAAATCACCTTTGGCAGTCGAACCCAACAGCCACATTAACAGAAAGAATGCCATCATTGCAGTAACGAAATCAGCATAGGCAATTTTCCACGCGCCGCCGTGATGCCCGCCCGCCACCTTCTTAATACGCTTAACTACTATGAGTCTTTTATCGTCGCTCGCCATGATGCAACTCTTTCAATGTGAATTTTCTATTCAGCGCTTTTGTTTAACGTGCTCTTCCAGCTCGAGAAAACCGGGACGTTCAGTAGAATTGAGTACCTTACGACCAAACTCTACCGCCATCGCCGGAGCGTAACCATTTAGATTGGCCAGCAATGTAACCTTGACTGTCTGGAACATTTTGCTCGACTCCTCTGCTTTTTGCTCCAGCAGAGTCGCCAAGGGGCCGACAAAACCATAAGCTAGCAGGATACCCAAAAAGGTGCCTACTAATGCTGCACCGATCAGCACACCCAATTCGGCGGGTGGTATTCCGACAGACCCCATGGTGTGCACAACCCCCATAACCGCCGCAACTATACCAAAAGCTGGTAAGGCGTCACCAAACTTGGCCAGCACATGCGACGGTACCATTGCCTCATGATGATGGGTTTCTATTTCTACATCCATCAGATTCTCGATTTCCATCGCATTCAGGTTGCCGCCCAACATAATTCGTAGGTAATCTGCCAAAAATTCAATTACATGATGATCTGCCATTATTTTTGGATACTTGGCAAAGAGAGGACTCTCATTTGTATTCTCAATATCGTTTTCAATGGCCATCAATCCTTCCTTACGAATTTTGCCAAGCAACTCATAAAGCAAGGCCATTAGTTCCATGTAGTGGCTTTTAGTATATTTAGCTCCCTTAAATATACTAGGTAATGCTTTCAAAGTAGCCTTGATTGCTTTGCTGCTATTTCCCACTAAAAAGGCGCCCGAACCAGCGCCTGCTATCATCAACAACTCAATTGGCTGAAGCAAGGCAGCCAAATGTCCGCCCGCTAATGCATAGCCACCGAACACAGAAATTAAAATTACTACATATCCGACAATTACCAACATGGCCAAGCTCCCTTGAATTGCGCACTAAACGATCTTTTGTAGCAGTGTAATATCGGCTTCTGTAAAAACCTCGGGAAAAAGTCGGACAAATCGATATTATTTCGTGCATTCACACAACCGGATAGCGTAAACATCATCATAATTATTCCACATAGCCTTTTGTGACGGTAACGACACCCGATAGTAAAACTTTAACTCGCCATGCTTAATGCCAACAAACTTGATATTGCAGCATTTCTTTTTGTTTTCCCGGCACGAGAGGGAGGACGACAGATGCCACACACATAGCCAGAATAAAGCCCATTGGCATGCACTATGAAATGTCCACCACATTCAGTGCAGCCTGTCAGTTGCAGCATCTGTGCATGAAAGAACCGTACTAAAAACCAAGCACGTGTAACACTCAATATTGGCTCATCGCCGCTAACATTGATTTGCTCAAGATACAATAAATAACTTTTAATTAATGCCTCGACGCCCGTTAAGCTGGTATGCCTCAGCAGAAACTGATGGATATCCATAAACAGCGAAGAATGAATGTTAGGCGACCAGCTCATAAACCAGTCAGTTGAGTAGGGCAACATACCCTTTGACGGCGACACACCCTTTACCTCCTTGTACAACTTAAGCAAACGTTCACGACTTAAAACAGTTTCTTCCTGTAGTAATTGCAGACGTGCTCCTAGCTTGATTAAATCCACGGCAATCTGGATTTGGTAAGCTTCAGTAACCACACTCTTGTTTCGCATGATACTCCTCCACCAATAATTTATTTTAAATCAAGCAGCTAAAGCCTCCAAAGGCTGCCTGGTCATCAGGATAGTGGTGTGCGCTTGTGACATCATCCTGTCCTTGTTGTAATCGGTGATCATATTGAGTAGGAGTTTTTCATCAAAACGAAAGCGACACAACAACATGTTAGAGGCCGCCATTTTGAGTAATTGTGCTGAGCTTAACCCGGCGATGAGTTCAGCCATTTCCTGGCTAATTCCAAGACGAAAAATGGCTGCCTCCTTATCGTCCTGAATCATCTGCCGTGCGAGCAGCATATAAGAAAGATTGGCGTCTTTAATTTCTAGATGAAGTTGATCTATATTCATGATTCGTCCCCTTGCAAGTTAACAACACTGTCTTTTTCGACGGTTGAATATTGCTATACGAACGAACAGAAAGAAATCAGAAGACTTCCGATCTCTTTGTAAGAACTTTTCCTACACGGACAAACAAGCCTCCACTTACCCGTATTAGGTTGTAAGCGGAGGATTCCATGCTTACCTGAATCTGCAAGGGGACAAATTCAAGCTTACGTTTTTGTTATCGACAGGCATTTACAAAACTTTAATTTTTTTTGAAATATATTTCACTTGACGTACCAAATAGCATAGGCAGTTGATAAATATTATTTATTTATATACAACTACGGACAACATGCTTCTCACATAACTGTAAACTTAATACCTTGCCGATATTTGCTTGAAAGGGTGGCATGGCTAATAATCACATATTCTCGGATTAGCCAAATAATTTAGCGTTTGAAGAGGACTGATCGGAAAATTTTTATAGAGATTTAATACTATTAAACTTAAACTTAGCCCTACAATTCTGCATCAGTCTTACCTGGGAACCCGCAAAATTGAGTTAATTTATGTTCAGCGATAATAACCCGTACACCATCCTGAAAACCTGGTTTCTGTATTATTACAATTTAATTTCAACCTTATGAAATAACAAATAAAATATGGTTGCCAATAAACTTCGTGTTTTATTAGTGGAAACCTCATTAGAGGATGCTCAACGCACGCTCACAAAACTAGAACAGAGCGGTTATGAGGTTGCGCATGAACGAGTAGATAATGCGTCCACCATGCAAGCTGCCTTGATTGAAAACGAGTGGGATGTTGTGTTGTGTAGCTATGACCAATCCGGATTTTGTGGACTTGCCGCGCTCCAGCTAATGCAATCGAAAGGAGTGAATCTTCCTTTTCTATTCCTGTCGCATGACCTACATGAAGAAACCATCATTCATACCATGCAATCCGGTGCGAACGATTACATTTTTAAGGGGAGCTTAAATAGGCTCGCTCCCTCAATAGCGCATAATTTACGCGAGGCACGTATTCGTTACGAACACCGGCAAGCACAAATCGCCTTACAAGAGAATCAGGCGCGTCTGCAAGCCTTCATTACCAACTTGCCAGGTATGGCCTATCAAGTATTGCTACAACATGACGGCGAAATATCATTTCCTTATATCAGTGACGGTAGCAAAGCTCTTCTTGACTTGAACCCGCAGGATTTAGAAAAACATCCTCACTTATTCATGCATATGCTGCACTCGGATGATCGCATCTCATATGAACAATCCATGCGCACTTCAGCGGATAATCTTACCTTCTGGAACTGGGAAGGACGTATCGTGATATTGCCAGAAGGCGAGATTAAATGGATCAATTTACGCTGCAGCCCTCGAAAAACATTGCATGACGAAATTCAGTGGGAAGGCATTATGTCCAACATCAGCCAAAGCAAGCAGGCGGAAATCGAAATAAAATATTCGCAGGAACAATTGCGTGAACTATCCTCTCACATCCAGCTCGTACGCGAACAGGAGCGACTTAACATTGCGCGCGAGGTACATGACGACTTGGGAAGTACTCTTACCGCAATTAAGCTCAACATTGCTTGGCTGGGTGGACGCCTGAGTAGAGAAACACCAGAACTGATTGCAAAAATTAAAGATGTTGAAAATCTGGTTGATAAGTGTACCGCCGCCGCCAACGACATCTCTCATTCCCTGCGTCCAAGCACGCTGGACTGCTTCGGAATCATCGCAGCAATGGAAATTGAAGTGGATGAATTTGAACAACGTACCGGCATTTCTTGCGTATTCAACCACCCAGATGAAGATATCACTCTAGGTCCGAATATCGCCATCGCGCTGTTCCGCATCCTGCAAGAAACGCTCACCAATATCATGAAACACGCACATGCCAGCAATGTACAAATAGCGCTACACAATCAAGCTACCCACGTCGAAATGATCGTTAGCGACAATGGCCTCGGCTTTACCGAATCCGACCGCATCAAACCACGCTCTTTCGGCCTGCGCGGCATTAAGGAACGAGTCGCCTATTTCGGCGGCAATGTGCATATCAGCGGCACGCCAGGCTCTGGAACCACAATTAAAGCATGCATCCCGCATCAAGCTGAGCCAACAACCATTGACAGCTTTTGTTTGCCTCAACCCCAGCAAAAACTGTTGTGGTAAACACTGTTAAAATCAACCATGATTAACATATTAGTAGTAGATGACCACGCATTGATCCGCAAAGGCATGAAGCAGATCCTCAATGACACCGAGGATATACGCGTAACCGGAGAAGCTGAAAATGGCATGCAAGCCATTAAAATGACGCGGGAAAAAATTTACGATTTGGTGTTACTGGACATCAGTATGCCTGATAAAAATGGCATCGATGTACTCAAACAACTCAAGCTCAATAATCCGCAATTACCGGTGCTGATATTAAGCATGCATGAGGAAAACCAATATGCATTGCGTTCTTTGAAGGCCGGGGCGGCAGGCTACCTCAGCAAACAAAGCGCCCCGACACAACTGGTTACCGCCATACGCCAAGTCGCCTGCGGTAAGAAATACATTAGCAACGAACTGGCAGAAGAATTAGCCAATGGCCTGTCACAAGGATATCAGGAATTATTGCACCAAACCCTATCCAACCGCGAATATCAAACGCTGTGCCTGATGGCATCAGGCAAGAGTCTAAGCGAAATGGCGGAAGCTCTGTCGCTTAGCGCCAAGACCGTCAGCGTTTATCGCGCACGCTTACTAGAAAAAATGAAACTTAAGAACAATGCTGAAGCGGTTCGCTACGCAATCATGAACCACTTGATTGAATAATGCCCTTTTCATATAAATAAGAACATCATGCATCCCATTTTTAAATAGATTGCAGACACAGCGGGCCAAGTTATTTTGGACACAACGATAAGTTTTTTGCTGCTCTATTTTGATCAATGACTTAAGGCAACAGATTGCCACTATCAAGTGTAAGTGATTATAGTTAAACAATTACGCGATGTATGAAGTGATATCGGTTTTAGCTTCCGCATGAATTGGCATATCCGCGCTGCCAAACGTGTTTCATTTTTGAAGTTCAATAAAAACCGAACAAGCTAATTTGATGGAGAGAATATGAATAAATTTCTGTTGTTCGTGGGCCTGATGTTCGCAACTTCTGTGACTTACGCTACCGTTCAAGGTAAGGAAGTAACCTATAGCGCCAACGGTACCAATCTCAAAGGTTATATCGCCTACGACGATGCTATAAAGGGCAAGCGCCCGGGTATTCTGGTAGTGCATGAATGGTGGGGGCACAACGAATATGTGCGTAAGCGCGCTCGTATGTTGGCGGAGCGTGGCTACACTGCACTGGCAATTGATATGTATGGCGACGGCAAACAGGCACATCACCCGGACGATGCGGGAAAGTTTGCCAATGAGGTGGCAAAGAACACTGGACTTGCCAAAGCTCGATTCGATAGTGCATACAGCCTGATCAGCAAGGAAAAGACGGTGGATTCTAACCGCATTGCAGCCATCGGCTATTGTTTTGGCGGTTCGGTAGTATTGGACATGGCGCGCATCGGTGAGCCTCTTAAGGCGGTGATGAGTTTCCACGGTGGTCTGGGAACAGAACATCCGGCAGAGGCTGGCAAGGTCAAGGCGCGAATCGCGTCCTTCACTGGTGAAGACGACCCGATGATTCCCGCTACGCAGGTCGCCGCCTTCAAGCAGGAGATGGAGAAGGCCGGCGTGACTTACAAAGCGGTAACCTATCCCGGTGCCAAGCACAGCTTCACCAATCCGGATGCAGATAAATATGGTCAAGAGTTCAAACTACCGCTGGCCTATAACGCTGCAGCAGACAAGGCTTCCTGGGATGAGGGCATGGCATTTCTGACCGATGCGTTTCATGTTGGAGATATTACTAAGCGAAACTGAAAAAGCCAATGATCGCGTCGAAGAATTCAAGACATGTAGTTGTGCTGATGTGGTCGAGATGTTTTAAGTTCATCGGTAACGTTTAAAAGGAATCATCATGAACCAATACCAAATTGCCGTTATCGTTGGCAGCCTTCGTAAGGATTCATTCAACCGCAAGCTCGCTCACGCCATTGTAAAATTGGCGCCATCGGAGTTTTCATTCAAAGAATTGCAAATCGGCGACTTGCCACTGTACAACCAGGACGACGACGCGAACCAAGCCCAATCTGTCAAGCGGCTGAAAGAGGAAATTACAGCGGCGCAGGGCATTCTGTTTGTTACACCCGAATACAACCGCTCTATCTCTGGAGTACTCAAGAATGCAATCGACCACGCCTCGCGTCCCTATGGCCAAAGCGCTTGGGCGGGCAAGCCCGCTGGTGTGTTGGGCGTTTCTCCCGGAGCCACCGGCACGGCCATGGCACAACAACATTTACGCAACATTCTCGCTACTTTGAACATGCCAACGCTTGCTCAACCTGAAGCATTTATCCATGTAAGAGATGGGTTGTTTGACGAGACCGGCGATATCGGTACAGCCAGCAAAAAATTTCTCCAGAACTGGATGGACCACTATGTCACGTGGGTAAAAAAGCACGCTGTCTAATGCAGTAAAAAGACAGATGCATTATCGCTAAAGTCTCTCCATCTGCAATGTCTTGACATGCCGCTATGCGCGCGAAATCCACGCCAAATTACCTTGCTGGCTACCCTATAGAACTGGCAAAGCAAGTGCAGCAGCTTATCAAACAAGGCCTGCTAACCAACATATTGCTGCAGAAGTATCCGTATCCGCATGCGCACACGGTGCGCTCTGACAAGGCGCTCTATGACTATGTGCTGGAAGTCAAAGACCTGTATCTGCGCAACGCCGGGCAACTGAACAAGGTGGCGTTCGACAGCAAACTGCATGTCATCCAGCACGCACTCGGCACGCATACCCGCATCTCACGAGTACAGGGCACAAAATTTAGGGCCAAGCGTGAAATCCGCATAGCGGAATTGTTCAAGGAGATGCCGCTTGAATTTTTGCGCATGATCGTTGTTCACGAACTAGCACACATCAAGGAACGCGAACACAACAAAGCTTTCTATCAACTATGTCGGCATATGGAACCTGATTATCATCAACTGGAATTTGACCTGCGGACTTACCTCACCTATCTCGAAGCGACCAGCCATCCTCTTTGGTCGACCGCCAGTGCCGACGTAATCGCGACCTTACTTGAGTGATAAGGTCGCGAAGCACTTTGCAAGGTTAAGTGGATATAGAGGTAAATCAGTTTTCCTGTTCGCACTTTCATCATTTTGATCTGCACCATGCTTTCCGATAATTTGCGAATGCCTTTACGAGCAAAGATTGGCCCCTGCATTACAGTCCAAGGCAATTACATACTCGATCAGTCGTATAGAGTGAAAGCAGCTAAAACTGGAATCAGACGTTAAAACCTCTCATGTGGCATTAAATAACGCCACAGCCCCGGCTGTAATTTGGCCATCGATATTCGCCCGATCCGAATCCGTTTCATGGCCAGCACCTGCAGCCCAACACTTGTACACATATGTGCAATCTGCCCGGGTTGCGCCCCTTTGAGGGCAAAGCGCAGCCGTGTTTCGTTTTGCCAGCTGACCTTAATCGGGGCCAGTGCCCGACCATTAAAACTGAGTCCGTGGCTGAGTTGTTTGAGCCCATCAAGGGGTAGTTCACCAGCAATCTCCACAATATATTCTTGCTCAATTGTGGCTGCATCATCGATCAGCTTGCGCACCACTCGAAAATCTTGGGTAAATACTATCAAGCCGCTAGCATGTTTCTCTAACGGTGTGCCTTGCTTCAGTCTAGTAAAGTGTTGCTTGGCGATGTGGATGCCGGATGGATCGTCAGCCGCCCGCGTATCGGCGCAAATTAGTTGCTGCGCAGAGTTAGCACCCATACCTGCGACTAGCGATTGATGAAACAACATGGTCACTGGCGCAACCGGAATGAGACTAGCTTCGGGGTGGAGCTCGATTTTCTCCTGCTGCGATACCATGACCTGCGGTTTGTCCACCACTTGTCCATCGACCATCACCCAACCACCTGCAATATAAAGTTCGGCCTCCCGGCGTGAACACGAGATTAATTCGACAAGGCGTTTCGAGAGACGAACAGGGGCTACCATGACAAGTACATACTGAAAAAAGGAATACCATTGTAAATGCTCAAGTCTAGATATCACATGTAAAATCACTGCTGTCCGGTTAAATGAATGGTCAAATCGCTGGAAGCCATGATTGACGGCACTTACAGAGCGATAAAGTGTGTCCCCGACTTGAACGGCCAGTAGTTGATCTGGCAGTCTTCCG
>Ga0209181_10009134_pt1 | contig 13120 bp, 13 predicted proteins | sample MAT05_FD_187208 | JGI IMG/M metagenome (GOLD analysis project Ga0209181, IMG submission 187208) | Freshwater microbial communities from Lake Fryxell liftoff mats and glacier meltwater in Antarctica - MAT-05 (SPAdes) (version 2) | ecosystem: Environmental > Aquatic > Freshwater > Ice > Liftoff... | reverse complement strand
AGGACGGGAGAACGGACATGGGTGGCCAGCGGAACGCAATATAGCACCAAAAATGATAGGCGGAATCGCCGGGCGACCTGGTCGCCGATGCCTACACGCCGTGTGCTGGTGAGTCACTTCTTCGCTGGCGCCGCCGCCTTGCCGAAGGCGAGCGGGACGGTCACCTCCTTGAGGTCCTTCCAGGTCTTGAGCGTGACCACGAACTTGCCGGTGGCCTTGGCGAAGTTGTAGGTACGGCTGTCGCCGCTGCCGCTCCAGCCCTGGCTGTTGATCTTCTTGTTGTCGACGGTGACGGCGATTTCCGCGATGTCGGCCAGGGGACCGGTCACGGTGATGCCTTGACCGTCGCCGCCGAACATGCCCTTCTTGCCCTCAGACTTGTCCACCGACACGGTGAAGCCGGCCAGGGTGACGGCCGCGTCGCCCGGGCTGAGAGGCGTTGATGCGGAGGTGACCAGTTCGCCGCCGATCTTAACCACGATGGTGCCGGCCAGGGTCAACTGATCCATGCGGCCGATCAGAGCATCCTGACCTTCGACGGTGAACGAGGCATACTTGCCGTCTTCACTGGCTTTGGGAAAGGAGCCCATCTTCCAGGTGGGTTTGCCGCTGCGCGAATTGGTCACGTCCTTGCCGGCCAGGGCCAGGGCGGTGATCTCCAAGCTCTCATCCTTGATGGCGACCAGATCTTCGCCTTGGATCAGGAAGGCCATCTCCCAGCCGGGCTCGATGCCCATGGGCTTCACGTCGAAGGGGACCTCTGCGGGCAGGGGGGTGCAGGCCTTGACCATGATCACGCTGGCGACTGGTTCGGCGGCGGGGGCGGCGGCGGCGAGGGTGCAGGACGCGAGCAGGATGAGGGGCAGGCGCATGGGATGGCTCCGAGGATGGGAGATACACGTAGGGATGAGGAAAGGAGGAAGTCTGCATGAGGAAGGTAGGGCCTACAAGCCCTGCCTTGCGAGCCACCGGCGACCCGTCCAGGCTCCGTCATGATCGTCCTTTGGTCGCCGCGTCGCTGCTGGGCGTGGCCTTGATGTGGTGCCCCTTTAATCATATCCACTATCGCCGTTGGTTCTTCATCACTTTGAATGAGTGGGAGCTGCCGGTGTGGGGCGCGGCGGCGGTGTCTGCTGTGGTCGGCGTGTTGGTCGGCATCGGCATCGGGTATCCCGTAGTAGGCGCGCTGCTCGGCTTTTTGGCCGCGCCCTTGCTGGGCGCGGGGGCGGGCTGGTGGATCCTGCGCCAGGGCTGGGTGGACTGCGAAGGCTGGGACCTGCCCACCTGGTGGGCGACCCGGCACCTGTGCGGCTTCGAGCGCACCCAGTTGCACCGTGCACAGACTGCCGGCGTGGCTGCGGCGGTGGCCCCCGAGGGGGTGCAGCGGCGGCAGCCCGGCGCCGGCGTGCGCATCGCGGTGGGCAGTGGTTCGGGCAGTCGTGCAGCAGCAGTAGCGGCCGTCGATGCCGGGTTGGCTGCCGAATTTTAGGCCGAGATCAGCGCTGATCTGGCCAAGGGTGAAGTGGACGTGGCCCTGGCCACTTATGACGCGGCGCGCACCCGCTTGAAAGGGTGGGTGCCACCGTGCCGGTCATCGATCCGCTCACCGACCGCCTGCATCAGGCTAAGCGCTATGACGACGCCTTGCGCTGCGCCGAGGATACGGCGCAGCAGCACGGCGATGGCGCCAATGATTGCTGCCTGATCGCCGCCGGCATCTTCATTCGCCAACAGCACCGGCCCCGAGCCGGCCTGGCCCACTTGGATGCGATCCCCGCAGCAGCGATCCGGCCGCAGCACCGCGAGCAGGTGGACAAACTACGCGTCCAGGCCGACGCCTTGATTGCCGAAGGTGTGCTGGAGTTCTGACCTGGCCACCACCGCGGGAGAGATTCACCGGCACTCTGGCGTGAGTCCGCTGCGGGACTTAGCGCTACGGACACACAGAGTGGCTGAAAAATATTGGGATACTTCCCCGTCTATCGGATTGATGATTCCATCGACGGGCTAGGTCTTCCGGTGGATCGTCGTGGTGCTGGTGCCGGCACGGGCCTTGCGCGCCACGGTGCGCAGGGGGGCGTCGGGCGCGGCGTCGACGACGCGATTGCGGCCGGCATGCTTGGCCTGGTACATGGCCTGATCGGCGCGCTCCACCAAGGCGGGGGCGCTGTCGTCCTGCTGGCAGGCGGCGACGCCAATGCTGACGGTGACGCTGGTGGGCAGGTCGGCCAAGGCGCTGACGGCGGCGCGCAGGCGTTCGGCGACGTGCAGGGCGCTGTCGGGGCTGGTGTCGGGCAGGATCACCAGGAATTCCTCGCCGCCCAGGCGGCAGACCAGATCGCCGGTGCGCAGGGCTTTGACCAAGCAGGTGCCCACGGCGGTCAGCACCAGGTCGCCGGCGGCGTGGCCGTGGGTGTCGTTGACCTTTTTGAAATGGTCGATGTCGACCAACGCCACGGCCACCACTTCGCCGGCGTCCACCAGTTCGGCTAGGCGGCTCTCGCCGTACCAGCGGCGCTGGGTGCCGGTGAGGGGATCAATGCGGGCCAACGCCTGGAGCTCGCCGTAAAGAAGTACGCGGCGCAGCGATAAGGCGAGCTGGCCGCGCAGGATGCCGGCGATGTAGCGCTGCACGCTTTCGGGACGACCGGTGAGGCTGGGCTGCAGGCGGGCCTGGCGCAGCACCAGGGCGGCCTGGCCCTGCACGCCGGCGCTGAGATCCAAGATCAGGTCGCGGCCCGGGCCGGGCAGGGTCACCGGACCATCAATGGTGGGCGGGACGCCGGCTGGCGCGCCGCCCAGGCTCCGCCAGGTGCCACGTTCCCACAGCAGCAGATCGACGGCGTCACCGGACCAATAGCGGCGCACGGCGGCAGCGAAGCGGGCGCGGGCGTCGGCTTCATCCACGCAGCCGACCAGTTCGGCAGAGACGTCAAACACGCCTTGTTGGAGGTCGAGGCCGTCGAGCTGGACGGGCAGGTCGTCGACTGGTGCGGTCGGGGCGGGTGGGCGCGGTCGGGGCCAGCAGGCCCAAGTGGCGAGGGCGGCGGCGAGGGTGGCGAGGGGCGCGGCGGGCGGGACGGCGATGGCGGTGGCGGCGGCGGTGAGGGCGGCGGCGAGGAGGGTGGGGGGGAGGGGGGTCATGGGCGGATTGCCACTAGGCGAGCTGGAGCTCGCCTTTCCCAGGTTTCGCGACGGATTGCCACGAGGCGAGCTGGAGCTCGCCTCTTCCAGGTTTCGCAGCGTTCGTGGGGTTTGCTCATCCGGCCTCCACGCGGTTGCGGCCGTTGGCTTTGGCGCGGTAGAGGGCGGCGTCGGCGCGTTCGAGGAGGACGGCGGCGGTGTCGTCGGGGCCAAGTTGGGCGGTGCCCAGGCTGGCGGTGACGCGGCGATCGGGGTGCTGTGGATCGGGTACACAGGCGGCAATGGCAGCGCGCAGATGGTCGGCGGCAGAGGCGGCGCGGTCGAGGCCAGCGCCGGGCAGAGCCAGGGCGAATTCCTCGCCGCCCCAGCGGCAGAGCATGGCGTCCCTGGGGGCGGTACGGCGCATCGCCTCGGCCACTGCCACCAAGGCGGCGTCGCCGGCGGCGTGGCCGTGGCTGTCGTTGTAGCGTTTGAGGTGGTCCAGGTCGCAGGCCACGATCGCCAAGGGCGAGCGGTGCCGGCGAGCGTTGGCCATGAGCTCATCTAGGCGACGCAGGAATTCGTGGCGGCCCAGCAGGCCGGTGAGTTCATCGCGCAGCGCCAAGCCGCGGGCCTGATCGACCAGATCCACTGCGGCGAGTCCCAGTCCGCCCAAGCGTCCCAGGGCGGCGAGCAGGTCGATGGTTTCGCGTTCGCCGGCGCCGCCCGGTGGCAAGTCCACCGCCAGCACGCCGCGCAGGGTGGCGTGCTGGCCTTGCTGACTGCGCCGGTCGGCGCGCAAGGGCACCAGCACGCAGGTGCCGCCGGGCTTGCGCAGCACCAGCTCGCGGGCTTCGCCAGCCACGTAGGCGTGCTCGGGGCCGGGCGGCAGCGCGCAGGTCGCCCCCTGGGCATCACGCGAGGCGCAGCAGCGGATCTCTGAAGCAGTGCCCAGGAAGACCCGCACCGCCAGGGCCTCGGGCACCACTTCGGTGGCCTGTTCCGCCAAGAGGGAGGCAAGATGGTCAAACTGCCGCGCCGAAGACAGCTCCAGGCAGGCTTCCATCAGCAGCGGGTAGCGGCGGTTGATACGTTCAAGCCGGTCGCGATCAGCGCGCGACGAGTCGTGGCCTGGCGTTGCTTTCGCCGGCACGAGCGCCGCCACGCCCAAGGCTGCCGCGCCCAAGCCCAGGGCCGCAGCCAAGGCCACGCCACCCGGCAGCACCAACGCCACTGCCGGCGCGAGCACGACACCCGCCCGCAGTCCATGGCTCGGCCAAGCCAACCCAGTCAGCGCCACGCAGGTCAACGCCGCCCCCCACACCGGCACCCCGCACCCCGCCAACCCCGCCACCGAAACCCCAGCGCCAGCCAAGGCAAGCAGCGTCATCGGCGTAGGTTGAACAGGCATTAGGTAAATGGTGACGCAGATGTAGCCCCAGAGCAACAGTGGGCATACCCCCAAGGTCCGGAGTCAAGCAGTCAAGCATTCAAGCATTCGAGCATTTCTTCCTACCTCCCCTTATCCCCAAACGCATGCACATGAAATTGCGTAAACATCCCCCACAGCAATTGCACATCATGGGGCGTCAGATGCTGCCGTCCGATGAAGCGCCGGAGCAAGGGGGCGAAGCGTTCGGCGTCGGTGCGGCGGAAGTATTGGAAGCGGTCGAGGGTGCCCAGCCAGTAACGGTAGAGGGCTTCGATCTGCACGCGGTCGGCCGCGGCGTCGGGGCTGACGGGCGGCGCGTTGGCGGCAGCGCTGGCGACGCCATAGGCGGCAATGCCGACGGCATTGGCGAGGTTGTAGCTGTCGTGATCGCCCCAGTGGTCGAGACGGATCCAGGCTTGGCAGGCGCGCAATTCGGCTTCATTCAGGCCATCGGCCTCGTTGCCGAAGACCAGCGCATAGCGGCTGGCGCCGCGCGCGGCGACCCTGGCCGGCACCTCGTGGGGGCGCAGGCCCGAGCCCAGATCGCCATCGCGAAAGCGGGACGACGAGCCGATCACCAACTGACAATCGGCGGTGGCGTCCTCCAGGGTGGTGAAGACCGGTGCGCCCAGCAGCAGGTCGCGCCCGTGGGTCGAGAATTTTCGCGCCTCCTCACAATCGATGGCGCATTCCGGGGTCACCAGGCGCAGCTGACCGACGCCAAGATTTCCGCACAGGCGCGCCACCATACCAAGATTGATCGGGCCCTGGGTGCGGACCAGGACGATGACGGCATTGGCGAGGGGGCTGGCGGTGGCCGGCTCGGCGGACTCAGACATCGACCAGCTCGACGACCAGCTCCAGGGAAAAGAGTTCACCAATCCACGGACGAATGCCGGGCGGAGCGTCCAGCTGCACCGGCACCATGCCGCTTCCCACCGGTACCGGGCAGCGGGCGACGATCACATCGCGGCCTTCGCCACCGCCGCTGCCGTGCCAGTGCAGGCGCACTTCCCGGGGCACCTCGCCGGCTTGGGCGCTGCCCACCAGGGCGTCGCCAGCGGGGCGCAGGTCGAGCTGCGCGGTGTTGACCGTGGGCAGCTGCGTGGCCGAACCCATGGGGATGGCCCAGCGTTCGTCCAGGCGCATCCGGCCCACGCCGGTGGCGGTCAGCCACCATTCCAGGCGCAGGTCCTGGCAGGACAGGCTGGGCGGCAGCTCCGCCGGCAGCACGATGGTCAGCTCGCCGCCAGTCGGCGCAGCCGACCACGCCTGCCGCCACACGCCGCGATGATTGTCGTGGTCAGGCGGACCGACGGATTCCAATAATTCCAGGCTCAGGTCGAGCTGATCCACGCGGCCCTGCAGCACCGTCCAGGCCAGGGTCAGGGTGCTGTCAGTGATTGGTGATTCCGAAGCATCGATGCGCAGCCGCGGACCGAGCGCCACGCGCAGGGCCTGCTGCACCGCTACGGCCGCCAGCACCGCCCCCACCACCAGGAAGGGCGCCAGGACCGCGAGGGAACCTGCATTGGTGCGCGCGTCGCCGCCCAAACACAGCCACCAGAGCAGCGGATTCACCACCAACGCCGCAATCACCAGCAGGGTATTGCGAAGCAAGCGGGGGGCGGTGGAGCACAACACAATCGTCGCGGGGTCGCGGGGTCGCGGGGTCATGGTGACAGCGTCGCGGGGTCGCGGGGTCGCGGGGTCGTGGGGTCGGATCGCAGCCCACTTCGCAGACTTGGACGGGCGATGGCTGTCGACGTCGCGACCCCGCGACTCCGCGACCATGCGACGGTTGTCGATTGTGTGACCCCGCGACGGCGTCCGGCCCTCACTTCCCCAACGCCCCCATCAACGGTCCAATCAGCGCCCCCAGGTTGCCGCCGCCGGCCAGTTTCTGCAGCTGCTCATCCGGGGTGGCGCCAAACTTGGTGCGGTACTGGCGCAGCACGTCGTTGATGGCGGCTTGGACCAGGTCCTCAAGCATGCTGACGTCGCCGCCGGCGGCTTGGGCGGCGGCCGGGGCGATGGTCAGGCTCTCAAGTTGCAGGTCGCCACGCAGGCGCACGGTGACGGCCCCGCCACCAGATTTGCCTTCCAACACGGTCTTGGCGCGTTCGGCGGCCTGCTGTTGCATGGCCTGCTGAAATGGGCCCATGGCCTGGGCAAGTTTGCTGAAGTCCATGGTGATCAGCGCGCCGGCTTCTTGGTGGTGGTCGTGGTCGGCTTCTTGGTGGTCGTGGTCGGCTTCTTGACCCCGCTCACGGCCGACTTGCTGGCGGATTCGACGATGGCCCGCTGCTGTGCGGCAAGCTTGAGCTGCTCGTCGATCTGGCGCTGGCGCTGGAATTCGGTGGCGACGGCCGGCTTCAACTGGCGCTGGACCTCGTCGGAGAGGCGCATGTCGAAGGCCTGCTGCACGGCGACTTCGACCCGCTTCTGGATCTCGGCATTGATGCGGGCCAGTTCCTGCTTCTTGTCTTCCTCACTCTGACAGCCAGAGAGGACGAGAGCCGCTGCGGCGGTGGAAACGAGGACGGCGTGGCGGATCATACGAGTTCCTTGACGGTGGTGGCGGCAGCGATGGTGACAGCGGGCAGGCGACGTTCGGCGACTTCGGTGCCCAGGCGGACAGCCAGATCAGCGAGGGTGAAGGTGCCGAGCTTGTCCCCGGCCTGATTCTGCAGGGCCAGGGTTCCGCCGGCAACTTCAGCTTCGCCAGCGACGGCGAAGTAGGTCACGCGGGCATTGCGGGCCTCGCGGATCTTGGCCCCCAGCTTGTCCGGCTTTTCATCGACCGACACGCGCAGGCCGGTGGCGACCAAGGTGGCCTGGGCCTGGCGGGAGTAGGGGATCTGGGCGTCGGTGATCGGCAGGATGCGCAGCTGCTCGGGGGCGAGCCAGAGCGGGAACTTGCCTTCGAAATGCTCGATGAGGATGCCGATGAAGCGCTCCAGTGAACCGAGGATGGCACGGTGCAGCATCACGCAGTGATGCTTCTGACCGTCCTCGCCCACGTAGGTCGCGTCCAGGCGCTCTTTGCTGGGCATGTTGGGGTCGAGCTGGATGGTGCCGCACTGCCAGCCGCGGCCGATGGCGTCCACCAGAGTGAACTCCAGTTTAGGGCCATAGAACGCGCCTTCGCCGGGATTCAGACCGTACTTCAGGCCGGCGGCCGTGACGGCGCGGCCCAGGGCGGCCTCGGCCCGGTCCCAGCTTTCATCGCTGCCGACGCGCTGGTCGGGCCGGGTCGACAGCTTGACGGCGATGCTGTCGATGCCGAAGCCGAAGTCGGCGTACACCTCGGTGAGCATGCGGCAGAACGACGCCACCTCGGCCTCGACCTGATCCTCACGACAGAAGATGTGGGCATCATCCTGCACGAAGCCGCGCACGCGCATGATGCCATGCAGCGCGCCCGAGACTTCGTTGCGGCAGCACGAGCCGAACTCGGCCATGCGCAGGGGCAGGTCGCGGTAGCTGCGCAGACCCTGATTGAAGATCAGGATGTGCCCAGGGCAGTTCATCGGCTTGATGGCGAAGTCGCGCTTCTCGGATTCGGTCGTGAACATGTTGTCACGATACTTGTCCCAGTGGCCGCTGCGCTCCCACAGGCTTTTCGCCATGACCGAGGGGGTGTGCACCTCGACGTAGCCGTTGGCGCGCTGTTTGGCGCGCATGTAGTCCATCAGGCCGACGTAGATCGACCAGCCCTTGGGATGCCAGAACACCTGCCCTGGATTGTCCTCTTCGATGTGGAAGAGGGTCAGCTCTTTGCCCAGGCGGCGGTGGTCGCGGCGCTTGGCCTCTTCGATGCGTGCGAGGTGCGCCTTCAGGGCCTTGTCGTCGGCGAAGCAGGTCCCGTAGACGCGGGTGAGCTGATCGCTGGTCTGGTCGCCGTGCCAATAGGCGCCGGCCACCGACATCACCTTGAACGCGCCCAACACGCCGGTGCGGGGCACGTGCGGGCCGGCGCACAGGTCCTCCCACGCGCTGCCCGGTTCGCCGGTGGTGTAGAAGCTGAGTGAGGTTGCGCCCTTGGCGATGGCGCGCTCGGCGTTGTCGAGCTTGTAGCGGTCGGCGGCGGTGCGGGCCAGGCCGGAGGCGCAGTCGTAGTCGCGGCGCACGAAGGACCGGTCGGCCTTGACGATGGCGGCCATGGCCGCTTCGATCTTGGCGAAATCCGCATCGGTCAGGCTGACGGCCTTGCCGTCGGCGCCGACCACCGCCATGTCATAGAAGAAGCCGTCGTCGATGGCCGGGCCATAGGCCAGGCGCGTCTGCGGCCACAGCGAACAGATCGCCTCGGCCAGGACGTGGGCGCAGGAATGGCGCAGCAGGTGGAGGGCGTCCGCGTCGTCGCTGCGGGCGGTGACGATGGTCACCGTGGCATCGGCCGAGAGCTGGCGATCAAGGTCCAGCAGCACGCCGTCGGCCTTGATGCCGATGGCTTTGCGGGCCAGACCGGGGCCGATGGCCTCGGCAACGCCGCGGCCGGTGACAGGTGCGGGCAGGTCGAGGACGTTGCCGTTGGGAAGCGTGAAACGGGGCATGGGATCGCTGGTTCGGAGGTGGCGCGGACAGGCGGAAAGGTGCGCGACTACCGAGTTCGACCCATGACTGCCTCCGTGCTGGCGAGCGGCGCAGCCTATCTGCATGGGGGACGGCTCAAGAGGGGAATGAGGGTGGAATGCTTGAATGCTCGAATGCTCGAATGCTTGAATGCTCGAATGCTGGTTGGCACATCGGGTCAGAGGTTGTGTCTGCATTTGCTGGGGTTGGCCTGATGATCAGGAACAAGGCCTGGGGTTCATGAGGTGTTTCTCATGTCCTGCCTACCCGGGACGGCGGCCGGTCGTGACAGGGGGGAGAGCAAACCTCCCTGGGCGCGGGTCGCCGCGGTGAGGTAGGATGCTTGGGCAACACCTGTTGCGCTGGTTCATCCGCGCCATCAACTCACCGCCCACCATGGCCCTGTTCAGTCGCAAAGCTCCCGAACCTGAACCGCCGCCCGACCCCGTCGAGCTGGGCAGGGTCCGGGCAGAGATACTGCTGAACACCGATGCGGCCTTCCGCATCCTGACCGTCGACAGTCTGGCCTGGCTCTGCCCCTATACTGGCGCCAAGGTGCCAGCGCCCTTCGGTCATTTCGAGGTGGCTCGCGAATATCTGGCTGAAAAGCGTCCCTGGGTACGCTTCAAACCCAAGGCTGCCGAGGACCTCAACAAATGGCGCTGGGTCTTGCACCTGCGCGACAATATCGACGAGGAGCCGCGGCTGAGCATGTTTGGCAAAGATGGCCGTTGGCTTAATCCCTATACGGGCAAGTGGGTCGTGCTGCCGCCGCAGGCGCGCACCCCGCAGCAGCGCCAAGAGATTTGCGCCCGCGTCCTGGCCGTCTGCAAGGAAGCCCAGTCCGGCCGGCTGCTGCCCCTGGTCCAGCTTGAAGCCCTGCACGGCGGCAAGGCAGCGGCGGAGCGGGAACGCTCGGCCTTCTCGGTCGATGCTCTGGATCCCCTGACCCAGACCGGCGCCACCCAGCGCATCAGCGGCAGCCGCGCCACCGAGGTGGACCTGCGCCCGGCGGACAGCGCCACCACCGGCCACAGCGATCTGCTGCGCGCCAAGGCCATCATCGAAAAGATGCTGCCCGAGCCGCCGGCGGTGCCCGGGTATGGGGTGATGGTGCATTACGAGCCCCATGGCCAAGTGGGCGGCGACTTCTTCGATTTCCTGCCCTTGGCCGACGGCAGCACCCTGGCGGTGCTGGGCGACGTCGCCGGCCACGGCGTCCAGGGGGCCCTGGTGGTGGTGGCGGCCCTCAAGGCCCTGCGCTTCCTGTCCCAGCGGCATGAAGACGTCTCGGCCCTGCTCACCGCCTGGAATGACGATGTCCGCCGCGACCTGCTCCCAGGCCAGTTCATCACCGTGTTCGCGGTGCGCTTCCACCCCGAGACGCATAAGGCCACGTTGTACTGCTGCGGCCATCAACCCGCGCTGCTGTGCAGCCCGACCCGCAAAGAAGTGTTGCAGCTGGTTGGCCAGATCGGCCCGGCGGTCGGCTTGATGTCCTCGGCCATTTTCGCCAAGGCCCTGCGCCCGGTGTCTCTGGACCTGCTGCCCGGCGACGTGCTGGTCAACTACACCGACGGCCTGAACGAAGCCCACGACCGCCACGGCCGCGAATTTGGCCAATTCCGCGTGTATGGCCAGCTGATCAGCCACCTGGACCAGCCCTACGACCATCTGGTGAAGCTCACCGTGGGTGAGGTGAAGGCCTTTGCTGACGACAAGCTGGAAGACGACCTGACGGTGATCTGCCTGACGCGCGAGGGCGGGCCGCGGGAGGAGGAGTGAGCAGCCACCGTCGCGGGGTCGCGGGGTCGCGGGGTCGCGAAGTCGGACCTCAAAACATCGCCACTGGGGCCGTATATCTGGCTGTCGACGCCGCGACGCCGCGACCCCGCGACCCCGCGACGGCTGTCTTTCGCTCTGTGTCTTCGGCTGTCGACGCCGCGACGCCGCGACCCCGCGACCCCGCGACGGCTGTCTTTCGCGCCGTGACTTCGGCTGTCGACCCCGCGACGGCTGTCTTTCGCACCGTGTCTTCGGCTGTCGGCGCCGCGACCCCGCGACCCCGCGACCCCGCGACGGTTGTTTAATGCGCCTCCTCCTCGTCGAAGACGAAGACGGCATCCGCAGCGCCTTGGCCCGGGGTCTGACCCAGGCTGGGCATCAGGTGTTGGCAGCGGCGGATCTGGCGCAGGCGCGGGCCTTGGCGGCTGCGGGGCGTATCGATGCCCTGGTCAGCGATCTGAAATTGCCGGACGGCCATGGCCTTGATCTGGCCGGTGAACTGGGCGTGCCTTTTGTGCTGATGACCGGGTATGGCTCCTTCGACGATGCGGTCGCGGCCTTGCGGTTGGGCTGCATCGACTTTTTCACCAAGCCGATCTCGATCAAAGAGCTGCGCCGCGCCGTGGAGCGTCTGGCTGCGCGCGTCACCGGTGGGCCGGTGGTGATCGATCCAGAGCGCGGCCGGCTGGTTCACGATCACGGTGGGCGCGCCCATCCGGAAACGTTGCGCTGGGTGGCGGCGACCTGGACCGATGCGGCTACGACGCAGACCGCCTTTGCCGAACTGGTCGGGCTGGCCCCGACGGTTGGTCAGCGCCTGGCCTTGGCCGAATTGCTGCAAGCGGCCCCGGGTGGCCGGGCGGTGATCAACCTCTTTGGCGATCGTTGGCTGGTCTGGTTGGACGGCGCAGTGGAATGGTCAGCCCAGGTCGATCGCCGGGCATTGCTGACCGACCTGGCCATCCGCGCCCGCTTTCAGGACGATGGGGCTCTCCTTGAGCTGGCGGCCGTACCGCCGGCGGAGGTCGCCCGTGGCTGATTCCCTGGTCGCCTGGCGCGGTGAACTGCTGTGGCCGCAGGCCTTGCCGGCGGGCGACATCATCGATCTGACCTGCGTCACGGCCCTGGGCACCTGGACCTATGCCTGGTTTCGGGCCCGTCCCAACCAAGCGGTCACCGGCGGCACGCCGACGTTGAAACGTCAGCTGCTGGCGGCCGGGGTGCCGATCCTGTGGTGCGATACGTCGCGCGTGGCGGCGGCCGGTGTGGGTCGCGACGAACGTGCGGCGCTTCTCGACGATCCGGTGGCTCTGACCGACCTGCAGCTGACCTTGGATGCCCTCAGTCAGCCCGGCGGCTATCCCGCCTCCAGCCCGGCGGCGGACTCGCAACCAATAGTCTGATCAAGACTTGTAAGTGGCAGTATGGGGCAGCCCGGTCTGCGGGTATGCTGGCAGGAGAGGGCCCGCGGCGACCATGGGCATGGCGTGTGCGTCCCAGTCCCGGGCAAGGAATCCGTCTCTCCATGGCCGATGACGTCCACATGTCGCAAGCGGACATCGATGCGCTCTTTGCGCAGATGAGCGGCGGCACGCCCGAAGCCAAGCCGGCAGAGAAATCTGCCCCGGCTTCAGTTTTGCCGGCCGGCGATCCAGTCACCAAGGTCGAGCAGTTCATGGCCGAGACCGAACGCAGCACCGCCACGGCGTCGGTGGTGGCCGGCGCGGCGGTCGAGGACGACGACGAAAGCCCGCCGCCGGTGCCGGCCGCTGAACCCGTCGCCGCGGCGCCCGCCGCCCCCGAAGCGGCCGGGCCCCTGTCCCAGTCCGAGATCGATATGATGCTGGCGGCCCTGGGTGGCGCCACGACACCCGAAGCGCCACCGTCCGCCCCTGCACCGGTCATGGGCAGCGCTGCCGCCACCGCCGGAACCTCCTCGAAATTGCGCGCCTCCCAGGAGGTATCCGCCTCGGGTCCCCTGGGCCAGTCGGACATCGATGCCCTGTTGGCCCAGCTGGGTGCCAGCGCACCCGAGCCGGCCAAGCCGGTAACGACCGCCCCGACCGTGATCACCAAGGCCACCGTGGCCGCGGATAAGACCGGCGCCAACGCCGCGACCTTGGCCCTCTCCGCGGATGCGTTGGAGCAGTTGGTCAATAAGCACGATCAGGGCGACCAGCCGCCCAGCGAGGCGATGATCGC
>Ga0209181_10009133_pt1 | contig 13120 bp, 12 predicted proteins | sample MAT05_FD_187208 | JGI IMG/M metagenome (GOLD analysis project Ga0209181, IMG submission 187208) | Freshwater microbial communities from Lake Fryxell liftoff mats and glacier meltwater in Antarctica - MAT-05 (SPAdes) (version 2) | ecosystem: Environmental > Aquatic > Freshwater > Ice > Liftoff... | reverse complement strand
GAACGACTGGCCATCGATCCACGGCAGCGAGATCTCGGCGAGGTCACCGGGCGCGATGGTGCGCATCTCGACCATCGTGCCGCCACGGGTGATGCGCACGGTGGACGGCTCGGTGCCGGGGTTGACTACGACGACGCGGTAGTCGAAGCGCGCCCCGTCGAGCTCTGCGCTGTTGGCGAGCGGCGTCGGCCAATATTCGCAGCCGGTGTTGGACTTGGCGGCCTCGGCGCGGCCACAGGCGTCGTCGCAGTAGCCGTCGCCGCCGCACACGGAGCTCCACTCGGAGCAGTCGCGGCCGAACTGCCACGCGCTGCCGTCCGCAGTGCACTGGCGCGAGACGATGCCTTCGCAAGAGCGGCTGCCGGGGCGGCAGAACACGCAGCCGACGCTCTGATCGCATGCGCTGTCACACGCGACCTCGTTGGTACGCGTGCGCCCGTCCGCGCTGCACACGTAGTGCGTGTTCCCAAAGCACCCGCCGGCGCCCGGCGAGCACGCGAAGCTCGCGTCAGGCGGCGGCGGCGGCGCGCCATCACGTTGGCCAGCGTCGAGCCCGGCGCGAATCGGTTTGCGGCGGTCGTCGCCGCAACCGACGACCAAGACCGCGAGCGAGCTGATTGCGGCAACCGCAGCGAGCAGACGAAGTGAGGACGACGACATTGGGCTCTCCCTACGCAAGACGAGACGTGTGGCGAGACTACCACGGGGGAGAGAGCGAGAACCTACCACCATCCCGAAGCGCTTAGACGGGGACGAAAACGATCGGTGACGACGTCACGATCTGACACGCCGCGTCAGCGATCGACCTCGTATGACGAGGTAGGACAATGAAGTACAACTTTCAGACAATTGACCCCGGCGCGCGCGCGTAGGGTGCCGGCCATGGACGTCGTCATCATCGCTCTGTACCTGGTCGTGCTGTCGATCCTCGCGGTGTACGGCTTTCACCGTGCGCACCTGCTGTTCCTCTACTGGAGGCACCGCAAGTCCGCGCCGAAGCCGATGTCGACGTTCGAAGACCTGCCGCGCGTCACGGTGCAGCTGCCCATGTTCAACGAGATGTACGTGGCCGAGCGCCTGATCGAGGGCTGCACGGACATCGACTATCCGAAGGACAAGCTCGAGATTCAGGTGCTCGACGACTCGACCGACGAGACGCAGCAGATCGCCTCGGCGAAGGTCGCCGATCTCGTGTCGCGCGGCTACGACGCGACCTATATCCACCGCACCGATCGCACGGGCTACAAGGCCGGCGCGCTCGAGGCCGGGCAGCGGATCGCGAAGGGCGACTTCTTGCTGGTGTTCGATGCCGACTTCGTGCCGACCAAGGGCATCGTGAAAGAGCTCATCCACTACTTCACCGACCCGAAGGTCGGCATGGTGCAGGCGCGCTGGGGCCACCTGAACCGCGACTATTCGATGCTCACGCGGGTGCAGTCGATGATGCTCGACGGTCACTTCGTGATCGAGCACATCGCGCGCAACCGCTCGGGCCGCTTCTTCAACTTCAACGGCACCGCGGGCATCTGGCGCAAGGCCTCCATCGTCGACGCCGGCGGCTGGCAGCACGACACGCTCACCGAGGACATGGACCTCAGCTTCCGCGCGCAGCTGCGCGGCTGGCAGTTCATCTACGTGCCTGACGTCATCGCGCCGGCCGAGATCCCCTGCGAGATGAACAGCTTCAAGGGCCAGCAGTTCCGCTGGGCGAAGGGCTCGGCGCAGACGGCGAAGAAGCTCCTGCCGCTGGTGCTGCGCTCGAAGATCCCGTTCTTCGTCAAGGTCGAGGCGGTCTTTCACCTCACCAACAACTTCGCGTACCTGTTCCTCGTGATCCTCGCCGCGCTGCAGCTGCCGAACATGCTGCTGCGCCGCACGATGGACCGCCCGGAGCTGCTGCTGCTCGACGTGCCGCTGTTCATCGCGACGAGCGGCAGCATCGTCCTCTTCTACGTGACCTCGCACCACGTGCTCTACAACGACATCTGGGAGGGGCTGCGCCGCCTGCCGATGACGATGGCGCTCGGCATCGGCCTGTCGATCAACAACGCCCGCGCGGTGATCGAAGGCCTCATCGGCAAGGACAGCGAGTTCGTCCGCACGCCAAAGCACGGCATCGTGAAGCGCACCGAGGGCTGGTCGAAGAAGAGCTACAAGGCGGGCAAGACTTTTGCGACGCTGGTCGAGATCGCCTTTGGCCTCTACTTCGTCGCGACCATCGGCATCGCCGTGATGACCGGCTCGTGGACGAGCATCCCGTTCCTCGTGCTGTTCGTCGTCGGCTTCCTCTACGTCGGCTCGCTCTCGCTCTACCAGAGCCGCTGAGCAGGTGGGCGCTGAACGGCGCCGCTAGCGAGCGCGCCGCGTCACGACAGGCAAAAAGCCACGAGCTCGCGCTCGTGGCTTTTTGTTTTCGCCTCAGAAGCGGTCGCGTGCCGCACGAAGTACGTCGACCGAGGTGACGATGCCGACGAGCGCGCCTTTGGCATCGACGACCAAGACCGCGCTCACGTGCGCGTCGAGCATCGTGTCGATCAGCGCGGCGATCGAGGTCTCCGCGCGCACCGTCACCGGCTCTCCCTCGAGGATCGACGAGACCGGCGCGTCGAAGCGATCGCTCGGCGACGGCGGGATGCTGCCTAGATCCGCTGCCATCGCGCCCTCGAGGCGGCGCAGGTCACGATCGGAGATGACGCCGATCGGCTTCTTGCCGCGCAGAATCGGCAGATGACGCACGCCATGCTCGCTGAACAACGCCATCGCCTCGCCGAGCGTCGCGTCTTCGGCGAGCGTCACGACCTCACGTGTCATCAGGTCAGCGGCGTTCACAAAAGGCTCTTTACACGCACTGCGCCGACCGCGGTAGTCGCGGTCGGCGAGCGTGAAGATGGAGGACGTGCTCAGGTCGAGGTGGCGCAGGCCAGCACCGGCGCGCACGCTGGCGAAGTGAACGCGGCGCACGGATTGGCGTCGGCGCCCTCGAAGCAGGCCTCGACATCACCGACGGTCGCAGCGCAGCCAGAAGGGGACGACCCGACGCTCGTGACGCACTCGCTCGAGGACACCGGACCGAATGCGAACCCGCCGTCGCACGAGACCTCGGGGCCCGCGGTGAGCGCGGCGACGTAGTCGCACAGCGAGCTGGCCTCTGCGGCCGAGAGCGAACTCACCAGTCGGCCTGGGGCGACTCCAGAGCCGCTGCCGGCGTCAGTCGGCGGCGTGAAGACCATCCCGCTGCGCCGATCGCCTGGTGTGTTGCACGCCGCGAGGGCGAGGACGGCGAGCGTGGTGAGCATCAGGCGAGTCGACATGGGTAGCCTCGGGAGAACAGCGGGGTTGATCGCGGGGCGTAGACCATACAGTTCAACGGCAGATGCCGTCGATGCACGCCTGACCGGAGGTGCACTGCGCGGCCGAGCTGCAGTCGGAAGTGACCTCGTTGGTCGTCAGGCAGTAGTTGTCGGCGCCGCAGAAGTTGAACTGCACGTCGAACATCGCGCAGGTCGCGCTGGTGTCACACGGCGTGCGGCAGACGCCGCCGATACACGGTCGGCCCGGCGCGCACATCGCGTTGCTGGTGCAGAACGGGCTCGGTCGCGTGTCGGGGCGGCAGACGCCGGCGGCGCAGTAGCGGCCGGTGCCACACATGGCGTCCGTCGTGCAGCCGTCGTAGCAGCTCGAGTCGATGCAGACGCGGCCCGCGCCACAGGCTGCGTCGTTGGTGCACATGCCGGGGACCGGCGAAATCGCGACGCACGCGCCGCTCGCCTCGTCACAGGTGAGGCCGGCGCCACACATCGCGTCGGCGGTGCAGCCGGTGGTGCACTGCTGATTCACGCAGATGCGAGAAGCGCCGCACTCGAAGTTGAACTGGCAGGTGTCGACGTCCGCGCGGCAGCTGCCGGCGACGCAGGCTTGGCCGCTCGGGCATGGGTTCGTCGCGCTGCAAGCAGGCTCGGGGGCGCTGACGCAGGTGCCGTCGCGACACACCAGCGACGCGTCGCCGCAGTCGGAGTTGCGCGTGCAAGTGCCCGGCATCGGCTCGGGGATCGGCTCTTGCGGCGCGGCGCACACGCCCGCGCGGCAGATCGTGCCCTCGGGGCAGTCGGCGTCTGCGGCGCACTCGGCAGCGCAGCCGAGGGACGTGCAGACCGTGGGCGCCACACACTCGAAGTCGCCGCGACACGTGGGCCGCGTGGGCGGATCGAGCAGACGACAGCCGACGCCGTCACAGCGGTAGCAGCCGCTTGCGTCGCAGTAATAGTCTTCCTGCGCGCAGCCAGAGCTGATGGCGACACCGAGCGCCGCGAAGGCGAGCAGAGCGATGCGCAGCGCGTCACGTGAACGAAAGGAAAGCGTGCGGAGGGGAGCGGTCATGGATCCTCGCTTCGGGTGCATCGCCACTGCCTCGCAGGATGCTGCGCAGCGGGTTCGTCACTGCTCAGCATGATGCTGCGCAGGGGGTCGTCGTCGTTACGTAGATCAGGATTCGTGCCAGCCGTCCGTCGTCGCCGAGCTGCACATCGTGAGCGATTTTCGAGGGATGCGCGAGCCGCTGTGACCCTCCGTTCACGCCTCGATCCGTGAACGCGCTGTCCGCGAGCCGAGTGCTAGCATCGCCGCGTGACACCGGCCGCCGAGCACTGGATCGCTGCGATCGCGCTGTTCTCAGCGGTGGCGATGGGCTGTGCGGGCAGTGGCGCTTCAGGCGCAACAACACCACCACCGAGCGCGACGCTCGCGGCCTGGGCGCGCGCGGTCGCCGACGACGACATCGCCGGCGCGTGGGCGCTGCTCGACGCAAAGGCGCGCGAAGGCGTCGACGAGGCGCGCTTCCGCGTGCTCTTCGCCGAGAACCGCGCGGAGCTCGCCGCGCAGGCGCAGGCGATGGGCACGCGAGCAGCAGCACCGGTGACGGCGCAGGCGCGCATCGCGCTCGTCGATGGCGAGGTCGTCGTGCTGGTGTTGGAAGAGGGCGCGTGGCGCATCGAGGGCGGTGTGCTCGACGCGCCCGGCCTCCGCACCCCGGAGGACGCGGTGGCCTCGCTGAGGCGCGCGCTGCAGCGACGCAGTCTCTCGGGCGTGCTGCGGGTGTTGGCGCGGAGCACGCGCGGCGACGTCGAGGCCGAGCTCGCGCGGCTGCTCGACGCGACCGAAGATCCGGCCGATCTGTCCATCGAAGTGCAGGGCGACAGCGCCGAGGTCCGCCTCACCGGTGGCGCGCGGATCCGCTTGGTGCGCGAGTCCGGCGAGTGGCACGTCGTCGACGTCGATTGAGTCGACCGCGTATGAAATGTCTGCGCCGCGAGCGTGGTTGCGCCGCGATGACGCCGCCGCCACTCCCGCTCACGCTCGCTGCGTGTCTCGCTTTTGCCGCGTCGATGCTCTTCGCCCCGCCGCTGCGCGCGCAGCACACGCCGCGCTTTCACCTGGTCGATGCGCGCACTGGCGGAGCCGCTCAGCCGGCGATCCCCGATGAGGCGACGTTCGTGCTCACTACTGCGCAGCTCGTCGCCGTCAGCGGACGACTGCCACCCGCGGAGTCGCGCGTAGTGGTGCCGACGATGCGTGCCGCGTATGCGCGTCTGCTGCGCGACGAGGGCGCTGTGCCCTCGCCGTGGACGGCCGAGCCACCAGGCCCAATGCTCGTCATCGAGCCGCCGCGCGCCGCACCGAGCAGCGTCGGGATCGTCTTCTTGCATGGCGCAGGTGGCAGCTTCGCGGTGCAGTGCAGCTGGCTCGCACGCGCCGGCGCGCGCCTGAACGCGCGCACGGTGTGTCCGTCCGCCGGACGTGAAGCGCGCTGGACCGCCGCCGCCGATCGCGCGGAGCTCGACCGCGCGATCGCGTATCTGCGTGCGCACGGTGCGACACACATTTACGTCGCAGGCCTGTCGAACGGCGCGGTCGGCCTCAGCCGACTCGCACAGCGACTCGCGCGCACCATCGACGGCTTCATGCTGATCTCCGGCGCTGCTGCGGGCACCCGACCGACGCGCCGCCCAACTCTCGTCATCCAGTCACGCGACGATCACATGACGCCGCCGCGGCTCGCGCGCGCCTACGTGCGCGGAGCGGGTCGGCACGTGCGCTATGTCGAGCTCGACGGTACCCACTTCGTATTCGCGGAGCGCACCGACGCGCTCTGCACGGCGATCGCCGACTGGCTCGACGCGCAACAGCGCTGAGACTCGCGGACGCACAGCGCACGCGAACGCCGCTTCAACCAAAGCGCGCGAGGTACGCGTCGAGGTCGACCTTTTTGCGCGTGTTGACCGAGCTCATCGAGCGCACGACGCCGTAGATCGCTCGCTCTGGCCATGGCCGATCGTAGCGACCCATCACCCAGCTGATGCCCGCATAGGAGCTCGGGTCGCGTCCATCGACGGCGTATTTGTTGTTCAGCTCGATCAAAATCTCGAACGCCGCGCGCGGGCTCTCCGCCCACTCGAGGATCTTCTTGCCCCACAACATGCGTAGATAATTCTGAATCCGTCCCTCGCGCACCAGCTCGCGTTGCGCGGCATTCCACAGCGGATCGTGGGTGTGCGCGGCCTCGAACGCCTCGAGTCCGTAGACCGATGGGCGCGGATCGGCGGCGTGTTTCTCGAGCGTCGCGCGGGCCCACGGCGGTAGAGCGTCGTAAGAGTCGTAGTCGGCGCGGAAGAACGTCGTGTTGAGCGAAACCTCGCGCCACGTGACGAGCTCGTCGAAAAACGACTCCGCAGCCTCGCTCATGCCCCAAAAGCCGCGCGCTTGCGCAGTGACACGATCGCTGACGCGCTCCGGGGACCAGTCTTCGTGCTCGGAGAGCGCAGCGAAGACCTCGTGCGCGGAGACGTTACCGAAGTGCAAATATGGCGACAAGCCGCTCGCGGAGTCCGCGGCCGGATTGTTGCGCTCGGTGTAGCGTGCGAGGCGCGCATCGATGAATTGCGCGAGACGCGCGCGCGCTGCGGTCTCGCCGCCGCGATACGGGACAGGCAGAACGCCGTGATCGATCGGCAGCGCGGCGAGCGCGGCCGCTTCACCGGCGAGCAGCGCGGGTGTCGCCATCGGAAAGCGCGCGCGCACGTCCGCCGGCAGCTGCGCGAGCCGCGCAAGTGGCGCCTTCTTGAGCGCAGCGAGCGGATCCGCGAGCGGCACCTCCGCGAGGTGCGGCAGCAGCGACTTCTGCAGCTGGCGGCGAAAGTCGAACGCGCGGTCGTAGGCGCGCGGTGCGGCGCGCAGCGGCAGCAGGCCATTGCCGTCGATCTGCTCGACGCGCACCGGGCTCTGCGCCGCGGCCGCAGCGACCATGCGCGGCAAGAAGAAGCACGGGAACTCGTCGGTGACGACGACGCACGCGCGCGCGCCGAGCGCAGCGAGGAGGCCCTTCCCTGCGCCGATCTGCGGCTCGACGTAGGGGCAATAAGTGATGCCTGCAGCGGCGAAGCGCGGCCCGTGCTCCGCCATGCCGTCGAGCACGAAGCGGTGCATTCGATCGCTCGCCCAGCGATAGCCGACGCGCAGCGGCTCGAGCACGAGCAGCGGCTTGCCGAAGTGCCGCGCGTACTCGATCGCGCGCTCGAGCGCGAAGCTGGTGCGCGTGCGGCGCGCGGCGATCATCCAATAGAGCACGTAGTCAGCGTCAGGCCGCAGCGGCGCCGCGTTGACATCGTTCACGCGTAGCGGTGGAACGCGGCTGCGCATCGGGGCCGGTCATTGGGTCGTCTGGACGCGACGGCAACTGGCCAAGTCGATGCCGCGAGCGTTGGCATCGGCCGCATGCGCGCCTACGCCTCCCTAAAGCGCGGCAGCAACGAGGGATTCTCGGTGGTGCGCTTCGGCGGCGATGGCACCGGTCAGAGCCAAGGACGTTATCGCTTCGCGTTCAATACGGTCATCGTCGCGCCTGGCTCGGGCGCCGCGGTGTTTCGGCTGTTCACCGCGCTCGAGAGCGTCGAGATGCACAGCAACGTATTTGCGATGCGCGGTGGCGGAAGGGCGGAAGCGTGAATTTGCTCCGCGAGGTCGAGGCCGAGTGGGTGCGCGGGCGACTGGTCAGCGGCACCAACAACTGGGTCTCGACCGGCTCGACCAACGTGCCGAGCGATTGGACTGGCACGCTGATGGGCGCCGATCCCGGCCTGGTCGAGATCGACGATCTCGCGGCGCTCGATCCAAGCCCCGCGAGCATGAGCAGTCGACGCGGGCGTCGTGCCAGGCAGTGATGGCGGCCTCGTCGGCGACACCGACGCTGGCCCGGGCTTCGACGGCGGGCCGAACTTCGACGGTGGTCCGGGCTTCGACGCGGGTATCCGCGTCGACGCAGGTACGCGCATCGACGCAGGCGGAACCGTCACCCCGCCAAGCGACGAAGGCGGCTGTAGCTGCAGCACAACTGGCACGCGGCGCGGCGACGCCCTGCTGCTCGGCGCGCTATTCATGCTCGCGCTCGCGCTGCGGCGCCGTGCGCGTCGCTAGGTGCGACTCGACCGGTGGGTGCGGCTGCCCACTACTCGCAAAGCGGTATCAGCATCATAAACGTGCACCCGCCGCTACGACAGGTGCCTGCAGAACCGCCCTCGCAGCACGAACGACCTTCGCGAAATATGTCGATACAGCCCCTCACGACATCGCAGCTGGTGTCGAAACATTGGTTGGTCTCGGTGCAGAGCGTGGGGGTAAGCTGACAAATGCCGAAGTTGTCGCAGAGGTTTTGCTCACAGCGATTGTTCGCCCCGCAGGTCACCCCTGGCGTGGGCGCGAAGGTGCAACCGCTCGCCGGGTCGCACGCGCTGCTGGTGCAAGGGTTGACGTCGTCGCAGGGGTTCACCATTGCGCCGACACAGCCTCCACCAGCGCAGATATCGCTCAGAGTGCAGCTATTGTCATCGTCGCAGGGCGAGGTGTTCGGCGTGTTTTCACAGCCAATCGCCGGATTGCAGACGTCGTTCGTGCAGAGATTCCCATCCGATGCGCAGCTGACGGCGGCGTGCCTGCAAGTCGCACCATCGCAGGTAGCGACGTCGCACATATCGTTGCGCACGCAGGTTGCTATCGTACAAGTGGCATATTGGCAGTCGGTGGTCGCGCTGCAGGTGCCACCCACGGCAGCGGTGCAGCGTGTCGAATCTGGAGTGAAACGACACCCGATACCCATGCACTCGTCGATGGTGCACTCAATTCCATCGTTGCAAGGCGTGCCGGGGACGCACGCGCCGCTCGCACAGACGTCACCGACGGTGCAGGCGTTGCCGTCGTTGCACGGCATCGCGTTCGACGGGTTGATGCAGCCGATGCCGGCGACGCAGCTGTCGTCGCTGCATGGATTGCCGTCGTCGCACGCGCGCGGTGCCCCGGCGCAGACTCCGCGGGTGGTGCAGACATCGCGTTCTGTGCAGGTATCTCCGTCGTTGCAGGTCGCGCCAACGCGCGCGGTATGGACACAGCCAGTCGGGCCGCACGCGTCGAGCGTACACTCGTCCCCGTCGCTGCAGCCCGCCGGGGCGCAGGTGCCGCCGCAGCAGGTATCACCGAGACCGCAGGTCGAGCTGCGCAGGCAGGTCGTGCCCGAGCACACTGCCGTCTCGCACGACCTCCGATCGGACGCGCAGGTCGTGTCCGTACACTCGGTGTACTGACAGCCCATTGCGCCGGCACAGCGACCACCCGGGCCCGCGTCACAGGCGCTGTCGTCCGGCTCTCCGACACACGCGTTGTCGCGACACACGTCGCGCGTGCAGCTGACTCCGTCGTCGCAGACCACGCGAACGCCTGGCGCACACAGCGCGTCGAGACAACGCTCTCGGCCATTGCAAAAGACGCCGTCGTCGCAGTTGTCGTCATTCGTGCAGTCGACCGGCGGCGGCATACCGGCATCCCGTGCGCCCATGTTCGGATCGAACGGCGGCAGCTCGTCGACGGGGATGACGACGACATCGGTGCAGCGGCCGGACGTGCACGTCTGCTGCTCGCGACAGATGATGCCGCGGCATGCGTCCTCGAGCTGGAGCCGCAGCACCAGCGTGCGCTCTGCGGCGAAGCCCGAGCGTGCGCGCACCAAGGTCACCTCGCGCCGCGCCGCATCGATGCCCGCGGCCTCGATCTCGAACAGCCGACCGACGTCGCCGTCGAGTGGGATCACCCCGAGCTGCACGGGCCAGCCTTCGGTCGGAGTCACGTTGAACTCGCGGAAGAAGCGATCGTCGAGCCCGCCCATCGTCTCACCACGGCCGCCACGGACGACGATGCGCAGCTTCTCCGACTCGGCGCGAACCGCTTGATCGGCGTCGACGATGACGATGATCTGCGTGCGCGGCGCCGGATCCGCACACCCGGCGGCGCTCGCGAGCGTGACCAGCGCGAGCAAGATCCGCGCGGCAAACGAAGTGCGAGACGATTGGCCCATGGAGGAAAGCGTCATAGCTGGGGATCTTCGTCGATCCTGCGCCCGCGCGCCAGACACCTGGCTGAGCCCGCCGCGCGGCGTGCCACCGAAGGCGTGCGTACATTCGACGCGATGGCGACAAGCGCGAGCGGCCAGGCTATCGTCGCCGGATATGGCGCGACTATCGTCGATCTTCTCTGCGGTACTCCTCACCGTGGCACTCGTCGCGCTGCAGCTCGGCGCCGCGGCGGGTGCTTTCGCGCAGCGCCCGCCGCGGCAGAACCCACCATCGCAGGACGCCGAGGCGCGGCGCGTGTTCGACATCGCCGCCGCCGCCTTTGCGGGAGGGCGCTACGCCGAAGCGCTCGATCACTTCGAGGCGGCCTATCGCCTGAGCCCACGGCCACAGCTGCTCTACAACATCGGGCTCGCGCAGGACCGACTACGCCAAGATCGCGCTGCCATCGCCAGCTTCGAGCGCTTCCTCGCGGAGGTGCCAGACACCACCAAGCGAGTCGAAGTGGAAGCACGGCTATCAGCGTTGCGCGACTCGACGCGTCGCCAAGAACAGCGTGAAGCGCGATCGGCGATCGAACGCGATCAGCTGGCGCTCGATGCGCGCGACGCGGACCTGCGCGCCCGCAGCGCCGAGAGCGGCAGCGTGTTCAGCAGCCCGTGGTTCTGGCTAGTCGTCGGAGTGATCGTGGTCGGCGCTGGCACCGCGACCGCAGTCGCCGTCAGCACCAGCGATCCCGGCGTACAGCCGGCGATTCCCGGCACCGACGGCGTCGTCATCATGGCGCTCGACAGCCGGTAGCTAGCGCCGAGAGCCCCACGTGCCTATGTGTAGCGGCCACGATGTCGCCGCCGCCCACGCATGCTCCCGCCGCTCTGCCAGGCCTCTCGCTCTCTGGCCTCCGTGCGAGCGCGGGTCGCCTGCGCAAGGCGCTCTCTCTGGTATGGGAATCGTCACCGCTTGGGACGATCGCGCTCGGTGCGCTGACGCTCGGCTCGGCGGCGCTGCCGCTCTCGGTCGCGTACGCGGCGAAGCGAATCATCGACGCGATCGTCGCGCGCGATCGCAGCCTCGCGCTCCGCTGGGTCGCGCTCGAGCTGGTCGCCGTCACCCTGATGTTGCTGCTCGGTCGCGGCCTGGTGCTGGTCCGCTCGCTGCTCGGCGCGCGGCTGAGCGTCGACATCAACGTGCGCATCCTCGAAAAAGCGCTCGCGCTCGACCTCACGCACTTCGAAGATCCGACCACCTACGATCTGCTGCAGCGCGCCCGCCGGGAGGCGTCCTCGCGCCCCGTCGCGACGATCACCGACGGCTTCAACCTCTTGCAGAACACGCTTCAGTTCATCGGCTACGCGGTGATCCTCGTCGGCTTCAGCCCGTGGGTGCTCGCCGGGCTGATCGCGGCGGCGGTACCCGCGACCATCGCCGAGATGCGCTTCTCGAACGCGGCATTTCGTGTGCGCAACTGGCGCTCACCCGACGCGCGTCGACTCAACTACCTCGAATACGTGCTCGCCAACGACGCACACGTCAAAGAGATCAAGCTGTTCGATCTCGGCCCACTCTTGCTCGCGCGCTTCCGCAGCCTGAGCGAGCAGTTCTACCTCGAAGATCGCGGCCTCTCGGTGCGCCGTGCGGGCTGGGGCGCCGCGCTCACACTCGTCGGCACCGTCGCGCTCTACGCCTGCTACGCGATGATGGCCGGCAGCGCGGCAATGGGCTGGCTGACGCTCGGCAACGTGACGCTCTACATGCTCGCGCTGCGCCAAGGACAGCAGTCGTTTCAGTCGGCGCTCGGCTCGATCAATGGCGTCTACGAGAACAGCCTCTACATCTCCAATCTGTTCGAGTTCTTCGCGATACCGACGCGTAGCGGACCCGCGCAAGGTCGCGAGGGCAGCCTCGGCGCGCTCCCCGTCGATAGCGACACAACCGCTCTCGGCAGCGCGCCGGCGGTGCGCGCGAGCGAGCGCGGCATTCGCTTCGAGAAGGTGGGCTTTCGCTATCCTGGGCGCGAGGAGTGGGCGCTTCGCGACGTCGATCTGTTCATCCCAGAGGGCCAGTCGATCGCGCTCGTCGGGCACAACGGCGCAGGCAAGACGACGATCATCAAGCTGCTCGCCGGCCTCTACGAGCCGACCGAGGGGCGGGTGTTCCTCGACGGGCGCGACCTGCACGACTGGGATCTCGCGGCGCTGCGGCGGCGCATTGGGGTGATCTTTCAAGACTTCAATCGCTATCAGCTCTCACTGCGCGAGAACGTCGGATTTGGCGATTCCAGGCGACTCGAAGACATCGCCTTGGTCGACTCCGCCGTGACGCAAGGCGGCGCTGACGCCGTCGTGACGTCGCTGCCGGCGGGCCTCGAGACGGGGCTCGGCCACTGGTTCAAGGGGGGAGTCGAGCTCTCTGGCGGGCAGTGGCAAAAGGTCGCGCTCGCGCGTGCGTTCATGCGCTCGGAGGCCGACATCTTGGTGCTCGACGAGCCCACTGCCGCGCTCGACGCAGAGGCCGAGCACGCCGTCTTCGAGCGCTTCCGCGCGCTCACGCAGGGGCGCACGACCGTGCTCATCTCACATCGCTTTCCGACGGTGCGCATGGCCGACCGCATCTTGGTCCTCGACGCCGGAAAGATCGTCGAAGACGGCACGCACGACGCGCTGGTCGCGGCCGACGCGCGCTACGCGCACATGTTCGCGCTGCAGGCGCGCGGCTATCTCTGACTCTGCGCG
>Ga0209181_10009132_pt1 | contig 13121 bp, 13 predicted proteins | sample MAT05_FD_187208 | JGI IMG/M metagenome (GOLD analysis project Ga0209181, IMG submission 187208) | Freshwater microbial communities from Lake Fryxell liftoff mats and glacier meltwater in Antarctica - MAT-05 (SPAdes) (version 2) | ecosystem: Environmental > Aquatic > Freshwater > Ice > Liftoff... | reverse complement strand
ATGGTTGATGGGTTGATGGTTGATCGTTGATGGTTGATCGTTGGGTTCTGTTCCTGCTTCTACAAAACCAATTATTCTAACAAAGTCGCTCAAGTTATTACCTTCTATTTTTTACGTCATTTTGTATTAAATATTTTGCCGGCACATTATCTGTCAACCAAACGCCATTGTCAGAAATGAAGAACTCCGTAAAATATTCAGTCGCTGCTACTTATTTAGGTAGTCTTTCCAAGCAACGTCTCTCAACGAGCTTAAGCAGAGCCGAGGACGTTGCGTGTACCATGATTACTCTTTGCTTTTATTGAAATCCACTTTTTTCCAACTGCATAAAGTTGGTAATAGGATAAATACCCTTTACACCTATTAAATGAAATCTTGCAGAATAATTTTTACAATCCTCTTTCCTAAAGACAGCTCAATAGTTTTGTGAATCAAAAAGAAAAACGTTTCGTTTACCTAATAACATATCCCTCCGTATTACGCAATGTCCCTGGCCCCCACAAAAGGCTCGGGAGGACATTGCTGTAAAGGAGGAGCACTACTGACCATTTCACCATTGACCATTCACTACTCACGCTTCACATTTAACTAATCGCTAGAATTACTTCACCTCATTTACTCCCACAGGCGCAGTACTCCGTCTTTTGTCTGCCTTGTTACAACTGCCTGGATACGTATTTTTGAATGGTCTCTGAATCAGTGTAACTTAATAAAAAAAGAATATAGTATGCATTCAACAGCAATTGAATCCTTTTTCTGTTGTAGAGTTGCCGGGAAAAGGAAAAGATTAGAATAAGGAGCCTTAAACGTTGTATATTTCTTCTTTGACATGCTGATTTTATTTATTAAATTTACTTGTACATAAATTTTAATCATTCAAATCAATTTTTCATGAAATCCCATTTAGAAAAGGGCGCCTAATCATTAACATCCAAATTGGCCACAAGCGGTAAGTGGTTCACTTTTATCCAAAGATATTTAACCTGTTAAATTTTTATCAGTTCATAATCTCTCATCATGAAATTAAAAATATTTCTTACCATTGGGTTCTTATCTATTGTTTCAGTGATTTGGTGTGGTTTTTTATTATCGCATAAACCGGTGTTGGCTTATGAGTTGAAAAGCAAAGTTAACGGCCCCATTCCCACAGAAGGAGAAGACAATGAAAAGCTAAGGGAGCTTTACAACAAACTTCGTCACAAGACTGCGCCAGGCATTGTTTGGGAGCTAGTAGAAATGAAGAACAAAGCCATGGTAGCCGAATTGAAAAAAAGCCTGTTGCTTAAGGGCAACAACATAACACAAAGTTTTGCCAATGGTGCCATATCCGGGGATTGGACGGAACGAGGGGCTAATAATCAAACCGGAAGCGTAAGAGCCATTGATTATGTGCCCGCCACCAACACAATTTTTACAATCTCGAATGGTGGCAGTTTGTGGAGTAGCGTGCTGGGTGCAGGTGTCTGGACGTTACTCAACCAGGATTTGAAATTTGATGCGGGAATTATAAAGGCATTCACAAAAACCGGTGGGGGAACAAGGGAACTTGTTTCAACAAACCAGAACATTTATTATTCAGATAATAATGGACAGTCGTTTAGCCCTTCAAGCGGCATTAGTTTTCCGGTGGCCTGGGGTGGAAATTATATTGCATCATTGATAAGGTTGGATGATGGTAACAATACCATTTATTGTGTTACACGCCCCTGGAGTGCCGCCCCATGGGGACCCAGATTTTGGCTTTACCGAAGCGTGAACCAGGGTCAGAATTTTAATAAAATTTTTGAATTCACTTTTGGAGACGACGAGCAATTATCGATTTGCAATCCCTATAATACCAACGATATTTTCATCGCCGATATAGGAACCACTTTAGGTAACCTTAAATTGTATACAGTTGCAGGAGCAAATGTTAGTTTGCTCAATTCATATGCAATAGGCCCGGATAACACCAAATGTGTGCTGAAAGGTACACACAATGCCGGGAAAACCGTATTGTATACGATGCTAAATAACAATAGTTTGCTGATGAGCATCAATTCAGGTATGTCATGGAGTGTGCAAAGTACGCTACCTGAAAATGCATGGGGCAGGATGAATGTGTCTCCTTCCAATCCTGCTAAAGTATCATTTGGGGGTGTCAATGCGTTTCGAAGTTCTAACGCTGGTGTAAGCTGGATTAAAGTAAACGATTGGTCAGAATATTATAATAGCATAGTTACAAAACTGCATGCGGATATCATGGAGATCGAGTATTTTAAAAAACTAGATAATTCGGAATTTGCAATTATAAATTGCCATGGAGGTACTTACGTAAGTTATAACGAACTTACCACTGTAAGCAACCTAAGCCTTAGCGGTCATATAGCAGTTGAATATTATGATGTAATTAGTGATACGAATAATTTTAACCGGGTCTTTTGTGGTTCGCAAGACCAGGGTTTGCAGCGAACACTTACCGGAAATTTACCAGGTCGGCAAAATTTTTCACAGGTTATTAGTGGAGATTTTGGTCACCTGAGTCTTACTGGATATAACCAGTTTTTATGGCCTCAATATCCAGGTGGCGCGTATTATTTATATACCGGTCTTGGCAATTTATCTCCAACCTACCTGGGTTTCTGGCAAATGAACGGTACACAAAAGTCCAATTATGGCTGGATGCTGCCAGCGAAATCAACTACTAATATTGCCGCAAATGAGATTTGGATTGGCGGCGGTAATATCAATGGCGGCGGTGGTTCTTATCTGGCGAAAGCAAAAATGCTTAGTTTTTTTCCTTATACCGTTACGGCAACTCAATTTAATTTTGATTTCAGGGCAAATAGCCGAACCACTACCGCAGGTGTTACTGCTATTGAACAATCGCCGTTTAACAGTAATCAATTATATGTGGCTACAGAAGATGGAACTTTCTTTTATTCCAATGACCTGGGCACTACCTGGAACAAGACAGCTTCGTTCACCGGACCTTTTCCATGGTATTTGTATGGTTCCTGCATACTGGCAAGTAATATTACTAATAATGTGATTTGGTATGGAGGCTCCGGGTATAGTAATCCCGGGGTTTATAAATCCATCGACGGTGGTGTAACTTTTTCGCCCATGTCAAACGGGCTTCCACCAACCTTGGTAAATGAAATTGCGGCTTCGCCGGATGAACACTTTCTTTTTGCCGCCACCGAGGCAGGGCCATATGTTTATGTTACTGTCGACAATACCTGGTACCCTTTGATCGATAATAATACACCAACACAGTTTTTTAGCAACGTTGAATATATAAGAGCATTAAATATCGTACGATTTGGAACAATGGGGCGGGGTATTTGGGATTTCAAAGTCAATTTTTCAGGGCCGGTTATTTACACTTTTTTTGGGGATGGAAATTGGAATCTGGCATCCAACTGGAGTAATAATGCCATTCCGCCATCCGTTTTGCCAACTGGATCCGAAATTATAATCAGCCCTTTGAATACGGGAAAATGTATACTAAATATTCAGCAAACAATCAGTAGTGGCAGTAAAATATCAGTAAGTAATAGTAAAAAATTTTTGATTACAGGAAATTTGAATATTGTGAAACAATACTGATTACATCCATTAATGATTTTTGAAATCAATCGCAGGAGCCGTTTGTTATCGGGTCTCTTTTGTGTTACGTTGTTGTAACTCTTTAAATTTTAATCATTTTATTTAAATACATTTATAGCCCTGCAAAATTTTATTTAACAGGAGTACAAGGAATTTATCATGTTACCAACTTTACTTCATCCGATAGCAATCGGATGAAGTAAGTGGTTTTCAAAAACAGCAAAGGGTAATACCGGTACTTGCAACTTCCCCGGCTCTACTTAAACTCGTTGACATTGATGGGAAGGAGGTAGCAACGAGCCAGGCTTGGGACGATACTACTCTGGCCTATCTTCGATGCATTAAATCCAATGCCAGTAGTAACTGCACAGATACAGGATGGAGTTTTGCGCCTGTGTTACAAATTTACTCTGGTTGATAAAAAGTATCCTTTGCAAGCAACGTCTCTCAACGAGCTTAAGCAGAGCCGAGGACGTTGCGTGTACCATGATTACTCTTTGCTTTTATTGAAATCCACTTTTTTCCAACTGCATAAAGTTAGTAATAGGATAAATACCCTTTACACCTATTAAATGAAATCTTGCAGAATAATTTTTACAATCCTCTTTCCTAAAGACAGCTCAATAGTTTTGTGAATCCAAAAGAAAAACGTTTCGTTTACCTAATAACATATCCCTCCGTATTACGCAATGTCCCTGGCCCCCACAAAAGGCTCGGGAGGAAACGTTGCTGCGAAGGAACTATTCGTAGTATTTACCCCTTCCAAATCCGAAAGAACGGGCAAAGCGTAAACCAATCATTGAAATTCTACCCACATTATTAGTAAATACATTTTCGTATCGAAGTGACAAATCCCATTTAGCACGACTTTGGCCAAATCGGTATCCTACGTTCATGGAGCCCACTACGCCCTTAAAATCTCCAGTTTCTGGATAATTATTGTACGAGGGGTCGCTGCCCACAAATGCATAGCCCAACTGGGGTTCAATAAACCAGCCGTAACCCTCCCGATTTAAAGTATACACATAGCCTAGTTTTCCAGCAAAATAGCCGGCCTCCCCTTCGTCCCAGGTTAAATAAGAAGCCTCTGCCGATATTTCATCAGCCTGGTTAATGGGGAAACCAAATTTTATATAACCTCCAAATGCAACAGGTAGGTCAAGAGATTTGGTTCTTTCGCCCAATAACAGGGCAACGTCTAACTGAGCATAACTTTTACTAACTATACTTGTAAGCAAACAAATGGTAATTAGGGTAATGATGTGGCGCATACTTTTTAATTTTACGGATTTTTTTAATATGCCGAAGATATATACTAGCGTGCATTACTCAAAAAAGGAAATTATTTTTTTATATAGAAATAAAAACAGCTGGTTCACTTCGGCATCATGTACATCGGTACTCGTAAATATTCTTTCCATGCAACGTCTCTCAATGAGCTTAAGCAGAGACGAAGACGTTGCGTGTGCCAGGATTAAGCTTTGCTTTTATTCCAAGCAATGTCCAACGAGCTTAAGCAGAGTCGAAGACGTTGCGTGTGCCAGGATTACTCTTTGCCTTTATTGAAATTCACTTCATTTATCCAAATGCAATAGGATTTTATACGGATGGTAACAGATGTTATGCTTTATCAGCTTGTTGAATAAAAATATATAGTTCAATTTTTACAATCCTTTTTCCTTGCAATGGCTCAATTGTTTTAAACTTCAAAAAGAAAAGTATTCCGTTTACATAATAACATAAAGCTCTGTATTACGCAACGTCCCTGGCCTACACACATAGCTTGGCAGGAGACGTTTCTGCGAAGGAAAGCATCGTTTACCCAGTAACATACTCCTCCGAATTACGCAACGTCCCTGGCCCACACACAAGGCTTGGGGGGGACGTTGCTGCGAAGAAATTATTGCAAAAATATCATTAATAACTATCCGTCTTTTATGTTATGGCCAGGTGTAAATACGGAACAAAGTACAAGCCGTCAATCTTATTTCCTTTTCATTTCTTTTGGTGATAACCCGTATACAATCAAATTGCTGGTATAGATACCAAAATAAATTTTATCCCTGATCTGGATACTACTTCTTACTACTTTCTTTTTATCCCAGGCAAGCAGGTTCAGTCCATTTTATTTGCCGAGGTAGCTAATCCGGCGTTATATCTTCATTTTCCGCATGCCATTATTGGTTTTATATTTCCCATTGTAAAACGATACCGGCCATGCAGCATTTCATTTTGTTGCCATCGTTACCCATGCTGATATAGAAATAAAACAATCAACATCTGCCATTTGCCCGTTAATTTCGCAGTCATCAACAATGCGTCGAAATTGTACAGCACTCCCCACCGGTATTTTATTGTCAATAAACCTTACAACATGGTATCACAGTTTGTAAGTACACACCAGGTAGGGTTACTGGGCGATCTTGATTTTAAATTCCCCGAGGGTACACATGCTGTCGGCAGGCTGGACAATCATTCAGAGGGCTTATTGATTTTAACAACCAATAAAAAAATAACCCGGCTATTATTTCTTGCCGACACCCCTCATAAACGAACTTACCTGGTACAGGTAAATAACACCATCAGCAAAGAAAATTTGCATCTTTTACAAACAGGCGTTACGATACGCATCAAGGGCGGAAATGAATACACCACCCCGGCATGTGAAGTATCAATTATTGAAACACCTGGATTGCTATACAACACAACTACCACCTCAAAACAATATGGGCCGCACACCTGGCTTATGATCACCTTAACGGAAGGTAAATATCACCAGGTTCGCAAAATGATGGGAGCAATTCGTCATCGTTGCAAAAGATTGATCCGTATTTCAATTGAAGACCTGGCACTGGGATCACTGGCACCCGGATGCATAAGGGAAATGGAGGAAGCAGATTTTTTTAAGCAGTTGAGAATTGGATTGTGACATTGCCTTATTGCTGTATATTATGAAGACTGCTCTTTACCAATATCTTCCTCAATATCAAAATTTCTTCTTCAAAGACCCCAATATCACATTCAATATCTCAGTGTCCCAATATCTTTTTCAATATCACAATATCGGCTGACTTGGGAATTTAAATCAACAATCGACGAAAATATATACCCATCTCCCGCTTTTAGTTCCCGTTATATTCATTAAAACGTTCCGGCACGATATTGCCTCTCTGATCTAAAAAAACTACATGAAAAAGTATTTCCTTTACCTCCCACTCATTTTCCTGTTTCCAGCTTGTGTGGCTAAAAAACTGCTAACCCAATCGCAGCTCGAAACCTCCAATTTACGATCTGATAGTGCCAAACTGGCGAATCAAATTGCAGGTTTGCAGAACAACATGACGGATTTGAGTAAAAAGATCGCCAATCTTAGTAATCAAAATTCTCAATTGGGACAACAAACTGCCACCCAGCAAAACCAGTTGACAGAGTCGGAGAAGACATTACAGGCACAACAACAAAGTTTACAACAGCAACAACAAAGGTTGCAACAATTGCAGGCCTTACTGGCTCAACAAAAAAATAAATCAGACGAGTTAAAGAACAAAATGTCGGAGGCTTTAAAAGGATTTAACTCCAATGAACTTTCTGTAATTCAAAAAAACGGAAAGGTTTATGTAAGCCTTTCTGAAAATCTATTATTTCCATCAGGAAGTGCGGTGGTAAATCCGAAAGGTGTGGATGCGCTATCCAAGTTAGCCGCAGTGCTTAATTTAAATGGCGATGTAGCGGTAAATATTGAAGGCCATACCGATAGTATTCCAATCCGGGGCCGATTTAAGGACAATTGGGAACTTAGTACTGGCCGGGCTAATTCAATTGTGCGCATACTGGTAGATAGCTATAGGGTAGACCCAATAAGAGTGATCGCCTCCGGCCATAGCTTTTTTGATCCGCTGGATACAAACGCTACCCCGGAAGGAAGAGCTAAAAACAGGAGAACAGAAATTATACTTTCGCCAAAACTGGATGAAATGTATAAGTTGCTTGAAATGTAATTCGTATAAATTTTAATACCCGTACCCGGTGAGACTTTCCCTGAAAGTGACTCACCGGGTACATTTGTTTTCGGCACCAGGTGGTATCTTTACTTTTTATCACCTTGCACCTGGTGCAAGGTGAATGACATTTATTAAACTGTAATTGAAGCACTGCTATTTAAAAATATCTACATCATTTACTCATAAATATTTGCATAATGAAAAGAGCATTGGTAGTGGGAGGAACGGGCCTTGTCGGCCGGGAATTGATTACATTATTGCTTGCAGATGAACGATACACCGTAATTGCGTTGGTAAGAAAACCATTGGCGGTCATACATAAAAGACTCATCCAGGTAACGTTTAATTTTGATACCCCTGATTCAACTGTGATAGCTGCTGATGAAATTTTTTGTTGTTTAGGCACCACCATAAAAGAAGCAGGTAGTAAGCCCGCCTTTTACAAAGTAGATTTTGAATACCCTTTGTCCATTGCGCAAACAGGATTTTCAAATGGTGCAAAAAAATTTGCATTGGTATCCTCCATGGGAGCAAATAAAAATTCCGGCATATTTTACAACCAAACAAAAGGAGCAATTGAAGAAGCCGTTACCCGGATTGGCTATGAAAGCATATTTATTTTCAGGCCATCCATTTTGCTTGGGCAGCGAACAACATTTCGTTTGGGAGAAATGATCGGGAAAATGTTGATGAGAAGTTTTGATTTTCTTATTCCCAAAAAATATAAAGCGATCCATGCAAGCCAGGTTGCAAAAGCAATGATTGCCACGATGAATTCCAAAAAAACCGGTTTACATATATTGGAATCAGATGAAATTGCGTCTATCAGATAAAGAGGATTTATTGCAGGAGGTTTGAACTTTTTCTCAGTTACCTTCATTTATGTATTTTCATCTTTATCGGCAGAACCCTAACCAAACAACAAAACAACAGCGCCTGCACGAAGTCTTTTAAACATTACATTTGCCAGATGAAATTTAACGTCTTTAGCGAATTATCATACGAAGTACTTTCGCCAACCACCTTTATTTTCAATATCCAGGCGGCCCGCACAGCCAATCAAATAATACTGGAAGAATCATTGCATATTTCACCCGCTATACCATACGAAGAGTTTGCGTTGAATAATGGAGAAGCAAGATTTCTAAAGATGGAAGTTACCAGGGAGGCTGCATTTACTATCACCTACGCTGCTTTGGTAGTGGTGCAATACAGGATAGTCGAAGAATCAGCATTGTTCCATTCGATACCAATCGTGCGGCTAAGTTCAGAAGTATTGCCGTTTCTATTTCCCAGCAGGCATTGCCAATCGGACAAACTGCGAAAATTAGCCATCAAGGAATTTGGTTACCTGGTAAATGATTACGATAAAGTACAAGCCATCAACGATTGGATTTTTTATAATACCGATTATATCACCGGTACCACCGATTCCGGCACTTCTGCTTATGATACATTGATACAGCGGCAAGGTGTGTGCAAGGACTTCGCTCATCTTGGTATCGCCTTGTGCAGGTCGCTTGACATACCTGCCAGGTATTTTACCGGGTACGCCTGCAATCTTAATCCTCCTGATTTTCATGCATGTTTTGAAGCATACATTGCAGGTCAATGGCTGTTTTTCGATCCTACCAAATTGGTTCCGCTTAACGGATTAGTAAAAATAGCAACCAGCAAAGATGCAGGTGATGCAGCGGTAGCCAGCTTTTTTGGCAATACCAATTGTACTTATATGAATGTACAGTGTGTGGCTTTGGAGCCTGGCATTATTCCATTTACGGGTGACAGGCAGGCATTATCCTACCAATAAACAAGTGGGATTTTCTATTCGTAATCTCACTGTGCTGTCGCTCCACAACATCGTTCTCATTTACTCTTGCATCTATCACATCAATAAAAAAAACCTTCATCGCTGAAGGTTTTCATAAAGCATTTTCATGTTGCATCCTGAAGCAGGCATATCGCTACATGAGGTATTAAAACGGTTTCAGAGGCATTGGTTAGCTTTCTATAGGATTGGAATCATTAACGGTGTAAAGGTGCCGCCTTTATGGACAATATTTCGTAGCAAAATTTACCCGGTTCTTGTAGATACATTTCGATATTTGGCAATACCCGATTTTAACGGGCATTATTTTTAATACAAACGTAAGCTGTAAATGATGAGTGAATATGTTGAAAAAGCCGGGGCCACTTACTTCAACACATTCTCCTCCCTCGATCCTACACTCAATGGTAGAATCAGTTACATAATCATCCTGATTAAAATTCATTTAACCAGGCGTTTTTACGTTCTACAAAAAAAAGGGAAAGATATGACAAGGTAAAATCTATCCTTTTTTTGAAAAAGCACCAGATTTACAACCTTTTTACCTTCTCGTCTTCCTCCTCCTCTTCCTCTTCCTCTTCATCGTCTTCAACTTCATCTTCATCAAAATCAAACTCGTCATCAAATTCATCCTCATCGTCATCATCAAACATGGCATCATCATTTAAGGTTACAATCAACACTATTTCACCATCGCCATCATCTTCTTTTAAAAAATCCCACTCCTCTATTTCCCATCCCTGCTGCAGCAGTTCATTGATGCTGTCTACTTCATTAATGGTAAATGGATTGTTAGGACTTTTTAAAAGTTGTTTTGTGTCTACACTTACTGTTATTAACTTTTGCATAATTGATATTTTGAAGGTTCAAGTTCGATTGATAAATCATTATTTCAAAAAAAAGAAGGTTATCTTTTTGTAACCTAAAGGTAGGGTAAGATCACATCAGTTGCAAAACATAAAAACGACTGTTCGTACATCTATTCAACCAGCCATTTTCAACTGTACCGGCACTCTTGGCGAAAAAATAAAACAATATCCATCAGCCTGTATTTAAGAAGGGCCAAATACAAAAGTGTACCTACTTATATTATTTTGCTTCATTTAGCGGCCTGGATATTATTATTCTCATTGCCTGCATTACTAAGGCCTTCCTGTAATCCCAACGAAACGGCACACTCTCAACCGGTATATGACCATGTTAATTTTTTTCATTGCACGAATCAACGATGCAGTGCTGATCAGCTTTTTTTATTTTAATTCCCTTTTGCTAATACCCCGGCTGTTTTATAGAAAAAAGTATGGAATTTATTTCCTGGCTGTTTTAGTTTGTTTGGGTTGTTTTGTTTCACAAGGCTGGCTATTTCATACCTTTCAAAACTTAATTCCTTAATACAGCGACACATAAATCGTGATAATTAAAAAGATGAAATAAAGCAGGCATCTCAAATTAAAAAATCAGACATCTGAACGTTTGTATCCAATTTCTTGTTATTGTTGCAATATGCAGGTTACACTTACCATTATACGCTATCCAAAAGGCCGAACTTATTTCGCTTTACTGGCAATGGCCCTGCACCGGCTGCCGCTTTGGTTCAATACAAATATTTCGTTTTTCAAACTGATGGGCTGCGGAAAGAACGGCACTTTTGATAAACATCCCGACTGGCAACAGTGGGGAATATTTGCAGTTAGAAAACAATCATTAAACATCAACATAGTAGAAGAAGCCGGTTTAACCAGGCAATTATATGGGTCATTCATCCACAACTGGATCCGCTTTTTCAAGTGTGAAACCTGGACCATATTTTTAGAACCCATTGAAGGACACGGCAGTTGGGATGGCAAACAACCATTTGGTCCATTGGCAAAAAACACTACGTACAATGGATCAATTGCTATACTAACCCGGGCTACCATTCGTATATCAAAACTAAAAGCATTCTGGCAAAATGTAAACGGAGTGGCGGTGCAAATGGCGGGTGCTAACGGCCTCATCACTTCTATCGGCATAGGTGAAATGCCGTTTATTAAACAAGCCACATTCAGTATATGGCAAAGCAGGGAAGCCATGAAACAGTTTGCTTATCAAATGCAGCAACATACCGAAGTGATAAAAAAAACAAGGCAGGATCGCTGGTACAGTGAGGATATGTTTGTTCGTTTTATACCTTTAAAGACTGTTGGCACCATCAATGGAAGTGATCCTTTGGAGGGATTGTTATAAATTTGTTGCGTGTGTACCTGAACGGGGCACACCAGGTTGCTTTAAAAGGCTTTCCATATACCTCAACGTTACTATAAAAATGCAGGGCTGCTAATTAAAAAATAAGTATGAAGAATATTAAACTAATTGAAGTTCCGAGTGAAATTGGTGCCGGTACCCGTGGTGCCAGTTTGGGAGTAGATGCTATTAAAATTGCTGCACTCGATTTCATGAGTAATTTCTTTGTGCACTTCCCGTCCGAAAAAATAGAAGTAGAAAACAATTTACTATTCGAGCCCATTCAATCGCCTTATGGCAAAAGAATACATGGTGTATTGAACCTGTACGAGAAAGTAAGCAAGGCAGTAAGTGATTCCATTAAAGGACATTTTTTCCCGGTGGTGTTAAGCGGCGATCACAGTACTGCCGGTGGAACCATTGCGGGTATTAAAATAGCAAAACCAAATAGCAAACTGGGCGCCATCTGGATAGACGCACATGCGGACCTGCATACCCCCTACACCACGCCCACCGGCAACCTGCATGGCATGCCGCTTGCCGCATCTATCGGGGAAGACAACGAAGAATTTAAAGTGCATGACCTGGATGAAAAAACTAAAAAAATCTGGGAACAGTTAAAAAATATTGGCAAAATATTTCCTAAGATTTTACCGGAAGACATTGTTTTTATTTCGCTCAGGGATTTTGAAAAAGAAGAAAAAGCACTGATTGAAAAATATGGAATTAAGGTAATTACCACCAGCGAAGTAAGGCGAAACGGTGCAGAGAGTGCGAGCCGGAAAGTATTGCGCTACCTAAGTGACTGCACGGATATTTATGTAAGCTTTGATGTAGATAGCCTCGACTCTTCTATTTCAAAGGGAACCGGTACCCCGGTAGGCAATGGATTAAAAGAAAGGGAAGCGGAAGACCTTATCAGTAAATTTATGCAAAGCAGGAAAATTTGCTGTTTTGAAATTACAGAAGTAAACCCCACTTTAGATAAAGAAAACCTGATGGCGGAAATTGCATTCAATATTTTGCAAAGAAGTGTGAATGTGCTGATGATGAATTAGCATTTACCCATTTGCCCTTATCATTATAGAGCATCAACTTTATGCAGCATCCTGGCTAAGCAAGGGAAACAACTGTTCGTTCTGGCGCTATCCTAACGACCAATGCTGCAATACCTATTACGTATTTAAATGTTTTGTGCTTTCAGCTTCATAAAACGATACGTCAATTTATATTTAACATAGCAACAGTATTCAATATAGTTCCGTAGGAACGTGATATTGGTAGAGATAATATAGTTCTGTAGGAACGTGATATTGGTAGAGATAATATAGTTCCGTAGGCACGTGATATTGGTAGAGATAATATAGTTCCGTAGGAACGTGATATTGGTAGAGATAATATAGTTCTGTAGGAACGTGATATTGGTAGAGATAATATAGTTCTGTAGGAACGTGATATTGGTAGAGATAATATAGTTC
>Ga0209181_10009131_pt1 | contig 13121 bp, 10 predicted proteins | sample MAT05_FD_187208 | JGI IMG/M metagenome (GOLD analysis project Ga0209181, IMG submission 187208) | Freshwater microbial communities from Lake Fryxell liftoff mats and glacier meltwater in Antarctica - MAT-05 (SPAdes) (version 2) | ecosystem: Environmental > Aquatic > Freshwater > Ice > Liftoff... | reverse complement strand
TTTTCTACGCGCCGCGCCTTGCAGCCATCCGCTTAAGCCTCACAACGCATCTCAGGCGCAAAGCCCGACAGGCTGCTAGGCAGCTAGACTGTCGTCAGCAGGCACCTCATCGGCGAGCGCTGCACAACGGTTTCGCGTAAAAGTGGCGTTGGATAGAACAATCGGGAGGCGAAGTGGCAAAGAAGCTTAAACACGAAGCGGAACTGTTCAAGGCGGCGCTGTTAGCGGGCGTGCAGTACGCCGAAGGCCGCAAGGTGGTCGAGTTCGAGGCGACCGATTCGGCGAGCCAGAAGTTGCTCTATGTCTACCGTTTGCTGGTGCACGACAAAGTCATCCAACCGCTGCCGGAAGACCAGGTGTCGGAAAAATCCATGCGCCATCGGCTGGCCTTGTGGCATGCGCGAAGCTTGCCGAAGGATCATCCTCTGCTGGGTTGATCGGGCGCGTCCTATTCACCCAGCGGCGCGAGTAGCCTTGCGCTTGCCAAGCACCGGCCCGCGTTGTTGCGCGGCGAGTGCCATCGCCGATTCGATGGCGTCGATGTCTTTGACCACACCGTGGGTCAGCACTTCCGGGCCTTCGCGGGTGACCAATACGTCGTCCTCGATGCGCACGCCGATGCCGCGCCAACGTGCGGGCACATCTTTGAGATCGTTGGCGATGTAAATGCCGGGTTCCACTGTCATGACCATGCCGGCCTCGATCAAACGTGGTTCGCCAGCCACTCGATAATCGCCTACATCGTGCACGTCCAGACCAATCCAATGACCGGTTTTGTGCATATAAAAATCTTTGTAGCGCTCGTTCTTGAGATTTTTCGCCAAGCTGCCTTTTAGTAAATCCAGTTTAATCAAACCGGCCGTGATGGTACGCACTGCGGTGTCATGCACATCATTCCAATGTTTGCCCGGTCGCGCTTGTTCAATCGCCGCCAATTGCGCATCCAGCACTAATTGATAGATGGCGCGCTGCTCGGGATTAAATCGTCCATTAATCGGGATGGTGCGGGTGATATCGCTGGCATAACAGGCAAATTCAGCCCCGGCGTCGACCAGCAGCAAATCGCCATCGCGTAATTGCGCTTGATTGGCACGGTAATGCAGCACACACGCGTTGGCCCCGGCGGCGACGATCGGCTCGTACGCCGATACCGCCTGATGACGCCTAAAGGTATGCAGAATCTCGGCCTCAATTTCGAACTCTGACAGACCCGGTTGACACATATTCAGCACGCGAGTGTGCGCTTCGGCGGCGATTTTGGCCGCGCGACGCATCAATTGCAATTCGCCGCGGCTCTTGAATAGGCGCAGTTCATGCAACAAAAACCCGAGCGCAATAATTTCGTGTGGCGCACGTGCGCCACGCCGCACTTCGGCGCGCACGCGATTAATCCAGCCGAGCACGCGCAAATCAAACTCGGAATCGCGACCAAAATGGTAATAAACGCGTTCACGACCCTCAATTAAACCGGGCAGAATATCGTCGATATCGGCAATAGGAAATGCATCATCGACCAATAACTGCGCAGGCGCCTGCTCCGGCCCCAAGCGTGGGCCATCCCATTGTTCGCGCGCGCGGTCGCGATCACGGCAAAATAGAATCGATTCGGCGGCTTCGCGGCCCGGCACTAGCACTAATACAGATTCAGGTTCTTCGAAACCGGTCAGATAAACCAGGTCGCTGTCCTGCCGATAGGGATAATGTGCGTCGTTATTGCGGATGCGTTCCGGCGCGGCCGGCACAATGATGATGGCACCGCGTCCTGCTAGTTCCATCAACTGGCGACGGCGACGGCGCTGCTCGTGGGTCGATACGCTCATGCCGAACGCGCCCGTAATGCCGCTGGGGAGCGTAAATCTTCGCGCAGCAATAATGCGGCCACCCTGGCGAACTCGGTTAATTCGACCAGCGCATTTTCATCGGTGTCTTCGTCATCGTCCAAACTGACCGGCGTGCGCGAAATTTCGATCAAATCACGCAGCACTTCGCGGCCATCTTTCGACAACACGCGTTCGTCGCGGAATCCACCGAGGCCAAGGCCGCCCACAAAGCCCTGGCACCATTGCAAGAGCGCATCGGTGCGCAGATGCAGCGGCTGATCGGCATCTGGCAGCAGCGGGTCAAAGCCAAATTCGTCGTCGTCTAGCTTGGCGTCACTGGCACGGAACAATCGACCAATCGTCGAACGCGCCGCCGCATCATCGCTGGCGTCCAGCGCCGGCTCCAACGCAATCGCATCCAGAAAACGCGCGACACCTTGGCCACCCGCGCACAAATATCCACACCAGCTGCCATGCAAATCCGCCGCATTCACGCCCGCACCGAGCGCCTCCAGCGCTGCAGCAGTTTGCTCAAAATCAGGAGCGACTTCGATTTCCATCATCCACATCCTTGTTCGATGCGGAATTGTAAACCGGGTAAGGCCCTAGAATCCGAAATTGACGACGGCGCATATGCGTATCGGATAGCGTGCGGCGCCCGTAGAATGGGCGCCGGGAGAACACCACAATGCGTCGACGGTTACTGATTACCGATTGTTTGGGGCCGATGTTGTTCGGCCTGCCCAATCTTGCGTACGCGGCCACCGTACGGCCGGCACAGTGGCTATTTATCGCGTTGGCGGCGGTCATTCCGGCGTTGCTGTTAGGCTGGTTTCTTGGCCGTCGTGGAATGTTGCGGTCCAAAAAGGTGTTGCCCGACGCGTTAGCCGCGGATCAGCGTTTGATGTGGGCGCTGTGGGGCAGCGGCGATAGCTTTTGGATTTGGGAAGTGCCCGAGGATTTATTGTCTTGGGCTAGCGCGACACCGATGCTCGGCTTCAGCGGCCGAACCTCGGTGAAAGCGTCCGAGTGGCGTGCCCGGGTTATCCATCGTGATGATCGAGCCCGCGTGGAAGCGGCGATTGCCACCCACACCGCCGGCCTAGGTGCTGAGCAATACGAAGTCGAATATCGCCTGCGTGATAGCACTGGAGCGTGGAACTGGGTGCGCGCTAGAGGGCGTGCGGTGTCTTTTGATGCGGCGGGAAAACCGACTTTGGTGGCCGGTACTTTTCGCGTCATTGAGCGCGAACGCGCTGACGATGCGCAGCGCCGGATTAGTGCCGAAGTGATCAAACACATGCTGGAAGGCGTGTGCATCACCGATCTGAATTTTCACTTTGTATCGGCCAACCCGGCTTTTTTGCGCCTCACCGGTTACACCGCCGATGAGCTGCACGGCCAATCGGCGAGTTTGCTGGATTCTCCCAAACACCCGCGCGTCTTTTATCTGGACATGCGCGAGCAACTTTTGCAGCGGGGCAATTGGTCTGGCGAAATGTGGCAACAACGCCGATCAGGAGACGCATTTCTCGCGTGGTTGCAAATTGCTGAGGTGTTGTCACCTGAAGGGGCGCGCAGCCATTTTGTTGGAGTGCTGGCCGACGTCACCGATCGCAAGCGCGCAGAGCAGCGCTTGCGTTATTTGGCGCATTTTGACCAATTGACATCCTTACCCAATCGCGCATTTTTGCGGCAACGCCTGCGGCAAAAAATCGACACCGGTGGCAGTCGCCGCTTCGCGCTGATGTTCATGGATCTGGATCGTTTCAAGCACATCAACGATTCGCTGGGGCATTCGGCTGGCGACGAGTTGTTGCGCCAAGCCGCCAAGCGCCTGACCCATGTGGTGGGTGATGCGCAAAACGTGGCGCGCTTTGGCGGTGATGAATTCACCGTCATCGCCACCGGCGATACCAGCAATGAGGGCGTCGAACGCCTAGCGAGCGAGATTCTCGATGCCTTCGCCGGGCCATTGCTGGTTGCCGGCCACGAGATTGCGATTTCTCCGTCGATAGGCATTGCGTATTTTCCGGATCACGGTCGCAACATGGACGAGCTATTGCGCCACGCTGACGCCGCGATGTACGACGCCAAAGCGCGCGGACGTAACACCTATCGCGTTTATTCGGTGCGCATGGCAGAAGACGCCAGCGAACGCACGCGGATGGAATCGGCACTACGCAAAGCTCTAGATCGGGATGAGTTGCGCCTGGTCTATCAACCCAAGCTGAGTTTGCGCAGCGGCCGAATCAGCGGAATGGAAGCGCTGCTGCGCTGGCGTTCGGCAGAACTAGGGCACGTGCCGCCGTCGCGATTTATTCCAGTCGCCGAAGAAACCGGCCTGATCTTGCAACTGGGCGAGTGGGCCTTGCGCCAAGCTCTCTCGCAAGCGCGTGCCTGGGCTGATGCTGGCATGCCCACCACACGAATTGCGGTGAACGTATCGGCGGTGCAATTAACCCGTGGTGGATTTTCCGAGATGGTGAAAATGGTGTTGGACGGCCATGGATTGGCGCCCAATTGGCTGGAAATCGAACTGACCGAAAGTGCGCTGATGGCCGATCCCAAACGCACCAGCCAAACCATTGCTGAACTGCGTGAAACCGGCGTGCGCGTGGCGATCGACGATTTTGGTACCGGCTATTCGTCGCTCAGTTATCTGCGCGGTTTGGCCATCGATACCGTGAAGATCGACAAGAGTTTCATTGATGGCATCGAACACAACGTCGACGATGAGGTGCTGACTTCGACCATTGTGCTAATGGCGCATTCTTTGGGCTTGAGCGTAGTGGCCGAAGGTGTCGAGACGGACCACCAATTGAACTTCTTGCGCGGCGAAAATTGCGATGAAATTCAGGGCTATTGGCTGGCAAGGCCGCTAGATGCCGAAGCCTGCCACAGCTTCGTGATGGGTTACCAGATGCCGAAGGGACTGGTTTTGCCAGGGGCCTGAGGTTTCTTGCCTTCCCTTCCCCAACCCGTCCGGCCCGGCGACAAGCGCCGTGCGTTCGCAGACTCGGCCAGCATGCGCCTGCTCACCCACAATGCTCGTCTTTGCGAGGGAGCCTTAAGCGACTGCGGCAATCCAGCGACTTCGCCTTGTCCCGAAAGTCAATGGATTGCCACGCGACGCGCACAGTCCGAGCATGATTGCCGCTTCTCACGGCGCGCGCCTCGCAATTACGAATCAACGACTTGCGGCTTTAAAGCGCCTACTGCTTACTACTTACTGCGCTGCGCCAAGCCCACTCGGCTGTAATCGGCGTAAGATTTTTCTTCTACCAAATCCGAGCCCAAGCGCAGATTCATTTCTTTTTTCAGCCGCGCGCGGTCGTCGTTGATGACATACACCGCACGCGCCAATTCGATGAATTCAGCATCGAACAAAGCGTGTGATTCCTTGACGCGTATGCGGTCCTCAATGTCCCACAACTGGCCATTCACGGCGCGCAAAGTGTTCCACAAATCTTCGATGCTCGGCCCGCGCGAAGCCGCATCAGCTTGCCAGGTTTCCAGCAGGACCCGCAGTTCTTTTTCGACGTTGGCGAGTTTCACGGCATCGCCAATTCGTTGCGCCTTGATCTCCAGAATGCTGATTTTGTCGATCAACTCGCCGTAAGAAACAGGTACGCGCAGTTGCGTCATCGTAAGGCTCCAAATTGAGTGCGCGGATAATACGGTGGTTATGGTTTTGGCAATCACCCGTTAAAGGAATGGGAACCGGACAAGAATATCGCTCAATTGCATCGCCGTTCCCGCGCCCGCGTTCAGCCGCCGAGATCCTTTTCCAGTTTCGGATCTGCAGTTGGCACTGGCGGCAGCGGAGCCACTAGTCCGTTATCAGCCTTCGCTTTGTCCTGCGCTTTTTGTTTAGCTTTAGCATCTGCTTGGTCTTTTGCAAGTGCCTCTGAGCCATCGCGTGCGCTGCGCAACGTGGCTTGGCGATCGGCTTCATCGCGCTCTTCATCGCGACATTGCTTGCGATTGTCAGCCTGTTCCTGCACTTCAGCACTCTTCAAGGTGCCACGCTCGGCGACCAAACCACTGATTTGTTGGCGCACCGCCGCTTCGCGGGTCGCATCTGCCGCCGTATCGCTGGCTGCCGACATGCGCGCTTCCAACACAGTGATTTCAGCAGCAAGTCGATCAAAGGATTCCGCATAACGCTGGGTGACCGCCTTGGTTCTGGCCTCACAGCGGCGTCGTACCTCGTTCATTTTGGCAAACTCGCCTTGCTCGGCTACCGACCCGCCGGAGCCGGTTTTCATCGATCTAGAGACATCCACCGTCTGCACGCTGTTGGGGTCTTGCGCACACGGGCGCTGCGAAAACACCACGGTGCCGCGTTCGTCGGTGCACTTATAGACGGTCTGCGCACTCGCGCTTGCGCAGCACAACAAAACCATCAAAAACAGGGCGCTGCGCATCATTCTAGAAACCTCTGCCAGGCGATATCAGCTTCAGCCGCTACGCTACCGCAATTTGCCAGCTCCGTCTGGAATCGAAGCTACCGTCTTCAGTCAGCGGTTAACGCTGCGGGCACGCGCGCCTTCTGATGGTCAGCGAATCCGGGCGCCAGTTGACGCGCCAATTTAATCAGTCGTTCGCTAGCCAAACCGCCCCAAGCCAGATCAGCGGCTCCTAACAGCTCACCGGCGCGCACCTTGTCGCCGGTCGCCCAAGCGGCTTCGGCGGCACTCATATCCACATTGACCTTAACTGCCAGCGCATCCGCGCACTGCTGCTGCGCCGCCAAACGCGGCGCTTCGAGTGGTGTATCGAGGCGTTGCAACGCGCGTTCCAGCGTTTTGCGACCGGGCAATTCATGGCTAATGGTCGCTTCCGAATACTTGAACACACCGGCGACGCAGCGCAGTTCTAGCGCCTCGCGACTGCGCGCATCCAATCGCAAATTAGGCATATCAAAGCGACCGGTGGAATACACCACGCGCATACGGCGCTGCAGCAAAGTCATCAATTCTTGCGGCGGCGGCGAAAAATCTTCTTCCCCCATGACCTTGGCGCCACCTACCAACAAAGCGCCGGTAAACTCGTCGGCATAAGCGGCGGCGATGCGAATCGCGGTGCGCGAACCACCCGAGAAACCGCTGATGATGATCCGCTGGGAATCGATCGGATAACGCGCCCGCACATTGTCTAGAGCATGCAAAGCCAGTGGGATACGCCGCTCGTAGACATTTTGCAGATTGCCCGAGCGCCGCGCCGACACATAAATGAAACCAGCGCGGTCAAACACCTTTTTCCAATCGTGGGTCATTGACCAATATTCGAGCGGCGACACAAACACGATCAAGCCATATCCGCGCTCCGGTCGAAACGCAGGAATGAACAGATCGAAGCGCTCGACTTTGAGATCCACTGTGTGGGTTACCGCATGTGTGCCGGTGTACGCCTGAAAACGCTGCAAACGGTCAAAAGTGGTCGGCGAGAGCACCCGTCTGGAAAACTCGTCCGCCGCCACCAGCGGCGAATAACGATCGAACACCTGATTGCTGAGCAACTGACCAGCCCAGGCCAGCTGGACGTTGATCAACATGAGTAAGGCTGATAAGAATCGCGTCATCTGAGAAAAACCTCACCGGTCAAGACATGCAGCCACTTGGATAGCTTCCCCGCTCAGTTTGATGCGCGAATAAGCGCACCGACAGGGGCTACCGGGACTCTCCATGAACCCATCATCTAACTCATTGATTCGTCATTGTGGGGCACGCGCCGCGAGAAGCGGCGATCCTCTAAGGGCTGCTGTCGTGGCAATCCAGACACGGCGCTGGATTGCCGCGGTCGCTTAAGGCTCCCTCGCAAAGCCGGTCTTGTGGGTTCAGCTGCGCAGTTTCCGACGCGCAATAACGAATCAATAGCCAGCGAAACGGCCTACCCATCGCGCACGCCGTCAAAACTCAAGTTAAAACGGGCTAAGTATTTGCGCAAGCGATCCGCGTCGTTACTGGATGCTTTGCGCGCTCGGCTGGCTTGGAACAGGCTGCGTCCGGCTTCGCTTAAGTTGCGTGCTGCTCGGCAAACGCTGATGACATCGCTCAGTTGTACCCGATCAAATCGATCCAGTTGATCTGCTGCGGCACCGAGCAAACTGCGCAAGTCAATGTTCGAAGCAGCGCTGAGCGGTGCGCTTTGGCCGCTCCATAATCGTTTGAGTCGCGCGATTTCTTCGACGACCCCGTCCACGGTGATCCGACCATGCTCCGACAAGGTCGCCAGACGCGTGATCGAGGCACCCAAATCGCGAAAATTCCCCGGCCATAGTGCTTGCGCACTGGTCGCAAACCCCAGAAACTGCACTCGCGCCTCACGGTTAAAACTGACCCGTTCGCCATTGATACGCGCATAGCGCTCTAACTCAAAATCCAAATTGGGCTCGATATCTTCGGCGCGCTCTTTCAGCCCTGGCAAATAGAAAGTCCACATATTCAAACGCGCGAACAAATCGTCGCGAAAGCGCCCTTCAGCAACCGCTTGGGCCAGATCACGATTGGTGCCGGCGAGCAATTGGAAATCACTGCTGACGTCTTTGTCGCCGCCCAACGGCGGAAAGCGTTTGTCCTCAATTGCGCGTAACAGCATGGCTTGTTCATCCAGACCAAGTTCGCCAATTTCATCGAGAAACAATAAACCCTGATCGGCGCTTTTCAGAAAACCGGCACGCTCGCCTTGCGCGCCGGTAAACGCGCCACGCACGTGTCCAAACAAGGCGCTGCCGGCGCCATCGCCACGCAGTGTGGCGCAATTGACCTCGACGAAACGGCCTTTGAGTTCGTGCCGATGTTTTTTCAAATCAAAAAGATTGCGCGCCAACATGCTCTTGCCCGCGCCGGTTGGCCCCATCAACAGAATCGGTGCACGCGAGCGCACGGCCACGCGCTCGATTTGCTCAATCATTCGATTGAACGCGGCACTGCGCGTAGCGATGCCGCTTTTCAGGAAACTCGCGGTTGCATCGCGTTCCAGTGCAAATCGCTGCGCGATACGATCATAGCGAGCCAGATCCAAATCGATGATCGAATGGCTACCGGCATCACCGATGGTTTGTTTGCGCGGCGGCGAGGTTTGCAGCAAACGGCCCGGCACAAATCGCGCTTCGGTCAGCAAGAACCAGCAAATCTGCGCGACATGCGTGCCGGTGGTGATATGCACCAAATAATCTTCATGCTCGACATCAAAGGTATAGGCACGCACGAAGTCGAATAACTTCGCGTACATCTGCTCAAAGTCCCAGGGGTCGGCGACATGGAAATCGTGCAGATGCACGCTGGTTTCCGGGCTGAGCTCGTGCAAATCGGCCAACACCTGCGCGGCCACCGCTTTGTAACGACGCTGATCGACCAATAGCTCGATGCGATCCGCAGCAAAGTCATCGAACAGGCCCAAACTCACCGACGGCCGCCATTTCTCCCAGCGATTCTTGCCCTGCCCGGCGTCCAACTGCGTACCGATGAATCCAATGACCACTTTTCTTTTCATCGATGCTGCAACACAAGCTATCCAACAGGCTACTACCTTATCCATTGGGATATGTTTTCGCAAGCGCTGCTATCTGGCCACTTCTGCCATTTTTTAATTATATCAATAACTTACATATATTTAATGAACTTGGCACGATTCCTGTAATAGCGATGCTCACGACTAGACTGTTTCTTGTCGCTGGGAGACGAACATGGCTAACCGATCTTTGTTTGCGAGTCAGCGGGCTGTCGCGGCCAACGCCGTGAATGCCGAGGGTGCGATTGCCTATGCGATGACGCCCAAACAGGCGCTGGCGCAGTTGGCGATGACGGGTTGCTTGAATCAAACCTATTACGCATCGGCGCAAATGCAGCTCGACCAAGTGTTAGCGCTGTGTTTTGAAGTGCCGGCCGAGTATGTCGCCAAGCTTGCCGTGTTTGCCCGCGAACGCGGTCGGATGAAGGATTTGCCGGCGTTGTTGTGCGCTTGGCTGGCGTCTTTCGATGGCGAACGTTTGCAGGCCATTTTTTCGCGGGTGATTAACGACGGCAACATGTTGCGTAACTTCGTGCAAATCCTGCGTTCCGGCACGGTTGCACGCAAGAGCTTAGGCACGCGGCCGAAACGTTTGGTGCAGCAGTGGTTAGAGCAGGCCAGCGATGAGACGCTGATCCGCGCGATGGTCGGCCAGCAGCCGTCGTTGGCGGACGTGATCAAAATGGTGCACCCACGCGCCAGTTCGATCGAACGCTGCGCTTTGTACGGTTATTTGATTGGTAAGGAGGTAGACACACAGAAGTTGCCGGTAGCTCTACAGGCGTTTGAGCGTTTCAAGCTGGATGCGCGGGCGCCTTTGCCGAAGTTGCCGTTCCAGCTATTAACCGCGCAAACCTTGACCCGTGAGCACTGGGTGGCGATTGCCCGCGACGCCAGTTGGACGACGACGCGAATGAATTTGAACACCTTCTTGCGTCACCGAGTGTTTGAGGATCGGGCGATGGTGCGCTTGATCGCCGAGCGTTTAGCAAACGCTGGCGCCATCCGCAAGGCGCGGGCGTTTCCGTACCAGTTGCTGACGGCCTACCAAGCAGCCAGCACGGTGCCGCAAGCCATACGCGATGCATTGCGGGAGGCCACGGAACTGGCGGTCGCCAATGTGCCCAAGCTCGTGGGTTCGGTGACGGTGGCGGTCGACGTGTCGGGATCAATGGCCTCGCCGGTGACGGGATTCCGGCAGGGTGCGAGCACGGTGACGCGCTGTGTGGATGTTGCCGGATTGATGGCGGCGGCGATTCTGGCGCGTAACCCCGGCGCCATGGTGCTGCCGTTCAATGATCGGGTACGGCCATGGAGTCGTAAACGCGGCGGTGTGATTGAAACGGCGCAGTCGCTATCGAGCTTGCTCGGTGGTGGCACGGCAATCAGTGCACCGCTGGAGCAGATCAACCGGATGGGTTTTGCGCCGGATAACCTGATCATCTTGTCCGACAACCAGAGCTGGATCGACGATCGCAATGCAGGCACCACCGAAACACAGCGGCAGTGGCAGCAGATTAAACAACGCAACTCAGCCGCCAAACTGATCTGCGTGGATCTGCAGCCGTATACCAACAGCCAAGCTTTGTCGGCGGCGGACGTGCTGAATGTAGGCGGATTTTCCGACGCGGTCTTCGAAGTCATCGCCGAATTCAGCGCCGGCCGGTTTGGCGCTGATCATTGGGTGCAGCAGATTGAGGCGATGCCATAGGAGGAGGCTGGTTGTCGGTTGTTGGTGATTGGAAAGAGCAGGGGCCGCGCTGGGCGCGGCCCCGAAAAGAATGGTTGGACGCAACACGAATGCCGTCTGGACTACATCGGTTACGGCGCAAGCCTAGCTGGTTCGATTCCAGCCGCCACGCGCAAGCGTGAGTGAGGTCTAGGCAATTTCGTCGTGTTGTGTGGATGGGTGGCGATTGTTGGTGTCGTATTGGAACGAGCAGGTAATCAGCGCAATTCTGGAGCGGCCTCTAGTGGCGCTTCGCGTAGCGGCGAATGCAGATAGGACTACATCTTTAAAATGTCGCGTCTTATCAATTATTTGTCGCCGCTACGCGCAGCGCCACGAATGCACGAAGGACTACGTAGCCTAGGTGTCGCCGGTTCGATCCCGGCCAGGCCGCAAGGTCTGTAGCTCAGTGGGAGTCCCGGTCGCCCCGGCGCGCTTATTCGCGCATCAAACTGAGTGGAACTTTCGCTCCGATCGGGAGTAAAAAAGTCGTAGGTCACGTTGCCCGCAGGGCTACGTGACAGTGCTCCGATGTCACGTAGCCCTGCGGGCAACGTGACCTACGCATCAACGCTGAAAAAAATGCATTAAAATCATTTGCTTGCGGTATGTTTGGTGAGAGAGCACTGGTTGTCTTTCCAATCCTGGTCGTGCGCTGCACTTGTATTTGCTGTTGGTAGAGCCAGCACATCGGCATGTTTTGAAACCTAATTTGTATCTTAAGAGAACACAAATCATGAACACCCAATCGTACGAACTGATTGAGCAACACGGTGGTGTGCCGATCAAAATGTTCACCCGCGGCGTGCCGGTGGAAGACGAGGCGCGGCGCCAGTTGATGGGTTTGGCGCGCCTGCCGATTGTCGGTCCCTTTGTTGCGGCGATGCCGGACGTGCACTTGGGCATCGGCGCGACGGTGGGTTCGGTGGTGCCGACGCGCGGCGCAATCATCCCGGCAGCGGTGGGTGTGGATATTGGCTGCGGCATGATTGCCGCGCGCACCAGCCTAGTTGCAGCTGATTTGCCCGACAACTTGGGCCCGCTGCGTAGCGCAATCGAGCGCGCCGTGCCGCACGGCCGCAGCAAAGGCGCGCGCGACAAGGGCGCTTGGGAAAACGCGCCAGAGATCACCGCGACCGCATGGCGCGGCCTGGAAGGCGACTTCAAGCGCTTGTGCGAAATCCACCCGCGCTTGAAGAACACCAATAACTTCAAACACCTGGGCACGTTAGGGACAGGCAATCATTTCGTGGAAATTTGCCTAGACGAAAGCGGCGCGGTGTGGGTAATGCTGCACTCCGGTTCGCGCGGGGTGGGTAACGCCATCGGCACCCATTTCATTGAGTTGGCGCAGGCCGATATGCGTAACCATATCGCCAACTTGCCGCACCGTGATCTGGCCTATTTCAGCGAAGGTTCGCCCCATTTTGACGACTACGTGTTCGCGGTCGGCTGGGCGCAAGCCTACGCCCGCGAGAATCGCGCGATCATGCTCAAGCACAGCTTGGCCGCATTGCAAAAACTGATCCCGAAAAAGTTCAAAGTCACCGAGGAAGCAGTCAATTGTCACCACAACTACGTGCAAAAAGAGACTCACTTCGGTGAGGAATTATTCGTGACCCGCAAGGGCGCCGTGAGCGCGCGCTTAGGGCAACTCGGCATCATTCCGGGCAGCATGGGTGCCAAGAGTTTCATCGTGCGCGGCCTGGGGAATGCCGACTCTTTGTGCTCGTGTTCCCACGGCGCCGGCCGCGTCATGAGCCGCACCCGCGCAAAAAAGGAAATCACCTTGGAGCAACACCGCATCGCCACCGCGCATGTCGAATGCCGCAAGGACAACGACGTGATCGACGAATCCCCAGCCGCCTACAAACCCATCGAAGCGGTGATGGCAGCGCAGCGTGATTTGGTGGAAATCGTCCACACCCTCCGCCAAGTCGTATGCGTCAAGGGGTGAAGCCGGCTTGCTTGCGCGCCATGGCGCGCAGCCGGCTGAACGCACGTCGGCTATGCCGACGGGCCGGAGGAAGCAGGCGCGCTTGGCCGGCATGCCG
>Ga0209181_10009129_pt1 | contig 13122 bp, 10 predicted proteins | sample MAT05_FD_187208 | JGI IMG/M metagenome (GOLD analysis project Ga0209181, IMG submission 187208) | Freshwater microbial communities from Lake Fryxell liftoff mats and glacier meltwater in Antarctica - MAT-05 (SPAdes) (version 2) | ecosystem: Environmental > Aquatic > Freshwater > Ice > Liftoff... | reverse complement strand
ATTCAAGAGCCCGTTTATGGTTTTTGTGTGTACAATGAAATAGGTGATCAATCAATTATTGATTACAGAAGCCTTAAACCCGAAAAATACGGGACGGGCACCGGAAAAAAACCACTTGGATATGTGGTAGATCGCCGACGTTTTGACCGATACCTGATGACCTTGGCCGAGCGGGCAGGTGCAGAAGTCTGGTTAAAAACGGAAGGCATAAACTATAAGCCTTTGGCTGACGGAACTTGCGAAGTGTATTTGCGCAAGTTCAATAAGGACCTAAAAATCCGAACAAAAATTTTAGTGGGCGCGGATGGTTTGCAATCGCAGGTAGGAAAGTGGGCTGGGCTGAATACCCATATCAAAATGACAGAATTAGCGAGTTGCCTTCAGTTTGTAGTGGATAAGGTAGAAACCAATGGGATGCTTGAAATCATAACCGGTCATGAGTGGGCGCCAGGAGGTTACGCGTGGCTTTTTCCTAAAGGCCATGGCTATGCTGAGGTTGGATTGGGCGTTATTCGAACCATGACCAAAAGAAATGCCCAATGGCATTTGGATCATTTCATACACAACTCCTTTCTTAAAGAGCGCCTAAAACATGCCCGAATACTGGAAGTGCATGGAGGCGGTGTTCCATTGGCGGCGCCTTTACGCACGCAATATGCCACGAATTTGATTTTGGTGGGCGATGCGGCGCGGCATGTGAATCCAATAACAGGCGGTGGCATACATACCGCCTTGACGGGAGGACTGATAGCGGGTAAATTCCTTGCCGAGCTGGTTCAAACGGGCACGAGTGCCAGTGCCGATAATCTAAAAGGATATCAAACGCGTTGGCTAGATCAATTGGGCAATAAAATGTGGCAGTTGTACAACACCAAAAAATCAATTTTTACCATGAAGGACATTGCTGAACGCAACCTCCAGTTGTACGAAACAATGTCGGATTATTTTAACCCGCTATCCGTTTATAAAAAAGTCTAGTATAAACAGCATAACATTTAATATAATGAGTTTTATCAAAACAAAACCAGATGGTTCTGGAAGCTCCGTAAATATATTTTACGAAGATTATGGCAGTGGGAAACCTGTAGTGTTTATTCACGGATGGCCACTTAACCATGAAATGTGGGAATACCAGTTGTCAGAATTGCCCAAAAAAAATCTTCGCTGTATCGCTTATGACCGTAGAGGATTTGGGAAATCAGACCGCCCCTGGGAAAACTACGATTACGACACGCTTGCAGATGATCTGAAAGCATTGCTGGACCAATTGGATTTAAAAGAAGTAATTCTAGTGGGCTTTTCAATGGGCGGAGGAGAAATTGCCCGCTATATTGGAAAATATGGCACCACGCGAATTGCCAAAATTGTATTAATCAGCGCGGTTACGCCCTATATGCTCAAAACAGCGGACAACCCTGAAGGGGTTGACAAAAAGAATTTTGATGCAATGATAGAAAAGATAACAGAAGACCGCCCCGCCTTTCTCGCAAATTTCGCCAAGCATTTTTATGGGGTTGATCAAGTTAAAAAAGCGGTAAGCCAGGAAATATTAGATTGGAATCAAATGCTCTGTTTGATGAGTTCTGCAAAAGCAACCACGGAATGTGTACGGTCTTTTTCCGAAACAGATTTCAGGGATGATTTGACCAAAATTAATGTCCCGGTACTCATCATCCACGGAGATGCTGACCAAACAGTCCCTATTGCTATTTCAGGGAATAAAACAGCAAAATCGCTGCCTAAGGCAAAATACATTGTATATAAGGATGCGCCTCACGGGTTGTTTATTACGGATAAGGATAAATTGAACAAGGACTTAATAGCATTTATCGGATGAAGCGCAAGGACCCCGTTGTTTTTCAAATAGGATGGAACGCCTGCATCAATTGTGGCGCATGTGTAGCCGTATGCCCGCACGATGCGGGGTTTATCTCTGCCTTTGACACCATTGCAGTGAATATACCTTGCCATATTGCCTGCATGGTGTGTGAAGATATTTGCCCAGTGAGCACTATTACGCATGAAAAATCTAAAGATTTTGTGGCAGTTCAGTCGGCCACACACTATAATAGGTAGCACACTGAGTATTTTGTCCATTTTCGCTATTGCGATTGGGACGAGTTCATCGGTTACAATCGCACCCTTATTGTTGCCTTTGAGCCTTTTGAGTGCTATAACCTGCAATATATACATCACAGGTTTGAATCAGTGGTCAGATGTCGCGGTAGATAGGATCAATAAACCCTGGTTGCCTATTGCCGCAGGTACGCTATCTAAGCAGCATGCATTAACGATTGTTTTGATTGCTGGTTTCGTTTCGCTGGCTGCTGCAGCTTGTTTGTCATGGCCATTTTTTGGTTTGATATTGTCTATTAGCACAATCGGAACTGCCTATTCATTACCTCCCCTAAAACTCAAACGCAACCATTTATTGGCAGCAGCTGCTATTTCTGTAGTTCGGGGTTTAATGGTAAATATCGGGTTTTATGTGCATTTTCGGTATGAAATAATGGGAGATTGGATGGTTACGATGGCTATTTTGCCTTTAACGGTTTTTGTGACAGGATTCAGTCTGGGCATTGCATGGTTCAAAGATATTCCAGACACCAAAGGAGATGCGGTTTATCAATTTGGTACGTTGGCAGTTACAAGAGGTCGGCAACGAGCTTTTAGATTGGGTGTCATAGTCGTCGCATTCGCTTACGCCTATATCCTATTTGCTGCTGTTGTTGGTCAACTTCCTTCGCGGATGTATTATGTCATTACGCATACTGCTGTCCTGTTTCTTTTTCTTTGGCAAGCCAATGCATTGCAAGTAGCCGACGATAAACAAGTCAAACGTTTTTACTTGTTTTTCTGGGGGCTTTTTTTTCTTGAGTATTTGATTTACCCGATAGGGTTCTATTTGCCTTCTTAATTCGATTCAATGTTGAAAAAATATTTTCTTACCGAAAAATTAGACGATAAATTTTTAGGCGTTTATAATGCCTATAAATTTATTGCGCGGTTTTTCAAACAAGCATTTCAACGGCCATTTGAATTTCGTGAAATTGTTTATCAATGTTATGAAGTGGGTGTGAAGTCTTTGCCCCTGATAACGCTCACAGGATTTGTGGTCGGCATGGTTTTTACCAAACAATCACGGCCTTCTTTGGTCGCTTTTGGCGCAACTTCCTGGCTGCCTTCTTTGATCGCGATTGCTATGATAAGAGCCTTGGCCCCACTCGTGACGGCTTTGATCACTGCGGGCAAAGTAGGCTCTAATATTGGGGCGGAACTCGGGTCCATGCGGGTAACAGAACAAATTGACGCCATGGAGGTCTCCGCTGCTGACCCGTTTAAATTTCTGGTGGTTACGCGTGTTATCGCGACCACTATTATGATTCCAATATTGGCGCTGTATTGCACTTTTGTGGGCATGATGGGTTCTTTTCTGAATATTTATCAGAATGAAAAAACCAGTTTTCCCACTTTTATCTCTGAGGCATTTGCACAGGTCAGTTTCCTGGATGTCGGCACCTCCTTGGTAAAATCTATTACGTTTGGATTTACCATTGGAATGGTAGGAAGTTATAAAGGTTACAATGCTGCAAAAGGAACACAGGGCGTTGGGAAAGCCGCCAACGCTGCTGTTGTGCTTTCCATGTTTCTGATTTTTGTGGAAGAAATGGTCATTGTTCAAATATCCAACTGGATCAGATACTATTAAATATGCAAAACAAAGCGTCGCAAATAGATAAGGGAGCGCCCGTGATCTCCATCAAAGGATTGTATAAATCCTTCGGTGATTTGGAAGTATTAAGAGGCATTGACCTGGACGTTTTTAAAGGAGAAAATGTCGTGGTGCTGGGACGCTCGGGTAGTGGCAAATCTGTTTTAATTAAAATTATCTCCGGCCTTTTGCTGCCAGACGAAGGCACCGTCAAGGTGCTGGGAAAAGACGTTGAGCGATTAAGCGAAAAGGAAATGCGCGAACTGCGTATGAAAATCGGGTTCTCGTTCCAAAGCAGTGCCTTGTATGATAGCATGAATGTGCGCGAAAACCTGGAGTTCCCATTGACCAGGACCAATAGAACGCTCAGTATTAAGGAAATAGACATTGTAGTGGAAGAAACGCTCGATGCGGTAGGCTTATCGGATAAAATCAACCAAATGCCTTCAGATCTATCGGGCGGACAGCGGAAAAGGATCGGAATTGCCCGGACGTTGATGCTTAAACCGGAAATAATGTTGTATGATGAACCAACCGCTGGCCTTGACCCCATAACCTGCATAGAAATCAATAACTTGATCAATGAAGTTCAGGAACGCTATAAAGCCAGCTCCATTATTATTACCCACGACCTGACCTGCGCAAAAACCACGGGCGATCGTGTTGCCATGCTTTTGGAAGGTAAATTTACTCGCATAGGAAGCTTTGACGAAGTCTTCGACACAGAAGAGACGCAGGCAAAAGAATTTCACAATTACAATTTCATTCAATAGTTATGAAATCAGAATCAAATAAGCGCGCAGTCGTAGTAGGGCTGTTCATAGTTCTGGGCTTGGTTTTCCTTCTGGCGGGTATTCTCGCCATCGGCAACCTGCACAGCACTTTTGTAAAAAAAATTCACGTGACTGCTATCTTCGAAGATGTCAATGGGTTGCAGGCCGGGAACAACGTCTGGTTTTCAGGTGTGAAAATCGGGACAGTACACAAGTTGGGCTTTTACGGAAAATCTCAAGTCAGGGTTGATGTAAAGATTGATGAAAAAGCGCAGCAGTATATCCGTAAAGATTCCAAGATGAAGATCAGCACCGATGGATTGATCGGCAACAAAATTGTCATCATCTATGGGGGTAGTCCATCGGCTGAGCCTGTGGAAGCGGGCGATACACTGGGTATTGAGCTAATAGCATCTACGGAAGAGATGATGAGCGATTTACGCCAGAACAACAAAAACCTGCTGGCGATCACCACCGATTTTAAAACCCTCAGTAAAAAACTGGTGGATGGAGAAGGAACGGTAGGAAAACTATTGAAAGATGAAACGCTCTACAACAGCCTGGGCACTACGCTCGCCTCGCTGGAAAGGTCTTCTCAACATGCTGAAAAACTAACGGCCTCCATCGCTGATTATGGCGTAAAACTCAATAAAAAGGGATCCCTGGCCAATGACCTTGTTACGGATACAACCATTTTCAAGGATGTTCAAGCCTCTGTAAAGCAACTAAAGAAATTGACCATCACGGCTGCGGAAGCAACGGACAATTTGAAAACTGCCAGCAGTAATGTTAGTATAGCCACCAGTAAATTAGACAATAAAAGCTCGCCATTGGGTGTGCTGCTTTATGATGAAGCATCCGCGTCACACCTTAAGGCAACGCTCGAAAACCTGGAAAGCGGTTCAGAAAAATTGGATGAGAACTTAAGGGCGGTTCAAGACAATTTTTTATTGCGCCGTTATTTTAAGAAGAAAAAGAAAGCGGAGGAAGCGGCGAAACAATAAAGTTGGGTAATCGCAAGTGCTATACCCCCTTTAAACACTTCATGATTTTACTATACAATAGTTTTTCGTCAATGGGCTTGGAGACATAATCATTCATGCCAAGCGCTTTACATTTTTCAAGATCCACGGTAGTTACATCCGCTGTAAGCGCAATAATCGGAATTTTAGATTTCATTTGTTCTCGCATGTAGTTAGTTGCTTCAAATCCATTCATTTCAGGCATTTGTAAATCCATCAAAACAATATCATAATTATTTTTTTGCAACATTTCAATGGCAATTTTGCCATTGTTGGCAACCTCTACTTCAAAGCCAAATTCAGCAATTATTATTTTGATTAAAAGCTGATTCAGCAATACATCTTCAGCAACAAGTACTTTTACTTTTTCTTTTTCTTTTTCTTTTACTTTTTCTTTTACTTTTATATTTTCATTTTCCACGGGCGCTTTTTCAAAAGTCAGCACAAAACTAAAGGTTGAGCCCTTCCCAAGTTTGCTGGCAACCTTGATTGTTCCACCTTGACGTTCCACCAGTTGTTTGACAATGGCAAGACCGAGGCCTGTTCCTCCGTAAGAACTGTCCTTATCTCCGTGTACTTGTTCAAAATTATTAAAAATATGTCCCAGTCTATTCTCTGGAATTCCAATGCCCGTATCTGTTAACACAAATTCGATGGTTGCTTTTTCTGCATCCTCACTTAAAAGGCGTATAATCAAAGTTATTTTCCCTGCTGTTGTAAACTTTACTGCATTACCTAACAGATTTAAAATTATTTGACGCAAACGCATTGGATCGCCCAACAGATCCTGAGGAATATTGTCACCAAACTGTTTGATCAAGTCTAAATTTTTCTCTTCTATTTTTGCTTCAAACACTTGAAGCGTCGTATCAATGGAAGCATACAAGTTAAAAGAGACTTGTTCAAAGGTGATTTTTCCGGAATTCACTTTGGCAAGGTCAAGAATATCATTAATTAAAACAATCATGCCATCGCTCGATACTTTAATAGCATTGATATATTCTTTTTGCCTATCACTTAAATTTGTCTTCAATACCACATTCGTAAACCCGACAATTGCATTCATAGGTGTTCGGATTTCGTGGCTCATGTTGGACAAAAACTGTTGCTTTGCTTTTACGGCATCTTCTGCAACTTGTGCTTTTAGCTCTGCATTTATTTTGGCCTCTTCCAATACTTTCTTTTCTTTCACCTGAAGTTCGATGGCTAATCTTTTTACTTCTGTGATGTCTGCAATCGTGAAGACAATTAATTCTTCGTTTTTACTCTGCTGAATAATGCGGTGTGCATTGAGCAGCATTGTTTTGTTGCCTATGATGGAAAAGGTTTGTTCTACCTCAAAATCGTGAAAGCGGATATTTTTTGGAACGATGTCTTCGAGCAGTTCTCGTAGTCGTGGAATATTCCATTGACCATTGCCCAACTTATACAGTGATACGCCAATGATATCGTCTTCGCTTACATGAAATGTTTTGCAGAATGAATTGTTGGCAGATTTAATCCTTATGTTTTTGTCAAGAATGAGCACCGGCTCGTGAACAGTAGAGAGAATGGCTTCGTAATAAGTGTATAATTCTTCTACTTGCTGTATCCGTGCATACAATTCATGATTGGTGGTGATCAGTTCTTCGTTGGTAGATTCAATTTCTTCTTTGGAGGTTTCGAGTTCTTCATTCAGGCTTTGTAATTCTTCATTGCTGGAAATGATTTCTTCATTAGCGCTCTGCAATTCTTCGTTGGTTGCTTCCTGGTCATGCGTAATAGAGCCCATATCGGAGCGTGCAGCAGCCAATTCTTCTTCTAATTTTTTTATCCTGCGGTCTTTCGCAAGGGAGTTGTTTTTTCCAACCTTGCTCGGTTGCTCCACTATCTCTACCTGTTGTCCGGTGAAGACAATAATCAGCAATGGCTCTTCTCCTTCTATATCAAGCGGGGCCACTTCCAAATTGACTATTTGTACGGTATTGCTGCTTACATCCCGATTCATTTCAATGCCTATTTTGCGTACAATTTGTTTTGTTTTTATTACATGGTGGATTGCATTGCGTAGCTCAAAAGTAATTTCGAGGTGGGCCATCCTTAAAATATTAAAGCTGGCTTTGCCCGGGGCCTGTTGGAGGTACAGTGAAGTGGAGCCTCGGAATTGGAGGATTTCTAAATCGTAATTGATAATCACGCTCGCAGGTACATAATTCGCAAGCAGCACGTCATCAAAAGCACTGCCGGGATTACTATTTGGAACCGCAAAGGTCCTTTTATGGATGATTGTTGAGGTGCTATTTTTTTCAGGTTTAGGATTGTATGTAATGCCGGATATTATATTGGGTATTCTGTGTGCACCTGAATTTTTTTTGCGTGTATAAACTTTATACTTTTTGTTAAGGGTAGTGAAAAGAGCCGTAGAGGTTCCGATCGTTTCTGATTTGCCCAACATCAGATATCCAGCCTCATTCAGTGCATAGTGGAAAGTTGAGATGGCTTTTTTCTGGGCACTGGTATCAAGATAAATAAGAAAATTACGGCAACTAATAAAATCCATACGCGAAAATGGAGGGTCGGTCAAAACATTGTGCTGGGTAAAAACACATATATCCCGGAGATATTTAGAGATCCGGTACTTATCATTCGATTTTGTAAAAAATTGCTGAATGCGTTTCGGTGAAACATTTTTGAGCTGTTGCAAAGAATATTCTCCAGTGCGGGCTACACTAATTGCTTCTGCGCTGAGATCGGAAGCAAAAATCTGAAAAGGGAAGTTGACGCCTTTGTTTCCTTGTATTTCATGCAATATCATGGCCATAGAATACACTTCTTCGCCTGTGGCACAGGCAGCCACCCAAATACGCAATGGTTCGCCAGAAGCTTTGCTTTTTAGCAATCGGGGCAGCACGGTGGTTTTTAACAGGGTAAAGGCTTCGGTATCTCTGAAAAAATCCGTCACATTGATGAGCAAATCCTGATAAAGCAGATCCAGTTCCGTTTCCGTTTTTGCTAGAAATTCTGCATATTCCTTGATGGTTTTTATTTTATGGATCAGCATCCTGCGTAGCATTCGCCGCTTGATGGTGTTCATTTTATAATGGCTGAAATCAACCCGCTTTCTTTTATGTATTAGCTGAAGAATAATTTTCAGGTCGGGGTCGGTGTTCTCAATTTCATCTTCGGGTGTGAGTTTTATGGCATGATGCCTTACCAAGGGATGTTTGCTCATCCAGCTTAGTTCCTCTCCAATTTCCTTTGGGGATAACACAAAGTCAACCACGCCTTCGGCAATGGCTGAATTTGGCATGCTACTGAATTTAGCGGAATCATCCTGCGCAAAAGTGATGCCTCCTGCCAACTTTATTTCTTTCAACCCGCGGGTGCCATCATAGGCGCTGCCCGACAGTACAATGCCGATAACATTTTCTTTATGGGTTTCGGCCAGGGATGAAAACAGCACATCAATGGATAGGTTAGATTTTCTATTTTTTAGACGCGGAAGCAATTGTATGTGTCCGTCTATCACCTCAATTTCTTTATTGTAGGGTATCACATACACATTATCGGGTAGTATCTTCTCCATGTCATCTATGTCCTGCACTTTCATGGTTGTCAACCTTGATAAAAGCTCAGGAAGCAAACTTTTGTGTTCAGAGCTGAGATGCTGCACATAAATATAAGCCATGCCCGTGCTGGGAGAAAGATTTTGCAAAAGCTGCGACACTGCTTCCAACCCGCCCGCAGAGGCACCAATGGCAACCACTGGAAATGGATGCACAGACTTCTTACCTTTTACAAGGACGAGTGTTTGATCCTGCACTGTTAGCGTATCTGTTGTGGGTATTGGCGTTTCAACCTCGCTGTCGCTGGATTGTAACAGAGGCGCTTTTTTGGAAAGGGATTTTGTTTTTTTTGAAACAGGAGTAGATTTCATTGTTGCGAGTGTTTCTGTACCAAAAGGATTTGGCACCTGCTTGTGCAAAGATAGCCATTAGAGCATATTGGGGATTTAGATTTTGTCAAGGGAATCGTTTTTCAGTCGAACAGCCACCTGCCGGAGTACGTCCATTGAGTCATGAACAGACCAGAAGGACGATCACACCGATCAGGAATTTCGCTTTTTTAGTTTTGAAAAATTTGGGAATATTCATGGTAAATATTTTGTAACTGGTTAGTCATTTAAAAATCCCGAAGGGATTGAATATGAATAGTTACATTTTATGTAAAAGGGTGGGAATAAAAATCCAGTCTATTTTACTTGTCCACTTTTTTTGCCATTATCTCAATTTCGATTTTCTCTTTTTTAATGTTTTGACGAATCAAGGCAAACAAGCCCATATAAATATTTGCTATCCATACTAAAGAGAATCCTGCTATGACGTAACCGCTCCAGTCATCCATCAACAATTTGTAATCCGTTATAAACAGAAACAAAATGACCACATAATGGCTAAAACAATATTCACAGGTAAGGAGATAAAAAAATTTCCTTACCAAAACTGTATTGCTATTTAAACTTCTTCTGGAACAATAATCTCTAGGTTCTTTAAATATCTCTTCATGGGTGACAGTCCAAGCAATACATGCAATGGGTATCGCCAATAAAAAAAGCCAGGAGATTTGAAGGGAGAGTGTCATAGTTAAGTGCTTTTACCACGTTTGTTCATCCGGTCGAAAGAAAAAATGTGCGCATCGGGGTTATTTTTGCCAAGCGCCGCATCTCGGATGATTTCACCAGCGATTTGACTGAACACAATACCGTTTCCACCAAAGCCCAAAGCAAAAATTGTGCGTGGCCGCTCTTTCACCATCCCGATAAATGGAAGCCCGTCCGCAGTTTCTGCAAAAGTGCCTGCCCAGTTGAAATCCACCAGGATAGGGGCCAGCGTTGGGAACCTTTTATCAAAATCATGCGCCAGCAAACGGGTCTTTTTGGTCAACAATTTATCTCGCTTGCCAGGGCTGTAAAAAGGCTCATCCCTGCCACCCACCAACACCCTTCGATCTGGAGTGGTTCGGAGGTAGAGGTAGGGTCGGGCGGTCTCCCAGATTAGCGCGTCGCGGTACCAAATTTCAGACTCAAAGGGTTCACTTACAAGTACATACGTGGAGTGAAAGCGAGTGACTTTTTGTTCCAGGTAATCTTGAGATTCGTAGCCGCTGGCAATCACCAATTGCTTTGCCCGAATGAGATGTCCGTGACCGGTGTTGAGCACCACTTGCGTTTTTTCATGCTGGATGTCTACGATTTCGGTTTTGTCAAATACCTTCGCACCGTGTTTCATCGCATCTTGCAACAGTGCGTGCGTGAGCGAATAGGCATCTACTTGAGCACCATCATGCGGGGAAAACAAGGCACCCGGCGATTGAAAATGCGGAAATGCCCGAGTCACCTCGGCTTTGTCCCAACGCTCCACGCGGATCCCATGCTTTTGACGAATCGCAAATTCCAGGTCTAATGCTTCCAAATCAGCTTTTTTGCTTGCACAATAGATGGAAGGTTTTCGCTCAAAACCTGTCGGCAAGGGTAGCTTTTCGCAAATCTGTTCGAGCTTGTCAATGGCTTCAATGCAGAGATGATAACTACGGGCAGCGTTCTTTTCGCCTACGAACGCTGCCAGTTTGTGCATGGGGACGTCAATTTCGTATTGCAATAATGCCGTGCTGGCACAAGTGCTTCCCATACCTATATGCCTACGATCCACCACCGCTACGGAAATCCCTGCATGCGCCAAATACCAAGCGGTGAGCGCCCCAGTGATGCCCCCACCCATGACGAGAAAATCTACTTGTAAGGGATGACGGAGGGCCGGGTATTCATAGAGAAAGCCATTTTTTAGAAGCCAATAAGGGTAGGGCGTGTGAAGGTTCATATAGCTTATACCTTTGTTTCCTCTGTGGTCAATACCAAATTTTGGGCCACGACCTCCTTGTGTTCCACAAAAACAGCGTATTCTGTGGGGCGGATTTTTCCGCCATATTTATTGGCATACACTTTAGTGAACTCTGCACCCAAATAGAGGATGATAGCCGAATAATATACCCATAAAATAATCAATACCACCGCTCCTGCCGCGCCGTATGCCGAAACAGTGCTAGAACGGCTGAGGTATAAATTGATAAGATATTTGCCTATCAAAAACAACACACCCGTGAAAAAAGCGCCAATCAGTACATCACGCCATTTTAATTCGGCATCTGGCAACACCTTAAATATCACCGCGAAAAGAAGCATCACAACGCCCATTGAAACCAAATTGCTGATGATATACGCCAGCCATACGAAGGAGCTTATATAAACCGCAAGCCAACCATCCAACATGCTCAGTGCCGCGCTCAAGACCAGAGAAACCATCAATAGAAAACCAATGCCGACCACCATCGAGAAAGAAACGATTCGGGTGAGGAGGAATCGCACCCAGCCGCGTTTGGGCTTTGCTTTGATAGACCAGATGGTATTGATGGAATCTTGGATTTCAATAAACACACCCGTTGCCCCGAGAAAAAACGTGGCCACACCTACCACGGTCACCCAAGGTGTGTCGCCAGAGATTCGGACGTTTTTGATCATTTCCTGAAGTTGCAGAGCCCCCAATTTACCAATAAGTCCTTCAAATTGAAGATACAGGTAGCCTTCCGCCGCTTCTTTGCCCAACAAAATACTGCCAATCGCAATGACGATGATCAACATGGGCGCCATAGAAAAAAGCGTATAATACGAAAGCGAGGCACTTAACTTTAGGCCGTTGTCCTCGATAAATTCTTCGGCAGACAAACGTAGCAGGCACCCAAGGGCGAGGGTTCTTTCCCAAAGATTTTTAAAGGAAAGGCCAGACAGTAACAGGATTTTCATAGTACTGAATAAACCTAGTTACATTGTCCCAATACAACCCATAAAATAATAAATATGACAATTGTGCTTAGGCAGCCACCCCCAAATTTCATGGCGCCAGCGCCGGAAAGTATTCCTCTGAAAAGGTTATTCATGGTATCTGATTTGTTGAAAAAATAGCGGAATGCTATATTTCCACAAAGATGCCGTCACAGGATTTGAAGGCTGTTACATAATTCATTAAAATAGTTACATTATTCACATAAACCCCTCCTCCAAATCGTGAGGTTGTTATTTCATCGGTACTTACAAAATTGCTGCATAAGCCCCTGTGCAGGCGCATAACCGCCTATTGCCGCCTGTTGCCAATCAGCGCAAGCCCCTGCTAAGTCGCCCGCAGAACGGCGTGCCATGCCACGGTTACATTTAAAGTTGGGAGCATCAGGCTTCATCGCGATGGCTTTGTCAAAAAATGCGAGTGCCTCCGTGAATTTGCCCATGCTTGCGTAGGCGTTCCCTTTGTTGTTTACGGCGTCTGCAAACTCTGGAGAGATCGCGAGGGCGGCATCATAGCAAGCAATGGCCTCTTGCATTTTGCCCATTCCAGCCAGCGTGTTCCCTTTCCTGAAATGATATTCCGGGTCGGCTTTAATCTTGAGTGCAAGATCGTAGGCTGCCAGCGCGCGCTCGTTTTGTCCGGCTCCGGCATAAGCCATACCGAGGCTCGATTGAATTTTGTCTTTGGGTTCTTTCGAGTCCATAAGAGCGAATTTTTCCAGATCAGCAATGGCTTTTGGAAAA
>Ga0209181_10009125_pt1 | contig 13128 bp, 11 predicted proteins | sample MAT05_FD_187208 | JGI IMG/M metagenome (GOLD analysis project Ga0209181, IMG submission 187208) | Freshwater microbial communities from Lake Fryxell liftoff mats and glacier meltwater in Antarctica - MAT-05 (SPAdes) (version 2) | ecosystem: Environmental > Aquatic > Freshwater > Ice > Liftoff... | reverse complement strand
GGTGGCCGCGCGCAGCTTGGCGTCCAGATTCGACAGCGGCTCGTCGAACAGAAAGACCTGGGGCGAGCGCACGATGGCCCGGCCCATCGCCACCCGCTGGCGCTGGCCTCCCGAAAGCTGGCGCGGCTTGCGCTCGAGCAGGTGCGACAGCTCCAGCGTCGCCGCCGCCTTCTCCACCCGCGCCTTGATCTCGGCCGCCGGCAGCTTGCGGATACGCAGCCCGTAGGCCATGTTGTCGAAGACGTTGAAGTGCGGGTAGAGCGCGTAGTTCTGAAAGACCATCGCGATGTCTCGCTCGGACGGGTCGACGTCGTTGACCACCTGGGTGCCGATGGCGATCTCGCCGCCGCTCACCGCTTCCAGCCCCGCCACCATGCGCAGCAGCGTGCTCTTGCCGCAGCCCGACGGCCCGACGATGACGATGAACTCGCCGTCTGCGATTTCGGCGCTGACGCCGTGCAGCACCTGCAGCGCGCTGCTGCCGATGCCGTAACGTTTGACGATGTTGCGAAGCGAGATCGAGGCCATGTCTACTTTTCCGAGTCCACCAGGCCCTTGACGAACCAGCGCCGCATCAGCACCACCACCGCCACCGGCGGCAGCACGGCCAGCAGCGTGGTGGCCATGACGAGGTTCCAGTCGGTGGCCGAATCGCCCGAGCCGATCATCTTGGTGATGCCGACGACGATGGTGTCGAGCCGGTTGTCGGTGGTGATGAGCAGCGGCCAGAGGTACTGGTTCCAGCCGTAGATGAAGAGAATCACCGCGAGTGCCGCGATGTTGGTGGCGCTCAACGGCAGCACCATGTCCTTGAAGAAGCGCAGCGGGCCGGCGCCGTCGATGCGCGCGGCCTCCACCAGTTCGTCGGGGATGGTCAGGAAAAACTGGCGGAACAGCAGCGTGCCGGTGGCCGACGCGATCAGCGGCACCGTCAGCCCGGCCATGCTGTTGATCATGCCGAGGTCGCTGACCACCTCGTAGGTCGGCAGGATGCGCACCTCCACCGGCAGCATCAGCGTGAGGAAGATCATCCAGAAGAGCAGGGTGCGGCCCGGGAAACGGAAGAACACCACCGCGTAGGCCGAAAGGATCGACATGACGATCTTGCCGCCGGTGATGATCAACGCCATCAGCAGGCTGTTCCACAACATCACCCACACCGGGGGCGAAAGGTAGCTGCCCTGCATGCCCTGCAGCAGCGTCTGGCGGTAGTTGTCGAGCCCGTGCGTGCCTGGCAGCAAGGGCATCGGCGCCTGGGCGATCTCTTGCGGCGTCAGCGTGCTCGCGACGAAGGCGATGTACAGCGGAAACGCCGTGATCAGCAGGCCCAGCCACAACACGGCGTGCGGCAGCCAGCCGCCGGGCGAGACGGCTGCGGTGCTGGTGTCGGTCGTGCTGTTCATGCGGCGCTCATGTGGCGTTCACGAGTAATGCACCCGGCGTTCGACAAAGCGGAACTGGATCATCGTCAGCGCCACCACGATGACCATCAACACCACGCTCTGCGCGGCCGAGCCGCCCAGGTCGAGGTTGTGGATGCCGTCCTTGTAGACCTTGTAGACCAGCGTCTCCGTGGCCCCGGCCGGCCCGCCCTGGGTGACGGCGCTGATGACGCCGAAGGTGTCGAAAAAAGCGTAGACGAGGCCCACCACCAGCAGGAAGAAGGTGGTCGGCGAGAGCAGCGGGAAAACGATGGTCACGAAGCGGCGAAACGGCCGCGCGCCGTCGATCGCCGCCGCTTCGAGCAGGCTTTTCGGAATCGCCTGCAGCCCGGCCAGAAAGAACAGGAAGTTGTAGGCCACCTGCTTCCAGGCCGATGCCAGGATCACCAGCCACATCGCATCACTGCCGTCCAGCGTCGGGTTCCAGTCCACGCCGGCGGCTTTCAGCCACCAGGCGAGCACGCCGATCGACGGGTTGAACATGAACAGCCACAACACGCCCGCCACCGCCGGCGCAATGGCGTAAGGCACCAGCATCGCCGTGGTGTAGGCGGTGCCGCCCTTGACCACGCGGTCGGCCATCACCGCCAGGGCAAGGGCGGGCACCATCGCCAGCACGGTGACGGCGAACGAGAAGTAAGCCGTGCGCCACACCGCCTGCAGGTAGCCCTCGTCGGCAAACACCAGGCGAAAGTTTTCCAGGCCGACGAACTGCACGCTCTGGCCGAAAGGGTCTTGCTGCAGCACCGACATGTACAGTGCCTGCCCGCCCGGCCAGAAGAAAAAGACGAGCGTGATTGACACCTGCGGCAACAGCAGCAGGTAAGGCAAGCCGACCTGCGGGAAGACGACCTTGCGTTCCATCTTTGCGTGCCAAAAAAAGGAAAAGGCGGCCGCTTCAACGGCCGCCTGCGGAGCGCCTCGGCCTAGTTGGCCGTGCGCTCGAAGGCGCGCAGCAAGGCGTTGCCGCGGCGCTCGGTATTGCGCAGCGCATCGGCCGCGGTCTGATTGCCCTGCAGGGCCTTTTCGACTTCTTCATGGTAAACGTCGCGGATTTCGGTCCAGCGGCCGAAACGGTAGCCGTTGGTGTTGTCGCCCTTGGCGGCCGAGATCAGCGAGAGGATGGGCACGTCGCGGCCCGGGTTCTTGGTGAAGAAGCCTTCGTCCTGCATGGCCTTGAACGCGCCGTTGGTGGCCGGCAGGAAACCGGTGGTCTTGGCCCACTCGGTCATCACCTTGTCGCTCTTCAGGAAGGTCAGGAACTGCGCCACGCCGCGGTACTCGGCAACTGTGCGGTTGGGCGCACTGAAGACCCACAGCGAGGCCCCGCCGATGGTGGTGGCGTAAGGCGCACCCTTGGCCTCGGGCCAGTAGGGCAGCTGCGCCACGCCGTACTGGAACTTGGCATCGCGGGCAATCGCGCCCAGGCCGCCCGAGCTTTGCGTGAGCATCGCGCATTCGCCGGAGATGAACTTCGCCGCGGCGTCGTTGCTGCGGCCGCCGTAGTCGAAGCTCTTGTCCTTCTGCATGTCGACCAGCGTCTGCACCTGGCGGATGAGCAGCGGGTTGTTGGTCAGCGTCAGCGACGCGTCGAGCCCGTTGCGGCCGTTGCCCTGGGTGCCGAAAGCCACGTTGTGGCGCGAGCTGAACTGCTCCAGCATCACCCAGGCCAGCCAGGTGGTGGTGTAGCCGCAGGCCGCGGCGTTGCTGCTGCGCAGCTTTTTCGCCGCGTCTATCAGTTCGGGCCAGGTCTTCGGCGGCTTCTCGGCGTCCAGGCCGGCTTTCTTGAAGAGGTCCTTGTTGTAGAACAGCACGGTGGTCGACACGTTGAACGGCATCGACAGCAGGTCGCCGTTCGGCAGCCCGTAATAACCACGCGCCGGCGGGATGAAATCGGCCGGGTTGAACTGCAGCCCGGCGCGCTTGAAGACCTCGGACACCGGCACGATCGCGCCCTTGGCGCCCATCATGTCGCCGGAGCCGGCGTCGAACATCTGCATGATGTGCGGCGGGCTGCCGGCGCGGAAGGCGGCCACGGCGGCAGCGCGCTGCTCGGGGTACTGGCCCTTGAAAGAGACGACCACGCGGTAGTCGCTCTGGCTCTTGTTGAAGTCTTCACCGAAGCGGGACAGCAACTCGCCGCCCTGGCCGGTGAGGCCCATCCAGAACTGGATTTCGGTGGCGGCCAGCGCCGGGCTGGCGGCGGCCACGGCCAGGGTGGAGGCGGCCAGTGCGCGCTTGAGCGATGTGATCGGCATATGTCGGTGAAAGAGTGTGGGGTGGCGAAGTGTCACGCTACTTCATGACAGTCTTGTTTTTGTCATGGAAGCCCACCCGGTGGCAACGGTGATTACCCATCCGCCGAAGCGCAGCCAACCCGGCCGCGCGCCCAGCCTCCCGAGCATCTGCCGGCCCGAGCCCGACCCGCGACCACGGGTTTGCTGCGCTGCGGTAGCATTTCAGTCCGTGTTCACTGGGGTTGGGCTGCAGTTTCAGTGCGCCCGGTGCGCGGCTTCCAGCAAAGCCCCCATGAACGCACCGTTGCAAATTTCCACCGCCCTGGCCACCGACGCCCTCGTTGACGAGGCCGGCGAGCACGCGGCTCGCCTGCGTGAGATTCCCTACAACTACACCTCGTTCTCCGACCGCGAGATCGTGCTGCGCCTGCTCGGCGCGCGCGCCTGGGAGTTGCTCAACCTGCTGCGCCAGGAGCGCCGCACGGGCCGTTCGGCACGCATGCTGTACGAAGTGCTGGGCGACATCTGGGTCGTGCAGCGCAACCCCTACCTCGAAGACGACCTGCTCGACAGCCCGAAGCGCCGCGGCCAGTTGATCGACGCCCTGCACCACCGCCTGGGCGAGGTGGAAAAGCGCCGCACCGATGCCGACGCCGTGCGCGACGCCCTTGTGGGCGAACTCCTGCAGGCCGCGAGCCAGGCCGTCGAACGTTTCGACGCCCGCTTCGAGCAGGTGCGTCAACTGCGCCAGCGCACACGCCGCGTGCTCGGCCGCACCACCGCCAGGGACAACCTGAAGTTCGACGGCCTCAGCCGTGTCTCGCACGTGACCGACGCCACCGACTGGCGCGTCGAATACCCCTTCGTCGTGCTGACGCCCGACAGCGAAGCGGAAATGGCCGCCCTGGTGCGCGGCTGCATCGAACTCGGCCTGACCATCATTCCGCGCGGCGGCGGCACCGGCTACACCGGCGGCGCCGTGCCCCTGACCTGGAAGAGCGCGGTCATCAACACCGAGAAGCTCGAAGCCATCAGCGAGGTGGAGTGGGTGACGCTGCCCGGCGTCGACAAACCCGTGCCCACCGTCTTCAGCGAAGCCGGCGTCGTCACCCAGCGCGTGGCCGAAGCGGCCGAACGCGCCGGCCACGTCTTCGCCGTCGACCCCACCAGCGCCGAGGCCAGCTGCGTCGGCGGCAACGTGGCGATGAACGCGGGCGGCAAGAAGGCCGTGCTCTGGGGCACCGCGCTGGACAACCTGGCCAGCTGGAAGATGGTCACGCCCGACGCCAAATGGCTGGAAGTGACCCGCCTGAACCACAACCTGGGCAAGATCCACGACGCCCCGGTGGCGAGCTTCGAGCTGAAGTATTTCGATGCCGGCGGCACGAAGCTCGAGCGCACCGAGCGGCTCGACATTCCCGGCAGCACCTTCCGCAAGGAAGGCCTGGGCAAGGACGTCACCGACAAGTTCCTGGCCGGCCTGCCCGGCATCCAGAAAGAAGGCTGCGACGGCCTGATCACCAGCGCGCGCTGGATCGTGCACCGCATGCCGGCGCATGTGCGCACCGTGTGCCTGGAATTCTTCGGCAACGCGAAGGACGCAGTGCCCAGCATCGTCGAGATCAAGGACTTCATGTTCGCCGAGATGAAACGCCCCGGTGGCGCCATCCTGGCCGGTCTGGAACATCTGGACGACCGTTATCTGAAGGCCGTCGGTTACGCCACCAAGAGCAAGCGCGCGCTGGCCCGGACCGGCGGCTCGGGCCTGCCGAAGATGGTGCTGTTCGGCGACATCGTCGGCGACGATGAAAACGCCGTGGCGCGCGCCACCAGCGAGGTGGTGCGCATCGCCAACAGCCGCGCCGGTGAAGGGTTTGTCGCCGTCAGCCCCGACGCGCGCAAGAAGTTCTGGCTCGACCGCAAGCGCACCGCGGCCATCGCCAAGCACACGAACGCGTTCAAGGTGAACGAAGACGTGGTGATCCCGCTGCCGCGCATGGGCGAGTACACCGAAGGCATCGAGCGCATCAACATCGAGCTCAGCCTGCGCAACAAGCTCGAACTGCTCGACCGGCTGGAAGCCTTCTTCGCCCACGGCAACCTGCCGCTGGGCCGCGGCGACGATGCCGGCGACATTCCCCGCGCCGAGCTGCTGGAAGACCGCGTGCAGCAGGCGTTGACCCTGCTGCGGGAAGTGCGCACGCTGTGGCGCTACTGGCAGAGCCATCTGGATGCGGCGCAAGCCGACGCGTCTGGAAAGCCCGGTCGCACGCACTTCGAACTGCTGCAGGATCACACCCTGCGCGCCTCCTGGAAGACGCAGGTGCGTGCGCCGCTCCAGGCGCTGTTTGCCGGTGGCGCCTTCAATGCCATCCTGGCGCAATGCAATGCCATCCACCAGGAAGTGCTGCGCGGCCGCGTCTGGGTGGCGCTGCACATGCATGCCGGTGACGGCAACGTGCACAGCAACATCCCCGTCAACAGCGACAACTACGAAATGCTGCAGACCGCGCACGAGGCGGTGGCGCGCATCATGGTGCTGGCGCGGCGGCTCGGCGGCGTCATCAGCGGTGAACACGGCATCGGCATCACCAAGCTCGAGTTCATGACCGATGACGAGCTTCAGGGTTTTGCCGACTACAAGCAGCGTGTCGACCCCGAAGGGCGCTTCAACAAGGGCAAGCTGTTGCGCGCCGTGTCGCCCGCAGACGGCGACGACATGCGCCCGGCCGACCTCAGCGCCGCCTACACGCCCAGCTTCGGGCTGATGGGCCATGAGTCGCTGATCATGCAGCAGAGCGACATCGGCGCCATCGCCGACAGCATCAAGGACTGCCTGCGCTGCGGCAAGTGCAAGCCGGTGTGCGCCACCCACGTGCCGCGCGCCAACCTGCTGTACAGCCCGCGCGACAAGATCCTTGCCACCTCGCTGCTCGTCGAAGCCTTCCTCTACGAAGAGCAGACGCGGCGCGGCATCAGCCTGAAACACTGGGAAGAGTTCGAGGACGTGGCCGACCACTGCACGGTCTGCCACAAGTGCCTGAACCCCTGCCCGGTGGACATCGACTTCGGTGAAGTCACGATGAACATGCGCAACCTGCTGCGCAAGATGGGCAAGAAGAGCTTCCGCCCGGGCAACGCGGCGGCCATGATGTTCCTCAACGCCACCAACCCGCAGACCATCAAGCTGATGCGCATGGCGATGGTGGATGTGGGCTTCAAGGCGCAGCGTTTCGTGCACGGGCTGCTGAAACCGGCCGCGAAGAAGCAGACCGCCGCGCCGCCCGCCACGCTGGGCGCCGCGCCGATCAAAGAGCAGATCATCCACTTCATCAACAAGAAGATGCCCGGCGGCCTGCCGAAGAAAACCGCGCGCGCCCTGCTCGACATCGAAGACAACGACTACGTGCCGATCATCCGCAACCCGGTGGCCACCACGGCCGACACCGAGGCGGTGTTCTACTTTCCGGGCTGCGGCAGCGAGCGCCTGTTCAGCCAGGTCGGCTTGGCCACGCAGGCCATGCTGTGGCATGCCGGCGTGCAGACCGTGCTGCCGCCGGGCTACCTGTGCTGCGGCTACCCGCAGCGCGGCAGCGGGCAGTTCAGCAAGGCCGAGAAGATCATCACCGACAACCGGGTGCTCTTCCACCGCGTGGCCAACACGCTGAACTATCTCGACATCAAGACCGTGGTGGTCAGCTGCGGCACCTGTTATGACCAGCTGCAGGGCTACAAGTTCGAGGACATCTTCCCCGGCTGCCGCATCATCGACATCCACGAGTACCTGTTGGAGAAAGGCATCACCTTGCCCACGCACGGCGCCGGCTACCTGTACCACGAGCCCTGCCACAACCCGATGAAGCTGCAGGACTCGCTGAAGACCGTGAAGGCCCTCGTCGGCCCCAACGTGCTGAAGAACGAGCGCTGCTGCGGTGAGAGCGGCACGCTGGGCGTGACGCGCCCCGACATCAGCACGCAGGTGCGTTTCCGCAAGGAAGAAGAGCTGGTCAAGGGCGAAGCCGCGCTGCGTGCCTTGCCCGGCATGGATGCCACCGGCGATGTGAAGATCCTGACCAGCTGCCCGAGTTGCCTGCAAGGCCTGAAGCGCTTCGAGGGCGACCTGAAGAGCGGGCTGCTGGAGGCCGACTACATCGTCGTCGAAATGGCGCGCAAGATCCTTGGCGAAAGCTGGCTCGAAGACTACGTGAGCCGCGCCAATGCAGGCGGCATCGAGCGCGTGCTGGTGTAGCGGGGTGAGACCATCACTTGCAACCCGCCGCACGCCCTCAGCTTTCTGGTGGCCGCACTCTTTCAAGGCGTGACTCAAGGCGTGACCTTCGCGATTGGTGCAGCGAAGCCTGCGGCTGACGCTCTGTAACAGCCAGATACCGCGTTTGCAGTGCGCCCGCTAATTGAAGTTTCAGGCCCGGTATTTGCTTCGGAGTGTTCTGTGACGTCTCACGTTTGTGTCACTTTGTTACTTATTCAGCCTTCTTACCCCGGGAACAGGGGGGTGCTCAGCACAGGGCGTGGCTGGTATAAACGACGTAGTGACTGAAGTCACGCTCCGGTCAAGTCTGTACACTTTAGGGGATTGAAATGAAACTGAAACACATCGCCGCTGCCTCGCTTGCAGCTCTGGTCAGCACCGCCGGCTTCGCCGCAACGCTGACCGAATCTTCCTACCTCGACGCACCTGCGTTCGTGTGGGAATTCTCCGGCAAGCAAATTGCCCTGAACGACGGCCCGTCGTACATGTTCACGCTCGACGCGGCGGACATGGACTTCTCCACCCTGGCCGGCAGCTATTTCGTCACTGGCGGCATCAGCAGCGCCAAGTTCACGGTCACGTCCGTGATGCTCGATAACGTCAACTGGACGCTCACCGGCGGCGGCGCCAGCGACCTGAACCTGGGCACGATGATGATCGGCCCGATGACTTCGATCGCATTGGTCGTTACCGGCACGCGTGACGCCGCCGGCAACAACTTCAACGGCCAACTGGTGCTGACCCCGGTGCCGGAACCCGAAACCTATGCCCTGATGCTGGCTGGTCTGGCCGCCGTCGGCTTCATCGCTTCGCGTCGCAAGTCGCGGGTCTGACACCGCGTCTGCGCGGTCGACACTGGCCTGGGCCGCCCTCCAGCGGCCCTACCAGCAAAAAGGGCGGTGCACATGCACTGCCCTTTTTCATTGGTCGGACCGCTAAACTCGATTGCCCGTAGCGATCTGGAAAGCAGCACCATGGCCGGACTCACACGCTCCACGCCCCATCCCACATCGCTCACCCTGCACCAGGCTTCGCGTGTGCTCGAAGTGGGTTTCGACGACGGCGCGCTGTTCAAGATCCCCTTCGAGCTGATGCGCGTCTATTCGCCGTCGGCCGAAGTCATGGGCCACGGCCCGGGCCAGGAAGTGCTGCAGACCGGCAAGCGTGAGGTCGGCATCACCGACCTCGCCACCGTCGGCCATTACGCCGTGCAGCCGCGTTTTTCAGACGGCCACGACACCGGCATCTTCTCCTGGGACCTGCTCTATGAACTCGGCGCCCGTCAGGCCGACTACTGGAGCCGTTACGAAACCCGGCTGGCCGCCGCCGGCGCCACGCGTGACACGCCCATGCAGCCCAAGGCCGGTTCCGCCTGCAGCAGCCACTGAACCCGCATCCACCGCACCGGCAGCTCCCAGACATGGCACAAACCCACTTCGGCTACCAGACCGTCGATGACGCCGACAAGGCCGGCAAGGTGCGCGGCGTGTTCGACTCCGTGGCCTCCAGCTACGACGTCATGAACGACCTGATGTCGATGGGCCTGCACCGCGTCTGGAAGGCCTACACGGTGGGCGTGGCCAACGTGCGCCCCGGTGACCGCGTGCTCGACATCGCCGGCGGCACCGGCGACCTCGCCAGCGCCTTTGCCGCGCGTGTCGGCCCCACCGGCACCGTCGTGCATACCGACATCAATGAAGCCATGCTGCGTGTCGGCCGCGACCGCCTGATAGACGCCGGCACCACGCTGCCCACCGCCGCCTGTGACGCCGAGCACCTGCCCTTCGCCAGCGCCAGCTTCGACATCGTCACCGTCGCCTTCGGTCTGCGCAACATGACCCACAAAGACGCCGCGCTGGCCGAGATGTGCCGCGTGCTGCGCCCCGGCGGCCGTCTGCTGGTGCTTGAGTTCTCCAAGGTCGCCGAGCCTCTGCGCACGGCCTATGACTGGTATTCCTTCAAGGTTCTGCCACTGCTGGGCAAGCTGGTCGCCAAAGACGAAGACAGCTACCGCTACCTCGCCGAAAGCATCCGCATGCACCCTGACCAGCAGGCGCTGAAAGCACTGATGAACGACGCCGGCTTCGGCCATGTCGACGTTCACAACCTCAGCGCAGGCGTGGTGGCGTTGCACGTGGGCGTGAAGTGCTGAAGCGCCTGGCCCGGCTGAAGCGCCGTGTGGTGGCGCGCCGCGCCCGCCCCGCGGTGGCTCCGGTCTCGGCAGCGCAAAGCGCCGACATCGAAGAACTCCTGCACCTGGCGCGACTGAGCTTCCTGCGCATGCAGGTCGCCTGGGACGCCGGTGACCTGCCCACGCTCGCCACGCTCACCACCGAGCCCCTGCTCGAAGACCTGCGCAACCAGCTGCTGGAGCGCGGCCCGGCGTTCAACAGCACTGAAGTGCTCTCGCTCGATGCCCGGCTGCTGGCCATCGAAGAGCTGCACGAAGCCTATGTCGCAAGCGTCGAATTCAGCGGCGTCATCCGTGAGCAGCGCGGCGAAGGCGCGGTGCCCTTCCGTGAGGTGTGGCTGCTGGCGAATTTGAAGGCCACGAGCCTGGGCTGGCAGCTGGCGCGAGTGCAGTCGTTGTCCTGAGGGTGTCCGCCTGCGGGCGGTGCCAGCCAACTGTCACATTCGTCGGGCACAGTCCTCCTCTGCCATGCACTTGCGCGGCAAGATCAGGAGCAAGAGCAGGCGCTTCGCGTGAACTCCTGCCACCCCTATTCCCCTGAAACGGCCACCCGCTGCGCCGGCTTCCTGCGGGCCTGCCGTTACACTGTTCGGCCGTGCACTGAGGGTTTGCCCTCGTCTTGCACGAAAGTTGCTCCGCTTGTCGGGGCCCGCTCAAGCCAGGCGCTTTGGCTGAAGAGGTAAGGAACATTTTTCATGAATGTGACGATGCGTAGAACCACCAGAAATCTGGCCCGCCTGACCACGCTGGCCGTCATCACCGGCGCCGTGCTGCTGGTGGGCTGCGGCGAGAAGAAGGAAAAGGCCGCCAGCCAGACCGCGGCCAAGGTCAACAAGGACGAAATCACCGTCCACCAGATCAACTTCGTCCTGCAGCAGCAGCGCAACATCCGCCCGGAACAGGCCGACGCCGCCAGCAAGCAGATCCTGGAGCGCCTGGTCGACCAGGAACTCGCGCTGCAAAAGGCCGACGAACTCAAGGTCGACCGCGACCCCCGCGTCGTGCAGCAGCTCGAAGCCGCGCGCCGCGAAATCATCGCCCGCGCCTACTTGGAGAAAGTCGGCGAAGCCGCTACCAAGCCCACGGCCGAAGACATCAAGAAGTACTACGACGACAAGCCCGCGCTCTTCAAGGAGCGGCGCATCTACAGCATCCAGGAAATCGCCATCGAAGCCAAGCCCGAGCAAGTGGCCGGGCTGCGCGAAAAGCTCACCGCGTCCAAGAACATCAACGAATTCGTCGAATACCTCAAGGCCAGCGACTACCGCTTCAACGGCAACCAGGCCGTTCGCGCCGCCGAACAACTGCCGCTGCAAAGCCTCGACACCTTCTCCAAGATGACCGACGGCCAGGCCGTGCTCGTGCCCGCGGCCACCGGCGTGCAGGTCGTCGTGCTCGCCGGCTCGCGCAGCCAGCCCGTCAACGAAGAACAGGCGCGCCCCGCCATCGAACAATTCCTCCTGAACGAACGCAAGAGAAAGCTGATCGAAGACGACGTCAAGGCCATGCGCGCGGCGTCCAAGATCGAATACATCGGCAAGTTCGCCGAAGCCGCCGCCTCGGCCCCGGCCGGTGGTGCGGCCGCAGCAGCAACAGCAGCAACAGCAGCAGCACCCGCTCCGGCCACCACCCCCGCGGCCTCTGCGCCGGCCGCCAGCGGCCTCAGCGCCACCGACATCAGCAAGGGCATGAACCTCAAGTGATCAACAAGCACCTCACCAGGACGGCTGGCCACGCCGGCGCCGCACTCATCGCGCTGGCGCTGACCGGCGCGCTGCCGGCGTCAGCCCAGCAGTCAGCCCAGCAGTCAGCCCAGCAAACAGCCCAGCCAGCCGCCGCGCCGGCCGCCGCAACTCCTGCCGCCAATGAATACCGCCTCGGCTCAGGCGACGTCGTGCGCATCAGCGTCTACCAGAACCCCGACCTCACCCTGGAAACGCGGGTGACTGAAGCCGGCATCGTCAGCTTCCCCCTGCTGGGCACCATCCGGCTCGGCGGGCAGAGCGTCACCGGCGCTGAAAAGCTCATCGCCGACGGCCTGAAGAGCGGCAACTTCGTCAAGCAGCCGCAAGTCACCATCGTCGTCATGCAAGTGCGCGGCAACCAGGCCAGCGTGCTGGGCCAGGTCAACCGCCCCGGCCGCTACCCCATCGAAGTGGCCGACATGCGGCTCACCGACCTCCTGGCCATGGCCGGCGGCACCTCGGCCGGCGGCGCCGACAGCGTCGTCATCACCGGCACCCGCAACGGCCAGCCCATGCGCCAGGAGATCGACCTGCCGGCCGTGTTCGCAGCCGGCGGCAAAGACCGTGATCTGTTCATCATCAACGGCGACACCATCTGGGTCGACCGCCAGCCCGTCGTCTACATCTACGGTGAAGTGCAGCGCCCCGGCCCCATGCGGCTGGAGCGCGGCATGACCGTCATGCAAAGCCTGGCCACCGGCGGCGGGCTCACCCAGCGCGGCACCGAGAAGGGCATCCGCGTGCACCGCAAGGCAGCCGACGGCAAGATCGAGATCGTCACCCCCGCCATGGACGACCGCATGCGCGACGGCGACGTCGTCTACGTGCGTGAGAGCTTGTTCTGACGGCGTCACGTCGTCACGTCGAAACGCTGCATCCGAGGCCCGAATCATGTCGATGCCCGTTGAAGTTCTTGAAGCCGAGTTCCTGCGCCTGCCCACCGCAGACCGCATGATGTTGCTCCACAAGATCATTGCCAGCCTCGATGCCGACCCGGCCCGTGGCCGCGCCTGGGATCAGCTTGCCGCTGAACGGCAGGCCGATGCCGAGGCCGACAAAGCCGCGCTGGTACCCGGTCAGGCGTTCATCGCGCAGTTGCGTGCCGAACTGGCTTGACTTACTCACTGCATCGCAATGCGGCAAATGACATCACGGAAGCCGCCCGCTTTTACTGGCGAGAGGGCGGCTCCGCGCTGGCGAACCGGTTCCTCACGGCGTTCGAAAGAATTGCAACCCATTTGTC
>Ga0209181_10009119_pt1 | contig 13136 bp, 5 predicted proteins | sample MAT05_FD_187208 | JGI IMG/M metagenome (GOLD analysis project Ga0209181, IMG submission 187208) | Freshwater microbial communities from Lake Fryxell liftoff mats and glacier meltwater in Antarctica - MAT-05 (SPAdes) (version 2) | ecosystem: Environmental > Aquatic > Freshwater > Ice > Liftoff... | reverse complement strand
CGCTCCAACCCGCCGTCATGGAATATGTCACCGAGCGGCTGATTGAGCGCGTCTGCGGGGACGTGGAACGGATGAAAGATAGCGGCGGCAAGCTCAAGGCGGCATCTTCTGGGTTTGGGGTGTTGCATTCCCATGCGCTGCTGTTGGCGCAGACGAAGGACTATATTCGCGAGACCCAGGCTCGGCTGATTTTGCAGCCGATTGTTGATCGGCTATCGGCGACTTACACTCGCGCCGAGGTGGAGAGCCAGTTGCGCGATCTGCTAGTGGCGTTGCAGCGGCAGTCGTCGCGATCGCCGAAAGGCTATGCCGGGGGAAATATATTAAATCTGCTGTGCCAGATGGGCAGTGATCTAACTGGGTGGGATTTTTCGGGACTGGCGGTGTGGAATGCCTACCTGCGGCGGGTCAATTTGCATGGAACCAATTTCAGCGGGGCAGACTTGTCTAAGTCGGTGTTTAGCGAAACCTTTAGTCAGATTTTGGCGATCGCCTTTAGCCCCGATGGCAAGCTGCTGGCGACGGGTGATGTGAACCACGAAATCCATCTCTGGCAAGTGGCCGATAGCAAGCAGCTACTGAGCTTAAAGATCGATGAGGGCTGGGTGTGGTCGGTGGCCTTTAGCCCCGATGGCCGCATCCTCGCCAGCACCGCCAACCGCAGCGTACGGCTGTGGGATGTGCAAACGGGAGACTGTCTGCGGACGCTGGCGGGCTATAGCGATCGCGTTTTTTCCGTTGCCTTTTCACCCGATGGTCAATTCCTGGCCACGGGCAGCGAAGACCACCTGGTGCGGGTTTGGAATTTGCGCACCGGCGAGCTGCTGCACACCCTCAACGGCCACACCGATGAAGTCCGGTCGGTGGCATTTTCACCAGACCCCGTCCCGCCCACCGCTCACCCCTTGCTGCTGGCTAGCGCTAGCTACGACGGCACCGTGCGGCTGTGGGATGCGAAAACAGGTGAGGCGTTGCAGGTGCTGACAGGGCATGCCCACTGGGTTAGCTCGGTGGCCTTTAGCCCCGATGGCCACACCCTAGCCAGCGCCGGAGATGATGGCCTGCTGCGGCTGTGGGATGTGGTGACGGGTCACTGCCGCACCACCCTAGATGGCCACCTCCAGACCATTCGCACGGTGGCCTTTAGCCCCGATGGCCGCACCCTGGCCAGCGGCAGCGACGACTGCACCTTGCGCCTCTGGAACTACCACAGCGGCGATTGTCTGCGCGTGCTCTCGGGGCACAGCAGTTGGGTGTCGGCGATCGCCTTTAGCCCCGACAACGACATATTAGCCAGCGGTAGCGAAGACCAGTCGGTGCGGCTGTGGGATAGCCGCACCAGCCTCTGCCTCAAAACCCTTCAGGGCTACAGCAACGGCGTTTGGTCAGTCGCGTTTGATCCCCATAGCCCTACTTTGGCCAGCGGCAGCCAAGACCGGACGGTGCGCCTTTGGCATCGCCACACGGGGGCACTGCTAGGCAGTTTGCACGGCCATACTAGCTGGGTGTGGTCGGTGGCCTTTAGCCCCGATGGCGATCGCCTGGTCAGCGGTAGCGAAGATCGCACGGTGCGGCTGTGGGATCCGCGATCGCACCAGCCCATTGGCGTTTTGGCAGGGCATCGGGATGCCGTGCTCGCCGTCCTGTTTACCCCAAATGCTCAGCAGATCATTAGCGGCAGTCTCGATGGCACCATTAAACTGTGGGATGCCCAAACCGAGCGCTGCCAGCAAACCCTGCGCGGCCACACAGGCGGCATTTGGAGCCTTGCCCTTAGCCGCGATGGCCAGCTGCTAGTCAGCGGCAGTCAAGATCAAACCGTCAAGCTGTGGGATGTGGCCACTGGCACCTGTCTAGCTACCTTAGACGGTCACCATAGCTGGATTCGCAGCGTTGCCCTTAGCCCCGATCGCCAGATCATTCTCAGCGGCAGCGCCGACGGGGTAATTAAACAATGGCACGCGGGCGATCGCACCTGCACCCGCACCCTGGCCGCCCATCGTGGCCCTGTCCTCACCCTAGACGTTCACCCCAGCGGCACTACGTTTGCTAGCGGCAGCACCGACACCACGATTAAATGCTGGCAAACTGAATCGGGGGACTGTCTGCAAACCCTAGCTGGCCACCAGCGCTGGGTCAGACATTTGGCCTTTAACGCCGAGGGCACAGCGCTAGCCAGTTGCAGTCAAGATGAAACCATTCGCCTCTGGAAAGCCGCAGATAGCCAGCCATGGCACCCAGGCCAGACCGCCAACTGTACGAAGATCCTGCGGATTCCTCGACCCTATGAGCAGATGGCGATCGCCCAAGTGACTGGCTTAACCAACGCGCAAAAATCCACCCTCAAAATGCTGGGTGCTGTGGATGTGCCCCTGTAGACTTGTTCTGTAACCGAGTTTGTAGTGAATAGTGAATTTGGATGATCAATTTGGTCAATTTAGCGGTTAACGGCACCTTGATGCGAGGCTTAGAACTCAACGGTAATTTGCAGGCAGTAGCCGCCGAGTTTTTATACGAAGCCGAGACGGAACCCATGTATCGGCTGTGGTCAATTGGCGATCGCCACCCCGCGATGCTCCGGGTTAAACAGGGCGGACGGGCGATCGCGGTTGAAGTGTGGGCGGTGCCGTTTGAGGGTCTGGGCAAAATTTTGCTGCAAGAGCCACCAGGGCTGGCGATCGGCAAAGTGTTGCTGCATACGGGCGAAGAAGTGCTGGGGGTGTTGGCAGAAGCCTATCTTTGTGAAGAACAGCGCGAAATCACTGAATTTGGCGGCTGGCGAGCCTACTGCCAGACGATTCTGACCGCCTAAACCTGCGCCGGGTTGACTCGACCGCTACTATAGCTTCAGCCAGTCATCTTGGGACAAGGGGCTTAAGCCCCTTGTTGGCTGACGTGCTAACCTGCGTCCTAACGTTTGTGACGACGGCTATATTCAATTCTAGTCCTGTACTTTAAACAATACTCCGGACAGTTTTTGGGACGGAAGCTGAAACCCGCATTCTATCGTTGGCATTTGCCCCACTGAAGAGGCTGAAACCCGCATTCTGCCGTTGGCAATTTAAAACTGTCCGGACTGTTGTTTAAAGCTATTCGCATACAGCGTGGATCGAGAAAATCGATCAGATCGATTAACCTGCTATGAATCAAAACGAGTCGATCCCCATCGAATTTTGATGTCTTGGTGATCCTATCCAAATCTTCTTTGAGTGCGGCAAACCACCGAGCAAACTCTGAGTCACTCATTTCGGATAACAATTTAAGGCGGGAAAAGCAGCGTCGGTAAGGAGTTGGGCTGATGTGCTTGAGAAGACTTTCGAGGCCGTGGGAGATCACCCATATGGTCAACGACCCAGTCAAATAAGTCGGGAAACTCATAGTCAAATAGACGTTGGGCCGCCGTCGTGCCATCCGCACGTTTGAGGTCGAAATTGTGCAGGATGGTGAGTACCTGCAAGGTTTGGGGCGCAAAACCGCGACCGGCATGATGGAGTCGGGATAAATAGCCATTGCGCCCTTCGACAGCAGAAGACGTGCGTTGGTATTTGGCAGCCATCGCTTGCCCCCAACTGATCCAAGCTTGGCGCTGTGCGGCATCAAGATGGGCACTCAAGGGGTGATTGCGGACGGCGGTATGCGCTTGTTGGGCGGCCTGTTGATAGCGAAGTTTAAGTTCACGCTGGCGCGTTTTGTCCGCTTGCTGTTGCCAATAGAGCCAGGGCAACAGGGTGATGAGCACCCAATTCTGGATCTCTAGATCGTCCGTTTGAGTGGCTAAGGCTTGTGTCACCCATAGCCACCAGGCATGAATCCCTTGAGCCAAACTGGGAATCCCGCGCCCCGTCACTCCTGCTGTTCTAACCGAACCGCCTGGAAAAATTCTGATAACCGCTCGCTCCCCATTCCCTGCTTGATGCCGAAGTAACACACCACCCTCAACACCATCATTTTTATTGTAATGCTTGTTTTAGAGGGCGATCGCTCTCAATTGTTGGGCTTGGGCGATCGCGAGTCGTTTGGGCATGGCGATCGGGGTTGAGAGGTTGTTCCTACTATCGCGTATCTCCAGGGAGGCTGATGAGATTTTTGCGATCGCGATCGCTGCTAGCCAAATTGAATCGTGATGTCGCGAAACAGGTCGCTGAGGAGCCAGCGCTGGACTTCATCAGAAGTTTAGTCTCCCACCTTACTACTTCCCCTCCTTCCTTTTTCTCTGACTAATGGCAAAATTCGTGACACTAACTAAATTGCAAGATGGCCGCTGTCTCAAGGACTTCTATCGTCACGCTCAGCGCGGTCTACAAGTTGACCTGGAGGGCATCGACTATTCCCTCACGGTTTCCTGGTTTTGGCTCAAACGCTCTGAGGGCAAGCGAGAATTGCGTTTTGTGGTTTCCACCCATCCCTCCTCTGGAGCCTATCTCGTGCGTTTGGGGCGCAAGCGGTGGGCGATCGTAGCTTGCTTCCCGCAGGGTGGGCTTTTTCAAAACCGCCAAGCACCCGTTTGGACTGCATTGCTTTAGTCAAAGTACGAAGTTAGGGTTCTATCGCTGGCTGATTCTGTCACTGTTGGCGAAGCCTGCCGCAGGCATATGCCTGTCTGTTGGCGCATTGGATTGACCAATGGGCGTGGCCACCAGTGCTCAACTGGAAAGCGACCAGTCGCTTAACCCTTGAAACTCTATTTCCCTCGATTGTGTGGTTTCAGTTACTCAGGCAAATCCGAATCAGTGCAGATATTGCTGCAAAGTATGGGTTTGAAACTGTGCTCAAGTCTTTGCCAGACTGGGCTTATAAGGAATGGTGCAAGAGCTGAGTTAAGGTACATGCATTGAGGGACAACAGTTAGCTCAATACAGGCCGCTGAGCCTAAATTAGGCCGCTGAGTCTAATCAGAAGTGGGCACGCAAGAGCTAGGGTTATCAATGTCTTGACAGGGCCTACAATTCTCTGGCTAATGTAGACAGATCGGGGGGAAGTAATGGTAATATTTCCAAAGATGATTCGATACCTTAATTCAGTGTAAGGAAATAACCTAGCTTTAACGGGCTTCCCCCCAGTCTTAAACAGGCTTCCTTACAGATTTTGATGGTTGGTATGCAAACATCCGAATTTCACCCAGAGCCTGTTCAACGGTGTGGTTCTCGGCTAGTGCAAACATACTGCGATTCGGTAGGTTAGGCTCGCAGCGTTGGTTGATCGATTTCATGTTTTGGTTGTTGTAATTACAGTTGCGTGGCTTGGGTTGATTATGGCTCGTTATACCTGCCTAGTTAAAGTTGCTACATCCTTAGACCGATTCCGCCATTCGTTGGAAGAACTGCTGCGGTCTTGCAATTGTGATGTCATCTACGATGCAGACGACTATATGGTGGCTCGGGAAGTGCCGGGCGGTGTAGCCTACGCTAAGTTGGTCACCGTAGAGGTGCTCATTGATAAACCCTCAGATCAGCCTCTCGCTCCGGATGAAGAGGTGTGCCTCAATTTTGTGGTAAAAAATGAAGAGCTGCCTCTGCAAACAGATAATCACTGCTGGCGCATGTTCAGCCTGGTCAATCAAGCGGTCACCGAAACTCACCAATGGCATTTGCTTGAACACATTGCAGGCTGAGCTGTGGGGCAAAATCTACAGTAGAAAAATAGAGAAACTCGTCTGCCTCGCATCAGCTCATTTTTGCCTAGCCGCAAAAATGAGCTGATTTGAAATTGCTCATGACGTAAACTATGATGGGGCTACCTATAAATTAGGTGGCTTTACCCACTATCGATTTGCTGTTCATTATTCTGGTCTAGACCATCCGTTCAAGATTGCTCCCAGGTCACATGGGTGTCCAGATTAAATTTGAACCAGAGCAATTCTTGCTGGCAGGGTAATAAACTCAACGGCTCAGGAGCCAATGACACGGCATGAGCGTTTTAGGGCGGCTTAAAGGAGTGCATCTGTTGATGTAGTGACACACTGTTTACTTAGTGGCACACTGCTACGTAGTGGCACATACTAGCGGCGTAGACTATATCAGGCTACATTCAAGTAGAGTCTTGGCTTGAAGGCGGGAGAGTAACGTGGTGAGTGATCGTGACCTGAATTTTCAACTCAAGGTTGCTCAGCGCCAACTAAATAGTCTGTCCCAGCATGCTGATGGCAGTTTCCTGGTTGAAGACGCCTGTTCAGATTTAGGAGAACTGGCTCAAACCCTGGTAGAGCTTCAGGCGACGGTGGCAGAGGTTCACACGAAGCATCATGAGCTTCTGCTTCAGTACACCAAAGCCAAAGCAGACAGCGAGTATTACCAAGAACTATTTGAAACAGCCCCAGAAGGGTATTTGGTCACAGATTTGAGTGGGGTTATTTTAGAGGCTAATGGAGCCGCGCCAAACTTGCTGAAAGTGCCGCATGGTGAGTTGGTCGGCCAGCCGCTGAATGCGTTTATCTGCTCAGAAGATATTCAGCTCCTGCGATCGCTGCTGGCAACGTTGAGTCATCCAGGTACGCAGAATCAGCAGCTTGAAATTAGGCTCAAGGCAAACCCCGAACAGCCCACTTTTGTGTTGCTGCGTGCAGGGAGCGTGTGTGCTGTTACGGGGCAGGTCGAACGGTTGCGCTGGCTAGTCCACGATATTTCGCAACAAAAGCAGTTGGAGATATCGCTGCGGCAAAAAGTTGAACAAGAGCGCTTGATTTCGACTGTTACCCAGCGCATTCGCCAATCTCTCGACCCGCAAGAGATTTTAGACAATACGGTGACAGAGTCCAGACAAGCGCTCCAGGCCGATCGGGTGGTGATCTATAGCTTTGAAAGCGACGCGGGCGCAGTCGTAGTCGCTGAGTCGGTGGGTCAGCTCTGGCTGTCGCTGTTAGGCAAGCCCATCAGTCAGGCGATCGCCGACCAGCAAATTGCGCTACATCGGCAGGGCAGTACCCATGCCATCAACGATATTGAACAAGCGGGCTTGGTTCCAGAGTTGGTGCAACTGTTTCAGCAGCAGCAAATTCGAGCCGCGTTGATCATGCCGATTCGGCGTGGGGAGAAGCTGTTGGGGCTACTGTGCGTGCATCAGTGCTCGGAGGTGCGCCGCTGGCAGGCGGCGGAAGTCAAGCTATTGAAGCATTTAATTGAGCAAGTGGCGATCGCCCTAAAACAGTCCCGGCTTTACCAGCAGGCGCAGCAGCTCAACGCCGACCTAGAGCAGCAGATTTTGCGGCGCTCTGAGCAAATGGAGCGGGCGTTGAAATATGAGTCGATGCTAAAGCGGATTACCGACAAGGTGCGCGACTCACTCGATGAAGGCCAGATTTTGCAGGCGGCGGTGCAGGAGCTAACGCTGGTGTTGGGTTTAGCGGGCTGTAATGCGGCTCTATATGACCTAGATCAAAATACCTCTACCATCCGCTACGAATATATTCACTCCATTCCGACGTTTTATGGCCGCGTCGCCCAAATGGATGATTCGCCCGAAATCTATCACCAGCTCAAGCTCGGCTACTATTTTCAGTTTTGTTCACTCTATCCCAATCCCCAGCGCGGTGAGGTCGCTATGCTGGCCTGCCCAATTTTTGTCGATGCCAATTCGTCGCAGGGGATGGAACAGGCGGTGCTTGGAGATTTGTGGCTAATCCATCGCAAAGATTATGTGTTTAATGAGTCTGAAATTCGGCTGGTGCAACAGGTGGCCAATCAATGCGCGATCGCCATTCGCCAAGCCCGTCTCTACCAGGCGGCTCAAATTCAAGTGACCGAGCTAGAACGGCTGCATCAGCTAAAAGATCAGTTTCTCAGCACGGTATCCCACGAGCTACGCACCCCCATTGCCAATGTCAAAATGGCCACTCACATGCTCAAAGCTGCCCCCACAGAAGAAAAACGGCAGCAGTATCTCAATATTTTGGAGAGTGAACTAGCGCGGGAAGCCGAACTGATCGACGATCTGCTGGATCTACAGCGCATGGAAGAATCTGTGTTCCCCATCTCAGGGGAAGCCATTCACTTGCCCGAATGGCTGCCGAAGCTAGTCGAGCCCTTTCGCACTCGTGTGGTTACCTATCAGCAAACGCTGACGCTGTCTTGCCGCCCCGACACCCCCGCGCTCAGCACCGATCCCACTATTCTGCGGCGAATTTTGGCAGAACTGCTGAACAATGCCTGCAAATATACCCCAAAAGGCATGGGGATTGAGCTATCGGTGCACTATCACCCGGCTAGCGAAACCAATTCGGGGGCATTGACCAGCTTCAAGCTGCGGAACCAAGTAGAAATTCCAGCGTCAGAGTTGCCCCACATTTTCGAGAAGTTCTATCGGGTGTTGCAGGTCGATCGCTACAAACACGGCGGCACAGGGTTGGGTCTGGCCCTAGTCCAGCGGTTAGTAGAGCAGATCGGTGGCACCATTTTCGCCACCAGCGAACAGGGCTGGACGACGTTTACAGTCACCGTGCCCCCTACTGCAAACCGAGTAGACGCGTAGACTGCCAGTCGCTACATTGGCGCTACAGATTGGCGCTACATTAGGGAGTGTTGTGTGCTGCGTTTCACTATGCCCCAATCCGACACGCCCCGATCCGACACGCCTCTCGTTTACCCCGCTAGCCCTCCAGGGGATCAAGTAGACGAGTACAACGGCCAAGCGATCGCCGATCCGTATCGCTGGTTAGAAGATCCGACGTCTGAGCCAAGCCGTGTCTGGATTGAGGCGCAGAATGCAGTGACATTTGGCTACCTGAACCAGATTGAGGGGCGCGATCGCCTGCAACAGCGCCTGACTCAGCTGTGGAACTACGAAAAATACGGCATTCCGTTTAAGCAGGGCGATCGCTACTTCTACTTCAAAAACGACGGCTTGCAGAACCAGAGCGTACTCTACACGTTGCCCAGCCTGGACGCCGAGCCACGGGTGTTAATTGATCCCAATCTCCTTTCTGCCGACGGCACCGTGGCCTTGGCTGGGCTGTCGCTCAGCGAAGATGGCAATCGCCTCGCCTATGGACTGTCGCAATCTGGCTCAGACTGGACGGAGTGGTATGTGCGAGAGGTGGAAACGGGCGACGACCTAGGGGATCATCTGCGGTGGGTGAAGTTTTCGGGAGCGACCTGGACGCATGACCACCAGGGGTTTTATTATGGCCGCTTCGACGAACCGAACGAGCAAACGCAGCTAGAAGACCTCAATTACTTCCAAAAGCTGTATTATCACCGCCTCGGCACCCCCCAGTCTGACGACGTTCTGATTTACCATCGACCCGACCAAAAAGAGTGGATGTTTGGCACCCAAATTACCGAGGATGGGCGTTACCTGCTGCTTTATGTCTCTCGCAGCACCGGAGTCGAAAACCTGTTGTTCTATCAAGATCTAAGCCGCCCCGATGCCCCGATCGTAGAGCTGATCCCCGAATTTGAAGCCAGTTTTGGCGTCATCGATAACGATGGCGATCGCTTCTGGCTGAACACCACGCTAGAGGCACCGCGTGGGCGGGTAATTGCGATTGATCTAGCCAACTCAGGCCGTGAACACTGGCAAGAGCTGATCCCCCAGGCCGCCGAAACCTTAGAGGGGCTGAGCGTGCTAAACCATCAGTTTATTGCCTCATACCTCAAAGATGCCCACAGCCAGGTGAAACGCTTTGCCCTAGATGGCACCGATTTGGGAGAAGTGGCGTTGCCCGGATTGGGATCGGTGGGCGGGTTTGGCGGCAAGCCAGACGACAGCGAAACGTTTTACGGCTTCACCAGTTTCACCACCCCAAGCACAATCTACCGTTACAGCTTAATCACGGGCGAAAGCACCCTGTTTCGTCAGCCAGCGATCGCCTTCAATCCTGCCAACTACGAAACCACTCAAGTGTTTTACACCAGCAAAGATGGGACACAGGTGCCCATGTTTATTACCCACAAAAAGGGGCTGGTGCTGAATGGGCAAAACCCGACCTACCTATATGGCTATGGCGGCTTCAATATTTCGCTTACCCCGTCGTTCTCACCCAGCCTGATGGTGTGGCTAGAGCTAGGCGGGGTCTATGCCATGCCCAATCTGCGCGGCGGCGGCGAGTATGGCGAAGACTGGCACGAAGCTGGCACCAAGCTAAAGAAGCAAAATGTGTTTGATGATTTTATCGGTGCCGCAGAATGGCTGATCGCTCAGGGCTATACCTGTTCAGAAAAGTTGGCGATCGCCGGAGGCAGCAACGGCGGACTACTGGTGGGCGCTTGCATGACCCAGCGACCTGACCTGTTTGGAGCGGCACTACCCGCCGTGGGCGTCTTAGACATGCTGCGCTTCCACAAATTTACCATTGGCTGGGCCTGGTGCTCAGACTACGGTTCGCCCGAAAATGCCGAAGAATTTCAGGCGCTCTACGCCTATTCTCCCCTGCACAACCTCAAACCCGGCACCGCCTATCCCGCCACCCTAATTACCACAGCCGACCACGACGATCGCGTCGTCCCCGCCCACAGCTTCAAATTTGCCGCCGCCCTGCAAGCCGCGCATACAGGCAACAACCCCGTGCTGATCCGGATTGAAACGAAGGCTGGCCACGGTGCCGGGAAGCCGACTACCAAACAAATCGAGGAAGCCGCCGATAAGTGGGCATTTCTGCTGCACACCCTGGGCGTAGATGGCTAAATCGGCAGCTGATATAAATTTAAGTAACAAAATACACCATACTCAAACTAAACCGGGCGTTTAGAAGTACTTTGATGTCAAAAAAATATGTCAAAAAATAACCAATACAGTTTGAAATCAAGTTAATTTAAGCACCCTTAAGTGGGCAAGATCTCTGTAATGGGTTGGCAACAGTTTGGCTTCAAATAGCTTAGAATCAGCAGCTTGTGGTTTAAAGTCATCAGGCTGTGACCTTTTAATCGTTCTCAATGATAGGTTCAAGGGAATGTTAAGGGGTTAGGCGTTGGTAACGGATTAGCTCCCTTCTTGTTCTTCCTCTCTATATAAGTTCGTTAGGAAAATTGTCGATGGCTACTATTATCGGAACCGCTGGTGTTGACTTCCTCGTGGGCACCATCACGTCAGATTTGGTCTTGGGCGAAGATGCAGACGATACGCTGCTGGGTGAAGCCGGGGATGACGAGCTATACGGCAATGCCGGAAATGACCTAATTTTAGGCAGGGCAGATAATGATCTGCTGAATGGCGGAGCGGGCAATGATACCGGATTTGGCAATGAGGGCAACGACAGACTAGTGGGTGAAGAGGGTGCCGATAGCCTATACGGCGATGCGGGGCAAGATCAGCTCTCGGGCGGGCTGGGCAATGACACACTAGTCGGAGGGGCTGGTGCCGACAGCTTGACGGGTGGGCAAGGTCGAGATGTATTTGTGCTCAGCAATGGCGGCGGCGGGGCACAGCTAGCAGCAGCCGATATCATTACTGATTTTCAAGATAGACAAGATCAAATTCGCTTGGCCGATGGTCTCAAGTTCAGGAACCTCAGCATCACTCAGGGCACTGGCAGAAACTCCAGAGATACAGTCATTCGCAATAAGCTCACAGGAGAGTATTTGGCAGTTGTCCAGCGAGTCAACGCTACAAAAATTACTCGCAAAGACATCAAGCTGATCACCTTACCCGCTCAAGATACATCGGCTCCAGGAGTCGCTAATTTGGCGATCGCCACCCCCACCATCACCATTGCCGGGAGCACCAGCCAAACCTTTACGGTGCAATATGCCGACGCAGTTCAACTCAACAGCGCCAGCTTCGGTATTGGCGATCTGCTGGTAACTGGGCCAGAAGGCTTCAGCCAAGCTGCCACCCTGGTCAGCTTCACGCCTGCTGGCAATGGCACCTCTCGCACCGTCACTTACCAAGTCAGTGCGCCTGGAGGCACATGGGACGCCAACGACAACGGCAGTTATCAAATTACCCTCCAAGGGGAGCAAGTGTTTGATACCAGCGGGAACTTTATCTCCACCACAGCGTTGGGTAATTTTGCCGTCAATGTGCCGATCCCACCCAGCACGATCTCAGTTGCAGTTGCCCCTAGCAGCGCCCCCGAAGATGACGGCACCGCATTGGTCTACACGTTCACCCGCGCTGGCTATATCCGCAATAACCTACCCGTCTCCTTCAGTCTGGGCGGCACCGCCGTTCGCAATACCGACTACACCCTGACGGGCGGCATCGTGACTGGCAACACGGGCACCGTTACGTTTGCCGCTAACTCTGCCACCGCTACCGTTCGTGTTGTCCCTATTGCCGATAGCCTGGTTGAGACCAATGAAACCGTCATCTTGTCTCTGGTAGCAGGGACAGGCTATTTACTCGACCCAGCCAGCAGCGCCACCAGCACCATTACCGACGATGAAAGCCAAATTGCCTTAGCCATTACCCCCGCCAGTGTCACAGAAGACAGCACCGACGAGCTAACCTACACCTTTACGCGCACTGGTTTCACTAACCGCCAGGTTGTTGTCAACCTAACGCTGGGAGGCACAGCTACCTTTGGCGGTGCCGCTAGCGACTACACCCTCTCGACGACTCCCGGTACCATCAGTACCTTCGCCACGGGGGCTAGTTCTCTCACCTTTGCGGTAGGGGAAACCACCAAAGTCGTCAAAGTTAAATCGATTGCCGATGGTCTATTTGAACCCGATGAGACCGTCAATTTAACCATCACGAACGGAACAGGCTATATCCCTCTGACTACATCTCCGATTCAGGGCACCCTGCTCAACGACGAAAGCCAAGTATCTGTGGCGGTTGCGCCCATCCAAGCTCTAGAAGATGGCACCCCAAACTTGGTGTATACCTTCACCCGCTCTGGGTTTACGGGCAGTGCCCTGACGGTGAATTTCTCCGTAGGGGGAACTGCCACGGTTGAAGGTGCAGAAGCCGACTATATCGCCACGGCCAATGCCGGCACGTTTACCTTCGGTGCCACCAGCGGCACCTTGAGCTTTGCTGCAGGTGAAACCACTCGGACAGTGACCATTGATCCTACTGTAGACAACACTCAAGAACCAAACGAAACGGTGCTGTTGGGAGTTACTGGCGGAACAGGCTACGTCGTCGGCACTCCGACCCCGGCGACTGGGACGATCTTGAACGATGAAGGCAGCGTCAGCTTAAGCATCAGTCCTGCCAGCGTCTTAGAAAATGGCGTGCCTGGAGCAAGTGGCATCGCC
>Ga0209181_10009117_pt1 | contig 13139 bp, 10 predicted proteins | sample MAT05_FD_187208 | JGI IMG/M metagenome (GOLD analysis project Ga0209181, IMG submission 187208) | Freshwater microbial communities from Lake Fryxell liftoff mats and glacier meltwater in Antarctica - MAT-05 (SPAdes) (version 2) | ecosystem: Environmental > Aquatic > Freshwater > Ice > Liftoff... | reverse complement strand
GAGCGCGAATACACCTGTTGCTGCGCAGACGGCGGCGTCGGCATTTCGTATCGGCGGTGCCCGCGCAGACTTCGTCGCGCAGCGGATTCGCGCGCGACACGCCGCGACCGGCGAGGGCCGCGCGCCGGTGACCGAGCTGCTCGGCGGTCAGCTGCGCAACAGTGAAGCGCAGGACCACGAGGTGCGCGTCGAGGCGGGCAAGTGTTACGTCGTGCTCGGGGCGGGCGCACCCTCGGTGGCGGAGCTCGACCTCGTGGTGCGCGACTCGCTCGGCAACGAGCTCGCGCGCGACGCGGAGCGCGATGCGTTTCCGCGGGCGCGCTTCTGTCCGCTCACGTCGGCGCGTGTTCGCGTCTCTACGCGCATGTACCGCGGCTACGGGCCCTACGGCGTGCAGGTCTTCGCCGGCCCGCGCTGACCGCGCTACGACTTCGCCGGCTCGTCGACGGACTCGGCGAGGGCCTCGCGCAGCGCCTCGCGCAGTGCGTTCAGCGTGAACGGCTTCTGCAAGAAGCCGGCGAGGCCTCTGCCGATGAAGCTCTGCATGGCGTCGTGCTCGCTGTAGCCGCTCATCAGCAGCACGGGTACGGCGCCGATGCCGCGAATCGCGCGGAACGCTTCCTTGCCGTCGAGCTTCGGCATCGTCAGGTCCATGATCACCAGCGTGATCTCCTGCTGATGCGCGCGATACGTCGCGACGCCCTCTTCACCATCGCTCGCGGTCAGCACGCTGAACCCCACGCCGCGCAGCATCCGCTCGAGCAAGGTCCGCAGGGCGGGCTCGTCGTCGACGACGAGGACGGTTCCGCTGTAACGCTGGCCGAGCTCCGCGCTCACGCTCGAACGGCGCGTGTGAGCGCTGCGATCGGAGGCTGGTAACAGCAACTTGAAGGTCGTGCCCTTGCCGAGCTCCGTATAGACGCGGATCGCGCCGCGATGAGAGCGCACGATGCCGAGCAGCGCCGAGAGGCCGAGTCCACGACCGGTCGCTTTCGTCGAGTAGAACGGATCGAAGATGCGTCCGATTACGTCTTGCGGAATGCCGACACCGTCGTCGGCGACCTCGATGATTGCGAAGCGCCCCGGGCTGAGGCCCTGCCCAGGGAAGTTGCGCGCGAGGTAGTCCGCATCGACGTCGGCGACGCTGGTCGACAGCGTGATGGTCCCGCGCGCGCCGACGATCGCCTCGGCCGCGTTGGTCACGAGGTTCATCACGATCTGCTGCAGCTGCGAGGCATCGCCTTCGACCGCGGGGAGGCCTTTCGCGAGCTGAAAGCGCAGCGCGGTCTTCTTGTTGGTGGCGACCTCCAGCAGGTGCGCGATCTCTTCGATCGCCTCGTTGAGATCGACGGGTCGCACGACGAAGCGTCCGCGACCGCTGTAGGCGAGCATCTGCTTGGCGAGGTCCGCGGCCTTCTGCGTCGCTTCTTCGACGTTGCGCAGATAGGGGGCCGCAGGGCTCAGCTCGCCGAGCTGCAGCTGCGCGAGGTTCAGGTTGCCGAGGATCGCCGTGAGCAAGTTGTTGAAGTCGTGCGCGACGCCGCCCGCGAGGAGCCCGAGGCTCTCGAGCTTCTGCGCTTGGCGCAGCGCGGTCTCCGCGTCGCGGCGATCGCGGTCGAGCATCAGCGAGTGCAGCAGACTCGCGGCGGTGCTCACCAGCGGCGCGATGAGCGCGAGCAGCGCGTCGTCGTAGCCGGCCGCGCGATTGGCGAGGCCGATCATGCCGATGAAGCGACCGTCGCGATGCAGCGGGACGCCGAAGAACTGATTGAGCGGCGGGTGACCCGGCGGCAGTCCACCACGCCGGGGATCGTTCGCCGGATCGTTGGCTATCACCGCCTGCTCGCTGGTCAGCACCACGCCGAACAGCGTGCGGAGGTTGCGAAAATCGAGGCCCGTCGCGGCGTGCGCCTCGTAGAAGGCCCGCGACGCGTCGTCCCACGCGATGTTGGTGATGGCGTGCGTCCTCAGATAGCGGGCTCCGTCGGGCCCGCTTATCGCCTCGCCGATGAAGCCATAGTCGCTTTGCGTCGTATGCAGCAGCACGCCGAGTAACCGCTCGAACACCTCGCTCGGCTCGCGCCCCTCGATGCGGCCAGCCTGCGCCTCGCGCACCGCCTCGAGCACCTGGTTCTGTCGCGCGATCTCCGCGTGATCGGCCTTGTGCGCGCTGATGTCTTGGACGATGCCCATCATCCGTAGCGCGCGACCGTCGGCGTCGCGCTCGATGACCTGCCCGCGCACTGACACCCACGCGACGTCACTCTCCGCGTGGCGAACGCGATGTTCGACCTCGAATAGGGCCTCGGGCTGCGGAGCCGCGAGATGCCGGCGCAACTTCGCGGCCGCCGCTGGGGCGTCCTCCGGGTGGATCGCGGCCTCCCACGCGGCGACGTCGTTCACCTCGGCGTCCGGCGGGTAGCCGAGGATGGCCTTCGCGCGCGCGTCGAAGATCGCTGCAGCCGTGCGCAGGTCCCACTCCCACGTGCCGATCTCGGCGTGATCGAGGATTGTCTGAAGACCCGCGCTGGTGTGCAATTCCATGGACGCGGACACTAGGCAGAGGTCGCCCGCAGCATCGAGAGAAAAGAGCCCTGCGAGCATCGAATACGTGGCGTCTCGTTTTGATACGCCCGCCCCGAAGCGCTCCCGCCTTGATCGCCGCGCTCGCCAAAGCGCGCTCGGCCCTCGCCACAACGTGACGAATCAGTGCCCAACAAGCGCCGGGAACGTCGCGATTCGCTCGTGCAACCGCGTGTCGCACAACACGCACCGGTTCGTGATCGCGACGACACAAGAGCCCGGGAAGCTCGGTATCCATGATGCACACCGACGCAATCCTGCTCGCGCTCTCCGCGTTCAGCGCCACGGTCTATCTGCTCCTCATGGGCTCCTTTGCCTTCGGCCTCGTCCGCGGCCGAATCCGCGTCGCCGCGCGCACCGCTGCGTGCCGAGCGGCGCCGCGCGTCACCGTGCTGAAGCCGCTCGCTGGCGGCGAGGACGAGCTCGCCGAGAATCTGCGCTCGTTCGCCGCGCTCGACTGGCCCAACGTCGAGCTGCTGCTCGGCGTGTCCTCGCTCGCAGATGCTGCAGTGCCGGTCGCGCGCACGTTCATCGCGGCGAACCCCGCGCTCGACGCGCGGCTCGTGGTCACCGATCCGAACGCCGCGCTCAATCCGAAGGTCGCGCAGCTGCTGCGCCTCGCGAAGGAGGCGCGCGGCGAGTTGCTCGTCGTCAGCGACGCGAACGTGCGCGTGCGACCGAGCTACCTGCGCGAGCTCGTCGCGGCGCTCGATGAGCCCGGTGTGGGCCTCGTGACGAGCGTCATCGTCGGCACGGGTGAGCGCACGCTCGGCGCCGCGCTCGAGAACCTGCAGCTGCTCGCGCATGTCGCGCCCGGAGTCGTCTCGGGGGATACGCTCATCGGCAAGCCGATCAGCATCGGCAAGTCGATGGCGATGCGCACGCGTGATCTCCAGGCCGTCGGCGGCTTCGAGTCGGTCGCCGAGGTGCTCGCCGAAGATCACGTGCTCGCGCAGCGGTTCGCGCGTCACGGATTTGCGGTGCGCGTCTCGATGGCGCCGGTCGAGAATCGCAACGTCGGCTGCAGCACGCAGCGCAGCCTCGAGCGGCACGCGCGCTGGGGTCGCATGCGCCGCAGCATCACGCCGCACGGCTTCTATCTCGAGCCGCTGCTCTCGCCGATCGTCGTGACGACGCTGGTCTGGCTCGGCACCCAGACGCGCATCGCGGCGCTCGCGCTGCTCGCCGCGATCGTCCTTCAGGTCGCCGGCGCGATGCTCGCTTCTTTGTTGCTGCGCGGTCGCGTCCCGCTGTGGCTGCCGCCGATGGAGGTCGTGCGCGCGTATCTGCTCTTCTGGGCTTGGCTACGCGCGATCGCCTCGCGCCGTGTGTCTTGGCGCGGTCACGACTTCGTGCTGCGCAGCGGCTCGCGCCTGTCGCCGGTCGGCGCGAGCGTGTGGGCGCGTCTGCGCGAGCGCGTGCGCACTGCGGGTTGATCCGCCGCGCAACCAGCGCGCCAGCACTGTCACCTCGTGGACACAGTGGCGTCGTTCCCCTGTAACCTTGCGCGCCGAATGTCAGCCACCACCGTGAACCGACCTCTGCTGCTTCCGCTCCTGGGCCGCCTGTTCGTCGCACTGCTCTTGCTCTCGACTGCGGCCAACGCGCTCGCTCCCACGACCGCGCGCGCGGATATCCGCGTGTGGGAAGAGAACGAAGACGACATCTGGCACCACCGCTGGTTCGCCTTCACCGGCTTCGCGCAGCCGGGCTTCCTCTACCGGCAGAACGATAAGAATAACCCGAGCAGCCAGGACCAGTTCTGGCTGCAGCGCGCACGCTTTGGTTTTCGCACGCAGCTGCACCGCTTCATCCAGCTGCGCTTCGAGATGGAGGGCATGCCGACGCCGAACCTCACAGACGTCTTCGTCGACATGCCGTTTCACACGGCATTCTCGATCCGCTTCGGCCAGTTCCTGCTCCCCTTCTTGCGCACCTATCAGATCAACGAGGTCAATCAGGCCTTCATCGATCGCCTCGTTTACACGCCGCAGCAGCCTGACCGCGCTGCGCTGCGCTATCTGAATCCGCGCGACGTCGGTATCATGTTCACGGGCATCATCGGTAACGCGGACCCTGATGTGATGTCCCCGGCCGTTCAGTATTGGGTTGGCGCATTCCTCGGCCGCGGCGCCAACCAGCTAATCAATGAAGACAATGCCTTCCTCTACTCGGCACGCGTCAACGTCCACGTGCTTGGCCCGCCGAAGGCCGCGGATCAGGAGAGCGATCTCGCGAACAACGAGAACCCACACGTCGCCGTGGGCGGTGGCGTGTACACCAACTGTGATGACCGCGGCAACTACAACCGCGGCGTCACCTTCGACTCCGAGTTCCGATTTCGCGGATTCTACGCGTACGCCAGCTTCGTTCGGTTCTACAACGGTCCGGTCAACGGCGACGGACTCGGCAAGTTTCTCGGCTATGACGGCGCGAATTCTTGCCGCCGTAAGGCCGCTTCCGGCGAGCCGCACGCCGCATGGGGCGCGAGCTTTCAGGCCCAGTACGTTCTCCCGCCGATGCTGTTTCCGGTGCGCGACCAAGCGCTCGAAGTTCTCGCGCGCTTCGACTTCGTCGCTCCCCAGAACCCTGCGGACGGGTCCTTCCTCGGTGGCGGGACGGAAACTCCGACCTACACGCCGCCGACTGACTACATCAATTCCGACAACCCGCCGTCGCGATGGAGACTGACCTTTGGGCTCAACTGGTTTCCAACGCGCGAGCAGATCCTTCGCGTCTCCGTCAACTACCAGCTGAATCGCGAGACCGAGAATGCGATCATTGCCGGAGACCCGTTCGTCGGAATCGCCAACGACATCCTCTGGCTACAGGGCACCGTCGGCTTCTGAGCGCGGTTGGATCGATGCGCGGCGGAGTGCCGCGGATCCATCCGCGCTTGACACAAAGCCGTTACGTGAAGGCCCGTTGCAGCGCGCGCGGGTCTCTGCGACAGTCGCCCTCATGAAGTCTTTCCGCTTCGTCGCTCTGTATGTCGCGCTCACCGCCGTCCCGCTCGCCGCCTGTGAAGAAACCGGCGCGATGGTCATCCCCGACGCAGGCGCGACGCCGACGATGGATCGCTTAACCTACACGCCGGAAGGCTGCGGCTACGAGGTCAGCTCGCCACGGGTACGGACGACGGCACTGCACGCAGCGACCATCGGCGCGACACCGACGCCGGATCACCTTCACGCGAGCTTCAGCGGCCCCGCAACGACAACCTTCGCAGTGAACTGGCGTACGCGCGGCATCGACACGCTCGCCGCCCAGGTGCTCTACGGGACCAACGAAGCAGCCGTCATGGCGGCCGATGGGCCAACGGCCGACGTGCTCGTTCAGAGCGGCCACTCGATGGTCTACGACCGCCTGGAGACCTTCCGCATCCACGAGGCGCACATCTGCGGACTCGCCGCGTCGACCCGCTACTTCTACAAGGTCGGCGGCCCGGGGGCGTGGAGCGCGGTATTCGACGTGTCGACCAGCCCGACCATCGGCACCGCCGAGGTTTGGCGCTTTGGTGTGACCGGAGACTCGCGCAACGAGCCGGCGATCTTTGCGGAGACGCAGGCACGCATTCAGGCAGCCAGCGTCGACATGCAGGTCTTCAGCGGCGACGCCGTCGTCCTTGGGCCCAATCAGAACGAGTGGGACGCCTTCTTCGAGGCGAGCTCCGGCGGCGTCACGGTCCAAGACGTGCTCGCGCACGTACCGTTCATGATTGCCAATGGCAACCACGATGGACTTGCGGTCAACTACCTGGCGCAGTTTGCACTGCCGCAGCAGAAGAGCGCGGGCGAGCGCGGCGAGGGCGAGGAGTGGTACTCCTTCGACTACGGCAATGCGCACTTCGTCGTGCTGAACGATACATCGACGCTCGATCTCATCAACAACGAGCAGCGCACCTGGCTCCGTGACGACCTGAGTGCGGTCGATCGCGCGGTGACGCCGTGGATCTTCGTGGTGCATCACAAGCCGATGTACACGTCGGCGACGGCGCACGACCCGGACATCTCGCTGCGCACGTCGTGGCAGCCGATCTACGACGAGTTCAACGTCGACTTCGTGTTCAACGGGCACAACCACAACTACGAGCGCAGCCTGCCGATCCGCGGCTTCGCGTCGGGCACCAGCGAGGGCCAAGTGCAGCCCGCCGGCACCAACGGCATCCCGCAGGCCGCGAATGGGACTGTCTACGTCGTCGCAGCAGGCGCAGGCGCGCCCCTCTACGGTGTGGATGGCGCCTCCACTGGGTACACCGTAATCGCTGAGTCGACGCGCAACTACGTCGTCGTCGAGATCGAGGGCAAGACGATGCGCTACAAGGCGTACCGTCTCGACGGCACGGAGCTCGACGTCTTCGAGTACACGCGCCCCTGAGCGTGCGGGGCAGCATCGCGCTTCTCGCGCTGACACTCGCGGCGACAGGAGCTCACGGTTTGGCTGCGGCGGGCGTCGAGGCGCAGGACGCTGGTGTCGTCGCTTCTCGCGCGCGCCAGGCCGCGCTCGTCCGCGAGGCGGATCGCGCCGAGAGTGAGCTGCGCCCGCGTGACGCCGTCGCGCTGTGGCAACAAGCGCTCGCCGCGGCGCCGACCTCGCGCGTCGCCGCGCGCTGCGAGACGCGCATTGCGTATCTCACTGCGCGAAGTGAAGGGGACTATCGGCCGCTCGCGGATCTGATGCAGATGCGCACGCTGCCGACTTCTGCGCTCTCGGTGGCGGTGCTCGACGGATTCGCGCGCAGGCTCGACGGCTACCCACACGGGCATGCGCGGCGTGAGGGCAGGGAGCTCGTCGCCGACGCATGGCTCGGCCGGCTCGGCGACGCCGCGCGCGGACGACGCGCCTACACTCTGTGGCTCGCGGAGCCTTCACTGAGCGATACCGAGCGTCGCCTGGCGGCGTCTGGACTCGCGCGCTCGTACACGCAGCTCGGCGATCCGGCGGCTGCGCTCGAGACGATGCGCAGCGTCGGACTCGGCGCGTCGACCGACGCCGACGATCTGCGCACCGAGGCGCGTCGCCGTTTGCTGCGCGTGGTCGCCTGGGCGCTGCTCGCGGCGTTCGTCATCGTTGGCGTCGCGCTCGGCGGCCATCGCGGATTTCGCGCGGCGAACCTGCGCCGCTCGCTCTCGCCGATACGCCTCGCCGCCGCAGCGTGGGTGCTCGGCGGTCCGCTGGTCATCGCGTCGATGTTCGATCACGCGGCGACCGATACGTTCGTCACGCTCGCGCTCGCCGGTGGGTGCGTACTGCTGCTCGCCGCGATCCTCGGCGGTGGGCTCGTCGAGCGCAGCGCAAGGCGTCGGCGCTTGGTCGCCGTCGCTGCGTTCGTAGCGATGCTCGGCGCGGGCTTTCTGGTGCTCGACCGCGCAGGCTTCCTGCTGAGCCTCGGCTTATGAGCAAATCGCCGATCAAGCGCAGCTCGCCGATCGAGACACGGCGCATCGCGATCGCGCTCGGAGCGCTCGTCTTCGCGCTTGGCGCGCCGTTCGCGTATGTCGCGCAGCGCGTCTTCGAGCGCGCGCGCAGCGGTCCGACGGATCCGCTGCTGGTGGTGTTCGATCTGCACACCTCGTTCTACTGGCGCGCGTCGACGGCGGCGTGGTGGGGCGTCGTCCTCGCCATCGCGGCGTACGCGTTCGCGGCCCAGCCGAGCGCGTCGACGCTGCGCCATCGACTCACGCGCACGCTCGGGATCGTCGCGCTCCCGCTCGCTTTTGCGCTCGGTCTCGCGATGTGGCGGATGCCTTGATCGCGGAGGCCTCGAGCGCGGTCGCGCGCGCGGTCGAGCCGCCGCAGCGGAGGCGCTCGTGATCTGGCGCGTACTCGAGTCCGTGCACGGTCACTTCGGCGTGCTCGCGGCGATAGCGCTCCTGCATCCGGCGATCTTGTTGCGCCGCGGGCTGCCGCTGTCGCGCGGCGCGCGCTGGTCGATCGGGCTGACGACGCTGGTGACCGCGCTCGCGTTCGGCTTCGGCGTCGGGATCTACGAGCACTATCGAGAGACGGCCAAGCGCGCGATCTTCGTCGAGAGCCAGACGATTGGCTTTCTCTTCGAGACCAAAGAGCACCTCGGCTTCGCGGTGATGGCGCTCGCGCTCGGCGCTGGAATCGCCGCGCTCGTCGCACCGCCCTCGGCCGTCGGCGTGCGACGCGCGTGCGCGCTGACCTACGCCGCGGCGGCGATGCTGTGCGCGGTCGTCGTCGCGCTCGGCACGTTGGTCGCGTCGACCCAAGGCTTCTGAGCGGCCTGCGGGCGGAGTCGCTGCGCGCTCGCCTCGTAGACGCGCACCGGCTCGCCATGCTCGACCACCGCCGGCACACAGAACGCCTGCGCCGCGCCGTTCTTCGCGAGCACACGGTCGGCTGCGATGTGGGTGTGGCCGTGCAACACGTGTACGTGCGCGTTCTGCTCGACGAAGTGGCGCATCGACGCGGAGCTGACCAAGCCGTCGATCCACTGCATTCCGGGGACCAGATGGCGCATCGGCGGGTGATGTTGTGCGACGACGAGCGCGCGCGTGGCGAGGCCGCGATCCGCTGCGAGTGACTCGAGGCGCGCGAGCTGCGCGACGTCGACCGCACCAGCCGAGCGCGTGAACGACTGCGGAATCAGCGTCGACACCGGCACGATGACGGCGTCGTCATGCACGGTGATGGCACCCGCGCTGCTGGTGCCGCGGTACGCCGAGAGCGGCCCTTTGAGCGCGCGATTGAACGCGCCGAGGTCTTGATAGCCATCGTGATTGCCGGGCACCAAAGTGATGCGATCGGCCGGCATTCCGCACGAGTCGAGCACCTCGGCGAGCACTTCGAACTGCGCGTCGGTGCCGTCCTCGGTGAGATCGCCGGTGATGCAGACGTGATCGGGACGCGTGTCGATCGCTGCGCGCAGCGCGTCGCGAACGCGCTTCACGCGCGCGTCGAAGTCGATCGCGCGGCCGAGTGAGAGGTAGTGCAGACGCATGCGCTCGAGACCACTGCGCGCCGCGTGACCGCGTTCGACGAGGTGTAGATCCGAGAGATGAGCGATCCGTGTCATGGGCAATAGAGATAGAGCGGCGACGTGCCGCAGCGATCACATTTGGATCACGAACTTGCAACGTTCAGTCGACGGCCGACGACACGCTCTACCTACAAGAACGTCACTTTGTCGCGGAGGCAACGTCGGTGGGTGCTGCAAGACCGCTGCGCACCTCGTCGAGGAGCGCAGCGGCGCGGGCGACGACGATGGGCTGCGTCGCCGTGGGGGGCGTCCGACCAAGTCGCGACGGCCGCGTGCCCGAAGAAGTTCACCCGCCGAACGCAGCAGTCGGCGCGCATCGCGTCGTTGCATCTCACGCCAAGATGCCGGACAACGAGGGCCGCATGCGCGACTTCGCACCCCGCATCTCTGCACGGCTCGTGATGCTCGCAGTCGCGCTCGCGTCGTGCGGCGCGCCGACACCGACACCGACACCGACACCGACACCGCCAGTGCAGCGCGCACGCGCGCGCAGCGCCGACGTTGCGCATCGCGCTACACCGCCTGCGCTGCCCGCGACGCTCACGCTGAGTCTCGTCGGTACCAACGACGTGCACGGACGGCTCGCGAGCTTGCCGGTGCTCGCCGGCTATTTGGCGAATCTTCGTGCAGCGCGCGCCGCGGACCACGGCGCCGTCGTGTTGCTCGATGGCGGCGATATGTTTCAAGGAACGCTCGAGTCCAACCTCAACGAGGGCGCGGCGATGATCGAGGGCTACGGCGCGCTCGGCTACACCGCCGTCACCGTCGGCAACCACGAGTTCGATTTTGGTCCCGCGGGCGCACACTCGACGCCGCAGGGAGACGAAGACCCACGCGGCGCGCTCCGCGCACGCGCGGCGGAGGCGCGCTTTCCGCTGCTCACTGGCAACCTCGTCGACAGCGCGACTCAGCAGCACGTCGCGTGGCCGAACATGCCCGCGACGCACATCGCGGAGCTCGGCGGGGTGCGCGTTGGCATCGTCGGGCTCACCACCGAGCAGACGCCGCGCACTACCATCGCGGCGAACTTCCGCGGCCTCGCGATCGCTCCGCTCGCAGCGACCGTGTTGCGCGAGGCGCAGGCGCTCCGCGCGCAAGGCTGCAAGCTGGTCTTCGTCGCGGCCCATGCGGGCGGCCGCTGCCGCAGCTTCGCGGACCCGCGCGACCTCTCCTCGTGTGAAGACGACCAAGAGATCATGGCGGTCGCGGCCGCGCTTCCAGCCGGTGCCGTCGACGCGATCGTCGCGGGGCACACGCACGCGGCGGTCGCCCACTACGTCAACGGGATCCCAGTGCTCGAGTCGTACGCGAACGGTCGCGCGTTTGGTCGCGTCGACTTCGTCCTCGAGCGCGCGACGGGCCGCGTCCTCGACACGCACATCTCACCGCCGCGCAAGCTCTGCGACGGCGATGACGGTACACCGGCGTGCGCCGACGATGTCTACGAAGGCGCGCCAGTGGTGCCCGATGCGGCGCTGCGTGCCCGCCTCGCACCGGCGTTCGCCGCGGCGGGCACGCTGCGCGACGCGACGCTCGGCGTGACGCTCTCGGCGCCATTCGAGCGCGCTGGCGGCGTCGAGACCGCGCTCGGCAATTTGTTTGCGGATCTGCTGCGCGAGCGCGCACCCGGCGGCGCGGAGGTCGGCATGGTGAACGGCGGCGGCATCCGCACCGCGCTCCCCGCGGGGCCGCTCACCTACGGCGCGCTTTACGAGACGTTCCCATTCGACAACCGCTTCGCCATCGTGCGGCTGCGCGGCGAAGATCTGCAGCGTCTGCTGAGCGCGAACCTGACCGCCGACGAGAGCCTGCTCTCCATCGGCGGCGTGCGCGTCGAGGCACGCTGCCGCGACGGCGTGCTCGACGTGCGCGTGTTCCGCACCGTCGGCCGCGCGGCCGGACGTCTGATCCGCGCCTCCGAAGTGTTGCGCGTCGCGACCAGCGACTTCGTCGCGACGGGCGGCGATGAGCTCCTCGCCGCGATGTTGCGCCCCGCCGACATCGAGATCCCCGACGACGGGCCCAACATCCGCGACGCGAGCGCCGACGCGCTGCGCGCCCGCGGTGGCACGCTCCGCCCCGATGACTCGGCCCTCTACGATCCCGCGCAACCACGCTGGCGCTACCCAGGCACACGCCCGGTGCGCTGTCCTGGCGCCGCCGCGCCGGCTGAGCGCTGATTCAGCGCTTCGCCACCCGCGCCGCCGCACCGCGCGTGCGCCGCGGTTTGCGCGTGGCTGTGCTCGGTGTTCCGGGCGCCTCCAGATCGGAGAACAGCAACGTGCGCAGCGCGGCCGCCGCGGGCGTGAGGCGATCGAGCCCGCGATGCAGCACCCGCAGTGTGCGCAACACTGGCGTGCGCGGATCCGGCACCAGCACCAGGCGCCGCAGCGCGAGATCCGTCTCCACCGCGACACGACTCACCAACGCCTTGCCGAGACCGACGCGCACGTGCGCCTTCACCGCGGCGATGGAGTTCAGCTCCATCACGATCTCCGCGTTCGGAAACGTCGCGTCGAGCAGAGCGCGCGACGTCGTTCCATGCACGAACGTTACGAACGGCGCGTCCGCGGCATCGACTCCAGGCGCTGCGACCAGCACGAGCTCGTCGTCGCGCCAAGGCTCGCCTGTCTCGCTCGTCACGAGGCCGAGATCGAGCTCGCCATCGTGCAGCGCGGCGTGTACTTCGTCGGCCGTCGCCTCGCGCACGCGAAACGTGATGCGCGGATGTGTCCGCCGGAACGCAGCGAGATACGGCGGTAGAAAGTACGTACACACCGTCGCGCCTCCGCCGATGCGCACCTCGCCAGCACGCAGGCCGGCGACCTCCGCGACCGAGCGCTCGCCCTCGCCGATCGCCGCCAGCGCAGCGCGCGCACGGGGGATGAGCGCTGTGCCGGCCGCCGTCGGCTCGGCGCCTTTTCTTCCGCGCGCAAGCAGCGGCGCGCCGAAGTGCTGCTCGAGCCGACGAATGGACGCCGACAGCGCGGGCTGCGAGAGGTGCGCGCGCCGCGCAGCCTCGGTGAAGGTGCCGTGCTCGATGATCAGCAGGAAATATCGGAGCGCGTCGAGCATTCACGGATCCTATCGTATCTAGAAGTACAATCGATTGGCCGAATGCCTCGCGTGACCTCAGAAGTTGCCTGTCGGCGCCACATCACTCCTGCGCAGCGGCGTCACCGCTACACGCAGGGACCGGATGCAGAGGCCGCCGACGCGGAGAGTCGCGATGACATTCCCTCACGATCTGCTGACGCTCGTGCCGCTCGGCCTCCTCGCCGGCGTCTTGACGACGGTCGCGGGCATGGGCGGCGGGATGATGTTGGTGGTGGTGCTCTCGCTTCTCTGGGATCCGCGCGTCGCGCTCGCGTCGACGGCCCCCGCGCTGCTCGTCGGCAACGCGCACCGCGCGTATCTCTATCGAGCGCAGGTCGCGCGGAAGATCGCGCGCCCGTTCGTCCTCGGCGCGTTGCCGGGCAGCTTTGTCGGCGGGCTCGCGGTCGTCGCGCTGCCCGTGATGCTGCTCGACGTCACGCTGGTGCTGATGATG
>Ga0209181_10009113_pt1 | contig 13143 bp, 9 predicted proteins | sample MAT05_FD_187208 | JGI IMG/M metagenome (GOLD analysis project Ga0209181, IMG submission 187208) | Freshwater microbial communities from Lake Fryxell liftoff mats and glacier meltwater in Antarctica - MAT-05 (SPAdes) (version 2) | ecosystem: Environmental > Aquatic > Freshwater > Ice > Liftoff... | reverse complement strand
CATTTTCCAGGGTGACGCTTTTCTGCATTTTCATTTCTTCACCATTCTTTATTACGATCATTTCACCATCTCTCATTGTCTCCCGGTCAGTCACCCGCTTTTTTACAGTGGCTGTTGCGGTTCTTTAAGTCTTTGTTCTATCGAGTCGGTCCTTTTTCAATCCGTCCTTTTTCGGACTTTGTATGGAACTATCCTGCCAGCTCCGAATCTGCTTGCCGGAAACACCGGCAGTATCCTGCGTGGTCCAGTTCGCTCTTTCGGCAGCAGTGGTATCGCCAGGCATTTCCCCGGCACTGCTTCCCCGCGGTGGCATTGACGTATCCGTCTCCCATTGATTTTGGACAGAAATATCCCCGTTCCACTGTTTGGCTGTTATAGAATCCTGTTCCATGTTTCCAGGACGAAAAGTATCGGGAATACCATTCATTGCTGGATTGTTGCCATTGGATACCTGCGATGGAATGTTAGCTGTTGGTTGCTGTGCATGTGCCGCTCCCGCCAATAAGCCCATCATCATTAAACTTGCTAACTTTTTTATTATACTGAAATTTATTTAAAAAATTGTTTTTAAAAGTGTTGACCATTATTTGACCAGTGTCTAAAAAACAATTATTAAGCCATTGAAATAAATAGCGCACATGCTGTAATCCCTGGAAAATCCTGTCCGGCTGGGGGAATATAGTCAACGTTGTGTGGCCCATTGGAACGGGTTTTGATAAATCCTTCCTGATGGCAGCACATATTATTAAAGTTTAATGCCTGGTGGTTTTCAACTTCATATCCGTAGCAAGCATAAAGCTGTGAAAAATGTAACTTATTTTAGGAATTGTGTAACGATTATCACGTATTATACTGCAACCTTGCATACCGTAGAAATTCATCTTTCCTATTCAAACGAACAATATATGGAAACAGTAAACAATCAGTCGCCAATGAACATCCAGGGCGGAGAGCAGATAGTCCGGGCCAGTGGAAACCAAACGCATAATCCGGGTCTCCGGGCTTTGCTGTCGATAAAGAATTTCAGTGCCACACTGGAAAAAGACTACGCTGAACTGCTGCAAATTGAAAACGACCTCGCTGAAGTACATAAAAAGGGATTACTGGTCATGGAAGGAAATGGCACTCCTGAAGCGATAGAGAATTGGAAGCTGAATGCAGCAGCACTGAATGAAGTGATTTCGGGGATGAATGATATACTGAAAACAGCCAAAGAAAAGATAGAGAAAAAAGAAGTGGAAGATGTGCCAGGTTTGTGGAAACAACTCGGCGCACATATGTCCAGCTTAAAAGACAGTTTAAAAAAATTAGCTGCTGCCGGATTTGAATCGCTTCCTCTGACGGTACAACCGGAGTGGGAAAAGAGCTTTGTGCAGGAGGAAACAATGCTCGTGCAACTAGTGGTTTCGCATGTTGAGTCCTGCAGGGTATTACTGCAAATGATTGAAAGGTATACCCCGGATGAACTGAATAAGATTACCAAAATAATCGTAGATCAGATACCAGCGGATTTCACTTATGAAGAAGCCGTGCTGTATCAACAGGATTATTACAAGGCGCTGGTAAATTTTAAAAAAGAATTTAAAGAAGAGAAAAACCTGTGGGATAAGTTCCTGGATATTTTGGCAGGGGGAACACATCAGCCACCATCCGAACGGGTGATGATGGAAAGATGGCTTGATGGAGAAAAGGGCGATCTATAAAATAAACCGGCATACAAAAAAAAACGATAAGCAAACAGCATTATGTTGATTGCTTACCTAAAATATCCTTTACAATCTTTGCCGCATGTTCCCTGGAATTTTCAATAAACAGGCTGTGGGTATCCATGCCACCACAGATAACACCGGCCAGGTAAATTCCTTTGATATTGGTTTCATGGGTATCGTCGTGATACACCGGTGTGCGGTTGCCGTTATCACATAAATTAATACCCAGTTTTTCTAAAAAGGCAAGATTGGGCTGGTAACCGGTGGCAGCAATCACAAAATCGTTTGCCACAGCAATCATTCCATCCGGTGTATTGATCAATACCTCCTGTTCTTTAATCTCCTGAATGGTAGAATTAAAGTAAGCTTTGATCGAGCCTTCGTTTATACGGTTTTCAATATCCGGCTTAACCCAGTATTTTACCCGGCGACCAATGCTATCGTCCCGTATCACCATCGATACGGTTGCACCTTTGCGCCAGGTTTCCAGCGCCGCATCCACGGCAGAATTATTAGCCCCAACCACCAGCACTTTTTGAAAAGCATAGAAGCTGGGATCCTGGTAGTAATGCGTCACCTTGGGCAATTCCTCGCCTTTTACATTCAGCAAAAACGGGATATCATAAAAACCAGTGGCGATGATGAGGTGCTTTGCTTTGTATTCCCTTTTTGAAGTGGTTACAATAAAAAAACCGCCTTCTTTTGTTGTGTTCTTTACTTCTTCAAATAAATGAAGATTGAGGTGGCAGGCAATTACGGTCCTTCGGTAATATTCCAGTGCTTCGTTGCGGCTGGGCTTTGGATTGTTGCTTACAAACGGTATATCGCCAATTTCCAGTCTTTCGGATGTGGAGAAGAAAGTCATGTGAACAGGGTAGTTGTACAAGGAGTTTACCAACGCACCTTTTTCAATGATGAGATGCGACAAGCCAATTTTTGTTGCTTCTATGCCACAGGCCAAACCGATCGGTCCGCCGCCAATGATGAGCATATCGTAAATAGGATCGTTTGCCATGTAAGCAAAGCTAAATGAATAGCAGAAGATTAGAATGATTGAAGTTTAACAGGCGTATTTAAAGCACTTCAATCAGTTATCAGCATTTGTTAACTCTTTTGATGGAGATAAATTTTCAATGGCGGTTAAATAGATCTTTCTAAATTCCACCTCAGCACCTTCTGCCTGCAGGGCAATCTGGCCCTGGGAGGCCGTGCAGTTAAATCCATCATTCACCAGGTCGCCGTTAACCCACACTTTGATTGTATTTTGAAAACACTCAATCGACATAGTGTTCCATTCACCCAATTGTTTTTCGGAACTGTCTGTAAGGTTGATAATCCTCCGTTCCTTTCCTTCGGTGATGCCCCAATTGACTTTCGGGCCACGGCGTTTCTCCATTTCCGGAACACTGATATCTTCACCAATACACCAAAAGTCCCCGGCATTCTGGTGCATCAGTTGGCATTCAATAGACTGGGGAAACATTTTGTACAGGACCCTCGGTCTGGATGCATGTACCAATACACCACAATTTCCGGGTGCAGCAGCAAACCGGTATTCTACCACCAGGCGGTAGTTTTTGTAAAAAGCATCGGTGATCAAATGCCCGTTCGGCTTACCCATACTTACCAGTAAGCCATTCCTGGTAATGAAAGGATTGACAGCGTTCTTACTGGTATCATTTTCAGGTACATCTACATGCCATCCACTCAAATCTATGCCATTGAAAAGATTGGTTGACTGGCCGGATGACTGTACTGAAAAAAATACAGTTGCAATCATTGTGAGGGAAATTATATTTTTCATTTTTAATCAGTTGCGGTTTATTTGTAAAATCAAATATTGTTTCAAGGATTAAATTTCTGCAGTTGCATTTCAAATATTAACACGGATCAGCGGATAAAAACACCTGTTTATTAAAAGCGTTGTTGGCATGGTTTTATACCTGATTAATTAAAATATATCTCACTGCAATAATAAAACTTATTATCATGTCAATTAATCTTTTAGAAACAGTACAACAGCAATTAGGGTACCCGGCTTTGCAAAAGATAGATCCTAACACACAAGAGGTGGTGGTAGATGACAAAAGCCCCAATGAAGACAAATTCAGCCAGGCTGCTATACCTGCCGTACTTACAGCGTTCTATAAATATGTGCAGACGGATGAAGGCGCAACAGAATTTTTACGGGGCGAATTTTCTACAAATTGGGTAAGTAAAATTTTTATCGATCATAAACAGGAAATTGTGCAAACAATTGCTGCATACTCAAATCAACCAGTTGAAGACAGTATTACAAAAATGAATGCTATCGCCAATGAAACGGTAAAAGCTGTGAAAGCAAATTTACCTGCTGATGCCAGGATCAAAGACGTAAAGCTCTTTTTCAGCAACCAGCGGAATAATATTTTGCTATACCTGCCTGCTGCCCTTCAAATGGGTGATTTGCTTCATGATGATACATTGGATGATAATACCAATAAAATGGAAGGACCGATATCCAGTTTAATGCATAGTATTGGTTCGGCATTTTCCAACCCGGTTATATCAGAAGAAATTAAAAATCCTTAAACGCTTACAACAAATCAAGATTAAGGCCACCCCATGTTTAAACAGGGTATCTTTTTCATTTCTCCATCAACAGGTAAACGTAACCGTTGTGAATAAAAAATAAATTATTATTTGTCCTTTATTTGCGGCCATTGCTTATCCGCTTTTTCAATTAAATGTTGCTGGTCTTTTAACCAAAACGCCTGTACCTTTTTGTTATAGTTAAAATACAGTTTACCGCCCACAATTGTTCAGGTATCAATTTCCGTTGGTGCCTTGTATCTTTCTGAAGTGCCGGAAGCACAATATCCTCCGTATTGCGGAGCATAGTTTTCAGGCATAGCTTTAAAGGCATTGAGGTGCTATTGGCTAGCAAACAACCAGTTAGTATTTTGCCAGGTGTATGCAAATTGCTCACTTCCTTTTACCGGTTTTTTTTCTGTAAAAAATGCTACTGCATCATACCCATGAACAGCAATTCCTCCGGTATTAAAAGTTGGAGCCTTTTGAGCCATCACAGCAATGGTGAGCGATAGGCCAAACCCGGTTGACATCAATAATTTTTTCATTCCTGTAATCTTTTATTTACAGTTATTACGTTCCGGGTTAGCATTCCTTACAAGGGTAGCTATTTATTTTATCTCCGTTACTTCAGAAAATTCGGGTGCACTCCAAATAGTCGCAACATTAAGTGATTACTTAATATTGCCGTTACGGCGCTAAGGCGTTTTTATTTCTTATATAACGTCGTAACGGCAATTCACTGATTCTCTACTTCCAAAATAAATAGCGACATTTTGAAATGCACCCTAAAATATTTGTGCTGATAATTGAAGAAAAATGTTTTTATCTTCATAATCACTAAAACCTATTCAAATGGATACTCAAAACCTGCTGGGAGAAGAAATAACTCCCGCTCTGACCCCTACATCGGATGAAAGAACGATGGCTATTTTATCGCACATACTCTGCCTTGTTGTGGGGTTCATCGCGCCGTTGATCATTTATCTTATAAAAAAAGATGAATCTGCTTATGTAAGGGAACACGCAAAAGAATCCCTCAATTTCCAGATAACACTGTTCATCATTGGGTTTGTACTGTTTATTACCATCATTGGCATATTGTTAATCTGGGTATTAGGAATCATCAATTTAGTATTTGTTATCATTGCCACTATCAAAGCCAGCGAAAATAAACTGTACAAATACCCATTCAATTTCAGGCTGATAAAATAGTGCTGCTAAACCGGATGCATTTTTTTCGCAACAAAATGTGCATATCAATGTGCCGAACAGGTGCAAAACGATAGCGGAAAAAACTTGCACTATAGCTAACAGCGGTATACCTTTATATCACAATAAGAGAACAGAAATTTGGAAACAAAAAGAAGTTTTCTGAAGGTTGCAGCGAATCCGTAAAAAGATGAAATGTGACCACGAAACCATCGGGTTAGTAAGTATAAAAGTGCAAACTGATATATGAACAAAACTTGATGGTTTTTTATTTGTATTTTATATCTCCTCATTTATTTACCTGCCTGCATTTTATTTGTTGATTTTACCTGCGTTTCAAAATATTGGTATGCTATTTTCATAGAAGGCTGTAGCAGCATGAGAAGACCCATACTATACCTGCAATAACAAACAGTAGGGTTTCACGCAAATTCCGATGGAGCAATCCAAAAATTAAGACAGGCAAATGAAAATAAAGCTAACCAGTGTAAGGGTAAACGACCAGGAAAAGGCACTTCAATTTTATTCAGCGATATTGGGCTTCGTTAAAAAACAGGATATTCCAATGGGTAAGTTTAAATGGTTGACCGTAGTATCACCCGATGGCCCGGATGATATAGAACTGTTACTGGAACCAAACAGCACCGCTGCTGCTCAAACTTACCAGCAAGCCCTTTTGGAACAGGGTATTCCGGCAACTGCGTTCCAGGTGGATGATATCCAGGCGGAATATGCAAGGATGATAGAACTGGGTGTGACATTTACCGTACAACCTACCGAGGCTGGCCCGGCTACCATCGCAATTTTTAATGACACCTGCGGTAACCTGATACAGATTTACCAGGTGTGATAACGGGCTGTAATTTTTTACCACTTACGAAAGCCCGTTTTTGTAACCTCATGTTACTCATGGAATAACGTGGCCCTATACCACCCCGTTCCCCCTAAAATAAACTCCACATTTATATAAAAAGCTGAATAAAATGACTATTTTGTTCAACCTCTCCATCCACTTGCAAAAAATTCCGGCCTGTAAATTTTAGTAACCCGCAAATTTAAGTGTATGCTTCGTAAATTAATTATCAACGGCAGTGAGAACGATATAGCCCTTGAGACTTCGTCCCCCGAGGGCTTTGAACTGGTAAAGTCAGTAACTGTAAGCAACACCCGTAGCCTTACCTCCCGGAAAGAAATACCCGTACACAACAACGATGATATTGTGGAAATAAAATTTGAGGACAGCAGTACCTGGATCGGCAATGCCACCGAATTCCAGGAAATATTTAACCTGTCGGGCAAGCGGGGTATAGATGATGACGGCTTTGAAGTACCTACTGCCCTGCAAACCACCAGCGACCGGAATATCATCCAGGACCTTGCCATAAACGTATTCAATTTCTTTAAGAAAAAACAAACTGCCATTGTCGGAAATGCAGTACATGAACTGGCACAAAAAGTTGAAGACAAAGTACAACCGCAGCCCGGGCTTTTTTTACTTGACACTGCAATGCGAAAAAAAGTGGCCGGTACTATCACCGGCGTAAATAAACCTTTCTTATTATTCATTCACGGCACCCACTCCAATACCGAAGGTGCTTTTGGTGCACTTACAGATAACCGCCAATTTGGACTGTGGAATTATATAACCAGTACGTATGGCGAAAACATTTTAACCTTCGACCATAAGACGTTTACGCAATCCCCTTTGCAAAATGTGGTGGACCTGCTGCAACTATTGCCTGCCAACTGTATACTACATTTAATTACCCATAGCCGGGGTGGTTTGGTGGGAGATATCCTGGCAAGATGCAATGCTGCAAATTCGAATATTGGTTTCAGCGATACAGAAATGGGCGTGTTTGCAGAAGGCAGTGCCAGTAAAAAATATATGGCCGACATTAATGCCCTGGCCAGGAAGAAAAACATAACCATACAAAAATTCATCCGGGTAGCAAGTCCATCGATGGGTACCTCTTTGCTGTCAGACCGGCTGGACCATTACCTGAATACCGTTTTAAATTTTATTGGCATTTCTACCGGCATCATTGCAAACCCTGTGTACAACGGCGTAAAATCTTTACTGGCCGAAGTGGCCGCCACAAAAAGTAACGTCGACGTATTACCCGGCATTGAAGCAATGGTACCCGATTCGCCCTTTATAAAAATGCTGAACAATCCAGCGAATATGATTGAGGCGCCACTCACGGTCATATCAGGCAACTGCACACTGCACGTAGAATTAAAAGCACTGCTGGTAATTTTAACCAAACTCTATTTCCGCCGCAAAAATGATATGGTGGTAGATACCTGGTCGATGTATTTTGGCACCCCCCGAAAAAAAGATATTTGGTTTTTCCTGGATGATGCAAAAGGAACAGATCATATCCATTATTTCCGCAGCAAAGATTCACAGGAAGCGATGGTAAGGGCATTGAGTGCCACTACCGACATGATAAGCGGTTTTAAAACGTTGCAGGAAGCTGATATATCTGATGCCAACAGGAATGCGGCCTTACCATTCATTTCGGCGGAAGTAAAAATGGACCTTGACAGGATAACCGGTACAAAACCGATCGCTGTTATTCTGCCGGGCATTATGGGTAGCAACCTGTACCGCGACGATAATAAAGTGTGGGTTGACTTCTGGAGTTTTGTAAAGGGTGATTTGGTAAAGTTAGACATCAATGCAGCCAATATTTCCGCACCATCCCTGATGGGCAGCAGCTACCGCAAACTGGCTAAATATTTAGGAGGTAAATATGATGTGCTGCCCTTTGCATACGACTGGAGAAAATCATTGACGGATGAAGCAAAAAAATTAGATGACTGCATCAAAATATTATTAACAAAAAAACAACCGGTTCATGTTATTGCCCACAGCATGGGCGGTGTACTGTTCAGGGAATTTATCCTGTTGCAGGGATCGCAATGGCCGAAGCTTAACAGTACACCCGGTTTTAAAGCACTGTTGCTTGGTGTGCCATTGGGCGGTTCTTTTTTAATACCGGAAACATTAAGTGGTAGGGGCGGCAACATCAGCAAGCTAAGCAAGCTTGATTTAAAGCATGGCAAGAAGGAATTGCTGGAGATATTTTCCCAATGTCCCGGTCTTTATCATTTACTACCGCTGAGCAGTACCCCCTATGATTTTGCAAAAACAAAAACATGGCACGACCTCTTAAACAATTCGCAAAATATTGGCACCCCTCCCGGAAATGATGTGATAAAAGCTTACACCAGTTTCAGGGACCACATCCTCAACAACAAAAACAACATCGACTATAAAAATATTATTTACATCGCAGGAAAATCAGAGTCCACCACCGCTACTTATGAAATTGCAGCCGATGGAAGGAACAATGGTGTGGTGTTTAAAAGTACTGCAGAAGGGGATGGTAGTGTAACCTGGGCTAGTGGCATACCGGAAGAACTGGTTCAACGGAATGCAGTGTACTATTGCACTACAGAACATGGCGAGCTGGCCAATGAACCGAACCTGTTCAATGCCTTTTCAGAATTACTGGAAACCGGCATTACCGCCAAACTAAGTAAAACACCACCGCTGACAAGAGGTGGCAGCCAGTTGGTTGATAATCCCAAATACGAGATCGTTCCGGTTGATGCAGCCAATATTGAACAGGTTGCAATGGGCGTAAGGAAAACCGAAAAAGAAATTACCACTGATACACCGTTAAAAATAACCATGAGCAATGGCGACCTCGCCTGTTCTCAATTCCCGCTGCTCACAGGCCATTTTTTCAAAGATGGTATCATGAGTGCAGAGCGTGTACTGGATACTTGCTTTAATGGAATGCTCAGGGAAAAACATGCATTGGGGCTGTACCCGGGCAATGTAGGCACCAATGAAATATTCCTGTCTTACACCGCAACACCTAAAGGAGCCGTAATAGTGGGCCTGGGTGAACTAGGAGAACTAAATGGCTATAAACTGGAGCTGAGTGTAACACAGGCCGTTAGTAAATACCTACTGGAGCTGAGGGATTTTGAAGCGTTGAATAAAGAAGAATTCAACAATGTTTTTCATTCAGGTGTAGGCATTTCAGCTTTGATAGTAGGGTGTGGTTATGGTGGCCTCAGTATTGAAAGCTCGCTCAAATCTATTTTAGTTGGTATAAAAAAAGCCAACAGCAGTATTGAAGGATTAAACAATGCTTCGTTAAGAAAAATAGAAACAGTGGAATTTGTTGAGTTGTATGAAGACCGCAGCCTGCAGGCATTTTACACCTTAAAAAAACTAGAAGCCGATCAGCACCTGAATATTGTGCTGCCTTACAACAAAATAAAAAGACTGCCCGGAATAAGAAAAAGGGTACCGCTGGATTACCAGCAGGATTGGTGGCAACGGGTATCTGTTGCGGTGGAAACAAGCCCTGCCTACTGCCTTAAATTTTCCGCTTCCACCGGCTCTGCCAGGGAAGAAGTACGCAACCTCAACAGCAACCCGGTGATCATCCAGCATTTTATCGATAAAATATCTGCTGACGATACGTGGAATCCACAATTGGCCAAAACAGTATTTGAGTTGCTGGTGCCGAATGATTTTAAAGATGCAGTAAGAAACCAGTATAATATCCTGTGGAAACTCGATAAATACGCTGCAGCATTTCCATGGGAATTGCTGCAGGACAGCGCCACACAAAGCAAGCCGCTGTGTGTAAATGCCGGCATGATACGCCAACTGGCCACTTCTGATTATCGTACCCAAATAAAACGTTCGTATGCCAACAATGCATTGGTAATCGGCGACCCGGAGCTGGAAGGTTTTGTACAACAATTACCCGGCGCAGCCGAGGAAGCAATGAAGGTTACTGATATTATCAGCAACAATGGATTTAAAGTAACCTCGGTTATTAACAAAGGCTTCGCAGATAATTTGCAGGCCCTGTTCCAGGAAGAATATAAAATGATACACCTTGCAGGACATGGTTTTTTTAATGCAGAAAAGATAGACCCCGATTGTAAAAAAATTATTCCTTCAGAAGGTGGCATGGTGATCGGCAAGGGGATTTTTTTAACAACCAAAGAGATTAACCAGATGAGCCTGGTACCGGAATTTGTGTTTGTAAACTGCTGCTATCTGGGTAAAATGGATGGTGCAGCAGAAGCGCTATCCCAGCAGCATTACAAGCTGGCTGCCAACCTGGGTGTACAGTTGATTGAGATGGGCGTAAAAGCGGTAATTGCAGCAGGCTGGGCGGTGGATGACAATGCTGCCCTGTTGTTTTCAGAAACTTTTTACAATCGAATGTTTGGCGGCGCCAGCTTTGGTGATGCCGTACAGGATGCAAGGAGTGAATGTTTTGAAAAATACCCAGGCAACAATACCTGGGGTGCATACCAGTGTTATGGCGATCAGTTCTATAAATTCACTTCGATTTCCAGTGCAAAAACTAAATACTACAGTTATATATTGCCCATGGAAGCGGAAGTGGACCTTACCACTTTGTACAATCGGGTAATGGGAGGCAGGCACGACCATGACATGGATCCATTGGTGGATGAACTGAAAGCCATCAGTAAAGCAATAGATAAATCAGCCATCAGAAATGGTGCTATTTCAGAAATGGAAGCCAAAATATGGATGGCGCTGAATAAACAGGATATCGCCATTGCCAAAATTAGTGACATGCTGAAATTTGAACAGGCAGACTATACTGTCAATTCGCTCGAAAACTTATACAGCCTCCATATTAAGGTGTCAGGAAATATCCCTGATAAAACAGCAGCAGACATACAGGCAATCATTGATAATTTTTCGTACCTGCTTAAAATTGGTGATACTTCCCAGCGGCATTTGCTGCTTGGCATGGCCAATAAAATTTTGTTTACGAAATCTACAACGGAAACTGAAAAAATAAATGCTTTAAAAAATACCACCAGTGAATACAAACAGGCCTATGATATTGCAAGGAAAAATGACAGTGGTATAATTGACCCGCTCTGCAACTGGCTGCAATTGGAAAGCATATTATTACTGGTTGATAAAAAAGGAAAAGCAGACTGGGGCAAAAATTCTGTTAACAGGTACAAATTACCCACAGTAAAGTCTGCCATTGGTTCTTTAGACAAAATACTTGCGGCAGATATTGACCAGGAAAGAGATTATGAATTTTGGGATGCCCTGAATGATGCCAATGTGCTGCTCACAAAGCTGTGCCTGCAGCCCGGCAACATACAACCGGCAGACATTGCAGCAGTAGCAAAGAAATACTGGATTAAAGCCGGTGCCAGGGCCAAATTGAGCAATGGACTGGAACACCTGAATTTACTGATAACAGCAGCCAGCCTGTCCAAACAGGCCAAAGCAAAAACACTTATAAAAGCTTTGGAGCAGTTGCATGAGTTGCTGAACAGGGAACACAGTTAATTGAAAGCAACAGCGCATTCAATTTTTACGGAGCAGGGCTGGCATGCCCAAATGGGAACGGAGTGCCAGGCTTGCTAAACACAGCGCTATCAGAAGCAGCGCATTGTTAACTATTTTCTAAACACAGACAGGCTGCGATGGTGAAGAAGAAACTTCCAGCTTAATAATTCCATTCCTCCTACATTTGCTCTCTCAAAATACGCTATGCAACTAATACCGGTAAATGATGCCGCTGCTGCAAAAGAATTTTTACAGGTGTCCGTGAACTTATATAAAAACGACCCCAAATGGATCCGTCCGCTGGACAGGGATATTGATGAAGTATTCAATAAAGAAAAAAATAAAGCCTTTCGTTTTGGTGAAGTGGTGCGTTGGAATTTAAAAGATGATGACGGGCAACTGATTGGACGCATTGCCGCATTTATTAATAAAAAATATAAAAATAAAGGCGATGATGTGCCGGTTGGGGGCCTGGGGTTTTTTGAATGCATCAACAACCAGGAAGCGGCTGATTTACTGTTTGATAATGCGAAACACTGGCTGTTACAGCATGGTATGGAAGCAATGGACGGCCCCATCAACTTTGGGGAAAGAGACAAATGGTGGGGATTGGTAACAGCCGGATTTAGCGAACCCCTGTACTGCATGAATTACAACCCCCGCTATTATATTGAGTTATTTGAAAATTACGGGTTTCGCTTATTTTTCAACCAGGTGTGTTTTGCGATAGACCCAGAGAAGCCACTGTCAGCAAAAATTCATGAACGCCATCAGCACCTGGCAGCCACTCCCGGCATCAGTTCAAAATTGATTGACAAAAATCAGTTGGATAAATTTGCAATGGATTTTACTACCGTGTACAACAGAGCCTGGGCTGGCCATGGTGGCCTGAAGCAATTAACTAAAGAGCAGGTGATGCTGATGTTTAAAAAGATGAAACCGGTGATTGATGAACGCATCATTTATTTTGCCTACTACCAGGAAGAACCCATCGGCACGTTTTTAAACCTGCCCGACCTGAACCAGTATTTTAAATATATGAACGGGAAATTTGGCCTGCTGCAAAAATTGTATTTCTTCTATCTCCAAAAATTCAGGCCATCCAAAAAATTCTGCGGCCTTGTATTTGGCGTGGTGCCCGAATGGCAGGGAAAAGGCGTGGATGCTTACCTTATTGGAGAATGTTCTAAAATAATCCAGGTGCCTTCCAAACCGTATACGGCTTATGAAATGCAGTGGATCGGTGACTTTAATCCCAAAATG
>Ga0209181_10009112_pt1 | contig 13143 bp, 7 predicted proteins | sample MAT05_FD_187208 | JGI IMG/M metagenome (GOLD analysis project Ga0209181, IMG submission 187208) | Freshwater microbial communities from Lake Fryxell liftoff mats and glacier meltwater in Antarctica - MAT-05 (SPAdes) (version 2) | ecosystem: Environmental > Aquatic > Freshwater > Ice > Liftoff... | reverse complement strand
TTACTTCCAGTGCTGTTAAATGCCAGTGCCTGAAATCCGACCGCTGTATTCCAGTCACCGGTAGTATTGGTTGTAAGGGCATTCACCCCATTGGCGGTATTACCGATACCAGACCTGTTCAAATAAAGTGTGCCGAGCCCAACTGCGGTATTATTACTGCCCGTAGTGTTGGAATAACCGGCCGAACTTCCCGTAAAAGTGTTATTTATTCCTCCGCCAACTGCATTATTTATTCTTCCTGAACTTAAGCCAAAAAAGCTGTTGGAGGTATGATCCGAATGAATCCAAAGCAGGTCGGTTCCGTTGCTGTTGCGGAGTTTGATAAGCGGATTGCTGTTGCTTTGTGTGCTATGGGCATCAATGAAGAGTTGAGAACTATCTGCCGAACCTTTAATATGAAATTTTGCAGCCGGATCGCTCACTCCAATACCCACATTTTGAGCATTTGAGCTGGACGCAAAAAGAAATAGGATGCTGAAAAACGCCACGCACTTCACCAACCTGAACTTTCCACTTCCGCTGAAAATCAGTTCTCTTTTTTGAACTGGTGATTTAACTACCTGGCAAATACTTTGAAGTATTTGAAGAAAAAAGGTTTCAATTAAATGAATGCTGTTTAAGAAAAACAACATTATAGAACAATGTATTTTCATAACGTTTTTTTTTAAATAGTAAGAAATAATATTCTACTGCTGTGTTAACTTATTCTGACGTAATATTTATTACACTGTTTATTACGACTTACACGAATTGATAAATGCAGAAACCTAAGTCGGGTAATTCGTTTTAAAATTCGTGGAATACGGAACGCCGTATTAAGCTTTACATAAAACGACCGTATTTTCATTTTGATTTTTTTGTCTCCTTTCACAATTGCATGTTGTGCTGAAATACCTCCGGTGCTGACGGGGATACAATCTGGCGAAAGCCACAAAAAAACCGGCATTAAGATACAAAAAATAATGGATACTGTTAGTGGAGTGGGCGGTTAGTGGGCATTTCCAATTTGTTGCAGCCTCCAGCGGTTTGTGCGGACACACCGAATGCACCGCTGCCATGTAAAACAAAAAGTGAGTGACGCAACGATGCTGAAAAATGATCTGCTGCCGGCTACATAAAAAATTTAAAATCAAAAATTACCTTTCCCAAAAAACACAAGCCCCCTGCTTTGCAGCAAGGGGCTTTAAAACACAAACTATACTCTATTGATTAATCTGGCTTTTTGCCATCTAAAAAGCTGTTGATTGTACTGATCTCTGCCTGGTTATTGTCGTCGCTTTTTACAGTATAGTTGCTGTAAAAACTTTCTACATCGGCAATGGAATTGTGCAATTCCATATTGCGGCGAAGGTAAGCCGGTACTGTTTCAAACTCATTGTTAGGATCGGCTGCATTAATGTTGAAAGATAAATTTCTCAATTTTGCAATACGGTCTGCTGCCCGGCGCCTCAGTTCCTCCGTTTCGTCCTGCAGTGCAGGCTCCTCAACTTTGGACAACATGATGGGCTGCTGAATTTGCTGTGGTTGTGGCTGTTCCTCCGCCGCCTGATGGGATTCTTTAACCACCATCTGCATTTCAAATGCCGGTTCGTCGGCCTGCACTGTACTCTGCAAAGGGGTTAGCTCCTCCGTAGTATTGGATTCTGGTTGCGGCGGTGCCTGCTGAACATATATATTCATAGGCTTTGCCAAATATCCACCTGCCGACGAAACAGGTGTGCTAGCTTCTTTGATGTTCATTGTGATTTCTGTTGGTGCCGACTGCTCTTTTTCAACCGGGGCCACTTTTGCCGGAGGCGGTGTTACCTCTGGCACATCAAACTGTACAGTAGGTACCTGGTCGGCAAAAGATGAGATTTCATAAAAAACCGGAGCAGTGGCCGAAGCAGGTTCGGCCAGTTTTTCCGGCACTGTTGTTTTCATTTCTACAGATGTTATTTCGGGGGTTTGCACAGGCTCATTGAGAGCCGGTGCTGCTGGCATTTCTAATTCCATTACCACTTTTTCAGGTTCAGCCGCTGTGTCTTCTTTTACTGCCACTGCTGGTTCCGCAATTTTCTCTTCTTCCTTTTTCACTTCCAGGATGTCAAACTCAAAACTTGGCTGCTTAACTTTCTTCTCCTCTTTCACCGGCATATCCAGTGTGAGTACGATTTTATCGTTCTGCTTTTCTTCTTTGGGTTGATTAATCGTTTTGGCAAACGGGTCTTTGTGTTCAAAACCGGTTGCTATCAGGGTGATACCAATGGCTGCTTCCAGGGTACTGTCGTAGCCAAGGCCAAGTATAACATCGGTTCCCTCTCCAGCCCTGCTGATCAGGTATGCCTGTATCACTTCCACCTCATCCATTGTAAATTCATGTTCCCCTTCGGCAGAGTTGATATTAATCAGTATCCACTTGGCGCCCCGGATATCATTGTCGTTCAGCAATGGAGAGTTGAGTGCATTTTCAATCGCCATCTGTGCCCTGTTTTCGCCTTCGCCGGTGGCACTACCCAGAATGGCTACCCCACCATTGCTCATTACGGTACATACATCCGCAAAATCCACATTGATCTGGCCGGTGCTGTTGATGACATCCGTAATACATTTGGCAGCAGTGGCCAGCACATTATCTGCTTTGGCAAATGCTTCTTTCATTTTAAGGTTGCCAAACTGGTGACGCAGTTTATCATTGCTGATCACCAGCAAGGTATCTACATGGTCTTTCAGTAAAGTAATACCTTCTTCTGCCTGCGCCAACCGCTTTTTACCTTCGTAAGCAAAAGGCGTGGTGACAATACCCACGGTCAATATGCCGAGGTCTTTACAAATTTTTGCCAGAATAGGCGCTCCGCCTGTACCGGTACCACCGCCCATACCTGCTGTGATGAATGCCATCTTGGTATTCACTTCCAGTATCCGTTTTATTTCTTCCAGGCTCTCCTCTGTTGCCTGGCGGCCAATATCAGGATTGGCGCCGGCACCAAGGCCCTGGGTTAAATGCGGGCCAAGCTGTATTTTGTTTGGTACTTTACTTTGAGCAATGGCCTGTGCATCGGTATTGCAGATAATAAAATTAACGCCCTCGATGTTTTGTGAAAACATGTGGTTAACTGCGTTGCTTCCACCGCCGCCTACACCAATTACTTTGATGATGGACGATTGCTCTTTAGGCAGATCAAAATGTATCATAATAATAAAAAGCCCCCTCAATCCCACAAAGGGGGACTTTAGAAGCACTTTTTAATATTAACCATACTACATTTATTCAAGTTTGGCTGAATAAATGTTTAATAGTTAATGGTTAAATAATGGTGTTAGTATTAAAAAGAACTTAAAATATTGCACTCTGTTAAGCACCTCCTTTGGAGGGGTTTGGGGAGGCTTGGTTTATAAATGAGCGTCCCCTTCTTCCTTGAACAAATCAATCAAACCGTTTTTGAAAGAATCCATAAAAGTCTTCAGCGATTTACGCTCTTTCACTTTAGACGGCTGCATTTCTTCTGCCATCACGGTTGCTTCTTCCGGAACAACATCTATCACCTCCTCTACCGCAGGCTGTTGCAGGGAAGCCGGCACATGCACTTTTCTAAACTGATCCTGGAATTGCTTATTGTTATTTTCATAATCATTATAGCCTTTCAATATCAAACCGATACAGGTGCTGTACATTGGTTTGGTCAGTTCGTCAATATGGCCGCTTGCCAAATGCTCGTTGGGATAGCCGATCCTTGCATTTAACCCGGTAACATATTCTGTTAACTGTATCAGGTGCTTTAACTGGGAACCGCCACCAGTCAGTATCACCCCTCCATTCAGCAAACGGGTATCGAGGCCCACCTGCTTTAAATGATAGCTTACAAAATCCATGATCTCACTCATACGTGCCTGTATGATACCCGCAAGATTTTTTACACTGATCTCTTTGGGTGGCATACCACGTAAGCCAGGAATAGTGATAAAAGCATTCGCTTTTGCTTCGTCGCTGAGTGCACTTCCAAACTGCACTTTCATTTGTTCGGCCTGCGTTTTTAACACCCCCAACCCGTTTTTAATATCGTTGGTAATATTCTCACCACCAAAGGGAATGACTGCCGTATGCTTTAAAATGCCTTCATAAAAAACGGCCAGGTCGGTAGTACCACCACCAATATCTACAATGGCTACCCCGGCTTCCAGGTCCTGGTCGCACATTACGGCTGCTGCTGAAGCCAGGGGCTGCAATACTAAATCCTGTGTCTTTAATCCGGCCTTTTCCACACTTCTGTTGATATTGCGGATAGCATTTTTATCGCCGGTGATGATATGAAAATTGGCACCCACTTTTACACCGCTGTATCCAATAGGGTTAGGAATATTCTGAAAATTATCTACGGTAAATTCCTGCGGAATCACATCAATGATCTGGTCGCCTGCTGGAATGTACGTACGATACTGATCTGCAATCAGGCGGTCAATTTCATCCTGGTGAATTTCTTCTTCTGTTGTCTGGCGAACAATATCGCCCCTTGTTTGAAGGCTCTTGATGTGGTGGCCTGCAATGCCAACATACACTTCACTGATAGTGAGGTTTGGATTGGAGGCGTAGCAGTTTTCCAATGCAGTCTGGATGGCTTTGATGGTTTGGTCAATGTTCAGTACCATCCCATGTTGCACGCCATTGCTGTTGGCACGGCCAAAGCCCAAAATTTCAAGTTTCCCATATTCATTTTTGCGGCCGGCGATGGCTGCAATTTTTGTAGTGCCGATGTCGAGGCCTACAATAACAGGGTTGTTGTTCACTGCCCCGTTATCTGATGTTGTTTGTTCGTAGCTCATAGTTGTGTGTTTGTGTTTTGTGTGTTGTGCGTTATTGGTCAATGGTCAATAGTCAATGGTCAATAGTTGAACTCCTATAGTATATAGTCTCTGCTATGGTCTATGGACAATTGACTATGGACTTATTAATAATCATTCTGCTTCGGCATCACTGCTTTTGGTTTATTTACTGATGGCTTATTTGCTGGCTTTGTGTTATTTGTTATTGGTTTTATTATTACTGGTTTTATTGTTACTGGTTTTGACGTTGGTGTTTCGGGTTTCTTTACAGGTGGATGTGGCACCTTTACTTTTGCCATTTGGTTCACTGCAGGCTTGTCTACTGCAGCCGCTGGCTTTTTTACAGGTAACCGGTTATTTAATACAGGTTGGGTAATAACCGGAACAACCAGTGGCTTTACCGTTTCACTGGCGGTGAAAGACTCGCCGTTATCATCCCGCTGAATCGATTGTTGTATCAGGTTCAGGTGGGTTGTATTGTGTTCATTATCCTGCGCAATGGTTTGCAAAGAATCATTTGCCTGCTGTTCTGCATTGTAGGCAATCAACTGCATTAGCTGAAGGGTACGCAGAGAGTCGGCCGTTTTATCTTCGGCACCTTTTCTTTTTGCAACTACCTGGCCTGCATACTGCACATTCACTGCACTGTAATAATCCCATCCACTTTTTGTCATTACTTCTTTGTAAAACAACAACAACTTGTCAAACTTGTCTTCCACATCAGCGGCATCACCAAACACAATTACCGTGTTGCCAATTTTAGGAACCAGTTCAAAAGTCCTTTGTGCCGTAATATCCACCTGGTCTATCATCGCCATCCGGAAAGAATCCTTTTGTATGGCCATGCTGATGGTAAAAATATCTTTCAGCAAAGCGCTGTCTGCTTTTGAAAGCACTCCTTTGTCAGTTGGGAAATTGGTAAACACCGGCAGCCTTGCAGAAAACTTTTCACTCAACGGCAGCATGGTAATGGAGCTGTCAATGTAAAAAGTGGTTCCGGTGCTGGTAAATACCCTGGCCACTGGTTCCCTTTCCAGCACGTCTACCTGCAGCCTTGCATTGTGATCAAAAAACAATTGCACTTTTTTAACCCAGATATTTTTTTTCAATTCATTTTCGATTGCCCTTAAATTAAAAGAACCAACCGGGTGCCCCACCGGTGAGCCGTCTATAAATTCGTTCAGCTCATCGAGGATATCATTTTTGTCTACAAAAAAATTATTACTCACGCCCCTGATGTTAACTGTGATGCCGGTGCATTGTTGTTTTTCTTCTTTGTTAATTGCAGCCACCAGCAGCACTACAACCCCCGCTCCTATGGCCACCCATAGTGTAGTTATTGTCCATTTTAATATCGTTTTTTTTGTTATCATGCCCCAATCTCTGGCCCCTAAATCCCCCAAGGGGGACTTTTAGAGCTTGATACGTTTAGCTTTTTTTGATTGTGCCCGTTTCTATTATTTCTTTTATCGGTTCTATTAATGTGTCTATATCGCCTGCTCCTGCAGTAATTAATAGTGTTCCTTCAAAACCTTCTTCAATATGTGCCGCTGTTTCCTGTGCTAAGTGCTTCAACAGGTTTTCTTTAGTCAGCACCATTTTGTTTTCACTGTGCATCCGTTCTAATATCATTTCGCTGTTCACGCCCTCCATTGGCAATTCTCTTGCCGGGTAGATGGGTAACAGTATCACTTCATCAGCTATGTCGAGTACTTCTGCAAAACCATCTGCATGATCTTTTGTGCGGCTGAATAAATGTGGCTGAAAAACAACCGTGCATTTTTTATTGCTGAACATTTTCTTTGCCCCGGATATCAATGCCCTTAATTCTTCCGGGTGATGGGCATAGTCATCGATCATCACGGTTTCTCCAGTCTTCACAATGTATTCAAACCTTCTTTTCACTCCCTTGAAATCAGCAACAGCTTGTTTTATTTTTCCCGCTTCTATTTTCAAATGTTCCGCCACAGCTATTGCTGCAACTGCATTCTCAATGTTGTGCATACCACCCATGTTCAGTACCACCTCCTTTATCAGCGTATCTTTTATTTTTACATCAAACTGGTAACTCCCATTGATGATTTTAATATTGAAAGCAAAAACATCTGCACTTTCATTTTGCACATCATAGGTTAGATGCTGTGTTGCCTTTAATTCATTGTTACGCTTTAAACCATACCTGCTGATGAGCAAACCACCTGGTTTAATTTTAGCGGTAAAATCTATAAATGCCTGTTCCATGTTTTCGGCTGTGCCGTAAATGTCAAGGTGATCTGCATCCATTGAACTGATGATGGCAACATCCGGGCTTAGTTTTAAAAAACTCCGGTCGTATTCATCCGCTTCTGCGACACATACATTTTTTTCACTTTCTCCCGATTGCATCGGAACCTGCGGCAGAAAATTACTGTTGTAGTTTACTGCAATACCGCCCAAAAAAGCATTGCAGCCATAACCGCTGTGCTGCAGGATATGCGCCACCATGGTACTGGTAGTAGTTTTTCCATGCGTACCTGCTACACAGATATTAAAAGAACTTGCAGTGATGGCCCCCAGTACATCACTCCGTTTTACCACCGGGTAATTATTTTGCAAATAATAATTCAACTCTTGGTGATCCTTTGGAACAGCAGGTGTATATACTACCAGTGCTGCTTTCTTATCAATGAGCTCAATGTTATCTTCGTAATGAATCGTTATTCCTTCTGCTACTAGCTGTTTGCACAATGCCGTTTCTGTTTTATCATACCCGCTTACTTTAATTCCTCTTGCATTAAAATACCTGGCCAGTGCACTCATACCGATGCCGCCGATGCCGAGGAAGAAAACGCTGCCGCCCCCATCCCCTAAAGGAGAGTTATTCAACGACTTTACTATTTCGGTTACACTTTTCATTACTTACAGCGTGGTCTTTGTATTATTATTTAGTTTTCTTTCTACATTAATAACTCCCTCTCTATGCAACTCAGCAAAGGTTTTTAAATTTAAACCTGTTGTCTTACCTCCCTCTAGGGGATAGGAGGTAGCATTTCCAATATCTCCCTTGCTATCACTTCATCTGCATTTGTTATTGCCAATGGTGAAATATTCTTTATCAATTCATTTTGCTTTGTTTCATCATTGGCCAATGATACAATTGTTGCTACCAGCTTTTCCGATGCTTCACTGTCCTTTATCATCATAGCTGCATTTCTGTCCACCAGCTTTTTTGCATTCACGCTCTGGTGATCTTCTGCGGCGTAAGGATAGGGAACAAACAATGCCGGCTTTTTCATCACACACAATTCACCCACGCTCATTGCGCCGCTCCTGCTGATGACTACATCTGCTGCAGCGTAAGCATTTTCCATTTGTATGATAAAATCACTCACCCAAATATTTTTTCTTCCCTCGCCCCTTGCTTTTCCCTGTGCCGCATAAGGTTTGCCTGTTTGCCATATCAGTTGCAGGTTATTATTTTCAAATAGCTCAATGTCTTTATCCAGTGCTTCATTGATACTCTTTGCACCAAGGCTTCCGCCAATAGACAAGACTGTTTTTTTATTAGGGTCTAGTCCAAAGAACCGCATTGCTTCTTCCCGGGTTTGTTTGTTTTCGGTAATGCTTGCTCTTACCGGGTTTCCACTTATGATTATTTTTTTTGCCGGGAAAAATTTTTCCATCCCGTCGATGGCCACAAAAATTGTAGTGGCTTTTTTTCCGAGCAGCATATTACTTTTTCCGGCAAATGAATTGCTTTCGTGGATAAAAGTTTTAATGCCCTGTGACTGCGCAAACCGCAGTACTGGAAAACTTGAATAGCCTCCCACACCAATTACGGCTGCTGGTTTAAACTTTTTAAAAATGGTTCTTACCTGGAAAAAACTTTTGATCAACTTAAAAGGCAATCCAACATTCTTAATCAAAGAACTCCTGTTAAATCCTGCAATATCCAATCCTTCAATATGATATCCTGCCTGCGGTACTTTCTCCATTTCCATTTTTCCTTTGGCGCCTACAAATAAAATGTCAACGTTGGGTTGCATTTTCCTGATGGCGTTGGCAATTGCGATTGCCGGAAAAATATGGCCGCCGGTGCCGCCGCCGGCGATAATGATGCCCCCTCCGCCCCCTAAAGGGGGAACTGTGTGAGTCTTTGTATTTTTGCCATCATTCATTTATTCGATTAGTCGATTTGTTCTATTTTCTAAGTTACATCTACCTGTTGCCCAATGGTATGCGGCACAAGTGAGTGACACAACGATATCCTATCAGGGAACTACTGCCTGCACCCCAAAAATTATCCTTCTGCCGCTACTGCTTTCTGTATTGCCAGTGCTTTATCGCCTTCTATCTGTTCTACGTTTCTTGCTACACTTAATATGATGCCGATTGATAAACAGGTAAACAGGAAACTGCTTCCTCCCATACTCACTAACGGCAACGTTACTCCCGTATTAGGGAACACATTTACATTTACTCCCATATTGGCGATGGCCTGTATCACCAGTGTAAAACTGAGTGCCAGCGCCAGGAATGCACCAAATGCGAAAGGGCATTTTTGGTACAGCCGGATGCACCGGTACAAAAACAACAGGTAAATAAACACAATGAAAGCGCCGCCCAGCAAACCATACTCTTCCAAAATAATTGCAAAAATAAAATCGCTGTAAGAGTGTGGTAAAAAATTTCTTGCATTGCTGTTACCCGGGCCTTTTCCAAACCAGCCACCGCTTGCTATTGCAATTTTTGCCTGGTTGATCTGGTAGAGTTTTTCATTCTGGTCTTCTTTTTTACTATAGAGAAAAGTCTGTATCCTTCCTATCCAGGTAGGCACCCTGCCGGTGGATAAAACCGACGGAAGATCTTTTGGTTTGTGTTCTGCTTTGTCATAATAATTTACTGCGATGGTGATCAGCAAAATCACGGGTATTAATGCGATACCAATAGTAGCCAAAATATGTTTGGCATTTACACGGCCGATAAACATTAACAAAACACTTGTACCTGCAATTAATATAGCCGTGGAAAGATTTGCCGGTGCAATCAGCAAACAAATAATTCCTACCGGGATAATGATGGGCAAAAAGCCTTTTTTAAAGTCTTTAATAACAGCCTGTTTCCGGCTCAACTGGCGGCTCATATACATGAAAAGCGCAAGCTTTGCCAGGTCGGATGTTTGAAAGGTCATGTTGATGACGGGCAGTTTGATCCAGCGGCTGCCGGCATTTAACTGCACTCCAAAAAACAAGGTATATAAAAGGAGGGGAATAGAGATTAAAAATAATATCAGTGCTATCCTTGAATAAATGGTATAGTTGACCCGGTGTGCAAAATAAATAATGAGTACACCCAAAATGATAAATGCAAACTGCTTAAATAAAAAACTCTCCGTACTCTTACTGTACTTATAGGCAAGTGAACCGGTGCTGCTGTACACCACCAGCAGGCTCATCAAAGTGAGTATGACCACAATGGCCCATATCACTTTATCTCCTTTTGTTTTGCTAACGAGATTGGTGGACCCCAGGCCCTTAATGGAAGAACTGAAAGCCCCTTCAGTAGTTTCACTGAATCCAAATATTTGTTTTAATATCGTTTTAGTATCTGACATTTTTGTGGAGTTGTTTACCACTTCTTTTTAAATTCCTTTATTTTTCAGTTACAGTATTAATTTTAATGCTTTTGCCTCCCCCGCCGGTCCCGACTTTCAGTTGGAACTCCTTTTGCTTCTTTCAAAAAATATGCTTCTCATTTTTTGAATCTTCACTACGCCATGACCGAACCAAAAGAGGCGGCTTATGCAGTTACTGGTGAAAGTTCAAAAACTGACCAGTTGATTTGACTGCGAATGATTTTATAATTAAGTACATAATTTTTTATTTTTCTTCCTGCTATTATTTAATCCCCTTTAGTGGAAGGAGCCTATAAATCCTTTACTGCCGCTTTAAACTGGTTGCCCCTGTCTTCATAATTTTTAAATAAGTCAAAACTTGCACAAGCGGGGCTCAGGAGTACCACATCGCCTTTGTTTGCAAAATGAAAAGCTGCCTGCACTGCTTCTGCTGCTGTTGTGGTATTCACCATCAGCGAAACAATTGAACCAAACTCTTCGTGTATCTTCCTGTTGTCTGTACCCATGCATACAATGGCTTTTACCTTATCCTTTACCAGTTCATGCAAAATCGTGTAATCGTTGCCTTTATCAACACCACCCAATATTAATATGGTTGGTTTGGTCATACTTTCTAAAGCAAACCAGGTACTGTTTACATTGGTGGCTTTACTGTCGTTTATAAATTCTACGCCCCTGATGGTACTCACCGTTTCCATCCGGTGTTCTAAGCTCTGAAATGTCTGGAGCGATTCTCTCACATGTTCTTTTTTAATGTCAACTGCTGCTGAAGCAATACCTGCCGCCATACTGTTGTACTGGTTATGTTTTCCCTTAAGGGCAAAATCCTGGATGCTCATCTGCATCTCTTCCCCTTTCCATTTAATGTGCATTTCTGCATTCGTTATGTAGGCGCCCTGTGGCAGTTCTTTGTTCATGGTAATGGGATATAAAGTTGATTTAATGGGATACCTGTTAATGTTGTTGCCTGTTATTTCATCATCGAGGCAATAGATAAAAATATCTTTTGCCTGCTGGTTGATTGTAATGCGAAACTTGCTGCTGATATAGTTTTGCATATCATAGTCATATCTGTCTAAATGGTCTTCGGTGATGTTGGTGAGCACAGCCACATCTGGCCGGAACTCTTTTATATCATCCAGTTGGAAGGAACTTACTTCCACCACGTATAACTGTTTTGGTTCTACGGCCACCTGCTTTGCAAAGGATACACCAATATTACCCACCATTGCACAATCTGCACCACCATGTTTACAAATATGATAAGTGAGTGCGGTAGTGGTAGTTTTTCCATTGGTGCCTGTAATGGCAATTATTTTGCTGTTGCCTTTGTAGCGGTAAGCCAGTTCAATTTCACTGATGACAGGAACACCTTTTGCCCTGATCTTTTTTACCAGTTCATTTTTTTCGGGAATACCCGGACTCTTCATCACTTCATCTGCATTTAGTATTTTTTCTTCTGTATGCTGTTGTTCTTCAAAAGGGATGTTGTGGTGAGACAGCTCCTGTTTGAAGTTTTCTTTAATGATCCCTGCATCGCTTACAAATACATCATACCCCTGTTGCTGTGCCAGCAGGGCCGCCCCTACGCCACTTTCACCTGCACCGAGTATGACCATTCGCAGCTTCCCCGAATCCCTCCCAAGGAGGGGCTTTGCAACAGTATGCTTGTTCTTAGCAGTACTCATTTTACGATCACTAATTTGTTAATAAAATAAAAAATGGTTCTTCAACAGCATAGAATTTAACAGGTCTATACGTTTGACTTTTCGATTGGTTATTTGTTTTTACAGGACGAATAAAAAATTGGTTCTTCAACAGCATAGAATCTAACAGGTCATCTTCTTTGGGTCTTGCAGCCCGGGGGCAGCAATGGTTTTTCATCAGTATAGGTTATATGGTATTGCTCCGGCCCTCCATCGGACAACGGGAGCAGGTTATTCTTATCGCAACTTTAATGTTACAATCGCCAATACCACACATACAATCGTTACGATCCAAAAACGAACGGCTATTTTACTTTCGTGATAACCCAGTTTCTGGTAATGGTGATGCAGCGGGCTCATTAAAAATATCCGTCGCCCCTCGCCGTACTTTTTCCTGGTGTACTTAAAATAACTTACCTGTATCACTACACTTAAATTTTCTACCAAAAACACAAAGCAGAAAATTGGTATCAGCAACTCCTTGCGTACAATAATGGCCAGCGCCGCAATGATGCCACCCAGCGCAAGGCTACCGGTATCGCCCATAAAAACTTGCGCCGGGTAAGCATTATACCACAGGAACCCAATACATGCACCCACAAATGCTGCAATAAAAATGGACAGTTCTCCCAGGTTGGGGATGTACATGATATTCAGGTATTCTGCAAATTTTATATTACCGCTTACATAAGCAAATACACCCAGACAGATACCAATTATGGCACTCACCCCTGTTGCCAACCCATCCAGCCCATCCGTTATATTAGCGCCATTGCTAACTGCTGTTACAATAAATATTACAATGATGATATAAATGATATAAGTGTAATCTTCCCAGCTTTGGGGTAACAGTTTGGCATAATTAAACTCATGCGTTTTTAAAAATGGTATGGTGGTAATCGGTGTTTTCACTGTTACAAAACGATGTGCTTTACCATCAATAAACGAAGTATCTTCATTTAGTTTACGTTCACCCGGCTTGATGACAGCCAGCCCTGCACTGTCCGTGATCACTTCTCTTTT
>Ga0209181_10009108_pt1 | contig 13148 bp, 14 predicted proteins | sample MAT05_FD_187208 | JGI IMG/M metagenome (GOLD analysis project Ga0209181, IMG submission 187208) | Freshwater microbial communities from Lake Fryxell liftoff mats and glacier meltwater in Antarctica - MAT-05 (SPAdes) (version 2) | ecosystem: Environmental > Aquatic > Freshwater > Ice > Liftoff... | reverse complement strand
CAATGCATCTGTTGTGGCAATTGCTATTTCACCTTGCCTAGTGCACTCGGCAATATCGCCCACTTCACGCATTCCGCAAGTATAAAAATCACCGAAGAAACAGCGCAGTGACAACTCAGCACTGGTGTTTGGGGAGAAGATATTAGAAATAATGAAGACGCCGATTACACCCATGAAAGACGCAGCCACTCCGATCAAGACGTTTTTGATTGCTTCTCTGGCCTCTTCTACTTTGTCACTTGCACCTTCTGAGGTCACGAATTTCAAACCAGCAGTGGCGGAATAGATAATTGCAAAAATCACTACAATTGCAAACAGGATAATCAGACCATTGCGCACAATAGAGATAATAAACTGCGCGGTGCTTAAACCATCACCACCGGGAACTGGATTTGATAAGCCGAGATTGAGAAGTCCTGCAAGATCCATATTTGTATGGGCTTAACTAATATATTCAACTAATTTAACGACTAATTTATTAGAGCAGATTTTGCAAGGCAATGCAAATAAGACTTAATCACCAATGACATATCCACCACTCTTGGCTAGGTGAATTTATTCAAGTAGAGTCTTTAATATGCCCTGACTCCTTTGCTAAAGCAGAGATATTGCCTAAGTGGTTGCTGAGACATTTAACTAGCTGTCTGATGTTTACTCTCATCCCTCCACCTTAAATAATAATGCCAAGTGAAGCTAACAAGTTAGGATAGCTAGTTGAGATAGCTAGTGCCGGGTCAATCTCAGCCTTCAGTCTTCAGCCAGAAGCCGGCCAGAAGTCAGTTAAAGCGCAAATAGGATTTGGGGAAACTGTTGAAGTATAAAAGTTAGAAATTGCGGCTACCTGCCACACAGTCAATTGTGGGCACATTGGGTTCCAAGAAGACGCATAGTGACTCTCTGACTTGATCAGCGCCCTGATTGCTGAAAACCCCGGTCATGATAAATACGCCAATTACACCTAAAAAGGTAGCCAAGATTCCAATGAACACTGAGCGCAAGCTATTCTGTGCCTCTTCGATTTTCTCTGACTCACCTTCACTACGTATATATTTCAGACCAGCAGCAGCAGTATAAAAAATAGCAATAATAATAATCCCAGCAAAAAGGAGAATCAAGCCATTGCGCAAGACGCTAAGAATAAAAGTCACGGTAGTACCCGCTCCCCCAGTAGGAACTATGCTCAACCTCACTACTCCATCGACAAGTTCACGTACGAATTCTGACATGCCTGATTATCGCACTTTTTGCCAACAATAAATACCAGCGACTCAGGTAGGAAATAATTCACACTTAGTAATTGTGGGGTCCTCACTCAACTGGTTACGGCATGAAGCAAACAAATTGCCATTTGTGTCGCAGAAGATTCTAGGTAACTTGGCATTACTACAGCCAAAAGTGCCGCAGGTACCCTCGGCGCCTGTATCTTGCGCTAAAGGGCTGATAGGATTTGAAGCGCAAGTCCACTCGGCCGCTTGCACGGTGTCAGGGCAAGCACCAGCGCTATTGGCAAAATTGGGAAGGCCTACTGAAGCTGCCAAAAGAGTTAATATTAGGAATAGAAACAAAAAAATTAAGCCAATAATAATATTACGAAAAGTATCGAATCCCTTCTCATATTCATCAGAATTACCTTGGGAAGCTGCTACTCGCAACCCTGCAGTTACAACTGCCAAGATGATACCAATAAATACGATTATCAAAAATAATACTAGCCCATTGCGGATGATAACTATCAGGCTTTCTTGGAAACATTGCCCAGGAAACAAAACCCTTTCAAAGATATTGCCTGTGGCAGGGCTTACTGGGGCTAGATTCAAAGCTGGATTCACGATTTTAATTTAGCATTAATTTAATTCAGGAACCAGGCGATCACAGGAAAAAGGGTTATTAAATTTTCCCCCAGCCAAGCCATCCGGACCCACTCCACCTCCAGGCGCATCATCGACACTGTCATTTGTACCGTCATCGTTTTTGTCCAGATCGTTCTCTACTCCTCTTTCGGCAAGAATCTCAGTACAGACCTGCTCACAGGTCTTGCCCTGCAAAGCACAAATGCTTTTGATGTCTTCGAAATTGTCAGGCAGGTTGTCATTGTAGCTTGGTCCATAGATCAAATAATTGATAGAGAACTGTTCGTTATTGCCAAAGCCAGTGATTGAGATAATTAGGAAGACAATTACATAGCTTAGTACTGCTATTACCACGCCAAAAAATGAATTACGCATAATGTTGCGACCCTTTTCCTGATTCTCTTCATTATCCTGCGCCGAGGCTAATACATAATAGCCGTAAAAGATAATGAATATAGCTACGATGACCACTAGTAGTAGAATTAAATGAATGAAATTGCGCACTGTGACATCTAGATCAATCCGCCCGTCGCCTATGGTGCTGATAAGGCCTTTCTCAAAGTTAGGAAAAGGATTAAGTGGATTGTTATCTTTAGTGCGCCCAACCACATCGTCAGGATTAAAGAGTTTACCAGTGAGGATTATATCCCCCGGTGAGTTTACGGCTCTGGAAAACCATGTTTCTTGTGAGCATTCTTTGCTTTTGGTATTGGCCTCACAACGGGCGAATACATAGGGTTCTTCAATAACTGGGCTTATAGTGCCATCAGAATTTGCATCAAAGCGTTTTATAACAGCTATTCCACTAGCATCTTTTTTTGGAGAATCACAATCACATTGACAGCCCTGAAAGATATTGCGCTGCTCACATTCAGTCGTCCATTGGGTTAGATCTGAGGCAAGCACAGGGACTATGAATAATCCCAAACTGAACACAAGAATTAGTATAAACCGTTTAAACAACTTCATTACCCAATGATTTGGCCGATTCCTAGGAACTGCGCCAGTAAATTAACTATTAATGGTGCCAAAGCAATGATAACAAACCCGATAATCGCGGAAGTGATGATTTGGTTGCTTTGCTCTTCCTTCTCTGGGTCGCCTGCTGCGGTTAGACGTGTATAGCCGCCATAAATGATCATTCCTAATAGAACAAAAACGATGATCGGGACAATTAATCCTAATGTATTACGAAATAAATCTGTGAGATTGACTGATGTAGCTGGTCTAATATCTCCTGCAGCGTCTTGGGCCAGTATTAAGCCTATACCAATGCTAACGATTGCGCTCACACTATAAATTAATTTCCCGATAAATTTACTCATTGAAAATTCTGTAGATAAATTAATTGTGTAGTTATGAATTAATGATACCCATCGAAAATAGGGGCCTGCCTATTTTGCTTGCCAAGGAACAATACTGCCATTGGCAGAATTAAAAAAATAGCGCCTACTGAGATTAACACCGTAGTTAGCGGCACGCCCAAAACGCTATCTGAGTTGGCCTCAGTGTTAATGCTGGCGCCGGCTACCCTACCAATACTTGGCGCAGTGTCTAATCTATTAGCTTCAGTCACTTCTACTCCAGTCCTGCTTGCGTTGGTAAATGCCCCAGGTATCTCGCCATTGGCCAAGCTTTCCCAATTATTCAAAAGAAATGACGGCAGTCCAAACATTATTATAAACAGACCTAATACAAATGCGATTTTCCTAATGGGAGCATCAACCCCAATTTGAAAATTATTAACAGACTTGTTATTGGCTGCGATGCCAGTTTTTGGTAGCTCTCTGGTAACTATATAATTCTCCATAGCTTAAATCTAGCATATCTGCGATAATCTTTACATGAAGGGATTCCAATTAGATAGCCCGTTATTACGTGACATATATTTGATCATTGTGACAGGGATATTGTTCTTGTTATTTATTAATCTATTTACCCCTTTTCTTACCAGTCTGCTAATAGCTCTTTTGTTAGTGGCGTTGTTCCAGCCGCTATTCAAAAGGATTGAAAAACATACAAATAATAATGTAGCGACTTTGCTGTCGACGATTGCAGTAGTATTAGTTGTGGTCATTCCGATTGTGATAATGGTGTTTGTGGTAGCAGGTGAAATGACCAACTTCACTGTGGCGGCCACCAAATTTCTAAGGGAACAGGTGCTCGCTGACAATGGCAACGGACTGCTCGTCAAAATTAATGACTTTTTATTCACCATCAATCCAAGTTTACAGATTAACGCCACTAGCTTTAGAGATACCATACTATCAGTAGCTAGCACCGCTGGTAATACAGTCTCGATCTTGGTGCTGGCCCTGTTTCAAAATATTGGCGGCCTGTTTGCACAGTTTATTGTTTTTATTATAGCTATTGCATTGATTTTCAAGGATTATGAGAAGATCCCTGCGGCTGTGAAGAAATATGTCCCACTTGATAGCCGGGTTGAGGATTTGCTTATTAATGAATTCATCAACACCGGTAAAGGCGTGATCAAAGGAACATTCCTGGTATCCTTACTGCACGCAACTGGGATTACTCTAATCATGTATCTCTTTGGCGTGCAGGCTTTGGGAGTGATCTTCTTATTGGTATTTTTGGCGAGCATGATTCCTGGGGGCTCACAAATTGTCTGGGTTCCTGCAGGTATTATTGTGGGACTGGGCTCTGGAGTGGGGATAGCCATTTTATTATTAATCCTCTGCTTTGTGGTGATGAACGGCATTGACACCATCATTAGGCCAGCGCTCACTAGCGGTGGTAGTCGTATGCACCCACTATTATCATTGGTCAGTATTCTGGGGGGGCTAATTGTTTATGGAGTTAGTGGTTTGTTATATGGACCGCTAATTGCAGTACTTTTTGTTACCATCATCTCTGCATACAATCGCAGATTTAAACAGATCTAACTAATTCTTATGGAAGATATTATACAGAGGACCAGTAGCGCTTGGCAGATTCACAAACAGGGCATTTTCCAGACTATTTTACTAGCTTTGGCCGTCACTGTGATATTCTTGGGATATTTACTATTAATAGGAATTCCAAATACTGCTGCACATTTGGCAAATTTGCGCTAAGCAAATAGTATTTTATTCTTCCCGCGCAATTTTCTCCCAACTTTTGAGGTTAGCAGAGCGTTCTGCAAAATAGCGGTCAAAAGCCTGTTCGCGAATATTCACATCTCTTTTACCAGTTTTGGGATCAATGCTAATTTTTAATTTCTTCTGGGCCCGCCCGCCCGGGCCTTCTAACTGGTTGCGGATTAGCAGATAGACCAGAATTAAACTGCCAATTAAGACTAGATTGACTGCCAAGATATTGGTCCAAAATCTGCTTGGATCTGAAAGAATGCTCAAAAGCAGATTTGGCTGGGAATCACTGCCATCAGCCATTGGAGTTGAGACCGTCTGAGCGCCAGCGGCGTCGGTAGGAGCATCGCTCTCGCCCGCACTTTTGATGACAATCACAGACTTGGTCTCTGTGTCCCCAGTAAGGTAGCCTTTGGCGGACGCCTGCAAGCGGTAGGTATAGGTCTTACCAATTACTACTGAACTATCTTCATATGTGCTTTCAGTGGATGGAACGCGTGCTATCTCCTTGGGAGCTGTACCCGGAGTATCACTGCGAGCAATGATAAAATCAGTGGCCAAGCCCTCGCTAGCGTCTTCCCAGATGAGGATCACATTATCTTCATTGATCAAGTCAATTGTAAAATTGGCCGGGGCAGTGAGAATTTTGGTTTGCGCTTGGATAGGGTTTATACCTGCAAAAACAACTAAACTTAAAACAATTAGGCCAATTAAGCCAGGCAAGTCCAGATGTTTATGTAATTGTGTAATACTTGGCAGTGCTAACATACTCTAATATCATACTAAATTTTCACCGTTAGTTACATTTGGCAATCGCAGCAGCGTTGCTTGAACCTTGTATGTCACAAGACGGGCAACTAGCCATATAGGTCTTGCTGTTGCCATTGATGACGGCAAACGGTTCTCCACAATTGGGACAGGCGGCGTCATCTTGATTTATAAGACGCCCGCGGATATAAGCCAAACTCAAGGCCTTACGTAGCAGCTGACTAAGTGACTCAAAGCTGTTGTCATTTACATCCACTATGCCACAGTCATTGGCTAGTTTAACTTCTAGCTTCGCGATAAAATACCGGCCCAATTCAGTTAGGCCTCCACTTTCTAAGTCATAAACCAGTCCTCGCAATCTTTCGGTAACCACACTACCCCAGCGCGCTTGTGCGTCTTCAGGATTTAAGTGTGCAATACCAATGGCAATCACTTCCAGAGCTTTCTTAGTGAAAGTTTCAGGACTAACTCGCTCGTCAAACGTGAGCTGGACCAATTCTTCGATTCTAGGACTAAACCCCCGCAGTTTACTTTCTATCCCTTGAGAAAGTAAACGTTGGGAATCAATATGCCCCTGACTACAAAATTGCGCAATAATCTCATCCTTGGTAATTGCCGGATCAGTGAAAGCAACCAGATTGCGCAGCATATCAACTCTAGGTGCATTTTCAAACAGATGCGCAGCCTGCGGAGTGAGACTAGACCGGATTAATTCCGGGAAGTCTTGTAGCGCAACGCGAGTAGGTAGAATCCTGGCACCCCAATTAGTCTGCCAATCAGCAATGATTGCTCGTTCTGCTTCTAGATCAGTTACAGCCCAATACGCAGTCAAGTCAGAAGTATTGATGCGATAAGAATTAACTTCGACTTTATTGCTAAGCGGATTCTTTTGATAATGCCAGACATAACCATAGCCCAAAGAGCGATCTGGGCTAATTTGTACAATCTGTGTGTCAGGTGCTGTGGCCAGTGTAGTTTCTATATGCAGAAATGTTTCTAACTCTGCCAATCTACGCGCCTGTTCTAAAGGCATGTCTTGAACGGCAATAAATCCATTTAAATATGAGTCCGACATATAAGTATTAAAGCCCTCACCAATTAACTTGTGACTGCCTGGCTCAGTTATGTAGTTAAACCCACTGTGGAACACGCCTACCACGTATTCTTGAAAGAAAGTAGTCCATTGATTGCGGACATATTCAGGGGTAATTTCTCCGATGCGGGCACGATCTAGGTCCAGCTCAAAATTGAAATCGCTCCTTACTCCAAGTCCCTCTAATTCTCTGCTGTTGTAAGGTTCCTGAACTGCGTACATATTTATGTTCTAGCAGTCTTACCAAAAGGGATTTGAGTCGGCACAGCCTAAATAACTCATTTCCTGCTCGGGAAGACTAATTAATTAATTAATCAATTAGGACAGTTTAGGATCGGACTTTAACCGTTGCGGCACAGCGAGGGAATTGCACCCTACTTCACCAAAACTGTAAATCTACTATAGCAAACTTTAGGTAGACCCCAAATCTATTTTCGGGAAGGGATTGGATATACTCGGAAATTACTGAGAAAGAAAACTAATTGCGGATTAACTTATTCACTTGCGCCCAAATCTGCTCGTGCACAGCGTCAACTGGCTGGTCAGCTCGAATGATTCGCCAGTTGTAAAGACCCGCTAATTGGTGGTGAATGTCTCGATTTTTAAGCCAAAGTTCTTCGCCGGCACTCTCGTGGCGATGTCCTTGTTCGATGCCGCTAGCAAAGCGCTTATCGGCGTCAAGCATTATGGCCAAATCAGGTAATCGTAAGTTGGCATTGATTTTCTCCAGAATCTCTAAACTTAAGCCTCTGGTCAGTCCCCAGGCTATACCAGTTCCAGTATAATCTTCTGCAACCACTACAGTTCCCATAGCAAGATCTGAGTCGAGGGTTGCTTGGTAATCACGGCGGTTTTGTGCAAAGATTGTTTGCATTTCTAAATCGCTATAGGGACGCTCTGCACCAGTGTTTGAATCACGAATAGTTTTTCCCTCACGCAGGATTGCATTGAGTAGTGGTCCCGTGGGTTCTAAGTCGTAACGAGCGAACTTAATCCTCAAAATACGGCGATTGGAGAATTCTTTTATTAGACGCGCTTCAAGAAGACCAGTTTGGGTGGATTTACCAAGATTATTGGAACCGTAGATAACAATAAATTTGCCAGGAGGGTTAACTTGGGTAGAGACATCTGCCAACATGGGCCTACTAGTAATTTTTCTTTCTTCTCAGAAAGCTTGGTGTTTCTAATTCAGAATCATCCTCAGGATTATTGCTATTGGATCTTGCATTGGCACTACCACGATATATTGGAGGTGGCGCAACTGGTTGATTATTGTAGTCATCGAACTCAGTCTGATTGCCAAATCCCAAACTACCCGCTCCAAAGCTACCAAAGGAATTATCGTTTTGCCTATCATCAGGCATTGGATTGGACTGTTGTTGATTGGCAGGCATGTTAACTCCTCCAAGTCCACTCGAACTGGCGCCTGAATCAGAACCTCTTTCCAGACTCGGATTTGGATTAGCCTGCTGCCTGCGAGCCATTTGATTGCTATTGTATGAATCAGTATTATTCTCAAGTACTGCTCGTTCAGCCGCTGCGGTAAAGCCAGTGGCCAATACTGTAATTTCAATTTCGTCTTTTAGATTTTGATCGATAGTGGCACCAAAGATAATATTGGCGTCCGGATCTACTGCTCCGGCAATATACTGCGCAGCCTCATCCACTTCGAACATCGCCAAATCACTGCCACCAATAACATTGAACAATACACCTTTTGCGCCGTCGATAGAGACTTCCAGTAGTGGACTGCTGATCGCCATTTGCGCGGCCATCTGGGCACGATTCTCACCTTTAGCCACACCCATGCCCATTAGGGCTGTGCCAGCGTCATGCATTACCGATTTAACGTCAGCAAAGTCGACATTGATAAGGCCTGCTTGAGTGATCAAGTGGGCAATACTCTTGACTGCGTGAGCCAAAACATCATCCACTTGCTTCATGGCATCTAGGAAAGAAATATTACGGTCAATTACATCCAAAAGTTTTTGGTTAGGAACCACAATCAAAGTATCGACTTTTTCGCGTAATTCATCAATACCTTTCAGGCCGGTGTCCATGCGGCGCTTACCTTCAAACTTGAATGGTTTTGTCACAATACCTACTGTCAAAGCACCTAAATTCTTAGCTACACCTGCTACTACTGGTGACGCTCCAGTACCGGTGCCTCCACCCATACCTGCAGTGATAAATACCATGTCCGCCCCAGCTAAATGCTCGTGCAAAACGTCAATACTTTCTTCTGCAGCTTTTCTGCCAATAGTTGGATTGCCGCCTGAACCTAAGCCTCTGGTAATATCTTCACCAATTCGTAATTTTACCTCAGCATTAGATTGCGCCAGTGCCTGTGCGTCAGTATTTACAGCGATAAATTCTACCCCCTCGATTTGATAGTTGGCGATCATATTATTGATAGCATTGCCGCCACCACCACCTACACCAATTACTTTAATTTTCGCCAGATTATTAGTTTGAGGTTTTATTAACATAATTTTCTACGATTGCTGCTTAAATTGCTGCTTATATCTGCAGCTCATATATTAAGGTAACAAATTTTTGAAAAATCCGCCAATCTTCTGCAGAACATTGCCTTGTTTGTCGGAGGTTGCGACCTTGCCGACGCCAGGACGAGAGCGTGAGCCACCGCTGGTATCATTGAGACCATATACAACCAGACCCTGAGCTACTGAATATGCTGGACCTGTGATTTCGTCTACTAAGCCTTCTAGACCCTTGGGATATCCGATACGAGCAGGAACAGCAAATACCTTTTTAGCAATTTGGGTAACTCCAGGCACTAACGCACTTCCGCCAGTGATAACCACACCAGCTGGGAGCTTTGCTTGGTTGCGAGATTGCTCCACTTGCGCAATCACTAGATCCAAGATCTCGGCCAATCTAGCCTCTACGATTTCAGTAAACATTTTCTTGGAAATGGTCTTCACACCTTCGATATGTAAGTCGGTGACATCGATAATGTCACGTGAAATCTTTTTTTGGTCGGATTTAGAGCCAGCCTGTTCTTTCGCCTGCGCAGGTTCATTTAGTCCGAGAAGCTCTTTGCGTTTTTTTGTTGCTTCACTTTCATCATCATCTGGATTGTCCAGTTTAATGAGTAGGTCTTGAGCGTTAATCTTGATTTTTTCCGCGTCCTCCAAAGAAATCCTCAAACCAATTGCTAGGTCGCTGGTGATATTTGTGCCACCGAAAGGCACTGAACCGCTGTATGTGATTGCGTCCTCTACATAAGTAGTAATTGAAGTAGTGCCGCCACCAATATCTAGTAACATTACTCCCAATTCTCTTTCAGTGGCAGTAAGCACCGAGTTTGAGCCGGCCCAACCACTAAATACAATATCATCAACCCTTAGGCCGAGTTGCTGCACACATTTAAGCAGATTATGCACGGCTGTGGATGTTGCTGACACTATATGAGTATCTACTTCCAAGCGCGTCCCACTCATTCCAATAGGATCTTTTATGCCTCCTTGTGCGTCTACAATGAATTCTCTAGGAATGACATGTAAAATCTCGCGCGAAGGTGGAATTGAGACTGTGCGAGCGCTTTCGATTGCCCTGAAAACATCTTCTGAGTTAATCTCATCTTGAGCGACTGCTACCACGCCACGGTTGTTGGTACTAGTAATATGTTTGCCATTGATGGAAATATAGACGGAGGATACAGTCAAACCTGCCATTCTCTCTGCTGCTTCTAAAGACGCAGCAATAGAATTGATGGCCTCATCGATGTTCACAATCACGCCTTTTTTAAGACCTGAGCTCGGATAACTGGCAACGCCAATCACTGCTGGAGGTTTTCCCTCTTCTACAGAAGCGATGACAGTGCAAATTTTTGTGGAGCCGATATCTAAAGCAGTTACTATTCGATTCGCCATAATTAGCTTAATGTTTAACTTATTCTAAATAAGAGCTTAAATTTGTCAAGGAATTATCATAATTCCTTGGTTTTAAGTGACAACCACTTTCTGCCCGCGCACGTCTATTTGCCTAAACTCCTGTTTTGCAGTGTCTAATTCTAACAGGACTGAGCGCAGTTTTGTTAATGCTAGGCCATAATCACCAGATTCTTTTAGCAAGACTCGTAAGTCATCCTTGCCATCATTACGCTTGCACCTCAGCAGAATGGTTGTGAGAGATATAATCTCACGTTTCTCTACTGTAAGTCCTAGCTCCGCTAGTTGTTTATCCAGCTCCAACAAATTAGTCACCTCACTGGGATTTTGTAGCCAGGGAGTGGCAGCAGTATCTAGCAATGAATGAATAATTGGCAAATTAAGCTCCTCTTTGGCCTTGGCAATCTGGGTTTGCTGGTGCTGTTCGATGATCAGATTGACTTCTGCCCGGGCCTGCTTGTAGAGATTGCTAATGTCACTAATTGGAACGGCGTTGTACTGTTTAGTAGCATAGTCGCTGAAGCCCTGGGAGTTCAGTAGTGCCTGCGCTTCTCCAGACTCAAGTTCAATCACCGTGGGTTTGCTAAGTGGTTGTAGAGCAATGTATTCCGTGAGTAAACGTGGTTGATTTTCACGCAGCCAAGCCTCGTATACTTGCTCGTTTTTGAAGGCTTTTTCTTCTAGATAAATCAAACGCTCGATTTCAGTTAGATTAATTTTATCTTCGGTGGATTCAGTTGCAATAATTTTGCCGGCATCATCGAATAGAATTAATTCGTTTAGGCTACTTAGGTAAGCAGTAGGTTGGCTCGGAACAATTTGAATACTGACTTCTCCAGGGTAGCGTTTTTGCAAAAAACTTTTGGATATATAAGGGTCGGCTTCTAGTCTTTGTTGATAGTTATTGAGATTCAGTTGTAGAAGATTCTGGCCTGTTAATTCGCTTTGAATACTCTGCACCAGTTCACTAGAATAGCTGCTAGCACCTGTTACGCTGACTTTAGTAACTACCCAGAACCCACTCTTATAAAGACCGTAACCTACTACTGCGATTGCGCTGGCTAGCAGTATTAACAGCACCAGGTTCTTGGGCCTGATTATGCCCGCACGGGCTACTTTGCGAATACCACTGCCTAGATTACGCAAATGACCAGTGGCTCTGCGCTCCGTTGCTGCTGGTGCTTTGAAATAGGAACCTAATTTGATGGTATGATCCAGGCTATATTTTTCCCGTAGGCTGCTTAGCCCGCGGAACTCGGTTGTTTGTGAGCGAGATGACACACGACTTTTATTTTTTGGCCGTAGCAATCTCGCAAATAGGTTTGGCATTGTGGCAGTAGACAGTATTAACACCTACACAATCAAATGCATACAAAGGGCAAAGACTGGTACGTGAATCAAGTATAGCAAGTAGGTATGTTATATTTAAAAGTGCATATATAAGGTTAGTATTCTGCTATGACCGTATTTGATAAGCTCTATCAAGACCTAATCTCAGAAATTATGTCTTCTGGCGTAGAAGAATATAATCAACGTACTAAGCTGAAAACGAGAATTATCACTGGAGTGCATTTCAACCTGAATGTGACTGACTTTCCACTATTAACCTTGCGCAAAATGCCCTTGAAACTCTTTGTGGCGGAGCAGATTTGGTATTTACAAGGAGACAAAGACCTTAGTTTTTTTCAGAATTTTTCCAAGATCTGGGACGATTTCAAAGAGGACAACAACACTGTTTCTTCGGCTTATGGGTACCGTTGGCGGCAATTTTTCGAACGTGACCAAATTCAATCATTACTCAGTATGCTGACTAAAGATCCATCTAGTCGCCAAGGCGTGGTTTTAACTTGGGACGCAAATAATGATGGTCTGGACGGTCCACCTAAGAAAAATGTGCCTTGCGTGCCGATGTGGGTAGCCAATATTGTAGGGGGTAAGCTCAATTTTCATGTAATTTTTCGCTCTAATGATGTCATGCTGGGATTGCCACACGATGTGGCCGGGTTTGCTTTGCTGCAACATATCTTGGCACAGAAACTAAATGTCGAATTGGGCATGCTGCACTACACCGTCTCACATGCGCATATATATGAGAATCATTATCCTAACGCGCAAGAGCTCCTCAGACGTGGACACGAGCATGCTGGGATTAAATTGAAATTGCCTGCAAATAGCTACGATCGGGCCTTGTCTAAGGAGGAGCAAATTGTGAGTGAGATTGAGCAAGAACTTTCGCAGCAATATACTCCACTAGCTAGTTTAGGTAAGATGCAAATCGCATTATGAGTAGTATTATGATTAACAAGTCTGAAATCAAAACCAAAGTTACACCCAAAGTTACAATGGTCATGTTACAAAGCATGAATGGCAAGCTGGCCAAGGATGACAAGGATGACTTGAAATGGGGGGGCAAGGCTGATAAAGAGTTTTTTGG
>Ga0209181_10009106_pt1 | contig 13154 bp, 13 predicted proteins | sample MAT05_FD_187208 | JGI IMG/M metagenome (GOLD analysis project Ga0209181, IMG submission 187208) | Freshwater microbial communities from Lake Fryxell liftoff mats and glacier meltwater in Antarctica - MAT-05 (SPAdes) (version 2) | ecosystem: Environmental > Aquatic > Freshwater > Ice > Liftoff... | reverse complement strand
GCGGTAGATGGCGCTGCCGTCGCCACCGAGCTTGCGCACGTGGCATTCGCTGCACTTGTGCTCGCGCAGCAGCTTTTCGCCCAGTGCCAGGTCGGCGCCGGGATAGCGGTGCAGCGCCGAAGAGCCAGCGCCGGGCGCAGCGGGCTGCGCGTGCGAGGCCGGCACGGCGAACAGTGCCGCGCAGGTCAGCACAGCGCAGGCACTGGCGTGCGCGGCCCGCCTGTCGCGCTGGGGTGTGCCGGCCGTCATGAGCGTCTGGCCCGGTCCGGGCTTTGCGGCCCTTGCGGTGATTGCGGCCCTTGGGGTAAGCGCTGTAATTGCAGCAGTTCCATCACGTCCTCCTCAAACATTTCGCCGGGTATGGTTTGCAGCAGGTGGCCCAGGCGGTCCACGGTGACGGTCAGCGGGATCATGCGCCGGATGCTCAGCGCAGCACTCAGTGCTGCGTGGTCCAGCGTGATGGGGAAACTGTATCCCTCTTGCCGCGCATAGCGTTGCACCGCCGCCGCGTCGCGTTCGCGGGCCACGCCCAGCACCCTCAACGCGTTGCCACCGGCGGCGCGGAAGAGCTTCTCGACATGCTGGTTGTGCCGCTTGCAAAAAGGGCAGGTGGTGGACCAGAACACCACCACCGCGGCTTGCCCGGCCCACTGCGCGGCGGTCCACCGGCTGCCGTCCAGCAGCGTGATGTCGGGCCACGACACGCGCTGCCCGGGCTTTGCAGGCTCGGCGCTGGCCTGTGTTCCGCGCAGTGCGGAGGCCAAGGCCAGGGGTGCCGCCACCAGGGCGGTGCGGCGTTTCATCTGCTTTCGTGCTCCATCTGCAGGTAGGTGTTGTACGCGTTGATGCGGTTGGCTGCCTTGAACAGCGGCAGGTGGTCGAAGCGCGACCAGTCGGCCTTGGCGTAGGCCTCTTCAAAAGGCTCCAGGTTCCTCGCCGCTTCACCCATGGTGGCGCGCAGGTGTTTCAGATAGTCGAGCGTGAGCCTCAGGTCGGCGTCGGCATTTTCCGATACCGGGCCGTGCCCCGGCAAGATGGTGCGTGTGTTCAGCGCCAGCAGGCGCTGCAGCGCTTCGATCCAGCGGCCGCTGTCGGCGTTGCCGACAAACGGAATGCGGCCCCTGAAGACGAGGTCACCGGCAATCAGCACGCGCATCTGCGGCAGCACCACCACCAGGTCTTCAGGGGTGTGTGCCGGGCCTGCGGGTTGCAGGAGGAATTCGACCCCACCCAGCGTGAAGCTGCTGGCACGGTCGACCCAGCGGTCGGCGGGCACGAGGCGGGTGTCTTCGTCCACCCAGGGTGCCAGCTCTTCCCGGCTCGCCTTCAGCCGTAGCGCTGCCGTCTCACTGTGCAGGTAGGCCTGGCCCAGACTGTGCGCGGTGATGGTGGCGCCCAGCGCCTTGAAGACCTGCAAGCCGTAGATGTGGTCGGCGTGGTAGTGCGTGACGATGACGTGCTTCACCGGCTGTGGCGTGATGCGGGCGATGGCCGCCACCAGTTCCTGCGCCAGCGCGGGCGAGCCCAGCGCATCGATCACCACCACGCCATCGGGCGTGACCACGAAGGCGGCGTTGGATATGAAATTGCGGTTCGCCGATGAGCCCAGCGCGGCTTCACCTTGCACCATCCACAAGCCCGGGCGCACCTGCACCGGCTCGACCTTGGGCGTCTGGGCAGCCGCCGCGCCGGCCAGTCCCAAACCGACCAGGCCCAGACCGGCCAGACCCAGAGCCGCCAGTCGCAGACCCCACAGCGCGCGCCGGGCGCGCCAGGCCGCACGGGTTATTACCGTCGAGATGAAAGAGGAACAACCGTACATTCGCATGCAGTGATATTAGACGCCCCACGTCGGCTGATGGCAAGGCCGATGTTGCAAACTCTGCCCCGCTTGCTGCTGTGAGCGGGCGCCGCTGGCACACCCTGCAGGCCGCGTTCACTTCGCGATGAATGCTTTTCGAACCTCTCAACTCTGGAGACACCGATGCCCTTCTCCCACCCCCTTCGTCCAGCAAGCGCAGCCGCCGTGCTGATGGTGGCCGGTCTTGCCGCACCCGCGTGCATGGCCCAGGACGCCCATCTGGCGCGCAACCTGGCCGCCACCTGCGCCAACTGCCACGGCACGAACGGCAACGCGCGTGGCGACATGCAGCCCTTGGCCGGCGTGGCGGCGGGCAAGATCGTTGCCGCACTGGCCGACTACAAGAGCGGCAACCAGCCCGCAACCATCATGCACCAGATCGCCAAGGGCTACACCGACGAGCAGATCAAGCTGGTGGCGGCCTACTTTGCTGCGCAGCAGCCCCGCAAGTGAGGAGCCGCGCCGTGAACCACAACCGCATGCACAAGACTTTTGCTTTTGAACTCTCGCGCCGCCGCCTGCTGGGCGCCGGTGCTGCCTTGTCGGGCCTGGCCGGGCTCGCGCTGGCGGGCTGTGCCGCCGGGCCGTCGGCAGGGCCCTCCATCGGCCGCGTGGTCATCGTCGGCGGTGGCTTCGGCGGCAGCACGGCCGCGCGTTACCTGAAGCTGTGGGGCGGCAACGTCGACGTCACGCTGGTGGAGCGCAGCGCCGGCTTCGTCTCCTGCCCGATCAGCAACCTGGTGCTCGGCGGTCACAAACAGATGGCCGACATCACGCGCAGCTACGACGGCTTGCGTGCGCTGGGCGTGAAGATGGTGCAGGGCGATGTCACGGCCATCGATGCCGCGGCCAAGAAGGTGCGTCTGGCCGGTGGCGCAGAACTGGCCTACGACCGATTGATCCTGTCGCCCGGCGTGGATTTCATGCTCGACGGCACGCCGGGGCTGGCCGCCGCGCTGGACAGCGGCCGCGTGCTGCACAGCTGGAAGGCCGGCCCGCAGACCGTGGCCCTGCGCAGGCAACTCGAAGCCATGCCCGACGGCGGCGTGTTTGCGATGAGCATACCCAAGGTGCCCTTCCGCTGCCCGCCCGGGCCTTACGAGCGCGCCTGCATGGTGGCGAGCTACTTCAAGCAGCACAAGCCGCGCAGCAAGGTGCTGGTGCTCGACGCCAACCCCGAGATCCAGAGCAAGAAGGCGCTGTTCGAAAAGGCCTTCAAAGACCACTACAGCGGCACCCTCGAATACCGGGCCAACAACGAGTTGAAGGCGGTCGACGGCATGACCGCAAAGCTGGAATTCGACGACGTGAAGGCCGACGTGCTGAACATCATCCCGCCGCAGCGGGCCGGTGACATCGCGCGCACGGCCGGGTTGCTGAACATGAACAACCGCTGGGTGGGTGTGAACTGGCTGACGATGGAAAGCACGGCGGCACCGGGGGTGCATGTGCTGGGCGACGCCACCTTCAGCGCGCCGGCCATGCCCAAGAGTGGCCACATGGCCAACCAGCACGCCAAGGTGGCGGCGGCGGCCATCATCGAGTTGCTGCAGGGCAAGCCGGTGAACGTCACACCGGTGGTGATGAACACCTGCTACAGCTTCGTCACCGCGCGCGACGTGGTGCATGTGGCGAGCGTGCACCAGTACGACGCGGTCGACAAGACCTTCAAGGCCGTGCCCGGTTCAGGCGGTGTTTCGGCCGGGGCCAACCAGATCGAAGGCCGCTATGCGCTGAGCTGGGCCGACAACATCTGGTTCGACATGCTCGCCGCCTGACGCTGCGCTGTCGTGCGCCCCCTGCCCTTCAGGCAGAGGCGGTGGGTGCGGCTCGCTGCCGAGCACGTACTTGCGCACGAAGTCGGCCACCGGCATCGGTCTGTCCAGCAAGTAGCCCTGCAGCAGGTCGCAGCCGGCGCCTTCCAGCACCGTGCGCTCGGCTTCGGTTTCCACGCCTTCGCCGGTGACCACCAGCTGCAGGCTGTGCGCCATGTCCACGATGGAGCGCAGCAGCTGCTGGCGGCCGCTGCTGCTGTCGGCGTCGGTGACGAAACTGCGGTCGATCTTCAGTTCCGTGACCGGCAGGCGCTGCAGGTAGGCCAGCGATGACTGGCCGGTGCCGAAGTCGTCGATGGCCACGCCCACGCCCAGCGCGCGCAAGGCCGTGATGCGCGCCACCGGGTCTTCGCCACTGTCGAGCAGGCCGCTCTCGGTCACCTCCAGCAGCAACTGCTGCGGCGGTACGCCGGCCTGTGTCAGCAGTTGCTGAACCATCGGCACGAAGCCCGGGTCGCGCAGGTCCACGGTGGAAATGTTGACGGCCAGGTGCAGGCCGCCCATGTCGCTGCGCAGCAGCTCGATGCAGGCTTTGAGCATGTAGCGGGTGACGGCCGCGATGCGGCCGGTGCGCTCGGCGAACGGAATGAATTCGGCCGGTGCCACCCAGCCGCGCTGCGGGTGCTTCCACCGGATCAGCGCCTCGGCGCCCACCACACGGCCCGTGCGGGTGCACAGCTTGGGTTGCAAAAAGGGCACCAGCTCATGGCGGTCGATGGCCTGTTGCAGCTCGGACAGCAGGCTCAGGTGCGACAGTCGGGCGGCTTCTATCGACGGGTTGTAGACGCCTACCGTGCAGTGCACGCGCTTGGCTTCGAACAGCGCCTGCTCGGCGCGGCGCAGCAGCTCTTGCGGACTCTCGCCATGCTCGGGGCTGGTGGCCACACCCACGGTGACGCCGAGGTCGAGCACATGGCTGCGCCACTGGGTGGCGTGTTCCATCGCCAGCTGCAGCGCCTGCGCGCATTGCAGCGCGCTTTGTTCCGGCTGCAGTTCCAGCAGCGCGCCAAAGGTGCCGCCACCCAGCCGCGCCACGTGGGCCGGTGAGCCCAGGTGTGCAACGGCGCGCTGCGCCGTCAGCGAAATGGCCTGGTCGCCGGCTTCAAAGCCGAGCAGGGCGTTGATGGACTTCAGCCGCTCGATGTCGAAACACACGATCGCCAGGCGCTGTCCATTGCTGCCTGTTGCGGCGACCCTGGCGGTCTGGTCGGCGGTGAAACGCTCGCGGCGCGCCAGCCCGGTCAACGCGTCGTAGTCCAGAGCGTGCTGCAGCGCCTGTTCACGCTCGTGCACCCGCGATGCCATCAGGTTGAAGGCGGTGCCGATGGCGTCGATCTCGTTGTCCGGGCCTTCGGGCAGCCGCTGCTCGTAGTCGCCGGCCGCAAAGCGGCGCGCCGCCGCGGCCACATGGCGCAACGGGGCGGCCACACGGCGCGTGACCCAGATGCACAGCACGCTGGCCAACACCAGGCTGGTGAGGGCCAGTGCCAGCAGCCAGGCGCGCTGTTGCTCGCCTTCCTGGCCCATGGCGGCCAGGCGCTGGCTGGTCTTGTGTTGTTCGGTCTGGCTGACGGCCTGGGTGGCCGTGATGAGGTTGCTCAACGCGCGGTCGGTGACCTCGGTCACGGCTTTCTGGGCCGCCACGGGGTCGTTGGCTTCGATCAGGTCGGCCGTCTTCTGGTACGCGAGCCGGTAGTGGCCCAGCAGCGTCTGGAGGGTCTGCAAAGAGCGGTTGCCGGTGCCGCCCTCGATGACCAGTGCCAGCTCGCTCATCGCCTGGTCCAGGCGCTGATGGGTGGCGGCTATCTGCGTGTAGGCCTGCACGCGCTGGTCGCGGGGCGCTGCCAGCAGCACGATCAGCCGGCGCGCACCATCGTTGGCATGGTCGTTGACCTTGGACAGGCGCTCGATGCGCTGCAGGTCCACGGTGGCGAGCCGCTCGATCACCGCCGACAGCTTGCGCTCCTGGTGCCAGGCCAGGCCGGCAGCCGCCAGCACCAACGCCAGCAGGGCCGTGATGGCCACGACCAGGCTGTGCGAAGTGCTTTTGACGTTGAACAAGGTGCGGCTTCCAGGCGCGGCCGATGCGGCCCACGAGGGTGTATCGGATGCGCACCACCGCAACTTGAATGCCGCGCCGCGTGCAGCATCGCTCGGGCGTCAGCCGCCGCGGCTTTGAGGGTCATCCGGCGGCGGCGTTGGAGAGTCTCCACGCCGCTGGCCAGCGGGTCATCCGACTGCGGCTTTTTCCACGGCCTGAGGGTCCACGCCCAGACGCGCAGCGGCGGCCAGGATCTCCTGCCACGTGGTGGCGTCCACCGGCACCCCGAGCAAGGTGCGCTGCGCGAGCCAGACGCGCTCGGCGTCGCCCGACACCTGCACGGGGCCGAAGCCGTCCCGCGCCGGGCTGGCCTGCACCCACTCGATGAAGGCCTGCGCCTCGGCGGCAAAGCGCTCGTGTGCACCCAGTTTGTGCGGGTCCAGCAGCACGCTGAACATGCCGTTGATGACACGCATCTTGCTGGTGTCGCTGGAGTGCTGCGTCAGGCCGCCGGCCAGCGCGCCGCCCAGCAGTTCACACATCAGCGCCAGACCGTAGCCCTTGTGTTCACCGAAGGTCAGCAGCGCGCCGAAGGGCGGCACCACGGCGTAGCGGGGGTCTGTGGTGGCGTGGCCCCGGTCGTCGATCAGGTAGCCCGGCGCCACGGCCTCGCTCTTGTTGTGCGCCACGCGCGTCTTGCCCTGTGCAATGACGCTGGTGGCGAAATCCAGGATCACCGGCGGCCGACCGGGCAACGGCACGCCGGCGCAGAACGGGTTGGTGCCGAAGCGGGCGTCGGCGCCACCATGGGGCGCCACGATGCTGCGCGAGACCACGTTGACGAAGTGCAGCGACACGAGGCCCGCTGCGGCAGCTTGCTCGGCCCAGGCGCCGATGCGCCCCAGGTGATGCGAGTTGCCCAGCGCCACGATGCAGCTGCCGTGCTGGCGCGCGCGCTCGATGCCCAGCTCCATGGCCTGCGCGCCGATGACCTGGCCAAAGCCGGTGTTGCCGTCCAGCCGCAGCAGGGCGCCGCCGTCGAGCACGGTGCTGACGCTGGCGTTGGGCTTCAAGCTGCCTTCGAGATAGGCACTGGCGTACCTGGGCAACATGCCGATGCCGTGCGAGTCGTGCCCCATCAGGTTGGCCTGCACCAGGTTGCCCACCACCGCTTCCACCTCGGCCGGGCTGCTGCCGAAACCCTGCACCACCAGGCGCATGGCGTTGTTCAAGGCGGGCAATGCAAAGGTGTGGTCGGTGCTCATGGGCTGGTGGTCGGGTGGACTGAACGAGTGATGTGCCTGGCGCGCAAGGCTACCGCACCTGGCGCACCTGGCGCTGCGGCCGCTGCGGCCGCAGCGGGCCAGCCCTGCCGCCTGTTCCGCGGCGACCGGCCACAATCACGGCTTGCTTCCACAACCGCACCCAGGAGACCTGCACCATGCTCAAGTTCTACTACTCGCTGGCCCCCAACCCGATGAAGGTGGCGCTGTTTCTGGAAGAGGCCGGTCTGCCATACGAAGCCATTGCGGTGGACACGCGCAAGGGAGAGCAGCACGGCGCGGCCTTCATGGCGCTGAACCCGAACGCCAAGGTACCGGTGATCGTGGACGGCGCCGCCACCGTGTTCGACAGCAGCGCCATCCTGCTGTACCTGGCCGACAAGAGTGGCCAGTTCCTGCCCGATGCCGCCGACCGCGGGGCCATGCTGTCGTGGCTGATGTTCACCGCCTCGGGCATCGGCCCTTTCACCGGGCAGGCGGTGCACTTCAAGCACTACGCGCCCGAGCAGGTGCCCTACGCCATCAACCGCTACGACTTCGAGGCCTGGCGTCACTGGAAGATCCTGAACACCCACCTGGCCGGCAAGGACTGGATGGTCAGCGGACGCTACACGCTGCTGGACATGGCGGTGTGGGGCTGGGCGCGCGCAGTGCCTTTTGCGCTGGGGGCCGAGGCCTGGGAGCAGCTGCCCCACGTCAAGCGCCTGCTCGACACGGTGACGGCCCGCCCGGCTGCGCAGCGCGCCGCGGCGCTGAAGGACCGCCACACCTTCAAGACCGACATGGACGACGAAGCTCGGCGTTCGATGTTCCCGCAGAACGAACGTCTTAAGCCGGCCTGAAGCCGGCCTAACTTTCATGATGCGGGGCAGCGCCCCAGATCATGGAACACTTCCACGTTAAAGCCGGTCTGGCCCGGGCTGACCCGGGCTGACGCCGCCTGATCCGGCCCGAACCCGCCTGTTGGGGCGCACGCCAACGCTGGAGCCCTTCGACGATGCGCCTGTTCACGGCCACGCTGGCCACCGAGACCAACACCTTCGCCCCCATGCCCACCGGGCTGGCGGATTTCCAGGCCGCGGGCGGCTACTTTCCGGCGGGCCAGCACCCGCCGCAGATGACGCTGTTCAGCGCGCCGCTGGGGGCCGCCCGCCAGCGCGCGGCAGCACAGGGCCACACACTGATTGAAGGCCTGGTGGCGATGGCGCAGCCCTCGGGCACCACCACCCGCGCCGCTTACGAGACGCTGCGCGAGCAGTTGCTGGCCGACCTGCGCGCCGCGCTGCCGCTGCAGGTGGTGCTGCTGGGCTTGCACGGCGCGATGGTGGCCGACGGTTATGACGACTGCGAAGGCGACCTGTTGCAGCGCGTACGCAGCATCGTGGGCCCGGGCGTGGTGGTGGGGGCCGAGCTCGACCCGCACTGCCACCTGAGCCCGCAGATGGTGGCCTGCGCCGACCTGCTGATCGCTTTCAAGGAGTACCCGCACACCGACGCCGCTGCGCGTGCCCTGGAGCTGGTGGACCTGTGCCTGGCGCAGGCGCAAGGCCGCATCAAGCCGGTGGCCGCGGTGGCCGACACCGGCATCATCAGCATCATTCACACCACGCGCGAACCCGGGCGCGGCTTCGTCGACCGCCTGCAGGCGCTGGAAGGGCACGACGGCGTGTTGTCCATCTCCGTGGCGCACGGTTTTCCCTGGGGCGATGTGCCCGCCATGGGCACCCGCGTGCTGGTCTACTGCGATGGCCTGATTGCTTGCGTGCCTGCGCCTGCGCCTGCGCAGGCAGGGGCAGGGGCAGGGGCAGGGGCGGGCGCACGGGCACAGTCCCTGGCCCGACAGCTGGCTGACGAACTGTATGCACTGCGTGACGAGTTGATGCGCCCCTACCCCGGCATCGACGCTGCACTGGACCAGGCGCTGGCCGTGCAAGGGGGCCCGGTGGTGCTGGCCGACAGTGCCGACAACCCCGGTGGCGGCGCGGCAGGCGATGCCACGTTCGTGCTGCGCAGCGTGCTGAACCGCGGTCTCACCGGTGTCGCGTCAGGCCCGATGTGGGACCCTGGCGCCGTGCGCATCGCTTTCGCCGCGGGCGTGGGGGCCACGCTGGCACTGCGCATCGGCGGCAAGGTGGGCCCGATGTCGGGCGACCCGGTGGATGCGGTGTGCACCGTGCGCGCGCTGAAAGCCGACCTCGTGATGACCGGCCTGGGCGGCACGCGGCAGCCCATGGGCGACTGCGCACTGGTGCACACGCAGGGCGTGGACATCGTGCTGAGCAGCCTGCGCAGCCAGGCCTTCGACACCGATCTGTTCACGCAACTGGGTTGCGATTTGTTGCAGAAAAGGCTGGTGGTGGTGAAGTCGTCGCAGCACTTTTATGCCTCGTACTCGAAGATCGCCCAGGCGGTGATCTACATCGACGCGCCGGGCTCGGTGACACAGGACCTGAACAGCCTGCCCTACCGCAAGGTGCAACGGCCGCGCTGGCCGCTCAGGTCCTGAATCGCCGAGGGGCCGCAGCTGCCGGGCCGGCAGCTGCAGGTTGCCGAGCCGGTGATCGCCGGCACGGGGCGCACGATGCCACTGAAGGATTGGGCTGTGCGCTACCCGCGCCGCGGCTGCGGATCTCAACGTGCCCTGACCACCTTTTTCCTCCAATAGCCGTAGGCGCCCGCCAGCAAGAGCAGCGGCCAGAGAAACGTGGTCTGCATCACCCACGACAGGCGGCTCTCCATGAAGCCGGTAGCGTCTGCTGCAGCCGGCTTGTGCGGGCCTTCGCTGAACCAGTTGCGGTGCGAATAGCTGGCCCAGCCGAACAGCGCGCCCAGCACCAGGAACGACAGGATGTACCAGTTCATGGCCGACCTCCATGTAAAGCGACAAGTCGACATGACATGACGCAGTGTCAGTTTACGGTGACATGGCGAACCCTTGCAAGCCGTCGGGCCAAGCTTGCATAGGGTGGCCTGACGGGCCGCCTGGCCCACGCTCCTAGAGCATCCGCAAGTGCCTGGCCGCAGCACCATGCACGCTGGACAGCGCGATGGCCTGATCGAAGCTGGCCAGGCAACCGCCGCGGTGCACGGCCAAGGCCAGCAGGTACAGATCGGTGATCTGGTTGTGGCCCTGCACCCGCGTGAAGTCGACATGCGCGTCGTCGCGCAGCGAAATGTCGTCGGGCCAGAACTCATGGTCCAGTGCGCTGCAGGCCTGGCGCAAGCGTTCGCGCACGGTCTGTATGGGCAGGCCACCGCGGCGGCCGTAGCTGGGCAGGCTCATCACGCGGATGACGCCGTTTTCCACCAGCGGACAGGTGGCGATCTTGGTGCCGCGTGTTTCGATGAACGCGTTGGCGCGCGTGCTGAACTGGTGGGCGTCGTCGAACAACGCGACCCAGACATTCACATCCAGCAAGGCGCGCATAGAGGTGGCCAGGCTCAGATGCCTTCGCGTTCCATCAACCCGCGCACCTGTTGCGGCGTGATGATTTCGTCACGCGCCGGCAGCAGCGCGAAGCGGCCCCGCAGGTCCGGGGCGCTGCGGTTGTGTGCCGCCAGGCCGCCACTGGTGGCGCCACGACGGATGAGCTCCGATATCGCCTCGCCCAGAGACAGATTTTCGCGCTGCGCGACGTTGCGAGCAGCGATGGCAGCGTCTTCAGACAAGTTGATGGTGGTGCGCATGGGGAAGCAGTCCAACTCGACGGCAAAGCCGCATCTTAGCATCAGATTCGCATCAACGCATCAACGACTGTCGCGAGCCGGGGGGGGCCGCCCAGCTCAGTCTCTCAGCCCTGTTGCCAGCGGTCGTTTTCGCCCAGGCCGGCGGGCGACATCAATCTGGCGCGGGCCGCCTCGTCGCTTAGCAATTTCGCGCGCCACCAGTCGCTGGTGATGCGCGCCACCAGGTCATGGTGGGCTTGCTGGCGCTCCGCCGCAGGGCCCTGCCGCCGCGGTGGGCCAAAGGCCGGTGCGCGGCGCAGGTCCTGACCGGCAAACGTCATGTGGTCGGCTCCGTCAAGCCACAGCAGCGCGCGCTGCCCGGGCGGCAGGCCCTGAAAGACCTGCGCGCGGCGCTCGCCGCCGTCGTAGCCGCCGAAGGGGTCGCCATCTTCCGAGCCGGTGATGGCCAGGAAGGGGCGCGTGATGCCGCCGAAGGCTCCGGCCAGCGACAGCAGCGCCACGGCAGGCTGCGACGGGCTGAAGGCCATGAAGGCGCGCGGCCGCGGGTCGCTGTAGCGGGTGGCGACCGGGTGGCGCTGCCCGGCGATGGCCTGCGCGGTGAGGGCGCCAAAGGAGTGGCCGGCCATGCCCACCGCCTGCGGGTCGAGCTGCGACCACGGCGCTGCACCCTGCGCTGCGAGGCGGGCCACTTCGTCCAGCGCAAAGTGCACGTCCTGCACGCGGGCGGTCAGCTGCTCGGTGGAGCCCGCCGACCGCAGTTGGCGCAGGCCGGCGCGCAGCGTGTCCGTGTCGCTGCCCGGGTGCTGCAGGTGCAGCACCGCCAGCCCGGCGGCCGACCAGGCTTGACCCCATACGGTACCGGCATCGACGCTGCCACCCAGGCCGTGCGAGAACAGCACCCAAGCCCAGGGGCCTGTACCCGTGGGCAAGCGCAGACGCCAAGGCAGGCTGCGCGCCCGGATGGTGTCGGTCCACTGCCCATCGGTCACAGTCCCGCTGGCGCGTGCGGGTGTCGGCAACCACAGCTGGGTGGCCAGGCCGACGCCGCACTGGAGCCACAGGCGTCTGTGCATGCGTGCGTGCAAGCGTGTGTGCAGGCGTGTGCTCATCGCCGGATTCTCGCCAGTTCACGAGCCGTTGCCTCGCGTGTCACCATCGGGCATGTCAGCCTCGTTCGACCTCATCGTCTATGGTGCCAGCGGCTTCACCGGCCAGCTGGTGGCGCAGTACCTGCAAACCACTTACGGCAGCAGCGGTTTGCGCTGGGCACTGGCCGGGCGCGACGCGCAGAAGCTGGCATTGGTGCGGCAGGCCATCGGTGCACCCGACTCGCTGCCCCTGCTGACGGCCGACGCCCGCCAGCCGCAAGCGCTGCGCGCGCTGGTGCGCCAGGCGCGTGCCGTGATCACCACCGTCGGGCCCTATCAGCTGCACGGCGAAGCCCTGGTGGCGGCCTGCGCCGCGGCCGGCACAGACTATGTCGACCTCTGCGGCGAGCCGCTGTGGATGGCGAGGATGATCCCGCAGCTGCAGGCACCCGCGGCCGCCAGCGGCGCGCGCATCGTGTTTTCGTGCGGATTCGACTCGATCCCTTTCGACTTGGGCGTGGTGTTCTTGCAGCACGCCATGCAGCAACGCCTGGGCGCCTTTGCCAGCCAGGTGCGCGGCCGGGTGCGGGTGATGAAAGGCGGTTTCTCGGGCGGCACCGCGGCCAGTTTGCTGGGCACGCTGCAGGCCATCGACCAGGACCCTGCGCTGGCCCGGGTGCTGGCCGACCCGTTTGCATTGACGCCGGGCTTCCGGGGTCCGCCGCAGCCCTCGGGCGAGGGCGCCGCGTTCGACGACTGGGCGCAGAGCTGGAGCGGCCCTTTCGTGATGGCGGCCATCAACACCAAGAACGTGCACCGCACGCATGCGCTGCGCGGACACCCCTGGGGCGAGGCCTTCTGCTATGACGAGCGCCTGCTCACGGGCACCGGCTTGCGGGGCCAGGCCAAGGCAAGCGCGCTGGCCTGCCAGACCTGGCTGCAGAACGGTTTGCTGGCCATGGCACCCAGCCGTGCCTTGATCCAGCGCTTCGCCTTGCCGCAGCCCGGCCAGGGCCCCAGCGCAGCCGAGCGCGAGGCCGGCCGCTATGAAGTGCTGTTCACTGGCCAGACCGCGGCGGGTCAGCGGATGGCTGTGCTGGTGAAAGGCGACAAGGACCCCGGCTACGGGTCGACCAGCAAGCTGGTCAGCGAAAGCGCGCTGTGCCTGCTGCACGACGTGGACCGCCAGGCCACACCCGGCGGCGTGTGGACGCCAGGCGCAGCCATGGGGCTGGCCCTGGTGCGCCGGCTGCAGGCCCATGCGGGCCTGAGCTTCGAGGTGCAGGGCTGAGAGCATCCAAGGCCCCTGTCGGCGCCCGGCGTTCGCGGAGAAAAAAGGACGTCACGGTTGGGCCTTTG
>Ga0209181_10009100_pt1 | contig 13159 bp, 13 predicted proteins | sample MAT05_FD_187208 | JGI IMG/M metagenome (GOLD analysis project Ga0209181, IMG submission 187208) | Freshwater microbial communities from Lake Fryxell liftoff mats and glacier meltwater in Antarctica - MAT-05 (SPAdes) (version 2) | ecosystem: Environmental > Aquatic > Freshwater > Ice > Liftoff... | reverse complement strand
GCCAATTAGCTCAGCCGGTTAGAGCGACGGAATCATAATCCGCAGGTCCCCTGTTCGAATCAGGGATTGGCCACCAAACCCGACAAAGAGCCGCATCGTGCGGCTCTTTGTCTTTCACGCGATGTCATTCGGCCGCACTGCCGGGGTCGCATTTGCATTTACACCTGCCCGGTCTATCCACCGTCTTCAGGAGTCAGCATGACCGTAACAACATCCAAAAAAGTCTTCATCCGCACCTTCGGCTGCCAGATGAATGAGTACGACTCCGACAAAATGGCGGACGTACTTGAAGCGGCCGATGGCTACACCAAGACGGACAACGTTGAAGAAGCTGACCTGATTCTGCTCAATACCTGCTCGGTGCGGGAAAAGGCCAGCGAGAAGATGTTCTCCGATCTGGGACGGTTGCGCGAGTTCAAGGACGGACAAGGCGCCAAGCCGGGTGTGTTGATCGGTGTCGGCGGCTGCGTTGCATCACAGGAAGGCGAGGCGCTGGTCAAACGCGCACCTTACGTCGATCTTGTGTTCGGCCCGCAAACGTTGCACCGGCTGCCGGCGATGATTGCGCGCCGCGTCCAATCAGCACAGCCGCAAGTTGATATTTCGTTTCCGGAAAACGAGAAATTTGATGACATGCCGCCCGCCCGCGTTGACGGCCCGACCGCATTCGTGTCGATCATGGAAGGCTGCTCCAAGTACTGCAGTTTTTGTGTGGTGCCGTACACGCGCGGGGAAGAAATTTCGCGCCCCTTCGCTGATGTGATGGCCGAGATCCGCGATCTTGCGGCACGTGGTGTCAAGGAAGTCACGTTGCTTGGACAGAACGTCAACGCCTACGTGGGCAAGATGATGGATCCCGACAGCGGTGAGGAAGCAGACGCAGACTTCGCACTGCTGCTCACTGCCGTGCATGGCATTCCACAAATCGAGCGCATCCGTTATACGACATCGCACCCGCTTGAATTTACGCAGCGGCTGATCGATTGCTACGCGCGACTGCCGAAGCTGGTTTCACAGCTACACCTACCGGTGCAAGCCGGCAGCGACACGGTGCTTGCTGCGATGAAGCGCGGCTACACGGTCATTGAGTACAAGTCGATCATCCGGCGACTGCGGGAAGTGCGGCCATACATTTCGATATCGAGCGATTTCATTGTCGGCTTTCCCGGTGAAACCGAAGCTGACTTCAACCGCACCATGACGCTGATTGACGATATCAAATTTGACGGCGCGTTTTCGTTTATTTATTCACGCAGGCCCGGTACGCCGGCGGCAAGCTTGCATGACGACACGCCCCATGCCGTCAAGCTCACGCGGCTGCAGCAAATGCAGAAGGTGTTGGAAGCGCAGTCGACGGCTGTGTCTGAGTCCATGGTCGGCAGCGTGCAGCGCGTGTTGGTTGACGGCGTGTCCCGTAAAGACGGAAACGAATTGATGGCGCGCACGGACAACAATCGCGTCGTCAACTTCCCCGCCGGCCCGGACTTGATCGGCCAGTTCGTCAACGTGCGCATCACGCAGGCCATGCACTTTACGCTGCGCGGCGAAATTGCGAACAGCGTGCCCGATGCCAAGGCGGCTTGAGTAATGAAGACACCGTCGCTCGAATTTTCGTTTACCCCTGTCAACAATCACCGCCTTAACGCGCTGTGTGGCGCGTTGGATGCGAACCTCAGGCAGATTGAAGTCGCGCTGGACGTGTCGATCTCCAGACGCGGCGAGAAGTTCGCCGTCGCCGGTGAGCGTGACAAGATCGAAGTCGCTGCCAAGGCGCTCAACAAGTTCTATGCGCGGGCGCACGCCGATCTTTCGGTAGAAGAAATCCAACTCGGACTGGTGGAGGTTCAACACAGCCGCCATGCGAAGCCGGGCAAAGTAGATGCTGGCAACGTGGCCGAGGACGAAGCGGTCACGCTGCACACCAAGCGCGCCGACTTGCGCGCCCGCACCGACCGTCAGGCGCAGTATCTGAAATTGATTCAGTCGCACGACATTACGTTTGGCGTCGGGCCGGCCGGCACGGGCAAGACTTATTTGGCGGTGGCCTGTGCGGTCGACGCATTCGAGCGTGATCTGGTCAAACGCATTGTCCTCACGCGGCCGGCTGTCGAAGCGGGCGAACGGCTGGGGTTCCTACCTGGCGACCTTTCGCAGAAGATTGATCCCTATCTACGGCCGCTCTACGATGCGTTGTACGATTTGCTTGGCTATGACCGAGTCAGCAAGATGTTCGAGCGCAATCAAATTGAGGTGGCACCGCTGGCATTCATGCGCGGGCGAACGTTGAATCACTCGTTCGTCATTCTTGATGAGGCGCAGAACACCACGCCCGAGCAGATGAAAATGTTTCTGACGCGTATTGGCTTTGGCACCAAGGCGGTGATCACCGGCGATGTCACGCAAGTCGATTTGAAATTCGGCACGGTGAGTGGGCTGGTCGACGCGCGCAATGTGTTGCACGGTGTGCAGGGGATCGGTTTCACCATTTTTCAGGCCGTCGATGTCGTTCGCCATCCGCTGGTTCAGTCGATCGTGACTGCCTACGACGAACACACGCGCGGACGGCGCGGGTAGCAGGTCGGTAATGAAAGTCCCCTATCTACGGGCGTTTTCAGGCAAAAATGCCGCAAGAACCCCGCCAATCGGTGTGTTTCATCTTTTGCAATGACCCAAGCGCCGACTACGCTCACTTTCCAACGCGCCAGCCGTTTGCCGAATATTCCGGCTGATCGCACGCTGCGCAAATGGGTTCGCGCGGCCTTGTCGAGACTCACCCCTGTGCCGGCGGGCGTCGAAATCACGCTACGGATCGTCAATGCTGCCGAGGGACGCAACCTCAATTCGGCGTTTCGCGGCAAGGACTACGCGACCAACGTCCTGACGTTTGTTTATCACGAGCCCCGCGCACGCCTGCTGCAGGGCGACCTTGTGCTTTGTGCGCCGGTAGTTTCGTTGGAAGCAAAAATGCAGGGCAAGCCACTGGCCGCGCACTATGCGCACCTGTGCGTCCACGGTGTGTTGCATCTGGCCGGTCATGATCATGAATCGTCTTGTGCAGCCAAACGCATGGAGGCGCTCGAAGTCGCCATTCTGGCCGAGCTGGGAATTGACGACCCGTACCGACAGTAACGTGCTGCCGTTCAATGCGCCGGGTCAGGTGTGCAGGCTTCCCCACAAACCGGCCGCCTGTCATTTTTGATGCTTGCAGGTCGGTTAATATGACGGCTTCGCAACAGCCTCTACCCCCAATGGATGATTCCCCCAAACGCTCGCTGATGGAACGCTTGTCTTCGCTGTTGCTACGTGAACCCGAAGACAGGGATCAACTGGTCGAATTGCTGCATGGTGCGCTCGAGAAAGAACTGCTCGACGCCGACGCGCTGACCATGATCGAGGGCGTGTTGCAGGTCTCCGAAATGCAGGTGCGCGACGTCATGTTGCCGCGCTCGCAGATGGACATGATTGACGTCGAGGACGAGCCCGAGCAATTCATTCCGGGCGTGATTGAGACGGCGCATTCGCGCTTTCCGGTGTTTGAGAATAGCCGCGACAATGTCATCGGCATCTTGCTCGCCAAGGATCTGCTGCGCTATTACGCAAATGCGGCCGAATTCGATGTCAGAGACATGCTGCGGCCGGCCGTGTTTGTGCCGGAATCAAAGCGGCTGAATGTGCTGTTGCGTGAATTCAAGGCCAACCGGAATCACATCGCCATTGTGGTGGATGAATACGGCGGCGTCGCCGGGCTCATCACCATCGAGGACGTGATCGAGCAAATCATCGGTGACATTGAGGATGAATTTGACTTCGATGAGACCGAAGACAACATCCTGCCCGACAAAGGCGGCCGCTATCGTGTCAAAGCAATCACGGAAATCGAGAGCTTCAACGAGCACTTCGCCTCTAATTTTCCAAATGTGGATTTCGATACGGTCGGCGGCTTGGTGGTCAGTCACTTCGGGCACGTGCCGAAGCGCAACGAGTCAATCACATTCGATGGTTTTCGGTTCGTGGTATTGCGTGCCGATAGCCGCAAGGTTCACTCGGTGATGGTCGAGCGGGTGGTGCCGCCAACAGTCGGCGACGACGCCCCCGGTAATCCACACAAAGCGGATTCGGGCAATTCTGCGCACACGCCCGCCTAGGGCCGCCCATGAGCGGCACCTGTGATCGCTAAAGCAACGCTGGAAACCAGCCGGAGTGTTTGGCTCGACGCGCTGCTCGCCGCCTTTGCCGGCGCGATCGCCGTTGCCGCCTTCGCCCCATTTCATGCGTGGCCGGTCGCGCTGGTGTCACTCACGATATTGTTTGCGTTGTGGCATCGCGCCCAGAGCACGTGGCGGGCGGTGTTCATCGGCTTTTGCTTTGGGCTGGGACTGTTTCTGGTCGGCGTGCCATGGATTTACGTCAGCCTTCACACCTACGGCGGCATGCCCGCACCGATCGCCGCGATCGCCGTGTTTCTGTTTTGTGCGTACCTGTCACTGTACCCGGCGCTAGCCGGATTTGTGCAGTCCAAGTTCAAGTCGCGGCTGATCTGGCAGTTGCTGGTATTAATGCCAGCCGCATTTGTTGCCGCAGAGGCGTTGCGGGGCTGGGTTGTCACCGGCTTTCCGTGGCTGATCGTCGGCTACTCGCAGACGCCATCGGCTGGGTTGATTGCGCCGTTATCTGGTTTTGCGCCTGTGTTTGGCGTGTTCGGTATCTCTTTCCTGTTGGCGTTTAGCGCCGGAGCCATCGTGTTGGCATCCGTCAAACTCTCCCGGGTAACCCCGTCGATGCCCCTGCGACAGGTGCTCGGCGTTGTGGCTGCGGTGATATGGATCGGCGGGCTATTGCTGGGCGCATACGAATGGTCGACGCCTTCCGGTAAGCCGATTCCAGTGTCGCTGACACAGGGTAACGTCCCGCAGAATCTGAAATGGCGCGAGGATCAAGCGGCCGCGTCGCTTGAAAATTATCTGCAACTGGTCGCGCAAAGCCGCGGCAAGCTGATCGTGCTGCCAGAGACCGCGTTGCCGTTCATGTTGCAGGACGTTCCCGCCAGCGTGAAGACGGCGATGGCCGAAGATGTGCGCGCCAAGGGTGGCGACTTGCTGATGGGGATCGCTTATCGTTCCGCCGGTAGCGCCGGTGCCGCCAGCGGCGCCGACTCAAGTGCAGTCGCATCCGAGTTTCGCTATTACAACGGCGCGGTCTCATTTGGAACGGCCGCGCCTCAGCAATATGGCAAAAGCCATCTGGTCGCCTTTGGTGAGTTTGTGCCGCCGCTGTTCTCGTGGGTGTATCAGTGGCTCCGGATACCCTTGAGCGGATTTACACCCGGTGACGATCAGCAATCGCCGATGTCATTGTCCGGCCACCAGGTTGCCGTCAATATTTGCTACGAGGATGCGTTTGGCGCCGAGATCGCGCGGCAGTTACCCCAGGCAGAATTGCTGGTAAATCTCTCCAACATGGCTTGGTTCGGCACTTATCTGGCAGCTGACCAGCACGCCCAGTTTTCGCAGATGCGTGCCCTCGAGACGGCGCGATGGATGTTGCGCTCGACCAATACCGGCGTGACCGCGGCGATTGATGAAAAAGGCCGCATTGTCGCTGCACTCCCGCAGTTCACGCGCGGCGTTCTTGAGGTCAACGCCGTACCGATGCAGGGCGCAACTTTGTACGTGCGTTGGCGTGACTGGCCGGTTTTTCTGTTCTTGGTGGCGGTGTTGGCTGCCAGTGCCCATCTGCGCCGCCGCATGTCCGCCGCAACCTAACTGGCCGCAACTCGGGCACGACAATCTAGTTTTGCTGCGTCAGGGCGAAACCCTTAAAATTGGTGCTGACGTAGATTCCCTATCTCATCTAGCCCAACCACCGAGCGTAACTGCACATGTCCGGCCCGACCTTTCAAGAAGTCATCCTGCGCCTCCAGCACTACTGGAACGCAAACGGCTGCGCGTTGTTGCAGCCCTACGACATGGAAGTCGGCGCGGGTACCTCCCATACGGCAACGTTCCTGCGCGCCCTGGGGCCGGAACCTTGGCGGGCAGGCTACGTGCAGCCGTCGCGTAGGCCGAAGGACGGGCGCTATGGCGAGAACCCGAATCGACTGCAGCACTACTATCAGTATCAAGTTGTTCTGAAGCCCTCGCCGCCAAATATTCTCGATTTGTATTTGGACTCGCTCACTGCGCTCGGCCTCGACTTGCAAAAAAATGACGTGCGTTTTGTTGAGGACGATTGGGAAAATCCGACGCTGGGGGCTTGGGGGCTTGGTTGGGAGGTGTGGATGAACGGCATGGAGGTTACACAGTTCACCTACTTTCAGCAGGTCGGCGGCATCGAATGCAAGCCCATCACCGGCGAGATCACCTACGGGCTCGAGCGTCTGGCAATGTATTTGCAGGATGTCGAGAATGTCTACGACCTTGTCTGGACGACGTGGGAAGAAAACGGTGTGACCAAGACCTTGAAGTATGGTGACGTTTTTCACCAGAACGAGGTCGAGCAGTCGAGATACAACTTCGAGTATTCCAATGTGCCGGTGCTGCTGCAGCACTTTGCCGACCACGAAGCCGACGCCAAACGTCTGATGGAAGCGCAACTGGCGCTGCCGGCATACGAACAAGTGTTGAAGGCGGCGCATACGTTCAATATGCTCGACGCGCACGGCGCGATTTCGGTGACAGAACGTGCTGCGTATATCGGTCGCATCCGCAATCTGGCGCGCAGCGTTGCACAAAGTTATTACGAGTCGCGTGAACGTCTTGGCTTTCCGATGGCCAGTGCCGAAGCGGTCGAAAAATTCGTTGTCAAGAAAGCTGCATCGTGAGTACCGCACCGCTACTGGTTGAGCTATTCACCGAAGAGCTGCCGCCCAAGGCGCTGAAGAAGTTGGGCGAGGCGTTTGCCGCTGGCATTCACGCGGGCCTTTTCGCGCGCGGTTTGGTGCGCGCAGACGCTGGCCGGCAGGTGTTTGCCACGCCGCGACGCCTTGCTACATGGATCGCCGATGTCAGCCCGAGCGGCGCTGATCGCCCCGAATCGAAAAAACTCATGCCGGCAAAGGTTGCCTTTGACGGTGGCGGAAACGCGACGCCGGCGCTGGAGAAGCGGCTGCAAAAAGAAGGAGCAACGGCCGGCCAGGTGGTCAGGCGCTCGGAAGGCAATGAAGAGCTTGTCTTCTTGGAAATGGTCGTCAAGGGAATGTCGCTCACCGATGCGCTGCAGGCGGCGTTGTTAGACACGATTGGCAAACTGCCAATTCCGAAGGTGATGACCTATCAGTTGGCCAACGGGCTCGATTCAGTACAGTTTGTGCGTCCCGCCCATGGTTTGGTCGCGATGCACGGCCAGATTGTCGTGCCGGTCAATGCATTGGGGCTCACCGCAGGGGCTGTCACACACGGCCATCGATTCCAAGGTGCGAAGGATATTCCACTCGCTTGTGCAGATGAGTACGAAACGCGCCTTGAGAAAGAAGGCGGTGTCATTGCATCGTTCGACAAACGCCGCCATGAAATTGAGCGCCTCTTGATCGCGCACGCAGAGCAATGTGGCGATACGCTGGGCGAGCGTGATCAGTATGTTGACCTGCTCGATGAAGTGACGGGACTGGTTGAATTGCCGACGATCTATGTCGGCAAATTCGAGCAGGAGTTTCTCGAAGTCCCGGCCGAATGTCTGACGCTAACGATGAAGCTCAATCAGAAATATTTTCCGCTGTTCCATTCCGAGGGCGGCTTGTCGTCGCGATTTTTGATTGTGTCGAATATGCGGCTCAATGACGCACGCAATGTTGTTGAGGGCAACCAACGTGTCGTACGTCCGCGTTTGTCTGATGCAAGATTCTTTTTTGACACTGACAAGAAGACGAAGTTGGCGGATCGTGTCGCCGGACTGTCGAAAGTGGTTTATCACAACAAGTTGGGTTCGCAAGGCGAGCGCGTGGTGCGTGTTCAAGCGTTGGCGGGTGAGATCGCCACGTTGGTAGGCGCTAATCGTGCCGAGGCCGAGCGCGCGGCGTTTCTTGCCAAAGCCGATTTGGTGACCGACATGGTTGGAGAATTTCCCGAACTGCAGGGCGTGATGGGTCGTTACTATGCCCTGCACGACGGCGAGACTGCCGCCGTCTCTGATGCGATCGCGGAACACTACCGTCCGCGCTTTGCCGGCGACGCTCTGCCGATGCATCCCGTCTCGATTTCAGTCGCGCTGGCGGACAAGCTCGAAACGCTGGCCGGATTGTTCAGCGTGGGTCAGGAACCCACCGGCGACAAGGATCCGTTTGCGCTGCGGCGTCACGCGTTGGGCGTGCTGCGTATGCTCATCGAACACGACTTGCCGTTGACGGTTGGCGGCGTGGTGGAATTGGCGTTCAAGCCGTTTGCCGCCACTCCACAAGACGCCCGCGATCGGCTTGTCAGTTACATCTTCGATCGACTGGTGAGCTATTTAAAAGACCTCGGGTATTCGGCGTTGGAAGTCGATGCGGTGGTCTCGGTGCGACCACGCTGGGGCCAATTCCCGGCGCGACTCGGCGCGGTCCGTGCGTTCTCGCAGCTGCCTGAAGCACAGGCGCTGGCGGCGGCTAACAAGCGTATTGGCAACATTCTGAAGAAGTCCGATAGTGTGCCGGACACGTTCGCTGCATCTGCGCTGATAGACGACGCTGAGCAAGCGCTGGCCGCTGCAATGGCTCACGTGTTTCCAATTGCCAAACAGGCGTTCGACGCAGGGCAGTACGAGGCGTCACTGAGATCACTCGCAAGTCTCCGCGATCCCGTCGATACTTTTTTTGAAAAAGTGATGGTCAACGCAGACGACCCAAGCGTGCGCGCCAATCGTCTGGGGTTGCTGGCAACGCTGCACCGCGAAATGAATCGCGTGGCCGATCTTTCCAAACTCGCGAGCTGACCGATGCCAAATTCAATGACGGGCACGCCGAAACTCATCATTCTTGATCGTGATGGCGTCATCAACGTCGACAGCGCGCAGTTCATCAAGTCGCCCGCCGAGTGGAAGCCGATCCCGGGTTCGGTCGAGGCGATCGCACGGCTCAATCAGGCGGGTTATCGGGTGGTGGTGGCGACCAACCAATCGGGTATCGGCCGCGGTTTGTTTGACATGGGGACATTCTCGGCGATCAACGACAAGATGGTCGAGATGGTGTTTCGGCAAGGCGGCCGGATTGATGCGATTTTCTTCTGCCCGCATACGGCGGACGAAAAGTGCCATTGCCGAAAACCCGATACCGGCATGTTCGAAGAAATTGCCGCGCGCTTCAAAGTTGGTCTTGAGGGTGTGCCGACCATTGGCGACTCGCTGCGCGATCTTGAGGCGGGCGTCAAGGTCGGGTGTCTGCCGATCCTGGTATTAACCGGCAAAGGCAAGACGACCAAAGACGCCGGCGGATTGCCCAAAGGCACACGGGTGTTTGCAGACCTCGCCGATGCGGTGCGCCAGTTGGTCCTAGAACCCGCGGCCGCGCGGGCCACATGATCTATCTTCGTTCAACCGCGTTCGTGCTGCTGGCAACGCTGACGACGATCTTTTACGGACTCTTCACGGTGCCCTTTGCCATCGTCCGACATGACATCGGTTACGAATGCGCACGCTCGTGGGGCTGGAGCATTCTTTGGCTGGCAAAGCATGTGTGTGGCATCGACTATCAAGTGCGCGGCATGGAGAACCTGCCCGACCGCCCGGCGGTGGTGATGGCGAAACACCAGTCTGCGTGGGAGACAGTCGGCATTCTCGCGCACCTACCGAGGGCGGTTTGGATCATTAAGAAAGAGCTGGTGTGGGTGCCGATTGTCGGCTGGGTGTTGGGCGGCCTCAAGTCGATCGCGATTGACCGTAAGAGCGGCCGCAGTGCGCGGGATCAAATTCTCGAACAAGGGCGCGACCGGCTGCAGCGCGGCTATTGGGTGATGATTTTTCCGGAAGGCACGCGCATCGCGCCGGGCGAGCGTAGTCGCTATGGCTTGGGCGGCTCGCTGCTGGCGACGGGTGCGGGTGTCGATATCGTGCCGATTGCGCACAATGCGGGAGAGTGCTGGCGGCGCAATGCGTTCCTTAAGTATCCGGGCAAGGTCACCATGTCGATCGGCCCTGTGATCACGAGTGCCGGCAAGACAGCCGTCGAAGTCGGGCGCGAAGTTGAAGAATGGATCGAAGCAGAAATGCTGCGCCTGCCATCGACCGGCGCTTACAACAACGCCTACTCCAAGCCGTCGGCGGAGACCTAGCGGTGGCGAATTACGACCTGTTTGGTCACCTCGCTGAACTCCTGATGCCGGCGACGCTATCGTCAAAAGGGCGGAAGACAAAGACCGCGACGCCACGCGCCGCGAAAGAAGAGAGCGAGCATGCCGTCGCACTGAACGGCCATCGCGTCGACTACAAACTGGTGCGGCGGCGCGGACGCCGTGGCGTGGGGTTGAAGGTGGACGGTTCCGGGCTGACGGTCGCTGCCTCCCTGACCACGCCCATCTCCGCCATTGAAGCCATGATCGGTCAGCACACCAACTGGGTGACAAAGAAGCTCGGTGAGTGGGCACACCGACGCGTGACACCGCAGCGCTGGGAAACCGGTGCGACAGTATCGTTCCTCGGTGAGTCACTAACCCTGATGGTCGACGGCGGTCACGGACGCGCATCGGTCGAGCGCGCGCTGTCGCACCTTTTCGTCAAAGTGAAGCTTGATGAACCCGCAGCGATCGAGAAAGCGGTGGTGAACTGGATGAAGAAAGAGGCGCTGACCTTGCTGGCGCAGCGCGCATTCATGTTCGCGCGGCTGCATCAACTCGTCCCGCCGCGCGTGTTTTTGTCTAGCGCGAACGGCCGTTGGGGTAGTTGTAATTCACGTCGGGAGGTGCGCTTCTCGTGGCGCCTCGTCAAAGCACGACCGGCGCTGATCGACTACGTGGTGTGCCATGAGCTTGCGCACTTGCGACACATGAATCACTCGGCGTCGTTCTGGGGCGAAGTGCGTCGCATGTGTCCTGACTTTGAAACGCTCAAAAAAGAGCTCGATCAGAACGACCATCACTTCCGGGCGTTTTAGAAAGTCCTTATTCGACGGGCGTTTTCGGGCAAAGGTGTCTTGAACTGCCCGCCTTTATTAGAGTTCTATGCCGAGAGACATGCCAAGTGACGCCGCCGCCAATACCAGCTTTCCCAAAACGGTCATCCCGGCCCTTCGACGGTCTCAGGATAGACCGGGCACTTGCGCAGGCCGGGATCCAAGTGTGCCAGCTCACTCACTCCACCAAACTTGGGCCCCGACCTGCGTCGGGGAGACATGCTAAGGCTGGTGGCTGCCAATACCAGCTTTCCCAAAACGGTCATCCCGGCCCTTCGACGGTCTCAGGATAGACCGGGCACTTGCCCAGGCCGGGGTCCAAGTGTGCCAGCTCACTCACTCCACGAAACTTGGGCCCCGACCGGCGCCTGCCCTCGGGTGCTTGGGTCGGGCGTCGGGGAGGCATGCTGAGAGCGGTGGCTGCCAATACCAGCTTTCCCAAAACTGTCATCCCGGCCCTTCGACGGTCTCAGGATAGACCGGGCACTTGCTCAGGCCGGGGTCCAAGTGTGCCCGCTCACTCACTCCACGAAACTTGGGCCCCGACCGGAGCATGCCCTTGGGTGCTTGGGTAGGGGCCGCTATGACAGTGGTATTTTTTAGAGGTTTGCGTCAGCGAGTGCAACAAACTCCGCCACACTCAGCGTCTCCGCCCGACGTTTCGGATCTATCCCACAAGCCTCGATTTGCGCAGCGCTGAGAAATGGTTTGAGCGTATTGCCCAGCGTCTTTCGGCGTTGCCCAAACCCCGCCATCACCATTGCCGTGAAGCGCGCCTCGTTGCGCGCGACCAGCCGATCGCCACCGAGTGGCTTCATGCGGACGATGGCGGAGTCAACCTTTGGCGGTGGCGTGAACGCACCGGGTGGCACGATGAACAGCCGGGTCATCTCGAAGCGATACTGCAACATCACCGACAGCCGCCCGTAGTCGGCACTGTCGGGTGCTGCGACCATGCGATCGACCACCTCTTTTTGCAGCATGAAGGTGCCGTCGATCAAATGCTCGGCATAGGTTTCCAAGTGAAACAGAAACGGCGTCGATATGTTGTAGGGCAAGTTGCCCACACATCGGAAGGACGCGGCGAGTGAACCAAAGTCAAAGGCCAACACGTCTTGCTCGTGCAGCGTGAACTGTTCGGCTGGGAAGCGCAGGCGAAGCGCAGCCGCCAGATCACGATCAATCTCAACCGCATGAAGATGATCAAGCTTGTCAAGCAGTGGTGCCGTCAACGCGCCTGGGCCGGGGCCGATCTCGACCATCACGTCTGCGCGCTTCGCATTGATCGCACTAACGATGCGATCAATGTAGTGGCGGTCCGTCAGGAAGTGTTGGCCAAACTGTTTCTTCGCGCGTGGCAGCATCAGCCGCTCACTGTGCTTGCTGCGCTCGACGCACCGCGAGCTCAAGTGCGAGCTGCACGGCGGCGCGCATGCTGCCAACGTCAATTGCATCGCGTTTGCCGGCAAGGTCAAGCGCGGTGCCGTGATCAACCGAGGTGCGGATAATCGGCAAGCCGAGCGTGACATTCACGCCGCGCCCAAAGCTCGCGTGCTTCAGTACCGGCAGGCCTTGGTCGTGATACATCGCGAGCACTGCGTCAGCACGCGCCAAATGGTGCGGCGTGAACAGCGTATCCGCCGGGAGCGGGCCTTCGAGCAACATTCCCTCGTGCTGCAGCGCGCGAATCACCGGCGCGATCACATCAATCTCCTCACGACCCAGATAACCCGATTCACCCGCATGCGGGTTTAAGCCTGCCACGAGGATGCGCGGCTTCGCAATACCAAACTTTTCACGAAGATCATTGTTGAGTGTGTGCAACGTGTCGATCAAGCGGCGGCGCGTAATCGCAGCGGGCACGGCGGATAGCGGCATATGAATCGTGACGAGCGCTACCCGCAATACCGGTGCATCGCCACCAACCAACAACATCACGACAAATGGGGCATTCGTTTTTTCCGCCAAGTATTCCGTGTGGCCGGTGAATGGATGGCCTGACTCCGCGATCACGGATTTTTGCACCGGCGCCGTAACCATCCCCGAAAACTCACCAGATAGACAGCCCGCGACTGCACGATCAAG
>Ga0209181_10009096_pt1 | contig 13161 bp, 7 predicted proteins | sample MAT05_FD_187208 | JGI IMG/M metagenome (GOLD analysis project Ga0209181, IMG submission 187208) | Freshwater microbial communities from Lake Fryxell liftoff mats and glacier meltwater in Antarctica - MAT-05 (SPAdes) (version 2) | ecosystem: Environmental > Aquatic > Freshwater > Ice > Liftoff... | reverse complement strand
GCAGGTCCTGCTCGGTCAAGAAGCGCCGATCCTAGCAACGACAGGCCCCGGCCCCTAGGGGCTCAGGTGTGTTTGGCCGATTTAAGCCGCGCCGAGCGCCGTGCGAACGTCGAACAGCTCCGGGAAGAACGTGAGTTCCAGAGCCTGCTTCAAGAAACCCACGCCCGAACTGCCGCCGGTGCCCGCTGCGCCGCCGGTTGAACTTGCGCCGCCGGTTGAACTCGCACCACCCGTGGAAGTCGCGCCGCCGGTTGAACTTGCGCCGCCCGTTGACGCCGCGCCGCCGGTCGAACTGCCGCCGGTCGAACTCGCACCACCTGTTGCGGCCCCTCCGGTCGAGGCGCCTCCGCCGGTGGACGAGCTGCCGCCCGTTCCAACCAAACCGCCACCCGAGCCGACCAAACCGCCGGAGCCGACCCTGCCGCCCGAGCCCGTCGCGCCGCCGGAGCTGCCAGCCAGGCCGCCACTGCCGCTGCCGTTCTCGCCACCCATGCCGTCCTCGTCAATGGGCGTGGCACACGCCGAGAGGACACCCATCATACCCAAACTCCAAGACAAGACGCGCAGCTGGCTCATATTCGACTCACGAAGGGACCGTTTCCAGACAGTGTAATCCGCTGAAAAGGCAGCGCACCCGTTTGTTGCAGGTTTGAATGCAGAAGTTTTCGCGTAGAGGCGTGGTTTTCGGGCGGAGATGTGCCTGCTCTCCGTGCTTGTGGCAGGGTGTGGTCACTGAACACTCATCATGACCGCCCGCGACCTCCCCTATTTGAGTGGCTATCCCAAGACGTTGCGCGACGAGGCATCGGGGCTCCTCGCGCGCGGAGAGCTGGGTCCGTTGCTGGCGGCGCGCTACCCCGGAACTCCCACCATCACCAATGATCGCGCGCTCTACGAGTACGTCCAAGATCTCAAGAGCGAGTACCTGCGGCGTGCGCCTCCGCTCAGCAAGGTCTGTTTCGACGACAAGATCAGCCTAAACGGCACGCTGGGGCTGCACTCGTACGTGTCGCGAGTGCAGGGCTCACGCACCAAGGCCAAGAACGAACTGCGGGTTGCCAGCCTGTTCAAGACGACGCCGCCTGAATTCTTGCGCATGGTGGTCGTCCACGAAATTGCGCACTTGAAGGAGAAGGATCACGACAAGGCCTTCTACCAACTGTGCGTTCACATGGAGCCCGACTATCACCGCTATGAGCTGGATTTGCGGCTCTATCTGACCGCACGCGAAGCGAACGAACGCGTCAGCTCGGGACGCGAGTCTTGAGGCTGTCGACGGCGTGCACCGGCGCCTGATCGCCCTTCATCAAATGGGCGATGGCTGCGTACACGAGACGCTGGCTCTCCAGCATGCTCTTGCCGGCGAAAGTCGGCGACACGACGACGATGCTGTAGTGACCGCCGCCACCCGTCACTTCGGCTTTCGAATCGGGCACGCTGCCTTCGATGGCTTGTTGGACGGCATCGACGACGGAACCTTGGAAATCGGTGGGATGGTGCGACATGACTTCTCGGGTGCGGGCCTAGCACTTGGACGCCGAGCCCCAAAGCCCACAGGCGCGTTCAGAGGTGGCTGGGCGTGTCCGTCGCTGCTGCAGGCGTCAGCCCGACTGGAGCTGGGGCACCTGGGGCCGCTAGCTCGGGGTGGATCAGCGGAGTGAAGGGTGGTGGCGCCCAGGAGCCGTCCCAGGCAGCAGGTTCGGGTACGTAGAGGCGTAAAACCGAATAAAACGGACCAGCCGGCACGGGCAACCAGTTGGCCTCCCGACCTCGCGCCGGCAGCATGTGCGACAGGTCGAGCGTCAAGCCGCCATCGGCATCCTTCTTTAGGCCCGGTAGCATCGACGACTGGATTGCGTAGCGTTTGATGGGGCTGTCGACCAAGAGTTGAGTCGCCGCGTCGTAAATGGTGAGCGACCAAAAGGCACGCACAGGAGGGAGCGCTCCCGGCGGGAAACGGAGGCTGTAGCTCTTCTGAGCGCCATCGAGGGGCTGCCCTTGGCCGTCCGTCTTGTAGACAGGCGACAGCACCTCTTCGCGGGCATTGCCGTAGATGCCAAGTTTGGCCCCGACGTTGCGGCGACGTACGTCGCCGCCCAAGAAGGCTCGGGTGCCGAACAGATCGGCGCTCGTCACTTCGCGCGCGGGACCCAAGAAGTGCTTGTCGAACGTGAGCTCGGCGAGTTCTTTTTGTGCGCTGGTCGCGCCCGCTGACAGAGCGGCGCGCTGCTTGTCGGGCCAGTTGCCGACATCCAGCTTTCCAGGGGCACCGACGCCCAAGCTGGAGAGCTGCCGTCGCATGCCTTCGTCGTCGGGGTGGCTGGGCATGAAGTCGAGCAAAAAATCGAGCAGCTCGAAGAAGGTGAGTTCGCGCGCGGCGTCCGCCTCCCAGGCGGGAAAGACGATGGGCGGCGGCGGCGGCGGCGGCGCCGTTCCCTCGAACTCGTGGAGCGGCGTCACCAAGTAGCCACTCTGTATCTTCTTGACGCGCTCGAGATCCTTTTCGCCGTAAATTTGGGTGCGGTAGACGACGAGCACCAGCTCCGTCTCAGCCTCGATCATGGCGTCGATGCCGCTCGGCTTTTCGCCTACGAAGTGGGGACCGACGACCAAGTATTTGCCGGGCTTGTTGCCGGTCGCGCGCGTGCCGACGTAAGCGAAATCGTGTGTGTAGCCGTCGACGAACTGGAGCGAGTAGTAGCGGTTCTTTTCGATCGTTGGCACCGTTAACACTTGCGGTTCGGCGCGCAGATCCAGGGTCGCGAAGCTGTAGAGCGTGTCCGAGTTTGGTGTGACGACGGCTTGATCGGCGGGAATGAAGACGCGTGCCGTGCTCAGGATTTGGTTGAGCTGCCCTTTGTACTCGGGCCCCTGTGAGTTCACGTTGAAGGCGAAAATGGCCTTGTAGTTCTCGACGATGGCGTAGCCCCAGAGGTAGCCGTCGTGGCCGAGCTTTTCGAGCTCCGCGGCAGTCGGCCCCGACTCAGGCACCGTCCAGGGCGCCTCGGGCTTGGCGACGGCAGCTGGTGGCTCACTCGCGGCACACGCGCTGGTGAGTGCGAGGAGCCACGGAGCTCGGGCGAGGAAGCTCTGCATGAGGGCGGGTTAGCCTCGACAGCAGGAGCCGTCACCCAAAGCCAGGGCCGAGCCCCGATTCGGTCGTAGCTGCGCATTTCGATTTCCAAAGGGGGCGAGGCTCGCCCCGGACTGCCTTTGCCAGGGGCCCCACCGGCGGGTAGGCCGCCTGTCGTGGCTGCCGAGTTCGTTCACCTGCACGTGCACACCCAGTACTCGTTCCTGACGAGCTCGGTCCGGCTCGGCGCGCTGCCCAAGCGCGCCAAGGAACTGGGCATGACGGCGGTCGCGATGACCGACGCGCACAACATGTTTGGCGCCATCCAGCACTACAAAAAATGCAAAGCCGAGGGCATCACGCCCATCTTGGGCGCCGAGCTGAACGTCGTGCGGGGACCGGGAGCACAGGCGGACCATCTCGTCCTCTTGGCCGCCAACGAGCAGGGTTACAAGAACCTGGTGCAGCTCGTGTCGGCGGGTCACACGCATTCTGCCAGCCAAGACCTACCGGCCGTCACTCTCGACGCCATCGCCGAGAAGTCGCGCGGCCTCGTGGCACTCTCGGGCTGCATGGGCGGCTTGGTTTCCCAGCAAATCCTCGAGTTTGGACCCGAGCACGGCGAGCGCGCGCTGGGGCGCCTCAAAGACATTTTCGAACCCGGTCACCTGTTCGTCGAGCTGCAGAACCACGGCTTCGTCGAGCAACCGATCCTGAATGGCCTGCTCGCCGACGCGGCCAAGAGGCTCGATTTGCCGCTCGCCGCCACCAATTGCGTTCACTTCATGAACCAAGACGATGCTGCGGCGCAGCTCTACCTCGAATGCGTGCGCCGCGGGCGGACCTACGAAGAGGCGCTGCCGACGCACCACGGGTCGAGCGAGATGTACCTGAAAAGCCCGGCCGAGATGGCCGCGGCTTTTCCCGACTTTCCCGACGCGCTGGACAACACCCTGCGCGTCGCCGAGATGTGCTCGGGCCTCAAGCTCAACCTGGGCGTGCCCATGTTGCCGAGCTTCCCGGTGCCGGCGGGCGACACCATCGACAGCTACTTTCGAAAGGTGAGCGAAGGCGGGCTCGAGTCGCGTTTTGCGCATTGGCGCGGCCTGGGTCAGAAGTTCGACGAGGCGACCTACAAGGCGCGACTCGAGATCGAGATCGGCGTCATCACCGGGATGCAGTACCCGGGCTACTTCTTGATCGTTTGGGACTTCATCCGTGAGGCCAAGGCGCGCGGCATTCCCGTGGGGCCTGGCCGCGGTTCGGGTGCCGGTAGCTTGGTCGCCTACAGCTTGGGCATCACCGACATCGATCCGTTGCCCTACGATCTGCTGTTCGAGCGCTTCTTGAACCCAGAACGCGTCAGCATGCCGGACTTCGACATCGACTTTTGCATGTCGCGTCGCGAGGAGGTGATCGAGTACGTGTCGCAGAAATATGGCGCTTCCAGTGTCGGTCAGATCGCGACCTTCCAGAACCTCAAGGCGCGCAGCGTGCTCAAGGACGTGGCGCGCGCCATGGGCATTCCGGCGCCCGATGCTCAGCGTATTGCTTCGCTGGTGCCGGATCTGGGGCAGGGCAAGACGGCCACCATCGCCGAGGCTCTCACCATGGAGCCCAAGCTGAAGAACTTGGTCGATACCGACCCGCGCATGGCGGAGTTGGTCGATCAGAGTCAGAGGCTCGAAAACCTAACACGCCACGCCGGCATGCACGCGGCCGGCGTGGTCATCAGCGAGGGTCCGCTCTCCGACCACGTACCGGTGTTCTTGAGCGACTCGTCGCTCGTCACGCAGTACGACAAGAACGACGTCGAAGACGCCGGTCTGGTCAAATTCGACTTCTTGGGCCTCAAAACCCTCACCGTCATCGACGTGGCCGAGCGTCTGGTCAACGCCCGTCCCGATCGCAAGAACATGCCGCTCCGCGTGGGCGATCTCCCGCTCGACGATCGGCCCACCTACCAACTCATCTCGAGTGGTGAAACGACTGGTGTCTTTCAGCTCGAATCGAGCGGCATGCAGCAATTGCTCCGTCAGCTCAAGCCCGACTGCTTCGAAGACGTCGTGGCCGTCGTGGCGCTCTACCGTCCCGGCCCGCTGGGCACGGGCATGGTCGAAGACTTCGTGGCCACCAAGCACGGCCGCAAAGAGACGCGCAAGTTGCATCCGCTGATCGACGAGGTGCTGGCGCCTACCTACGGCGTACCCGTCTACCAAGAGCAAGTGATGCAAATCGCCCAGAAGCTCTCCGGTTTTTCGCTTGGCGGCGCCGACCTGCTGCGTCGCGCCATGGGCAAGAAAAAGGCCGAGGAGATGCTCAAGCAGAAGGCCATGTTCGTCGAAGGCGCCGAGAAGAACGGCGTCGCGGCGAGCCAGGCCGAGAGCATCTTCAACGAGATCGAAGGCTTTGCTTCTTATGGCTTCAACAAGAGCCACTCGGCAGCCTACGCGCTCATCACCTACCAGACCGCCTACCTCAAGGCGCATTTTCCAACCGAGTTCTTCGCGGCGGCACTCACCACCGACAAAGAAAAGATCGACAAGGTCGTGCGCACGATCGCCGAAGCGCGCACCTGGGGCGTTAGCGTGCTCCCGCCCGACATCAACGCCAGCGAGACCGATTTTACCGTCGTCTACGAGTACCCTGAAGGCCGCGGCCCGACGAAGGGCACCGGCAAGCTGAAAGACGGCTTTGGCCCGCGCATTCGCTTCGGTCTGGGGGCGATCCGCGGCGTCGGTGGCGCAGCTCTGGCCAGCGTGTTTGACGTGCGTCGTGACGGGGGGCCGTTCCGCGACTTGTTCGACTTCGCATCGCGCGTCGACGGCAAGCGTTTGAACAAGGCTGTGCTCGAAGCGCTCGTGCAATGTGGCGCGTTCGACAGCGTGCTCGACCCGCTTGGCATTCATCGCGCACGCGCCCTGGCGGCCGTCGATCGAGCGCTCGAACGGGCGCGCTCGGCAACGCGTGATCGGGAGGTCGGGCAATCGACACTGTTCGGTTTGTTCGATCAGAACTCGGCGTCCCAGGGCAAATCGCAAGGACCGGGCGAAGAGTACCCCGAGGTCGAGTCGTGGGATCGGCTCGAACTCTTGCGGCGGGAAAAGGCCGCGCTCGGCTGCTACGTGTCGGGCCATCCGCTTGCTCGCTACGGCAACAAGCTGCAGCGCGTGGGGGCGCTGCCTACGGCTGAACTCAAGGACGTGGAGGGCTGGACCGTGCAATCGGTCGCCGGCATGGTCGAAAACTACCAAGAACGCCTGTTCAAGAAGGGCTCGGCCGGCAAGGCGGCCTTCTTCGACATCGAAGACATGACCGGACGCGTGAAAGCCAAGCTGCGCGGCGATCGCATCGACACCTACGCCCACCTGCTCAGCGGCGGCGAACCGGTTTTGGTGCGTGGCAAGGTCAGCTTTCCGATGAGCGAAGAACCGGACGAAGAGCGGGAACCGACCCTGTTTGTCGACCAGGTCGAGCCACTCGCCGAGGTCGTGCTGGCCGCCACCTCGCGCGTCAACATCACCGTGCCGCTCGAAACGACGGCCCAAAAGCAGCTCGAAGCCCTCCGCCGCACCCTCCAAGGATCGCCCGGCGATTGTCCGGTCGAGCTGGTGCTCGAACTTTCAGGCGGGGCGCAGGCGGTCCTGGCTCTGCCCGATCGGGTGCGCCCGACGGACCGGGTTCTGGGGGATCTGGAGCGAATTTTCGGCGCGAGCGTCGCCGAACTTCTGTAAACGACGAGGACTTCGCCACTCTGCTGGGCTTTTGGTAACGTCCCCGCTGAATGACGAGCCCCCGTGACGAGCTGATCCGCATCGACAACCAAGGGGTCGCGCACCCCATTGGTGCGGTGGCGGGCCAGCGCATGCGCCAGCACGAAGGGGCTTTTCGGCTCCTGCCTTCGCCCGAGCACGTCGTGCTCATGCGTTTCACGGGGGAAGACGGCAAGGTCGATCTGGGGGACGGCGCGCTTGTCCGGCTGGCCGGCGAGATCGCGGCACCCGGCACGATCTGCGACATCTTTGCGCTCCTGTCCCAGACGGGCTGGCGCGGCGTGCTGACGATCCACAGCGGCAACGTGCTGCGGCGTGTGTTCATCGATCAAGGCAACGTGCTCGGCGCCAAGTCGAACGATCCGCACGAACGCCTGGGCCAGGTCATGTACCGTTATGGACATGTGAGCGACGCTGATCTGGCCATCGTCGAAGCCGAAGTGGCAGCGGGTCGGCGCTTTGGCGAAGTGGCGCTAGAACGCAACCTCGTCCCGCGCGAGCGATTGTTCAAAGCCTTCCGCCAGCAGATCAACGAAGTGGTCGTGGGCGCGATGCATGTCGGAGACGGCACGTTCTTCTTCCTGGACGGCTTTGACGAAGCCGAACTGGCGACGCGCCAGGCCGTCAGCATCAACAGCCTGTTGATGGACGGCGTGACCCGCCTGGACGAAATGAAGTACTTCGAGGAGAAAATCCCGAGCGCCGAGCACGTGCCCCAGAAGCTCCAGCACCACGAAGCGCCCAGCGAGAGCTACCTGACGCTCTTCGAACTGATTGACGGCGCGACGAACATCCGCGAGCTGGGCCGCAAGACCGGTCTGGGCGAGTTCGAGACGATCAAGAAGCTCTACGGCCTCCTGCAGTCCAAGCACGTCGCCATCCACCCACCGCGCATGAGCGGCGGCCCCTCGGGCGTGGCCTCGGCCGCCAACGACGTGCTTGCAGCGGCCTTCAAGTGCGCAGCCGAAGCGGGCCTGGCAAACGATCTCAAGCAGAGCCTCGAAGCCTACACCGTGGGAGCGGGCATCTTCTACGACATGCTGTTTCGCGGCGCCGGCCCCGACGAGCTTGGCCGCTTCGACGCCGATCGTGTGGCTCAAAATGCCGAGCTGGTCGACCAAAGCGGCGACGTCGAGCAAACCCTGCGCAAGCTGCTGTCGGATTACGTCAGCTTCGCCCTGTTCAGCATCGGCGCGGCCATCGGCAAGGAGCGCGAGGCCGAGCTGCAGCGCCAGTGCGACTTGGCCCTGACTGCGCTCCGACCGAGCAGCTAGGTTTTTGCGATCTTTGGTGCACGGAGCAGCGACTTGAGCCCATGGCAGTCGTCCATCCGGCGGTGCTGTGTTCTCGGGGCCATGCCGCGCTAAGCCTCAAGTCACTCGCTGACCGATTTCGGCGCCGCGGTGCTCGCGGCGTCTCGTGCGCTCATGCACTTGTTTGGGCAGCAGGCTGCTTGACGGCGCGAGTCATCAACTCGCTCAGTTTGCGAACAGGCAGCGAGCAGGCAGCGAGCAGGCAGCGAACAGCCAGCGAACAGCCAGCGAGCAGGCAGCGAACAGGCAGCCGATGAGACAATCTACATGGGCTGCTACAGCTGCACATGTGAATGTGCGCGTCACCGCCTTCGCATCCCGCGATAGCTGCGAAAATCGACCGAAAAGCTCAAGTCCGCTAGTACCTTTCGTCTCGACCTTTAGGTGAACGGTCCAGCCATATGATGCTCGTCGTCAACGCCGGTGGGACCGTCTCGTCACCCAGGCCCTGGCCACCGGCCGCTCCGAGACGTGCGTTTCGGACCGCCCCCGCCACAAGTCGAGCGCGCTGACTCACCGCTACCGAAGCGCGGCGCGTTCTGCTACTGAGCTGCGCCTCGGTTGGTTCGCCCCTCTCGATCAGGCTCTCCCCGAGAGCCGAAATGAGTTGGGGGTGAGTCAGAGGGTGAGTCAGAGGCCTGGTTGACAGAGCTCGAGACGCCCCCTAAACCCGCGGAACTTCAATCATTCGGGTCGATAGCTCAGTCGGTAGAGCTGCGGACTTTTAATCCGTAGGTCGTGGGTTCGAGTCCCACTCGACCCACCCACATCTGCGGCTCCTTACCGGCCCGGAGGCGAACATCGACCTGGTCGAGGGCGTGGTGCTGCTTTGCCCGCATGGAGTTGTTGGCACGGGTGGCCCACGAGCCCAACGTCATGGGGCGAGAGCCATGTATTCGCGGCATGCGCGTCACTGTAGGCGCGATTCACGGTGCGCTGGCGGCAGGCCGAACCGTGCCAGACGTTCTCGCTGACTCCCCTTACCTCGAAGAGCCAGATATCCGCGCGGCCTTGGCCTACGCTGCGTGGCGAACGCAGGAGGCCGACGTCGAGAACTGAGGGTCATTGGCGGTGAGGAACGTCCCGTCTTCGTTGAAGGTCGAAACGAAAAGCGCGTGACCGGCGGTGGTGTCGCCGGCGATGGTCGAAAGAATGGGCCGTGCGGCAATTCTCGCACACCGATGGTGCCGTAGTTGGCCGCGCACCCATGGACTTCGTAGTCATCCCGCAAGTTCAACGGATTTGCGAGCCAGAGGCAACCTGGATGCCCGCACCCCCTCACAAGCACGCGGGCGTGTAACCTGTAATGCGCAAACTGCGGATGACGACCACGTTGTTGGTGTTGCCCACGAGCAGTAGCCCGCAGAGATCGGTGAGCGCATCAGCGACCGAGCCGGGAGGCTGGCCGAATTTGGTGACCCACTGAAGGCGTGGAGCAGGCTTCGAGCGCTGGATAGTTCGCGTCGCTGCCGCCGCTCGTCGTCCAGCCGCTCGCGGGAGCCGTGCCGCCGCCACCGAGCGTTCCGCCGCTCGCGCCGCCGCCACTGCCCAAGCCGCCGCCTGAAGCAGCCGCGCCGCCGCTCACGGCGTCGTCGTCATGTCGGAGGCGCCCGAGCAACCCGAGAAGAGCGCGCCGCCCAGCAATCCCAGGGCGAGCAGCGCAGGCACGGCCACGGGTGAAGAGGCAGCAATCAGGAAGCGACGCATGCGTCGACTGTAGCTGACCGCTGGCTAGTGAGCCGCGCGACAAATACGCCCAATGATGGCTGCTTCGCACGTTCCGGGACAGCTGGGCGTGATAGCTACAGCGGAGTCGTTCCCCGGGGACTAGCGAGCCGGCCGCACCCCAACGTGGCGTTTTTCAGGCTCGTTTGTCCGAACCCCTGAACATTTGGGCCCGGCAGCCGTTCGAGTCCAAGGGGCTCTCGGTGGACGTGATCGGTCTCAGTGTCGGCAACTACGTGATCGAGAGCGCGCTCGCGCAGGGCGGCATGGGTCAGGTGTTCGTCGCGCGACATCCGGCTCTGGGGCGCACGGCAGCGGTGAAGTTCCTCGACGGCGAGATGGCGCTTCACCCTGAAGTAGCGCGGCGTTTCGTCGACGAGGCGCGCATCACCGCCAGCCTGCGCCACCCGAATATCGTCGACATCTTCGATTTCGGCGACGTCGACGGCCACTTCTACTACGTGATGGAGCTGCTCGAGGGCAGCGATCTGTCGGGCAAGCTCAAAGCGGGTCGTCTGTCGGAGCTCGAGACCATCGACAGCCTTTTGCAGATCTGTAGCGGGCTGGCGGCCGCGCACGAAGCCGGCGTCGTGCATCGCGACCTCAAGCCGCAGAACATCTTCGTGGTCGCAGGCGATACCTTGCGGCTCAAAATCGTGGACTTTGGCGTCGCCAAGCTGATGACCACTAGCGGTGAGCAGACCAACTACGGCCAAGTGTTGGGCACGCCCGCGTACATGGCGCCCGAACAGGCGCTCGGTCAGATCGACCGGATCTCCGAACAGAGCGATCTTTACGCGCTGGGCGCCATGGCCTACGAGATGCTGACCGGGCGACCGCCCTTCCAACATACGGCGCCCATGATGCTGCTCGTCATGCACATCCACGATCTGCCCAAGCCGCTCCGCGAGGTGACGCCCGGGTTGCATCGCGGCCTGTGTGAACTCGTCGAGCGCTGCCTCCAAAAGGCTCCCGAAGACCGACCGCGCTCGGCGGACGCGCTGGCCGAGGAACTCCGGCGTTTGCGCGTGGACGTGGTGGCCCGCTTGGCCGCAGGGACCTTGCCCAGCGTTCTGCCGGCCGAAGTCAGCCCCGCGGCTATCGAACCGGGTCCCCCGAGCGCGCGCGCGACGTTGGTGGGCGCCGGACAAGATGCCATCTCGATTCGGCTCGAGTTTCCTATGCCCGCCGTGCCAACGCAGCGCGAGTGTCTATCCTCCTTTGCGCCTTCGGAGCGTCCGCCCGAGGAGCTTGCCGCCGCGCTGTCGCCTGCCGACAAGAACGTCCTTGGCAAACTGCTCGCGCGCATGAAGCGGCGCGGCGATCTCCCGGCCTTCGTGCAGACGGTCGGCGAAGTGAACAAGAAGTCGGACTCGGAGAGCCACTATTCGGCCACCGATCTGGCTCACGCCATCACCAAGGATCAGGCGCTCACCGTCAAGCTCTTGCAAGTCGTCAACTCGACGTACGTGAACCGCTTTGGTGGACGCGTCTACACCGTGCAGCAAGCGATCCTGATCCTGGGGTTCGACAAGGTGCGTTCAATCGCGCTCAGCATCAGCGTCTTCAGCAAAATCGAAGCCAGCGCGCATCCCGAGCGCGTGGCGGATTCGGCCATTCATGCGCTGGTGAGCGGAGAATTGGCGCGGCAAATCGCCGAGGTCACGCGCCAAGTCGATCCCGAACAAGCTCTGGTGTGCGCCATGTTCAGAAACCTCGGTCGGCACTTGGTGGTCGTCTATTTGCCGGATCTGTTCGCGCTCACGCTCGAGGCAAGCGCGCGCGACAAGGTCAGCGAAGCCGTCGCAGCCGAGCGTGTCCTGGGTATTTCCCTTCGCAAAATCGGCATCGGGGTCGCCGAGCGCTGGCACCTACCCACGCGCGTGATCGCGGCCATGGCCGGCGGCACCCTCGATCCGAATGCAATCTGGGACGAAGAAGATCGACTGCTCGGCCTTTCGCAGTTCTCCAACGAGCTGTCCGACTTGGTCGCGACGGGCGCCGGGCCGGCCGATGCCGCCATGAAGAAACTGCTGGCCAAGCACCAGGGTGTGGCGACATTCGACGACGGCGCGCTCGAAGCACTCCTCGGCCGCGTCAGCGAATCGTTCCGCAAGCGCTACGCCTCGCTGCTGGGCAAAAAAGTGGCCGGCAATCGCTTCTTGACCAGCTTGCTAGCGCACGACGCGGGCTCCCCGCCGACCCCCGAAGCGCCCCCACGCGCCGCCGTGCAATCGTCCGCTGACGCAGAGCGCTCAGGCAAGGGCGCGACCGTCGATTTGACCGCGGTGCTCACGCAACTCGGCGAAAAGCTGAAGCTGACGCGGCTCTTGGCGTTACGTAAAAGCCCAACAGGAACCGAGCTCTTTGTGGCAGCGGCCGTCGGCGAAGACGCAGCCGGCCTCAAGAAGGCCGTCACCTTTCCGCTCGGCAAGGCCACCCAGGATCTGTTCTCGAAGGCCTACCACTCGGGGCGCGATCTGCGCGTCACGGACGCCTTTGGCCCCAGCCGCGCAACGCAGCTCCCCACTGCCTACTTCGAGGCACTCGGCTCGCCCTGCTTGGTCGTGCTGGCCTGCACGCAGCCAGGAGCCGCCACCACACTAGTCTTGTGCGACCTCAGAACCCCCGCCGAGCTGCCCGCAGCAGGCGAGCTGGCTTTGCTGGATGAGCTGCGACTGGCGGTTGCTCGGGCGCGGGCTTGAAAGACGGGGAAGGCGTGAACTGCTCGTCGCATGGCTTCCGCGATGCCCGTTCTGTCATCGTCCGAGGTCACGCTGCGCTACGCAGGAGCTTCGCGGCGCGCATCTCACCGAATCCTGAGCTTCGGGCACCTTTGAACAGCAGCCTCAGCAAGCTCAACCCGTCCGACCCATCGGCCAAACGCGGATAGTGCCGGGTATGTCGACTGTCGCAGACGGGCGCGGCCGGCCCAGATGCTTTGGTTTTCCTAGAGCGCCGATCCGTTTGACTGCTTCGAAAAGCTTGGGGATTTCGATCACATCCGCGGTGGGATCGACGGCGATTCGCGGAGGTGATCGGCTTGCGGCATGAGCGTGCCGACATGGAACCCGCCGACCGAAACCACAGCGCAGGAAGATCGCTTGCTGAGCAGGCTGCAGCGCACGAAAAAGCTGTTCGCCTTTCTCCGGCTCAATCGCCGACGAATCTTCGATGACGGGGTCCAGGCGGAACTTTCCGCAATGTACCGCCAAACGGGTGAAGGGCGACAGCCAGTGGCACCTGCAGTGCTTGCCATGGCTCTGCTCTTGCAGGC
>Ga0209181_10009094_pt1 | contig 13163 bp, 13 predicted proteins | sample MAT05_FD_187208 | JGI IMG/M metagenome (GOLD analysis project Ga0209181, IMG submission 187208) | Freshwater microbial communities from Lake Fryxell liftoff mats and glacier meltwater in Antarctica - MAT-05 (SPAdes) (version 2) | ecosystem: Environmental > Aquatic > Freshwater > Ice > Liftoff... | reverse complement strand
GGAAACCATTGCCACCAAGTACGGTTTCCCCAAAGTGTCGCTGATGAAACTGGCAGTGGCCAAACGAATCAAGGAATTCCTGGCCGGTGGTGGTTATCTATTTGCCATGTGTTCGGGAGCCGAAACGTTCGACATTGCGCTGGCCGCTGAAGGCGTTGACATTGTGGGCAGCAGTTTTGATGGGGATGGCGCTGACCCCGACGCTCAGTCGAAACTTGATTTTAGTAAGACTGTAGCTTTCTATAATTTTAATCTCGAAGGTGATGGGGGCTACCGGGGATTTTCCAGCTTTTCCGACATCAATTCATCCGTTGGCCGTGGCTACGACCAACCGGGCACCTTCTTCGAGTTGTTTAATTTTTCGGCTAAGTGGGATGTGATTCCGGCGATGCTGACCCAGAATCACGAGAACATCATTAAAGAGTTTTTTGGTCAGACAACCGCTTTTCGCAAAGGGGCCGTGAAACCAAATGTGCTGGTAATGGGTGAGAGTAAAACATCGGACCGGTATCTGTACGGCGAATTGGGCCGGGGGCAATGGACATTCTACGGTGGCCATGACCCCGAAGGCCTTCGGGGTAATAATTTTCGCACCCCCACCGACTTGAACCTCCACCCCCACTCTCCTGGCTATCGGCTCATCCTAAATAATGTGTTGTTTCCTTCTGCCCGCAAGAAAAAGCGGAAAACCTGAACAGTAAGCAATGAATAGCTAACAGTCTGCTAGCTGTTCATTGCTTACTGTTCCGTGATTTTTACCCCTTTCCAGAAAGCAAGGTGATCTTTGATCTGGCTGGCGGCCGATTTGGGTTCAGGATAATACCAGGCCGCATCCGTATTCGTTTTACCATCCACAGTCAGCGAGTGATACGAGGCCAGTCCTTTCCAGGGACACGTAGTATGAGTCTGACTGTCAGTTAGGAACTCGGCCTTCACCGAGTCTTTTGGGAAATAATAGTTATTCTCAACAACGACAGTATCGTCGCTCTCAGCGATTGTCTGTCCGTTCCAAATGGCTTTCATAATTCGTATGTTTTGATACAAGGGCTCACTAGTTTGTTGTCAGCCGGGTTTCTATAAACAATACAGTGTTAAGCCGTTTTTGTTTTAAAAAGGCTGGGACAAAGAAAATTTGGTACTGGACAGCCAGTCTATGGTGGCTAACAAACTGGAGTTTTAAGCCTAAACTACAAGCCTGTTTTCCTTCAAAAGAGCCGTTTTAGGCCAAATAATAGGCTAAAAAACTCTACCATAGACTGGCTACCCAGTACCCACATTCCAGAGCGCGTAGAAATCGTTTTTGGGTTATCAGGGCAAATGCGGGTTAGAAAGTGGGACTTCTTTCCTTTTCTGATCAGCGGATGATCGTATTGTATCATTCCCCGTAATCCCTTGTCTTCATGAAAACGTCACGCAGAGATTTCTTACGTCAGTCGGCCATTACAGCTTCAGGGGCCGGGTTGATTAGCTTACCAACCATCGACGCTATTGCCAGCCATCGGAAACCGGTTTCGCCCAATGCCAAGCTCCAGATTGGGGTTATTGGCTGCAATGGCATGGGTTGGTCTGACCTGCGCTCGCACCTGCTACTCAGCGATGTGCAGTGCATTGCCCTGGCCGATGTGGATCAAAATGTGCTCGACAAACGGGCGGCCGATGTCGAGAAAATGCAGGGTACTCGTCCGCAGCTTTTCAAAGACTACCGGAAGATGCTCGAAAACAAGGACCTGGATGCCGTTATCATCGGTACGCCCGACCACTGGCATTGCATGGCCATGATCGACTCGCTCGCTGCTGGCAAGCATGTGTACTGCGAAAAACCCCTCGCCAACAGTATCGAAGAGTGTAACCTGATGCTGGGTGCGGCCAAACGATATAACAAAATTGTGCAGATCGGACAGTGGCAGCGGAGCGGTTCGCATTACGAAAAAGCGATCGAGTACGTCCGTTCGGGCAAGCTGGGCAATATACGGCTGGTGAAGGTATGGGCTTACCAGGGCTGGATGAAGCCCGTTCCGGTAAAACCCGACTCGGCCGCTCCGGCTGGTGTCGATTACGATATGTGGCAGGGTCCGGCCCCCCGCCGACCATTTAATCCGAACCGCTTTCACTTCAACTTCCGCTGGTTCTGGGATTATGCCGGGGGATTAATGACGGATTGGGGCGTTCACGAAATTGATATTGCGCTCTACGCCATGAAAGCCAAAGCGCCCAAATCGGTGATGGCTTCGGGCGGAAAACTGGCCTACCCCGACGATGCCTCGGAAACGCCCGACACACTACAGGCTGTCTACGAATACGACGGTTTCAACATGCTTTGGGAACACGCCACCGGGATCGATGGCGGCAACTACGGCCGTACTGAAGGCATCGCCTTCATCGGTAACAACGCTACACTGGTACTCAACCGCGATGGTTGGTCGCTTCTGCCTGAAACAGAAACCCAAAACGGGATTAAGGTCTATAAAGTCGACGACATTCCCAATCAGGTTCGCAACGGTGAATACCTCAACGAGCACACCAAAAACTTTGTGCAGGCCATCAAAGACAACAATCCGTCGATCCTGAAATGTGGCATTGAAACGGGCAGTATAGCCGCCATCAACGCGCACATGGGCAATATTGCCTACAAAACAGGTCGAAAAGTGTATTGGGACGCAAGTGCTGGCAATTTCAAGAACGATCCACAGGCCAATACGCTCATGAAAGCGAGTTACCATAATGGCTGGAAACTACCGGTCGTGTAACTCCTATCACGATGAACCTCACCCCCAAACCGCTGCTGCTTTGCTTGTCGGCCATTGCTGTGATGGCCGTTGGTTATGTGGCTACGCCTGGCTATCAGGTTGATTTCAATACGGAAGTCAAGCCCATATTGAATAAAAAGTGTATGGCGTGTCATGGGGGCGTTAAAAAAGCGGGAGGGTTCAGTTTGCTGTTTCCTGAAGAAGCCTTTGGTAAAACCAAGTCGGGCAAACCAGCTATTTTGCCCGGCGACGCAAGCCACTCGGAGTTTATTATCCGACTGACGGATTCAGACCCGGACCGCCATATGCCCAAAAAGGGCGACCCGCTCAGCCCCGACGAAATAAAGGTGCTAACCGATTGGGTAAATCAAGGCGCCCAATGGGGGACGCACTGGGCTTATAAATCCGTCGAAAAACCCGAGGTTCCCAATACCTCGTCGTGGTGGTCGAAACTGACGGATTCGTGGGCGATCAATGACATTGACCGGTTTGTGCAGGAAAAGCATGACGAGCAGGGGTTATCGCCTGCCAAGCCCGCCGATAAGGCCACGCTGTTGCGCCGGGTGAGCCTCGACCTGACAGGCCTTCCGCCAACGGCCGAGCAATACCAGCGTTTTGCGCTTGACAATGGCCCAAAAGCGTACGAGACGGTCGTCGATTCATTGCTGGCATCACCCGCTTTTGGCGAACGGTGGGCGTCGATGTGGCTCGACCTGGCCCGGTATGCCGACTCTCGCGGGTACGAAAAAGACGATTTTCGCAACATCTGGCGCTATCGCGATTGGGTCATCAACGCCTTTAATCAGAACATGCCCTATAACCAGTTTATCACCGAGCAGTTGGCGGGTGATCTGTTGGCTGCCCGAAAAGGGGCAAGTGCTGCTACCGAAAGTCAACTGATTGCCACCTCGTTTCACCGCAATACAATGAACAACGACGAGGGCGGCACCGATGATGAAGAATTCAGAACGTCGGCTGTGCTGGATCGGGTGAGTACCACCTGGGTAGCGTTCAACGGCACCACCTTCGCCTGTACCCAATGCCATAGCCATCCGTATGATCCGTTTCGGCACGAGGAATTTTACAAGTACATGGCATTTTTTAACAATACGCGCGACGAAGACGTGATGGACGAGTCGGCGCATTTGCGGTTCTTTGCCGATGAGGACCAGAAGAAACTCGATGGGTTGACGAACTGGCTCAAAACCAACGTATCGAATACCAAAGCCCAGCACTATTACCACTTCGCCCGAACGGTCGAGCCTCGCATTTATGCACACAACTTCGACAGTTTTCGCAAAGGTACGGCCGAGCCAAGTTCGTATCTGGCCATGCAGAACGGAGGCAGTTGCCGACTAAAAAACGCCCCGACAGTTAACAAGCAAAAGCTGCTGATCTCGTATGCAACGCGTAACCCCGGCGGCAGTATCGACATTAGAACCGACAGCCTGAACGGCCCGCTACTGGCCACCGTTAGGCTCGACACATCCAGTTCCCGCAACTTCTGGAACGGGCTGACCATGTTGAAATGGGTTGATCTACCCCGTTTTCAAACTCGAAAAAACCTGCACTTCGTTTTCAAAAACGCCAAACTCACCGACGAAAAGCAGGATGTATGCGCAGTCGACTGGGTCATGTTTCTGGACGAGGACTTACCGGGGAAAGGTAAGCCGGGGTATGAGCAGCAATGGGAAAACCTGAATAAGTTGCTCCTAGCCAAAACGGACAACCAACCTATTTTGCAGGAGAATCCCGCCGAACTCGCCCGAACAACGCGCGTTTTTGAACGAGGCAGCTTTTTATCGCCCGGCAAAGCCGTTCAGCCCGACGTACCTCACTCGCTGCATCCGTTTCCTAAGAATGCCCCCCGAAACCGCCTGGGACTGTCCATGTGGCTCACGGCGAAAGACAATCCACTGACGGCCCGCACAATCGTAAACCGACTCTGGGAACAGATTTACGGCACGGGTCTGGTTGAAACCCTCGAAGATATGGGCTCACAGGGATTTGCGCCTACTCATGCCGAGTTGCTAGATTATCTCTCCTATCGGCTTATGAACGACTGGAACTGGCAACTGAAACCCTTGCTAAAAGAGATGGTCCTGTCGGCCACCTACCAGCAGGACGCTCATGCCTCGCCCGAACTCCTCGAAAAAGACCCGGCCAACCGCTACCTGGCTCGTGGCTCCCGGTTGCGACTCACGGGCGAACAGGTGCGCGATCAGACCTTGGCGGTTAGTGGGCTGCTGAGTCGGAAAATGTACGGTAAACCTGTTATGCCCTACCAGCCCCAAGGTGTTTGGCAGGTGGTGTATAGTGGCAAAAAATGGACCCAAAGCCAAGGCGAAGATGCCTATCGTCGGGCGGTGTACACGTTTATACGTCGGTCGAGCCCGTACCCGAGCATGTCGTCGTTCGATGGCTCCACGCGGGATGTGTGTTTGGCCAGGCGTATCCGAACCAACACGCCCCTGCAAGCACTAGTAACTCTAAATGACTCGGCGTTCGTCGAGATGGCGCAACACTTTGCCCTCCGAATGCAACGCGAAGGCGGAAAATCTATTGATAGTCAACTGCAACGGGGCTACCTACTCATGACCGGCCATCCGCTTCCCGATCGTAAGAAAATAGTTCTGAAACAGCTTTACGCCCATGCCTATCGACGATTCAAGGCCGAACCCGCTCAAAAAGACAACTGGTTCTGCGACGCCAAACCCGAAACGGCGGCCCTTGCCCTAGTGGCCAACACGATGCTCAACATGGACGAATTCTTAACCAAAGAGTGATGACTTAAATGCCAACCCTACGGCCATTCTCCGAACCGTCGGACCATCACCATCCAAACCGTCGGAACATCACTCTTTCTCTCTTTCTCTCTTTCATTCTTTCGCTCTTTAGCTGTGAATCTCCAGGACGAACTCAAACTAGAATCGGCTTTATTGGCTACTCGCCGACACTTTTTGAAGCAGTGTAGCTCCGGCATTGGCATGATGGCGATGGGTACGCTTTTCGGGGGTTGTGAATCCGGTAATAAACCCGAAGAAAGCAACTCCAATCCACTGGTGGTGCGACCGGCTCATTTTGCGGGCAAAGCCAAATCGGTGATTTACCTGCACATGTGCGGGTCGCCCTCGCAGCTGGAGCTGTGGGATTACAAACCGGAGTTGGCCAAACTGGACGGCAAACCATGCCCGCCTTCGTTTCTGGAGGGCAAAAAATTTGCGTTCATACGGGGTGTCCCCGACATGCTGGGTTCGGTCGGGAAGTTCAAACAACATGGTGAATCGGGGGCCTGGATATCCGATTATTTTCAATACCTGCCCGGCGTGGCCGACGAGATTTCGTTCCTGAAAGCCATGTACACCGACCAGTTCAACCATGCTCCTGCCCAACTCTTTATGCACACAGGCAGTGCGCGGTTAGGACGCCCGTCGATGGGTTCATGGGTAACTTACGGGCTGGGTTCTGAAAGCGATAATCTTCCCGGTTTCGTTGTACTAACTTCTGGCGGCAACACCCCCGACGCGGGTAAATCGATCTGGGGCAGTGGTTTCCTGCCATCGGTGTATCAGGGCGTACAGTGCCGCTCCGAAGGTGACCCCGTTCTGTTCCTCAGCGACCCTGCCGGTCTGGATCGGGATCTACGCAAAAAAGCCATCGACGCCCTCACCGACGTGAACCGGCAACAGTACGAGGAGTTTAAAGACCCCGAAACACTGGCCCGGATTTCTCAGTACGAACTGGCATTCAAGATGCAGATGTCGGTGCCCGACGTGATGGACATCAGCAAAGAGCCCGACTATATCCATCAGTTGTACGGCACCGAACCGGGCAAATCGTCCTTCGCCAACAACTGTCTGCTGGCTCGAAAACTGGTCGAAAAAGGAGTTCGCTTTGTGCAACTGTATGACTGGGGCTGGGATACCCACGGCGATGGCGAAGGTACGTCGCTAGAAATTGGGCTTCGCACTAAAACCAAGCAGATCGATCAGCCCATTACCGCCCTGCTACAGGACCTGAAACAACGCGGAATGCTCGACGAAACGCTGGTTGTATTCGGCACTGAATTTGGCCGAACGCCGATGCAGGAAAACCGAAACGGCAAAAAAATGCCGTTCAAAGGTCGCGACCACCACACCGATGCTTTTACGTGCTGGATGGCGGGCGGGGGTATCCGGCGCGGTCATAGTCATGGCGAGAGCGACGAACTCGGCTATTTCGGCATAAAAGACCGAACCCATATTCATGATTTACAAGCCACCATTTTGCATCAGCTTGGCTTTGATCATGAGCAACTTACCTACGAGTTTCAAGGCCGCAATTACCGTTTGACCGATGTGTCAGGTAAAGTGATTCAACCAGTAATCGCGTAATTGGAGCCGTCAATCGTTCATTCCAAGAAAACTATGATAGTCAACCGTATACTTGTTCTGGTTGCAGCCGCTTTCATGATGAGTAGCTGTGCTGAAAAGCCAACGTCGACCCCGCTTATCGGCACCTGGGAGTTAATTTCGGCCACAAGCACCGAAAAAGATTCAACCAAATCGACCTTCGACCCGACCCACAAAATGATCAAGATTATAAATGCTACGCACTTTGCCTTTCTAAATCACGACATAAGCGCCGGGAGTGATACGTCGAAGACGCGCTTCTCAGCGGGTGGTGGAAAATACACCCTGGCCGACAGTATGTATACGGAGCATTTAGACTACTTCACCGATAAGGCCTGGGAAAACAACACGTTTGAGTTTGTTGTCAGAATTTCTGGTGATACGCTGATTCAGAAAGGTGTTGAGAAAGTCGATAAACTCGGCATTGACCACATCGTTATCGAAAAGTATAAACGCGTATCCAACTAGACCGAAGCTCAATTCATTCTTTTGTTCATTCACCTTTTCGCCCTTTTATGCGTCTCTCCCATTTTCTGACCCTGGCATTCGTGTGCGTGTACTTGACTCCAGCCTTTGCCCAACCAAAATCAAAAGTTAGTGAACGCAATTGGGAGCAGCTTTTCAATGGAAAAGACCTCACTGGCTGGGACATCAAGATAGCCGGCCATGCCGTGAACGATAATTACCTCAATACCTACCGGGTCGAGAATGGGATGATTCGAATTTCGTACGATCAGTACAAAAACTTCGACAAGAAGTTCGGGCACATGTATTATAACAAGCCCTATTCGCACTACATCCTCCGGTTTACCTACCGATTTGTGGGCGAACAGACTCCCGGTGGCGCCACCTGGAATGTCCGCAATAGTGGGGTAATGGTGCATTCCCAATCGGCCCAAAGCAACTCGCTGAATCAGGATTTTCCGATTTCCCTGGAAATACAGACGCTGGGCGGTTTAGGGAAAGGCCGTGGCGACGGACCGCTCCGGCATACCGGCAACCTGTGTACTCCCGGTACCCAGGTATACATGAACGGCAAACTAAACCCGGCACACTGCATTGACTCGGACTCGAAAACCTACGATGGCGATCAATGGGTAACCATCGAAGCTGTTGTATTGGGCGACTCTGTTATTCACCACATTATCGAAGGCGACACGGTGCTGACATACGAACGCCCCGAAGTTGGCGGAGGTTTTGTAAGCAAAGACTATGACTGGAAATCGGCCGGTATCGACAACGGAGATTATTGGATAAAACGCCAGAACATACCCCTCGGCAGCGGCTACATTGCGCTTCAGGCCGAGAGCCACCCCATTGATTTCCGTCGAGTGGAGTTGCTTAACCTGAAAGGTTGCACCGACCGTAAAGCACTGAATTACAAGTCGTATTATGTAAAATCTGATAATACGCAATGCGAGTATAAAAAATAATAAATGATGAATCGTATCACTACCATCGACGTTACCCGTGGTCTGGTTATGGTCATTATGGCGCTTGATCACGTTAGGGATCTCCTGCATATTTCGGCAATGGACGGCGATCCCACCAATCTAACAACAACCACCGCTCCCCTTTTCTTGACCCGTTAGATTACGCACCTCTGCGCCCCGACCTTCGTTTTCCTGTCGGGAACATCGGCTTATCTGTCTTTGCAAAAACGGAGCAAAGCTGGGCAATCCATCAACGAAGGGCGCCGATTCTTACTGAAGCGGGGGCTTGTGCTGATTCTGCTGGAACTAACCATTATCAACTTTGCCTTCTGGTTCGACTTTTCCTTTAAATCGCTAATACTTCAGGTAATCTGGGCTATTGGGGGCGGGTTGGTTATGCTGTCTTTCCTATCGTGCTTGTCGGTTCGGCAGGTAGGTGGTATTGGCCTGGGGATACTGGCTTTACACAACCTGCTCTTTCTCCTCCCCCCTATTACCGACAACGCCAGCCGCTTTGTTTTTGCCTTATTCTTTAGAACCGAATTTTTCTCGATTAGCCCCAATTTCGCGTTACTGGTGGCGTATCCGCTAATTCCCTGGCTGGGTGTTATGATGGTTGGCTATGCAATTGGTTCCCTGTTTGAGAAACCACTGGCCGAGCGCAAACGGATGCTCGCCCTGGTTGGCGCCGAGACACTGTGCCTGTTTGTATTGCTCCGGTTTATCAATATTTACGGCGATCAGGCCCCCTGGTCGGTGCAGAAAACGGGGCTGTTTACCCTTTTGTCATTCATCAACGTGAGCAAATACCCGCCCTCGCTGCTGTATTGCCTGCTCCTGCTGGGTATCGCCCTCCTGATTCTGTCGCTCACCGATGGCGTTACCAACACCCTTACCCGAATCTTGACGGTGTACGGAGCCGTGCCGATGTTTTATTACATTTTACACTGGTACTTGGTCCATCTGCTTATGCTGGCAATAGCATTCCTTCAAGGGTTCACGCTTGCCGATATTCCTGATGGTCCGTTTACGTTTGGTCGTCCCAAAGGGTCGGGGGTTTCGCTGGAACTGGTTTACGCTGTTTGGTTCGGCCTGGTTGTAGCCTTGTATCCGCTTTGCCAATGGTATGGCCGCCATAAAGCAGCCCACCCCGAAAAGGGTTGGCTACGCTATGTGTAAAGGTGCCGGCGAATCATCTTGATTTCTTCTTTTGAGATGCGTGCATAAATAAATCGGCTGATACAAAAGCTCCCTGGTGAGAGAACGTTTGCATCAGCCGATTTTAGCTTACCGAGTTTTGGTCAATTATTGCAATGCAATGATCCGGGGTGATTCCTGAGGTTGGGTGCTAAGTTTAATAGCTTTGGTCGTTACGTCGCGGCCATTCGTAATTTCAACGCGATACATACCGTCGGGTAATTCATTCAGGCGAAACTTCATGGCTACCTTTTCTTTACCACGTCCGACAGTGCGTTCGGCAAGGGTTTCGCCTACGTTAGTTTTAACACGAACCAGCACTATACTACCTTCTTCTTTCTGAATTATTACGTTGATGACGGGCTCAAATCGTGAAGGATACACCGCCGATTGGTAGGCGGCATAAACAACTGGCCGAATTTTACTGGTGGGCGTTGACACGCTTGTGGCAGCAACTGAGGTAGAAAATGAAACAACCCCTAAAGTAAGGGCAACTGCGAGTGATTTGATGAACGTTTTCATGTGATTTAGTTTTTGTTGTTTTTTTGCCTTATTGACGATACAAAGATATAGGCTAGGGCTAGTACCTTGCATTACAAACTACATAACTGGTCGTTTTCGGAACACGAACGGTTTCCAGGGTGTTTACCTGAGTCAACGGCCCTACTTTTTACGATGAACATACCGACAAAACCGCTTTTCCGCGCCCCAAATCTGCTAAAATCGCTGCCTGGTCTTCTGGCTGCCGAAAGCACCCGACACGGCGGAGTGAGCCCTGCCCCTTATCAATCATTAAATCTTGGTTTGAACACTACCGACGATTCCCGGCACGTGAAAGAAAACCGGAACCGCTTTTTTGCCGCTCTTGGCATCGACCCCAACCGGGTAGCAACTTCTCATCAGGTTCATGGACGGGAAATCCTCAACGTCACCGAACCGGGTCGCTATGAAGGATACGACGCCCTGATAACGAATCAGGCGAACCTATTTGTCGGGGTAAGCACAGCCGACTGTGTACCGATTTTAGTGTATGACAGCAAAAACAAAGCAGTAGCGGCTATCCATGCCGGTTGGAAAGGCACAGTTGCCGAACTGGTACGGCTTACGCTGGAAGCCATGAAACAGCAGTATAATACGAACGCGAGCGCCTGTTATGCCTATGTCGGCACGTGTATAGACGAAACCTCCTTTGAAGTAGGGCCAGAAGTAGCCAATCAGTTTGCCCCGGAATTCAAACGAGTCGATGAATTTACCCAACGGACCTTTGTCAATCTTCGATCTGCCAACACCAAGCAATTAACCACCTTTGGGATTCCTACGGCTCACATTGCCGTTTCCAGTTTTTCAACAACACTCAACAATGAAGATTATTTTTCTCACCGGTTCGAAAATGGTCAAACGGGACGCCTGATGGCTATAATTGGAATGAATGGGTAAACAATTCTAACCCAGAACCCGTTCTAGGAATAAGTTGCCTACAAGGGGCAACTACCATAAACTCAACGTTATACTGTCATGAGCTTTTTAATTTCTATCCTGGTTGGCGCTATCGCGGGTTGGCTGGCAGACCTCCTTTTCAAGCGTTTTTCGTTCTCATTGCTTACTCAGATTCTGCTCGGTATCGTAGGTGGTCTGGTTGGCGGCTGGATTTTTGGCAATACATTCTCCGCTGGAGCCGGTGGCATCGTCGATCGTATCCTGACAGCCTTTGTTGGTGCGGTGATTCTGCTCGGTATTGCAGCCCTGATAAAAGGCAACCGCAGGACTGTATAGAATGAACAATAGATAGTAAAGAAAGGGCTGACGCAAGATCTTGTGTCAGCTCTTTTTCGTTAACAAGCTTCATTTTACAAGCCTACCTAATAGTGCCATGGCTGCTGCGCAAATGGCCAGGCCACCGGCTTCTCGGGCTAGCTCAATATTAACTGTTTTCATGCCCATCTCATCCAGCAGAAACCCCTCGAAGTGCGGGGGCCATTGATACACCGCAGCTACTACGTACAGAGCCGCCATGAGCCAGAAAAACCACGGCCGGCCAACTCGTGTCAGGGCCATGATGCTAGCCAAGACCGCAAGGCCGTAAATAGGAATCCATACTTCGGGGTCGGGGTCGTTGTACTGAAACCCGGCAAACAGCGCGAATAATAGCGCAAAGGCGATTGCAACTGGCTTTAACATTAGAAATAAAGAGTAAACAACAAGAAAAAGGTAGCTAGTATCCTCTCTTTACTCCTCTATTGACAATATTGTCGTACAGCGTTTACCGCGTCGGCATAACCGAGTTGTTGGGCTTGTTTTAAACTTAAACACCCCATGTCACGCTGGTTATTTAGCAACTGAGCCAGACCCAATCCGTAAAATGCTTTCCCAAACGAAGGGTTAGCCTCAGCAGATTTTTGAAAATCAGTTAAAGCGCCGGGCAGGTTCTTCTGCTCGAAATAGATATTCCCCCGATTATAAAGCGCCAGCGCATTTTTCGGATTCAGTTCAATCGCTTTTGTGAAGTCGGTGATAGCAGGCTGAGTCTGAGTTTGCGAGGCAAACAACTGCCCCCGATTCAGATATAAGTCCGATGCAGCCTGACGTGCCGTATCGGGAACAAATCGAATGGCATCAGAGTAATCTTTCAATGCTCCTTCCAAATCATTCTGAGCCGTTTTTAACAAAGCCCGGTTGTAGTAGGGGCGATATAAGTCGGGGCTCAGTTTGATAGCCTGATCGTAATCGAGTAGTGCATTACTGTATTCTTTACGCTCAAAATAGGCCACTCCGCGCATGTTAAACGCTTCGACATTATCTTGGTCAGCTTCGATAGCCTGGTTCAAAGCCGCGATGGCTTCCCGCGTTTTTCCATCTTTCAATAAAGCCCTCCCCTGCTCCAGATAGACATCCGATGATGTACAGGCTTGCAAAAACAGGAGAAGCAAGACGGCGTACCATTTATTTTTTGATTGCATTATAAACTTGATCGTCAATGAATTCGCATTAGTTTATCCTACCAAACGGGGCAATGCGAACACAAAAGTACAAGGACAGGTTTACAAACCCCGAATTTTAACGTATCTTTGCATTGGCAAATCGGTGCTACCAGCTCCTGCTAAATCCCCCAGGTCTTGACCGAAGCAAGGGTAGGTGGTCGTAGCGGTGAGACATTGGTTTGCCATTTTTTTGTCCTCTCCCCTCGCTTTTCATGGAATTGATCCAATCGCTCTCCGCGACTTATCACACTCAATTCAACGCTGAGCCTATTCTGATTTGTTCACCAGGCCGTGTAAACCTCATTGGCGAACACACCGACTATAACGAAGGCTTTGTGTTGCCAGCCGCTATCGACAAGGCCATTTACCTGGCTGTGGGTTCCCGTTCCGACAATCATTTGCACTTTGTAGCGTCCG
>Ga0209181_10009090_pt1 | contig 13165 bp, 14 predicted proteins | sample MAT05_FD_187208 | JGI IMG/M metagenome (GOLD analysis project Ga0209181, IMG submission 187208) | Freshwater microbial communities from Lake Fryxell liftoff mats and glacier meltwater in Antarctica - MAT-05 (SPAdes) (version 2) | ecosystem: Environmental > Aquatic > Freshwater > Ice > Liftoff... | reverse complement strand
AAAAGGTTACAAACAATTAGAAATACGTTCACCAAGAGAATTTGAAAAATATGAAGACGACTGAAAAACAATTTGACGCAGTAAATTTTATGCGTCAACAGCGAGACAAATTGAGCGAAAAGTTATCAAAAATGACGAAAGCCGAAATTTTGGAATACTTTAAAAACCGTGAGACAGAAACGACAATAAAGCCCTGTGCATAATCGAGTAGCCTGCCCCACCATGCAAAACATGGCAGGGAGAGGCGCTCACACCACTGTGTCCCGATTTTATCGGGATACAGCGGTTCATTAAACATCGGACTTACCTTCTCGTAATAATCAATCATACACGCATAACCCCGTTTTCCTAGTCGCTCCAGCGTGATGATGGTAGTCAAGATCGGACTTTGGGCAATTGCCCAGCCTCCTTTTCGCGTTCTGCTACATGTATATGCCTTTCTCTTTGGATCAATCTGAGTAGGCCTTTGCATATTCTGGCGTAATCTATACCACCTATTCCAGCGGAAACTATACCACCTATCCCTCCCGGAAAACCAGCCCCGAAAAAATGCGGGACAGGCTTTGCGACTTACTAACAGACTTTACCAACTTGCCTGTAAAGGACTTGCACCTTCAAGAGTTCTTTGTACTTTCGTACCTTTGTTCATACCGGGCACACACAGCACCTACAAAAAATTGGCGGTTCAGTGGTTAAATGAAGTTTTGTATCCCGAGAATCGGGATTCAGTGGTGGCAGGCAGTTTCGTGCTTCGAAATCGCCAACTTCTTGTAGCTGCAAAACGTTACCTGCAAGCGTAGCGGACGACATAACAATAATCAAAACAAATGAGAGAAGTTGAAGATTATATATACAATTTTGATAACTCTCAAAGAGATATAATGCTTTATATTCATAAACTATTATCAGTTGAATTATACTTAACGGATAAACTGCGATTTAGAATACCTTTTTATTATAGAAAAAGTTGGATTTGCTATTTAAATCCAAGTAAAAATAACACTATTGAATTTGCGTTTGTTCGAGGAAACGAATTGTCAAATTCACAAAATCTTTTAGATAGCAAAGGGCGAAAACAAGTATGGAGTATTGAATTGACAAAACTATCTGAAATGCCAATTAAAGAATTAACTGAAATTATACAAGAAGCTATATTGCTAGACGAAACTGTACCTTACGCATCAAAAAGAAAAAAAACTAAACTTTAATACTATGAGATTAAATACTGGAATAATTACTGACAAGTTAGAAGAAACAAAATCTTTCTATGTGAACAAATTAGGATTTACTATTGTATGGGAAGCCGACTGGTTTATTTTGTTAGCAACACCAAATGGAGCTGACACAATTTCTTTTTTGTTGCCGAATCATCCAACTCAAGAATTAGCAAACTTCCGCCAATCATTTAACGGAAAAGGAATATACCTCACAATAGAAGTTGATGATGTGGATATTTATTTCGAAGGAATTAAGAAGTTGGGCATTGACATTGCTGTTAATATTAGAACTGAAGAATGGGGCGACAGACACTTTGCTATAATTGACCCAAATGATATTGGAATTGATTTTGTAAGCCACGAAAAACAGAATAATGACAAAAAATGCCAGCAGGTAATCGAGTAGCCTGCCCCACCATGCAAAACATGGCAGGGAGAGGCGCTCACACCACTGTGTCCCGACTTTATCGGGATACAGCGGTTCATTAAACATCGGACTTACCTTCTCGTAATCATCATTCATACACGCACAACCCCGTTTTCCTAGTCGCTCCAGCGTGATGGTGGTTGTCAAGATCGGACTTTGAGCAATTGCCCAGCCTCCTTTCCGCGTTCTGCTACATGTATATGCCTTTCTCTTTGGATCAATCTGAGTAAGCATTTGCATATTCTGAGGTAATCTACACCACCCATTCCAGCGGAAACTACACCATCTATTCTGATGGATACTATACCACCCATTCCTCCCGGAAAACCAGCCCCGCAAAAATGCAGGACAGGCTTCGCGACTTACTAACAGACTTTACCAACTTGCCTGTAAAGGACTTGCACCTTTAAGAGTTATTTGTACTTTCGCACCTATGTTCTTCACCGGGAAGACACAAGGGTTTACCAAAATGGGGGCAGTCATTGTAGAACTAGACGCTTTAACCAAAATTGGACAAGAAATGAAAAATAACAGTAACTCCACTGAAATTTATAAAGCTCAGATAATAGGCTCATTTTTTATACTGGCTTTTATAGCCTATGGGTTTGGGCGACATCTTTTTGAAAGCGGAAGTACTTTTGAAAAACATATAGGTGCTTTGCTAGTAATTATGAATTCAATAATGGTTCTATTTATTGGCGTTCTATTAAGGAAAACTTTACAACAATACAATTTATTGGTTGGGAACATTTATCTTTTGACAAGAATATTTGAAGCATTAGCACTTGCAAGCATTGTATTGAATTTAATTCCCACAGTCTACATTCCAAATGATTATGGGTATTTTATTGCTATGCTGGTCTTAGGTTTAGGTAGCATCCCAATGTGTTTAACCCTCTACAAATACAAAATTTCACCTTCGTGGTTAGCGCTTTTGGGCGTGACAGGATATGCCATCTTTGCTTTTGGTTTTTTAATGGAGTTATTTGGCAAAGAATGGAGTATGTATTTTCTGATACTTGGTGGTTTATGGGAAATTACATTTGCGATTTGGCTAATTATTAAAGGTGGAAAAAGTAAGCATGAAAAAACGTAACTGGTTAGGTCGTTTGACTTTTGCCATTAATTGCACTAATTTGCAGAAATTAATAGAAGCTTGTTATCCAAATTAGTATAAATTAGTGGCAAAAAATACTTGGAGGCTAACCAATTACGAAAAAACAACGAACCACTAACTCAGGTTTTGCAAAAGCGGGGCTGTTATACTAATTTTGAGCAGTATTAATTCTATGGAACTTAGGTGCTGAATTAAGCATTTTCACTTCGAGTTCCCCACCTTCGCCAAGCGCCAAAACATTATGCGTCATTATGAAAAACCAGGTAAACATAGAACACGCTATTCAAAATATCAGCCAGACTTACTCGAAACTGACTGACAATTGTATGGCAGATTTTATCCAGGTATCTAAATATTTGACAAAAGATAAATCAACTTTATTAGTAACCGCGGGGCAATATGCAGACAAATCATATTTCATAGTTAAAGGCTGTGCAAGAGCATATTACTTGAAAGATGGAAAAGATATTACAGATTGGTTTGCTTTTGAAAACGACTTTATAAATTCAATCAATAGTTTTTTTGAAAATATTCCAAGCCCTCATTTTATAGAACTACTTGAGCCGAGTACTTTTTTAGAAATATCGAGAGAAGATATTTTTAAATTATCAGATAAATACCACGACTTTGACAGACTACTCAGAATTATCGCTACAAAAACCATGTTGGCTTTGCGAAACCGCATTTTTTCAATCCAATTTGAAATGGCACAACAGAAGTATGAAAACCTACTTAACATTCGACCAGACATTACACAAAGAGTTCCATTAACGCATATAGCTTCATATTTAGGTATTACACTTGAAACTTTAAGCAGAATTCGCAATCCTAAGAACCGAATTTGATTTATATCAAATGGAATTCGTTAATCATTAAAGACATTTGCAAAAAAATAAATGAAACGACTTCATTATCTCTCAGGAGTAACAATTACACTATTTGTAGGGCTTCATTTATTCAATCACTTTTGTGGCATTTTCGGTGCAGATAAGCATATTGAAGTTATGAATGCGTTAAGACTTTTTTATCGCAACATTTTTGTAGAGGCAATTTTGTTGAGTGCTGTATTCGTTCAAATATTTTCAGGACTTAAACTTTTTGAAACTAATAGAAAAGCAGCAAAATCAGACTTTGACAAACTCCACATTTGGACAGGACTTTATTTGGCAGTTTTCTTCGTTATACATTTGAGCGCAGTTTTAGGAGGAAGGCTTTTTTTGCACCTTGACACAAATTTTTACTTTGGAGTTGCTGGACTGAATTCGTTTCCGTTCAACATATTTTTTATTCCATATTATGCACTTGCAATTATTTCCTTTTTTGGACACATTGCCTGTGTTCATAACAAGAAAATGAAACTTATCATTCTCGGTTTTACACCAATTAGACAATCAAAAGCCATTTTTGTATTTGGCATTTGCTTGACAATTGCAATATTTAACGGGCTCACAAACCATTTTGAAGGGGTGGAAATTCCGAAAGAATATAACATACTAATTGGAAAATAAAGAGGCGAAAATTTAAATCAGACACCAACAATATGATCATACCAATTTTAATAGCAAACATCTTGACACTTTTAGCCTTTTTCATCCATACTTTTATGGGCGATAGAGAACTAAAAATAATTGAGCCATCTAGTGACACTGACAAGTGGGTAACTAAACAAGAAAAATGGACAATGGCTCGATGTGGTTGGCACTGGATTTCTTTTGACTTACTATTTGCAAGCATTGGACTTGCACTAATAAACTTTACAGACTTTTTTGAAAATGAAAAATTGTTTCTTCAAATTCTTACCATTTACTTTTTGGGATATGCTCTCGTTTGGGCAATTACAATTTTTATTTCAAAACCTTTTGAGAAAAATTTTCTTAAACTTGGTCAATGGATTTTACTATTAATGGTAAGCGGACTTATTTATTACGGAACAAACTAACAGATAAAAAGCCACTTATAGATGAGAAAAATACCAGAGATAACGGCACTTTTTTGGATAATGAAAATTTGTGCAACAACATTCATATTGTTGACTTTTTCCTGCCTGTTTTCCTTTATCTCCATTCGAACATCAAATGAAATCTGAGAGTAACGATATAAAACTATTGCGGACTACCTTTTTATTATTTCACTTTTAGGTACCTTGACCATTATTTTACTCATCGCATTTAACTTTCTAAAATAAAACAGACGTTGAATGCAGACCCAATACAAACAGACAACAGCATGAAATTAACAAAACTTTTCAACGAATTCTTCGACAGCGAAAAAGCTGGCGGGCTGATCTTAGTTTTTGTGACCGTTCTTTCACTTGGACTTGCAAACTCTCCCTGGCAGATAAATTATATTAACTTTTGGCATTTCGACCTTGGAGGACACAGTGTCGTTCACTGGATTAATGATGGACTTATGACAATTTTCTTTCTACTCATTGGCTTAGAGTTAGAAAGAGAAATTTATCATGGAGAACTTTCAGACCTGAAAAATGCTTCATTACCAATCTTTGGTGCTTTGGGGGGTATAATTGCTCCTGCAGGACTTTTTTTACTGCTCAACTTTGGGACAGACACGCAAGCAGGAGCAGGTATTCCTATGGCGACTGACATTGCTTTCGCAATTGGTATTTTATCTCTATTGGGCAATCGTGTTCCGAACTCACTAAAAATATTCCTGACAGCACTAGCAGTAATGGACGACTTGGGAGCAATAATCATAATTGCAATTTTCTACACGACTTCTATAGCATTTATAAATCTATTTATTGCTTTAGGCATTTTTGGACTTTTACTCGCTCTAAATCGGCTGAAAGTTCACAACCTAATTCCTTATTTATTTGGTGGTGTAGCTATGTGGTATTTTATGTTGCATTCAGGTGTTCACGCTACAATAACGGGTGTGTTATTAGCCTTTGCAATTCCATTTGGTGACGGCGGGGAAAAATCACCTTCGTTTATGCTCCAACATTTTTTACATAAGCCAGTTGCTTTTTTTATTCTACCCTTATTTGCAATTGCCAATACTTGTATTACGGTTGGCGACGATTGGCAAAGTGGTTTGGGCGAAACAAATAGTTTGGGAATAATAATAGGACTTGTAATTGGGAAACCTTTAGGCATTTTTCTTTTTTCATTCATTGGTGCTGGTTTAGGGCTTTGTGCATTACCGACAGACTTGAAATGGAAAAATATTATTGGAGCAGGTTTTTTAGGGGGTATCGGATTTACAATGTCAATTTTCATTGCGCTTCTTGCATTTGACAATGCAGACATCGTAAACAACTCAAAAATTGCAATTCTCATCGCTTCACTTATTGCGGGGACAATAGGGTTTATATGGCTTAAGCTGACCCTTAAAACACAAATTGTAAATGATGAAAACTATTGACGGTAAAAGAATGCCAGCCTGTCAAAAAGTCAATAGACTGATTGTTGTACCGGAATTGTTTATCTTTGGTGCAAAAGACAGGAGTACACAGAATTTAACCTTCAATACCCTTCATAAATTTAATAATTCAAAAAATGCCAAACAAACAGAACGACTTAAAAATACTCAAAAGCCAATATATTCCCACTTCGGAATTTTATAGCCAGATAATTGATAGCTTGCAAGATTATTCCATCCTTACTCTTGACATAGAACTAAAAATTAATAGTTGGAGCTCCGGTTCGGTCACCATTTTTGGTTATCAACCGGAAGATATTTTAGGCAAAAATTTTGATATTATTTTTACTGAAGAGGATATAAAAAATGGAATTCCTCAGAAAGAAATTGACAAAGCCTTAAAAGAAGGCAGGGCTGTAGATAACCGTTGGCATATTTGTAAAGATAAAAGCACTTTTTATGCTTACGGCTTAGTGTTTCCACTAATAGGTATAGATGGAGAAATGTTAGGTTATGTAAAAATACTTCTAGACTTGACGGAGAGAAAGAAAGCGGAAGATTCCATTAAAAAGTATGTGAAAGAACTGGAAGAATTGAATACGCACAAGGAAAGTGTACTTGCAATTCTTTCTCACGATTTACGAAGTCCTCTATCTTCAATTATTGGGACTGCTAAATATTTGAAAGATAATTATGAAAAGATAAAGCCTGAAGCATTAAAGGAGATGCTGGAACTTCTTTATAACTCATCCATTGATGAGTTGAACATGTTAGACTATTTGGTGGAATGGGCAAGAATCAAATATGCATCAGAAGTATTTTCTCCAACAAAAATTGAACTGGTAAAATATATAAATCAGGTTTTTGATACGTTGAAGGAAATTGCCAGTGTAAATGCAATTAATCTTCATCACGAAATCGAAGAAAACGAAAGTGTTTTTGCAGATGGGAAAATGTTACTTTCTATTTTGCAAAATATAGTTTCAAATGCTTTAAAGCATACTAACCCAGGAGGAAAAATCACAATTTTAGCAAAGAAAAGTGAAGACAAACTTATTATAGAAGTGAAAGATAGTGGCATTGGAATGTCGAAAGAAATAATGAAAAAACTTTTTGCTCCGCAAATGTCTTCCCTGTCCCAAGCAAGAGCTGAAAATAAAGGAGCTGGTATTGGTTTATTATTAGTAAAAGGCTTTTTGGAAAGAAACAGTGGTGAAATTTGGGTGGAAAGCATAGAAGGGCAAGGATCTTCTTTTTATTTTACACTACCTATAAACCAACCTGAAGACAAAATGGACAGCTTGAACAAACTAGATCTTAACTAAGAATTGGTTAAATATGTTCTGTACGCTTCTGGTTATAACTGGCGTTTGGCAAAAAAACGGGTTCAGTGCTTAAATAAAGCTTTATGTCCCGCTCATGCAGGATTCAATGCTGGCAGACAGTTTAATGCTTCGAAATTCGCGCCTGGTTTTTTCACCATTGCCGTCACGCTAAGCCAGAAGTATATCCCGGAACACTGTTCCGGTAACATTGAGGAGGGAAAAAACACCGTTTTTTACCAAAAAAATCCCCCGCTCCCATTGTTTTAGGAAGCGGGGGATTTTCGTTTTGGGCAAATTTCTATCTTTGGCCCTCAGATGGTGACTGGTGTATTGGCAATTGATATATTAGGCTTCTTTGATTCCAGTCAACCAATCACCAAATACTCATCAAAAATTCACCAGTCAACCTGTCAGCCTGCCCTGTGCCACGCCTCAACTTCATCTCCCGTATCAGCCGTTTTTTCACGCAGCACCCTTTGTGGTTGCAGTTTTTGGAATGGACAAAAACGCATTCCCTGCCGGGGCTGAACCGCATACCCCTGTACAATTTGGTGAAATTCGTCTATGATGAGGTGAATGAAGACGCCCTGTTGACCCGGGCAAACAGTATGGCGTTCAGTTTTTTCCTCGCCATATTTCCGGGGCTTATCATGCTAATTTCACTGTTGCCGTATTTTCCCATCAGCATGGACTTTTTTGGAACCCTACAAGTATCCATCAAACAAATCATTCCCGGCAGTGCGGGTGACATGATTTTTAAAACCATCAAAGACATCGCCACCATCCCGCAGAGTGGCGTGTTGTCTTTCGGTTTTTTTCTTTCCATCTGGTTTTCTTCCAATGGGATGATGTCCATGATGAGTGGGCTGGAAAAAGACTACCCTACTACTTTCAAACAGCGGGGAGATTTTCACAAACGACTGGTTTCCATCCAATTGACCTTTCTGGTAGCTTTAGTTTTGGTGGCTTCCATGGTGCTCATTATTTTGGGGAATACTATTCTTGGCTTTGTGTTCCATTACATCCATGTTGACTCGCAAATTGAGATTGGATTTTCTGTGCTTCGATGGCTGGTGGTGCTGCTGTTGTTCTACACCACCTTTTCCACCATCTATCGCTTCGGGTCTTCTACCTGGCGGCCTATCCCTTTTTTCAACCCGGGTGCTTTGCTGGCTACGGTACTTTCCATCGCTACCTCTTGGGGCTTTTCTTTTTATGTGGACAATTTTGGGAGTTACAACAAACTATACGGCTCCATCGGAACGCTTATTGTATTGATGATCTGGATTCAGTTGAACTGCCTGATCCTGCTCTTGGGTTTTGAACTGAATGCGGGCATTGCAGTGCTGCGCGACCGGCGGCGAGAGATTAGGGAGGAAGTGGAGATTTCGGGTAATTGACCAAAACTTAAACCTTTCCGCCCCCCTCGCGTTTTCCGCCACATGATAGATATTCAGAAAATCCGCACCCTCGGTGACTTGAAAAAAAGCGGCTATCAGCCCCGCTCCGTAAAAGACGAACTCCGCGCCAACCTCCTTCAAAAAATCCACAGCAAAGCCGATATTTTTCCCGGCATCTACGGCTTCGACGATACCGTGCTGCCCGATGTGGAACGCGCTGTGCTCAGTCGCCACAATATCCTTCTTTTGGGCCTACGTGGCCAGGCCAAAACCCGCATAGCCCGGATGCTGGTTAATCTTTTGGACGAACACATCCCGGTCGTAGCCGGCAGCGAACTCAACGACGACCCGCTCGCGCCCATCAGTCGCTGGGCCAAGGATATGATCGCCGAAAAAGGCGACGATACGCCCATCGAATGGCTGCACCGCGACGAACGCTATATTGAAAAATTGGCAACGCCCGATGTGAGCATCGCCGACCTGGTGGGCGACGTGGACCCGATCAAAGCCGCCAATTTGCGTTTGCCCTACTCCGACGAGCGGGTGATTCACTTTGGGTTGATCCCGCGTGCCCATCGTTGTTTGTTCGTTATCAATGAGTTGCCTGATTTGCAAGCCCGAATTCAGGTGTCACTTTTCAACGTGTTGCAAGAAGGTGATATGCAAATCCGAGGCTTTAAACTTCGTTTGCCGTTGGATGTGGAATTCATTTTCACCGCCAACCCGGAGGACTACACCAACCGTGGCAGCATCATCACTCCACTCAAAGACCGGATCGAAAGTCAAATCACGACCCACTACCCTACCGAGATCGAAATCGGACGGAAAATAACCGAGCAGGAAGCCCGCATCAGTCCTGAACAGCGCAACAACATTCAAGTGCCCGATGTGCTGAAAGACCTGATTGAGGAGATCGCTTTTGCTGCCCGCGATTCTGAATTTGTGGACAAAAAGAGCGGCGTGAGTGCACGTCTCACCATTGCGGCCTACGAAAACCTCTATTCTGCCGCCGAACGGCGCATGCTCCGCAACGGGGAGAAGCAAACCACGGCCCGCATTACCGACTTCTGGGGCGTGGTGCCTGCCATCACGGGCAAAGTTGAAATGGTGTACGAAGGCGAGCAGGAAGGCCCACACTCTGTGGCGCTGCACCTCATCGGGCAAGCCGTCAAAAAAGTGTTTCTGCAATATTTCCCCAACCCCAACAAGTTGAAAAAAGGCCAGGAGCGCGACCCTTATGGGGTGCTGAAAGCCTGGTTTTCAGCTGGAAACGTGGTGGATTTGATGACGGAACTGGAGGCCAAAAAATTCACCCAAATAATAGAGGGCGTGGCTGGCCTGAAGAAGATTGCGGAAGACTCCAAAACGCCCGATGCGGAATTGCAGACCTACATGGAGCTTGCACTGCACGGACTTTCTGAATTTGATGTACTGAGCAAAACTTTTGTGCAAACACGCTGGCTATTCAAAGATCACCTTGCGGGGGCCTTGGATCCTGATGAGGATGATACGGATTTGAGGGGGCTGTTTAATTGAGAAATAGGCATGAACGTTTGATTGCAAACTTGTAATTTTGTTCAAAACCATTTGAATGACAGAACAAGAAGGCCTTATCAAAGGTGAAATTTCTGGCCAATAAATCGCGCCAAATATGACAGCAAAAAAAGAATTATCCCAATGGGTTCAGCAGCACCGCGATATGCAAACAGTCGAGGAGAAGCAGGCTTTTTATCAAAAAATTACTGCTACGCTTGACACGCAAACGGGTGAAACCCGCTTGGCAGGACTGCTTGCACTGAAAGAATCCGTAAGCAAACAACGCGCGATTATAGAGCGAAAACTTTCCCAAAAAGAAGAAGCAGGTTTTCGAGTTTTTCCTACTTCAGAGGAAGACCGGGCATTTTTGCAGGCATTGCTTTTTAGGATGAACATTCCTTACGAAATGACTGTATAATGGAACTCTCACGCTCTTTAGCGAGTTTTAGCCCCCGGCTTGAAAGCAAAGCGTGTCTGACGCTTTCTTGCTGATTGCGCGAGATGAATTCGCGGCATGTCACGAAATGAATTTCGCGCCACCATTTATGCAAATAGGAACCGTCATCAAATCCACCGGCAGTTGGTACAACGTCCGGCTCAACGACAGCGGCGAAACGCTGCAATGCCGTATTGTCGGCAAATTCAGGCTCGACGATATCCCGCTCACCAATCCGGTGGGCGTGGGGGATCAGGTAGAGATAGATCTCGAAGGCGCTGCAGAGGGACTCATCAAAAAAATACTCCCGCGCCGAAACTACGTCATACGCCAATCGCCGCGCCGAAAACACGACTTACATCTACTCGCAGCCAATATTGACCAGGCCGTGCTCATCGTCACGGTCGTAGAGCCTATGCTCAAACCAGGCTTCATTGATCGGTTCATCGTAATGATCGAGCGCGACGACATCCCGGTCACCATCGTGTTCAACAAAGCCGATTTGTACGATCAGGAGGACATGGAAAGGTTTGAAGAAATGAGGGCTTTGTACGAAGGCATCGGTTATCCTTGCCTGCTTACGTCTACGATTACCGGTCTAGGTTTGGAGGAACTGAGAACCATCCTGAAAGATAAAATCACCCTCATGAGCGGCCAGTCGGGGGTGGGCAAAAGCACCCTCGTAAACGCAATTCAGCCCCAACTTGATCTCCGAACGGGCGAAATCAGCGGCTACTCGGGCAAAGGCCAGCACACGACCACTTTTGCTGAAATGTTCCCGCTGAGTTTTGGAGGAAACCTTATTGACACTCCGGGAATCAAGGTTTTGGGGTTCAATTATAAGGACAAAACCAACATCGCCCACAGCTTCCGGGAGTTTTTCAAACTTTCTCCGGAATGTCGCTTTGGTGGCGCCTGCCTGCATAACAACGAGCCCGGTTGCGCCGTACAAGCCGCACTCGAACGCGGCGAAGTCAGCGAATTGCGCTACACCCATTACCTCACCCTTTTGGACGAGGTAGACGAACAGAATTACTGGGACCGGAAGAAGGTTGGGATGAAGTGATAGGGGATTGGCGCTCAGTTCATTAATTCTTCCCGTTAAGCTCGCCGAATCGTTTTGTCACATCAAAAACCAATTCGCGGAAGGTTTTATCTTCGCGAATGTCTTCGCGCCAGCAAAGTCCGCGTTCCAGCAGGTTGATGTTTTCCACAATTGTTGCGCTGCCGTCTGCCGTTTTGCCCATGAGCCAGACTGTATCGGCGATGGAAAGCGTCGGCTCGATGTCGTGAGAAACAATGAGTATCGTCATCAACTCATCCAACTGTGCCACGTCTGCAATCAGTTCGCAGATGCTGTTTTTAATGATTGGATCAAGACCCGAAAAAGGCTCGTCCATCAAGAGCAACATATTGCTGCACAGGAGTTGTTGCGCAATGGCGAGGCGTTGGCGCTGGCCGCCGGAAAGCTGGTTCGGATATTTGCGGCTGTGTTCGCGCAACTTGAAATGTTCGAGGTAAAAATCAACTCTTTCCTTAGCGGTAGAGCCTTGTAACCCGCCCTTTGAAGCGCCCAGTTCAAGTTGCCCACGCACCGTCAAAAAAGGGAAAAGTTCGTAGGACTGATAAACCATGCCTACCAAACCAGCCCGAACGGGCACAAGCGTCTTCAACACAGTATCATAGGTTTGCACCATGCCTTTGGTGGGTGTTCGCAAACCCGCGATTATTTCAAACAAGGTTGATTTTCCGATACCTGATGGTCCCAGGATCGCTACTATCTGCCCTTGCTCCACTTCCGGACGCACGATATTCCGCACCTGTTCATGGATGTTTTTCAATATCGGGACACCTTCTTGATATTCAAAAGATTCGACATTTACGTCGAGCAAAACAGTGTCTTTGACTTCGTGTTTCATAATGTAGCGCGAAATTCATTTCGCAAGAAAGATGACGCGAAATTCATTTCGCAAAAAAGTTTCAGAATAAACTATAGAACCAAATAGCGCACGAATTACCGACAAATTACCCACACAAGCCACGAAAAAATAGACTTAACTCGATTTTACAAAGATTGACGCCCCGAAGCTCAACTTTCGTCCACCTTCCTTAGTTACTTTGCATTTGAAATGATTGATACCGATCCATTCATCCAAACCCTCCGCAACCGCCTGGCTGCCCCACTGCCCGGTCGCGAAGCACAATATAAAATGGCGTTTGCTCATCGTGTGGAGGAACTCCGGCACAGGCTCAATCCGCCAGACAACGCCAAAACGGGTTGTGTGCTGCTCTCGCTTTGGCAGGAACTGGGGGTCTGGCATACGGC